>Ga0187875_10000291_pt1 | contig 45034 bp, 53 predicted proteins | sample June2016WEW_17_1_2_FD_132978 | JGI IMG/M metagenome (GOLD analysis project Ga0187875, IMG submission 132978) | Peatland microbial communities from SPRUCE experiment site at the Marcell Experimental Forest, Minnesota, USA - June2016WEW_17_10 | ecosystem: Environmental > Terrestrial > Soil >...
AACTCCGCGACAGGGCAGACTGTGCCGGTAAGCATCGCGACCAATCCGATAACACTGAACGGGTCGACAACGGTATCTGCGTCTGTCTCAGGCTTGGTCTTCTCCAATCCGGCATATCTGTGGAGCATCACAGGATGCCCCGACTTCGTCAGTCCAGGCAGTGTCTCCTCATTCACCTATACCGCATCCGCCACAGGCCTCACATCAGACTGCGTATTCACTGTCTCGGTAACGGATACATACGGCAACACGGGAACCGGGGTCTCAGCAGCGCTGGCGGTCAATCAGCCCTCACAAGCAACTACCACTAGTACAAGTACAACCGTTAATACGACTACCACAATGGCGCAACAGAATGCAACTGTACAGGCACAGCCCGTAACGACAGTGCCAACAATAACCGTGCCAGCCAGTGCGGCAGCGGTTGTGCCTGCTGCAGCACCTGCAGCGTCGTCCAACAACAGTTACCTGATAGGCGTGACAGGGATAGTGATAGTCATTGTGGCCACTCTGCTATACTATCGCAGTACTGGTAGATTGGGCAGGAGTAGGCGTGGCAGGAGGCACTACTGAACGTTTCTTCCTCAGCCTCGCGCTATGTTCTGATCAGCCTGGTTAATGCCGCCTTGAGCTGTTTTGGGTTTTCCAGTGCTTTGCAGAGGCTTGCTTGTTCATATATGGTTACGGTCCTGCCCCCTCTATCCCTGGTAATCCTTGCTATTGCGCTGTTAACCCCTACAAAAGGGATACGCGTTTCGCAATTAACTATTCCGGTTTCATTTACGTCAAGCAGGGTGTATTGGCGGGTTCTTGGAACAGAGTCCTCGATCCATACACGGGTTATGGCGACACTCGCGTCCAGATTCTCCCTCTTAAAGTTCTGTAATGCTTCTGTGTCGGCTAGTTTCTTCTGGGGTATGTCTGCCGTTAGGATTGCCATTTTGGTCTTTGCCTCCATCTTATCACTTGAATACTGTTACTGGGTTTATAATATATAAGTCTTCTTGATGCCTCTGCCGTCATAGAATTAAGACTTGCGGGGGACGAGATTCGAACTCGCGCAGTCTCTACGACACAGGAACCTCAATCCTGCGCATTTGGCCAGGCTCTGCCACCCCCGCATAAGCGTTATATCTTCTTTACTTCCTTCTCTATCTCCTTGAGCTCGTCCTTGATAGAGCCAAGAGCCTTGCCGATTATCTCCCTAGGCGGCATCTGGCCGAATGATTCTACGGAGAAGCTGAATGTGCCGTCCTTCTCCTGGTCGTATGTCACTATGCCAGGCTGGAATTTCGCGTGCTTTTCGCCGTTTCCGAGCAACGCCTTGCAGTCTATCCTGAGCTTCTGCTCGTTCGCCAGCTTGATTATAGGTATTGCGCCGTTTGCCACCTTCACCTCCTTGTCCTTGGACTCGAGCTCGCTCGAGTATACTATCTTGGGGCCTGTGGCCTCAAGGGTGAACATTATCTCGTCCGTCTCGGAATAGCCTGAGCTCGGCGTCTTGATAGGTATTAGCCCTATGCGGTGCGCTATGTACTCGTCGAACATCGCGCTTGAGTTCTCGTAGAACGTCACGGTGTCTATTGCGAAGCAGCCCACATGGTTTATCGCCATGCGCCTCAGCGCGTTAGCCTGGCTGTTCCTCGCGTCCTTCAGCGTGAAGCTGAGAGTGCTCCCCTTTTCCTCAGTATTCTCTATCTTCATCTATTCAACTCAAAAAGTTAGCAAACCGCTAAATAGGCAATGGTAAATATATATCGGTAGAATATAGGATAATTAAGCTTATAAACGTTTACACGGGTGGGTTCTTGGGCTTTGAGGAGGTATTCAAGGGCATGATAAAGGAGGGTATGAACGGTTCGGAATGCATGCTTGTCTCGAAGGAGAGGCCCCACATATCAAAGGCTAAGATAGATAGGCACTCCAATGCCAAATACATAGTCGTGGACGCGTTTGAGCATTCAAAATACACAAGCGAGCTTGACGAAAGGTACATAGCCGCGCCAGAGCTTAGCTACGACCTGCTTTTCAGCATGCACGATGTCAATTCAAGGAGGAGCATTGTCTACAGGACGTTCCAGGATGTGGGGCTTCTGCATACGGCAGTAAAAAAGGACCTAGAGGCCTTCGGAAGGAAGGCGAACATAGAGGCGAGGGTAATAGGCCTGCAGAACGGTCAGGACTTCGGCATGCTTAAGGAGATATCGGATTTCATAGCAGAGCATAACATAAGGCTTGTCGAAGTCGACCTCTTCGGGAACAGCGTAAGGCACGTTGCGATAGACACGAAGCTGGGCATGAGCCTAAACATACTGATGGAGAACAGGATCTACAGGCCCGGCGAGCTGGTAAACAACATGACACTTGAGAACTTCGAGGCGGCATTGACCAAGAGGAGTGCAGCCCCGAAAAGGAGGCACACGAATAAGGCAGCACCAAAGCCGAAGGGTTAGGGACGCCAGTACAATCCGGTTAAATATGCACCCGTTAATTTATTAGTGAATATACGCGCGTGGTACCATGTGGTGGGAGGTTCCGAATCATTTAAAGATAAAGCATGGCGAGCTTTACATAGCTGGAAAATCAGCTGCGAAGCTAGGTAGGGAGGCCGGCACGCCGGTCTATGTCTACAACGGCAAACGCGTAGTGGAGAACTACAGGAGGTTCTACAGCACGCTGAAGAAATACACTGAAAGGGAGCTGCGCGTCTGCTACGCGATGAAGGCAAATTCAAATCCAGACATACTCAAACTGCTAAAAAAGGAAGGAGCGTGGGTAGATGTCGTATCCCCAGAGGAGGCGGAGCGAGCGCTGTCTGTAGGGTTCGACAGCGAGAAGGTGCTGTTCACAGGGACAAGCGTCTCGAACAGCGACCTGAAAAGGATCAGCGACATGGGCATAATGGTGAATATCGATTCGGTATCAGAACTCAAAAGGCTTGGAAGGATCGGAAAAAGCGGCATGAGGGTATCGATAAGGATGGATCCCGGAATAAACGGCAGCGGACACAGCTGGAAGGTCACGACAGCCGGCAGAAGCTCCCATGGCGTGCCGATAAAATTCTCGATTCCGAGAGAGGAGGTGCTTGATGTTGCAAGAATGTGCGAATCGGATTCATTCCGGCTGGCAGGGCTTCACATACACGTGGGCTCCAACTGGAGGACCAACGAGGAGATAAGCGAGTTCATCAACGCCGTTGACCTGGTATTGGATACCGCAAGGCAGGTCTCAAGGGCGCTGGGCCACGAGCTTGAATTCATAGACCTTGGCGGAGGCCCAGGGGTAAGGTACATGGAAAGCCAGAAGGAATTCCCGCTAGACGAATACGCAAGGCAGATTTGCAAAAGGATAGACGGTTCGCATCTGTCGCTCAATGCAATAGCGTTCGAGCCTGGCAGGTACATAGTTGCTGATTCTGGCATAATGCTTATGGAGGTAGTCGACGTGAAAAAAAGATACGGCGACTTAATAGTTGGTGTGAACAGCGGATTCAACCACATGGCAAGGGCAGCAATGTACGATTCCTACCATGAGATAATAAACTGCGCAAAAGCAGGCAAGAAGGCGGACACGCACGTGGTCATAGCCGGAAACCTGTGCGAGACCGGTGATGTCTTCACGAAAGAGCCCAGGCTCATGCCGAAGCCTGAGGAGGGCGACATACTCGCGATACACAATGCCGGCGCATACGGATACACAATGGCATCAAGATACAACCTCAGGGACTTGCCAAAGGAGATCGTGCTGTAAACACTATTCCAGCGGCTTTGTGTAAAGGTCTGCGTAGACCGGCCCTTTGTCTGTCAGGGTGCTGCTCTTTATCTTTATCTCGCTGCAGATGAATCTCCCGAATTCCTTGCCCGAATTCCTGTTTATGAATTCAAAGAGCTGCGCTATCTCGCATCTGGGGCGCGTCCTTGCTATTGTGATGTGGGGATGGTATTCCCTGCTGTCAATCCCCTCAACAATCGGCTTGATCTTCTTGAAGAGCGCCCTGTATATCAGGATGATCGCGTCCCTTCCCTCCTCAACATTTGCAAATATGACATTGGGCCTCTTTGAGGAGAATGTGCCTATGCCCTTTACAGAGACGTAGAACTTGGCGTGGCTGAGCTCTGCAAGCGCCTTTTTGGTCTCTGCAAGCATCGCGCCGTTTATATCGCCGAGGAAGAAGAGCGTTATGTGGAGGTTCTCCTTAGAAACGGGCTTCGCGCCATACTGGTCCAGCCCCACGCCCAGCTCCTCGAGCTTCCTCCTGACATCCTCTGTCAGCTCTATCGAGATGAATGTCCTTGCCCTTTCCTCTTGCTCATCCATACTAGAAGATACTGCACACAGTTAATATTCCTTTGCGTTGAATAATGGTTAGATTCGATGGATTACTCCGACACAACCGTAATGATACCTGTGAAGGACGAGCCCGCGGTTGCAGCAGTCACTAAGAGCGTTCTCAGGAACCTGCCCGGCTGCAAGGTGGCCATAGTCTACAAGGGATACGGCAAGGAGGGGCTGAAGCTGGGCTTTTCTGACAAGCGCCTTACGATCATAAAGCAGAATGGATCCGGGAAGGGGGTCGGCGTAGTCCAGGCAGCCAAGCACATACACACAGAGATAATGTGCCTCATAGATGGTGATGCCACCTACGAGGTGAACGACCTCAAGAAGGTCATAGCTCTTGTCCGCGATGGCGCTGACATGGCGCTTGGCAACAGGCTCTACAAGATAGACCCCGAATCGATGCCAGGGCACATACAGTTCGGGAACAAGGTGATCACGATTATAGCCGACATACTCTACGGCATGAACATAAAGGACTCGCAGACCGGGCTCAGGGCCGTAAGGAAGAGCGCATTCGACACCCTCGTGCTCAGGGAGAGGTACTTCGGCATAGAGTCGGAGATGAACATAAAGGGGCGCAAGAGGGGCTTCAGGATAGCGGAGACCCCGATAAAATATTACAAGCGGGTCGGTGAGGTGCAGCACCAGATGAAGCTTATCGACGGGGTAAACCTCGCGCTTCTTAATTTCAAGTGGCTGAACGACAAGTAATTCCTGATTCTTCGCTATACTTTTAGCTAAAAAGGTAAATGGGATTTGCGCAAACCTTTTAAATGTGGTGCGGAACATAATAGATACCGTGCGGCCTAGCTATGTTGTTGTGTTAGGGTCCCTGCTGAGCGGGATAGGCAAGGGGATAGTCTCCTCTTCCATAGCAAAGGTACTCTCCTCCTATGACATAAACACCCTTCCGCTCAAGTTCGACGGCTATCTGAATTTCGATTGCGGCACAATGAACCCCCTCAAGCATGGGGAGGTCTTCGTGCTTGATGACAAGAGCGAGGTCGACATGGACTTCGGCACATACGAGCGTTTCCTTAACAAGGACCTCAACGGCTCGTTCTCTCTCACTGGAGGAAGGCTATTCAGCGAGATAATAGCAAAGGAGAGGAAGGGCGAGTTCCTCGGCAGCGACGTGCAGATAATACCTCACCTTACAAACCTCATACTCAAGAAGATAGAGGAAACGGCAAAGGAGAACAGCCTTGAGACCATGCTGATAGAGGTGGGGGGGACTGTCGGCGACATAGAGAACAGCTACTTCATAGAGGCGATGAGGGAGCTCGCGCTGAAGAACAAGGTGGTATTCATAGTGCTGGTCTACGTTCCCGAACTGGACGTGGTGGGAGAGCAGAAGACAAAGCCGACCCAGCTCGCGCTGCGTTCACTCATGCAGACAGGGATACAGCCAGATTTCATAGTCACAAGGTCAACAAATCCGCTGAACAAGAAGGCAAAGGAGAAGATAGCGCTCTTCGCAAACCTTCCCGTGGAGCGCATAATAGACAACCACGACACAAGCAACATATACACCGTGCCCATGAACATGATAGAGTGCGGCTTTGACAAACAGCTCCTGAAGGAACTCGGTTACGAGGACAGAAAACCCAACAGCGAGAAGCTCGCGGCTTGGAGCGATTACCTGCAGAGATCAAATACGGGCAAACCGCTTAAGATAGCGGTGGTGGGCAAGTACGTTGACCTGCATGATTCCTATGTGAGCGTGAACGAGGCGATAGTGCACGCCTCCGCCACATGCGGCGCCAAGACGAAGGTGAAGTGGATAGAGTCAGAGACCCTCGAGGAGATAGAGGGCGAGACCGCGCACGCGCTTGAGGACATAGATGGCGTGATAGTCCCTGGAGGTTTCGGCTCAAGGGGCATAACCGGGATGATAAAGGCGATAGAGTATTCAAGGGTCAACAAGAAGCCGTACCTTGGAATATGCCTTGGGATGCAGCTGATGGCGATAGAGTTCGCAAGGAACGTAGCGAAGCTTGAGGATGCGGATTCGACAGAGTTCAACCCGTCTACGCAGAACAAGGTCATACACATAATGGAGGACCAGAAGGCAGTGACTGAGAAGGGCGGAACGATGAGGCTTGGCTCCTGGCCTGCAACGGTTAAGAAGGGCACATACGCGTTCGACGCCTATGGAAGCGAACAGATACATGAGAGGCATAGGCACAGGTACGAGTTCAATAACATCTACAGGGAGAGCTTCGACAAGTTAGGGTTGAGGATAAGCGCGACCACCCCCGATGACAGGCTGGTAGAGATAATAGAGTGGAAGGATTCCTTCGGCATAGCGACACAGGCGCACCCCGAGCTGAAGTCAAGGCCCGAGAGGCCCGCTCCGCTCTTCGTAGAACTGATAAAGCACGCGATGATGTAGCCGCTGCTAATCCTAATGCTATTGCCTTAGCAGGTGTCTTATACTTACAGCGCCGGCAAATATCGCCGCGGCGTGCAATGCGATTACCGAGTCGACGCCCAACCTGTAGCCGGTATAGCCCGGGTCCCTGCCGTGCGCCCCTATATCGTCGAGCTTGAGCATGACTGCGGCATTTTTATAGTGTGCAAGTTTGCGCTCTAATGCAAACCCCGCCTCCTCGGGGCGAATCCTCTTCAGCATGCGCGCCTCCGCCGCAAAACCCGCGGAAAGCCCAAGCCCATAGCCTGAAAAGAATTTCGCCATCTTCCTCTCTTTCGGCTCTTCATATGCATATCTTTGTACCATTCGATCACGCATGATAGTGAGATTATTGTCCGGAAAGCTGGACCGCGCCTGCCTTTTCTACGTATTTCCTAATGCTCCTCAAATCCTCTACGTATCTCTTGGCGTCCTGCAAAGTTCCCATATTACCACATTATTGCTTCGGAGTCCATGATATTTATACCTTTGGAGGTCTTTCATTTAGGGTTCACAAACTCACGGTGTTGTATAACCGCTTGTCCAGGAACTTGTGAATGAGACACTGGTTGGAGTACCCGCATTGCCGTTGCCGCTGTAGTCGTTAAAATCCCCGTTCAGCGGCCACCATCCTACGATGTATTGCAGGTTAACTGGCACGCCTCCTATGCCTTCCATGTAGAGTGCCTGCACCTGGTTCGCATCAAGGGCGGTGTTGTAGACCTGAACGTTAGAGATGAAACCCTGAAATAAATCAACATTCTCTGGGTCTTTCCCTATATATGACGAACCGAGAACTGTGGAAAGCGGTCCCGCTGAAGCGCCGGCCAATGAATGTGTCTGTGATTGCCCGTCTACGTATAAGGTTACACTGGTTGAGCCTGAGGTGTATGTGTATCCTATGAAATACCATGTGTTTGGGGAAGGACAAAGGGGAGAGGTAGCCTGGGCATCATCAGCATATCCTGCAAAGTATAAACAATTATTGGTATGGCCGCTATTTCCAAGCCATAGTGCTGAAAGTTGTCCCCCTGCGGCTGTACCGTATCCAAATATCCCATTCCAAGAAGGTGAGGCTGGCGTATAAATCCATCCAAATACAGACCTAGCCGAAGAGCCAGTAGGCAATCCTGTCGTTCCTGTGCTTATGTAGCTGCTCTGTCCGTTGAACTGCGCAACGGATTGCGGGATCACGTTGTTGCACACGCCTTCTAACGTAGTTATTGCAGTACTCCTAAAAACTTTGCACGAGCCTGCCGAAGCCCTCGGACCCCACAACGCGCTGTTGAAGGTACCCAGGGAAACCAACGCGGCAAGCACGACCCCGATGATGAGCACCGCCCATCCGTAAGTCATCAGGTATTCCATGGCTGATTGCGACTTCTTGCCGCTCTTTGTATTCATGCAACCAAATAGTATAAAACTCGTAAGAATTAATAACGTGTTTTGCATGTTTCGGTAAGGGCAGATTATAGGCACATGGTGCTATGGCATTGTATAACTGCCTGGCCAGGAAATCAAGAACATTGCTTTTCCGCATTACCTGAGCACAGACCTCAGCACCTTTGGCATCTGGTGTATGCCCATCATCTTGAGCTTCGACCTTCCGTGGCGGCGGTCCTGGAATGTGTCGTAGCGTATCTCCGCCACGCGCACTGACCTGTCCGCCAGCCTGAGTATGTCAAGCAGCACCTTGTAGCCCTTCCCTGTGAACTCGCCGCTGTTTTCGCTTATCAGCTCCCTGAACAGCCTGCTCCTTATGCCGAAGAACCCTGACATCATGTCCATAGTGGTGTGCCTTCCGCGCATCTTGAATGTACTGTAAGCTAAGGCATTAACAGATTTCGATACTATTCTCCTATGGAGGTCCCAGTTCTTTATTGTGCTCCTTACGCCTATTACCACATCGTTGCGATCAAGAGCCATTGCGATGCTGCCTACCTTGTCCGGAGGATGCTGCATGTCCCCGTCCATTACCACTATCTTCTTTGTTCTTACAAGCAATGCCGCATCTACCACGCTTGCGGTGAGGCCGTGAATGCTTTTCTTCCTCCTGTCAAGGAACAGGACATTCCCTGCCTTCCTTCCTATAGCCTTGACCGCCTCCTTTGTGCCGTCTGTCGACCCGTCATCTGATACGATTATATGCACACCCTTGTAGCTGCTTTTCAGGATTCTTATAAGCTCTGGGACGTCCTCCCTCTCGTTGAGGGTCGGTATTATGACAGTAAGGTCAGAAAATCCAGCCACTGCGGCACCTATCGTACAGGTAGAATTTGAATGCACTAATATAAAAGCGCATTTTCAATATTATACGATGGACATGGCAGAAAGGCAGATAAGGGTAATAGTGGACAGCAGGGAGAGGAACGGCGAGCTTATAGAGGCCATGAAGGCAAAAGGAATAGAGGTTGAATTCAAGACCGCGCATGTGGGCGATTATCTTATATCGGACAGGGTTTGCATAGAGAGGAAGACCGTTCCTGACTTCGAAAGCTCGCTGATAAACGGGAGGCTCTTCGAGCAGGCAAGGAAGCTCAAGGAGAACTACGAGTTCCCGATACTGATACTTGAGGGCGACCCCGACTACTTCAGGCTTAGCGGCAACGTGATAAACGGGACGCTTGCAGCGCTGTACATTGATTTCGGCGTAATGGTGCTCCATACCTACGATGCAAGGAACACGGCGGAGATGATAGCCGACATAGCAAGGCATGAGAACGACAAGGAGATAAGGGAACCGTCGCTCAAGGGCGGGGCGCGTGCACGCACCATAGAGGAGTTCCAGGAATTCGTAATAGGCAACATACCGGGTATAGGGCCAAAGCTCGCAAAATCGCTGTTAAGGCATTTCAGGAGCATAAGGAGCATAACCAATGCGGACATGGAGGAATTGATGAAGATAGAGAAAATAGGCAGGAAGAAGGCGGAGCTGATACACAGGACGCTCAACGATGCATACAGGTCCTAGCAGTTTGTCGCAGTATCTAGATTATATATCATCTCCTGACATACAAGATATTATTATGCCATATACCTCTTCTAAGGTTTTAACAGCTGGCTGGTCGGTGCGGAATCCATAGTCGCCATTACCTATAATTACGCCTGCACGTGAAGCCCAAGTAGCACTAAGCTTTTCGCTATTATGATCATTAAATGTCAAACTGGAACCTAATATTGAAATGTTGCACCAAGCCAGATCCCTCGTGCCCATTCTTTCTAAATCCGCATAACTTAGCTTCTTGCTGTCTCTCTCGACTTCTACTCTCGGTCTCGTTTCGCCAGCTTGGCTTGTAAGGGCGATCCTTAGGGTTTGGGCGTTTTTATCGATTGTCACCATTGAATCACTTAAATCTCTTCTGTTTGCCAGATATAAATAACTTTCCTGGCTTTTCTGCAATGTACGCGAAATGAACAATTAGCTGAAGAGTAAGTATTTATCTGCAGAGTTGTATTTAAATATGTTTTCCGAGCATATAATCTGTCATACGGGGGTACAATTGGAGGAACTGGCAGTCTCTAGCGACAATGCTCATGCTGAGCACCACGAGGTCCATGCGCATACGCACGCAGAATCCTCAGTGCATGAGGAGCATGCACACCACCAGAAGGGCCTGGCAAGGTACAAGAAGCACGTATTCGTGACTATATTGTATGTTGTGGTCGCACTGCTCATGTTCTACCAGATAACGCTCCACATCTCGACCGTTGCGCCAGGCACAGGCGCAGACACCTACCAGAACCTCTGGGACATATGGTGGGTGAAGTATGCTGTGTTTAACATCCATACAAGCGTATTCTACACAAAGCTGCTCTTCTTCCCGCTTGGAGCAGGGCTTGCCTACCAGACGCTTGCGCCCCTCCTGGGAATCATCTCGGCGCCATTCCAGGCGCTCTTCGGCACCGTGTCTGCCTATAACCTGATGTTCTTCATGGGATTTGCGCTCTCGGGGCTCTGTATGTTCATACTTGCAGACCATCTCACGAAGAACAGCTACGCATCGGTCGTAGCCGGGTTCATCTACGCCTTCAGCGCATTCCACATAGCGCAGTCCTACACCCACATCCACTACATGAACATAGAGTTCGTGCCCCTTTTCATTTACTTCCTGCTCAAGGTAATCGAGAGCGCCAAGATCAGCTACCCCAACATAATAGGAATGGCCGCATCCTTTGCGCTCACTACGCTGATAGGCAACATAGAGCAGACCGTGATGCTTCTCCTTGCTGCCGTATTCGTTATCGTAGTCTACCTTTTCTACAAGGAGAGGAGGGCGAGGATAATAAGCTGGAAATTCCTGGTCTCGATGGTAATCTTCGTAGTATTGGCGTTTGTCATAGGCGCATGGAACTTCCTGCCGCTTATCAGCGCCATAATGCAGCCCGGAGGGCTCTCCGCGGCAAACTATCTCAATACCGCGCAGGCGAGCGCAGGCTGGAGCACTACCATAGCAGCGCTCTTCGTACCAAGCTACTACAACGGCATAATCTTTCATTCAGGGGCGCCAAGCGCGTTAGCCTCGCTTATCTACCAGGACCCTGCGGAGAATGTGGGGTACATAAGCTATGCTGTGATCGCGCTGATGCTGTATGCGGTGTACAAGTACAGGAAGGAGATGCTGCCCTGGGCGATAGGCGCTGTGATATTCACATGGCTTGCGCTTGGACCCAACCTAGGGCTCTATCTGGTATACCATGCCATACCGGGCCTTAACATAGTGAGGGAGCCAGGCCGCTTCCAGCTCATATCAACGATGTTCTTCGCGATACTCGCGGCCTACGGCACCAAGGCGCTGTTCGAAAGGCTCTCCAAGCATGAGGCGCACAAGAGGAATGCGCGCATGGCACTGATGGTCCTTGCTGTAATACTAATAGTAATGTTCGTTGAGAACAACGGCACCCCGCTTTCAAAGGCTGCGGGGCAGAACTTCACCACCAGCATAAGCGTGCCACCGCTCTACAGAATGATAGCTGGCGTGCCTGGCAATTTCTCAGTGCTGGGACTGCCAACGCTTCCCTCAGGCACAAGCGATTTCTATCTTTATCCTGGAATGGACACATTCTATACATCCGTGACCCAGAAGCCCATAGTCGGCGGCTACCTCGGGCGCACCTCGAACATGTCAAGCGAGCTTCTGCTCTATAACATACCGATCGTCGTGCAGGCTACATCGCTGATAGACAACGGCACGCCAATCTACCCAACTCCGATAACAGAGAACTACACCAACCAGACGCTTCTTGCGCTCTACAACTACGGGACCAGCGTGGTAGTGGTGCATTATCCGCCATTCAGCAGGAATGAGCTGAGTTCGCTACTCTCATATCTTGTGGGTGTGTTCGGTCCTCCGATATACAATGACAGCTCCTCGGCTGCATTCGCTACGACAAACGCGATAAACAAGGCGCTCTACAACAGTTTTGTCACCTATCCTGTCGTAACGGACTGGCAGGAGACAAGCATACAGCTCAACGGAACGTACCAAACCTACTGGGTGCCAACCAACCCCGGATCCGTGATAGTCTACGCGCCGTACAACAGCTCCCTGAGCCAGAGCGCCATTGAGGCGAATCCATATTCGCAGCACATGAACGCGACGGTGAGCTTCACCGCCTTCGCCGAAGCGGCTGAGACGCTCTACGTGGACGAGCCGTACGGAAACGGCACAAGGACGATAGCAAGCGTAGGCGTCACTACAATCCCGGCTGCATATTCGTTCAACGTGCCGCTTGTCTCTGGGCCGCAGGGCAACCCATTGTTCTTCCTGTACAAAAGCGGCAACAACCCGGTATTCCTCCAGAACCTGAGCTTCTCTAGGTAGAGGCACAAAGGATAAGAACAGAAGCTATTACTTGACCCTCTCGTCCCTTTTCGCCTTGCGTATTACAACGCTGAAGGCTATCGACTTCGGATTGTAAAGCTTCATCCTGAATTTCCCATATTCTATCTCGACAACGTGCGAGGACGGAATCACTGTACTCTTGCTCTCGTTCATGACACCCACCAGTTAAATATCAATATTATGGTTAATATAACTTTTGTCTGAGTATATGTTGATTAGGTGCTTTTGTGAAGAATTCAATTGTAGGAACTGCGATAGTAACTGGTGGAAGTAGAGGTATAGGCAGGGCAATCGCACAAGAACTAGCCAGTATGGGCTACAACCTCCTCCTTGTCGCAAAGGATTCCAACAGGCTTAAGAAAACGGCAGAGGAGATTTCAAAGGGTACTGATGTAAAGATAGACCTCTTACCCTGTGATCTTTCCAAAACTGCAGATATAGATGCTCTTTACGAATTCTGCGTATCTAAAAAGATAATACCCGATGTACTGGTTAATAATGCGGGAATATACGTTCCGGGTACGACTAAGGAATCACCCATAAGGGAATACGACAACATAATGTCTGTGAACGCCAGGAGCATGTTTTATCTTACCCAGAAGATCATGCCTCTTTTAAAGAAAGGGCATAATCAGAGGGTCATAGTGATATCCTCCGTGTGGGCACTTGATTCTTATCCGGCAGACGGCAATGAGGATGGTACCATATACGCTATTTCTAAATGGGCCGTAAGGGGATGGTCCAGAAGTCTTAGGGCTGAGTTAAGAAAGCACAATATAGGGGTCTCTACGATATATCCGGGCGCGGTGTTTACGGATGAATGGAAAGGGACTACCAGACCAAAAGAAAACTTCATTAAGCCGGAGGATATAGGCAAGGTGGTGCGCGCAATCTTAGAAACAAGTCCGCAAACCGTAATAGAAGAGGTAATTCTAAGGCCGATTGGTGGAGATTTTCATGAGTGACGGAAACATGGTTATCTATCATCAGTTCAGGAAGTTCTTGATCCGTGTCCCGAACATCAGCATCGTTAGCCAGAATCCCAGCAGCAATGCAATCAATGAATAGCCGCTGTACAGGTTAAGGATTATGAGACCGGCAGATATCACTGTTGCGAGCAAAAAGTTTGAAAGACCCCAAAGCATATTGACTCGTGGCTTTGATTTCTGTCCGAATGGGCTCCTGAAGATCTTTCCCGCCGCACCGAATACGAAGTGAGGCACGCCGTTGCCGAGCAGCAACCCGATTATGAAGTACCATATCAAGAAGAGTTGGAATGCCATTTCCTCACAGGTGAACTAGGATATCTTCACAGCATACGAATATATTAGTTATTGTGGATTAGGTCATGGACCGAGGAGAACTACACCCCTATTCCTACACGCTCGGGGTCCGCAACGCCCCTCGCCCCAAACCCCGCTCCAGGCCTAAATCGCTTAAATGCGTTATTGTTGTTCACTAATTACACCCTACACTTTTAAATACTTAAGCTTCCCAAAAAAAGAGCAATGAACTCCTATTTTGTCGTTGATAATTCAAAATGGGCCCAAGGGGAACCAAACCGAATCCGTAAGTTCGCCCCTCCGCTAATTAGGACTAGATATAGGTGAGAAAATAGGGACATATGAAAAAGGATTGGAAATAACAACCTCGTCGGGTTGCCCTGTTGACTGCTATTATTGTCCACAGGATTTATACAAAAGATCGTATAAAGGAAAGCCGAGACTGAGTCTTGAGGACTTTAATACTGTCATTGACAAATTACCGAAAGATATGGGGATATGGTTTGGCTGTTTTACAGAACCTTTCATTAATAGCGACTGCACGAATATGATAGAATCGGCGATATCCAAAGGATTTAAGGTCAGGATATTTTCCACATTAGTTGGTATGAAGGCGGAAGATGTGGAAAGGCTCTCGAAGATGGACATACAGGAATTCACGCTACACCTGCCAGATAACAAAAACAATACAAAGATACCGGTTAATACGCAAATGTATAAGGATACGCTTGCATTGGTATTGCAGAAATTAAGGATAGATAATTTCTCGGTAATGAATGAAAACTTCATAGATAACGAGAGGGCTGGCACTACGAGAACAGCAAGGGGAACGCATATGAAAGGCATGTATGAATGCTTTAAACTCGTACATCCCCAGTTTGCAATGCTGCCTAACTGCGATGTTGCACTATGCTGCAATGACTTCGGTTTGAAACACATTCTAGGAAACTTACTTACACAGAGCTATGACGAAATAGTAAATTCGAAAGAGTTTAGGAGGATACGCGCTGATAGATTAAAATTTGACAGTAAGGACATATTATGCAGAAATTGCATGTTTGCGGTGCCCATATTTGAATACTATACTTTCCAGGCAGCAATAGCTTTAGTTGGTCCGGTAGTAAAGGATATAATGGTCACTAAATATTGGAGGTAGTGTGACAATACTTTGAGATGTCACGTCAAGACTGGGCCCGAGGAAACCCAGTAAGCTTGTTCTCAGCCTGTTAAAAGGCTTAATGTTTGGGAGGCATAGAAAGTTATCCAAGAGTAAACGTGAACTGCTTTAAAGTTCCCTGATAAATAAAAATGCTAAAGGCCAAAAGGTCTCTTCCAATAAGGCAAGATATATTCTGCCCGTCTAGTTGTACAGCAGTAAAGATTCCTTCGTATATAATATTATGGGAGGGTATCAGCATCCTCATAAAATAGGTGTAACATAAGTGAGGGGTTCCTTTTGTAGATGGTGTTAATACTCCAGTAGTACCAACAGGTTGCAGTCCGAGTTTTCTAGGAATGTCCTCCTGAACACTACAATTTGATGCCCCTGTGTCAATTAATGCTTTAACTATTATTGGTGGTGGCATTTCTTGCCCTGACTTCTTATAAAAAGCTTCTAACTCTCTCGATATTAAGAAATGAACCTCAAGTGTAGGTCCCTCAGCTTGTAGATTAGGATTTGAACTTGTTATTGAAGGCATTCAATTACCCACCAATTTTTATTAGATTTGAAGTATAATTTTGACTCTGTTCTACCTCCTCAATCTTCTTGACTAAGAAAGGAACATTACCAAACTTTTCAATACCTATCTTAATTGCGTCGTTTTCCGATTCGTATACTCCTATGACCTGTTTTCCTTTTATTAGAACATATTTACCATTAGACTGGCGAACTAATTCCTGTTTTTTTTCTGCATAAGTCTTTAGTTCCTCTTCTAATAGTATTGGTGCCATAATAATCACATAATAAAAGCAGCATAGCTAAAACCAGTAGAATATGCGCGCTGGTGTGCCATATTCATAGGATTACCTTATCCGAGCTACTTCGTTTATTATATGGAGAAAACATTATAAATACCTTTTGTGATGGAAGCGTTTTATATTATAAATCCGAACCCCTGCCCTTTAAATACCCATGCAGTTTATAGATTTTAGTTCGGGTTGATTTTTATGGTGAATGGCTCGTGTTTGAACTCTTTGCTTTTCGACGACAAAAAGAACTGGGCCCGAGGAGAATCGAACTCCTGATCTTCACGTTGTCAACGTGACGTCTTACCATTCGACTACGAGCCCTATAAGTTTATCACAAATCCGTCCTTTGCTACATCCGTGTTATGGAATACCGCTCTTGCCTCCTTCAGTATCTGTTCCGGAGTCCTGTACCTGGCGCTTAGATGGACCAAGACCAGCCTCTTCGCCCTTGATTTCTTTGCTATTGTGGCACTTTCAGTGGCAGTTGAATGATGCCTCTCCCTTGCAAGCTTTTTCTCGGCCTCGGCATAAGTCGATTCATGTATCAGCACATCCGCGCCGCTTGCCGCCGCGACAGTCGAGGCTGACGGCCTCGTGTCTGTCGCATATGCGATCTTCTTTCCTTCCTCCTTAAATGTTACCTCGCTTAACCTTATTGTCTTTTTGCCTATCTTTATGTGTTTGTTCTTCAGCAGCTCCTTGAACATGCTTCCCTTTATCCCCAATGCCTTTATCTTCGGCTTTAAGAACCTGATCTTGTCATCCTCCTTGAATACGAAGCCGTATGTCGGCACCGTATGTGTCAATTTGAACGCAGATACCTGGAAATTCTTTCCCTTGTATATCGTGCCTGACTTTATCGGCTTTATTATTAGCTTGTAGGGTATTAGCGCCATGTCAAATCCTATTAACGCAATGAGGTGCTTCTCAAATCCCTGCGGTATGTATATGTAGACGGGTTCGGTCCTCTTGTTCAGCGCGAGTGTCCTCAGAAGTCCAGCCAGCCCTATCGTGTGGTCTCCGTGTATGTGGCTGAGGAATATCGCCTTTATCCTTGATATGTTGACCGAATAGTACATGCACTGCCTCTGTGTTCCCTCCCCGCAGTCGAACAGCAATACGCTGCCATCGTAGTCCAGCGCCATCGCTGGCAGGTTCCTGAGCTTTGTGGGAGTCGAACCGGCAGTTCCCAGTATTGTTACCTTAAGCATTCGATTACCAATCTGCGTTTGACCTTATCCTTGCTCTTTTATTTTTCCAGTCTATGCTTAATATCTCTATGCCCTGAGGGGGCTTTACCTCCGCTTTGCTCTTCTTTGACTCGTCTATGGCGCTGATGGTGCTGTTCACCCCGTGCATGTGCCTCATTATGTAATCCGCCGAACTCTTGCACTCCGCTATCTCAGCATCTATTCCCTCTAGTATCTCCGTCTGCTTCTTTATGCTCGCCCTTATGCCTTCCGCCTCCTTGTTCGCGGTTGCCTCTGGCTTGTATCCGCTATTGTACATGAAGTCCAGGCATGCCTCGAGCGAATCGAACTCCTTTCTCTCCAGGCCCTTGTACTTGCTTATCTGGCACAGGGAGAAATCTACAGCCTTGTCCCCCTTCATATACGCTGTAGCGCTTCCCTTCCTGCACTCTTCAACAAGAGATATCAGGCTCTCAGTCACAGCTATTATCTGATCACCGCTCATATCTGCCGGCTTTGAATCTGCAGCGACATCTACCCTGTTTATCGCCTCCTCTATGTACATAGACCCTACTCCCAAGCTCTTTGTCAGCGCATGAAGCATGTCCTGCCCTCCCTTCGCCTTTGCCACTGCCTTTACCGCAGTGTCTATCTCGCTTCTTCCAAGTGTCCCTATTGACTGGTTCTTTGGGGGCTGGTATGTGACATTCGGCCTGACCGCCCTGTCCTTGAAGTTGTGAATCTGGTATGCTAGCTGAATTTTCATCGAACTGTCTGCAAGCACCAGGTTTCCTCGCCCGAACATCTCGAATATCATGTTTGCCTCCTTCTCGCCCGTACCCGCCTTGATCATTATTATTCTATCGTTGTTCAGCTGCGCTATCGATGCTATCGCGAGTCCGCTTATCCTCTTCCGGATGCCCATGGAGAAGTTCGTCGCCTCTTCGCTGAGCTCTATGTACTCCGTCCTGTTGATCGTCTCGGGAAGCATGCACCTCAGGTTGAGCTTCTCGCCCTTCCTGCTCAGCTTTATCCTGAACTTTCCCTTTCCCAACTCGTAGAACTGGTCTATGTAGTATCCTTCAAGGGATCCGAGCTCCTCCACAAGCCTGACAAGCTCGATCGTGTACAGCTCGCGCATACCTACCGCTTCGACTTGATTTTCTTTGCCCCTTCCTCCTTCGCTATCTTTGAGAAGAGCTGCACCTTCTTGTACGCCTTTGCCGGGTCCTCGAAGGCTGTGCCTATCTGCGCTATGTCCCCACCGCTCGCATACACGTCCTTCAGTTCCTGCGGAGTCGTTATGCCTCCCGCTACTACGTATGGAGATGTTATGACGGACTTCACAGCCCTTATCATAGCATTTGGCACAGGTCCTGAATTCTGAAGTCCAGGATTAGATCCGGTGTCCGTTATTATTATGCGGTTTCCCAGGAATTCCCCTGCCATTGCTAGCGCCGCGGCTATCTTCGGCTTCTCCCTTGGCACGAAGTTGGCGTCGCCTACCCAGCCCACTGTCCCTCCTGGCTGTACCACTATGTATCCCACTGGAAGCGGCTCTACGCCGTAACCCTTGAGCACTGGCGCCGCAAGCATCTGCGCCTGGGTTATCCAGTATGGGTTCCTTGCATTGAGCAGCGACATGAAGTATATCGCGTCGGCATGCCTTGTTATAGTCGCTATGTTGCCGGGAAATAGAACAAGCGGGATGTCTATGGATTCCTTTATGCTCTTCGCCACATGGTCGAGTATCTCTCCCTGCGCGCCTGTGCTGCCGCCCAGGAGTATTATGTCCGCGCCTCCCTGCGCGAGCTGCTTCGCTGTCTTTATCGCAAGCTCCTCGCTCTTGAAGTCCACGGGGTCTATAAGGCTGAAGAGCATCGCGCCCTTCCCCTCAAGCGTCTCGTTTATATAAAGTTCAACCTTTCCTATTTTCATATGCTCACAATTTATTGGATTAATTTGAGAATTATCTTCCCCTACCGTGCGCCAGGAACTCGTTTGCAAGCTCCTTGCCGCCCTTGTCTATGCTCACCGATGGCTTGAATCCAAGCTCCTTCCTTATCCTTGCTATGCTTACCGTCCTGTCGCTCACAAGGAAGCTGAACTGGTCGACGTTTATGCCGCGCGCCCTTGCACCCAGCCTTGCTATGAAGGGGTGCACGCTCCTGCTGGGCTCCTTCACATTGAGGAACTTCGCTGCCTTCCTGAAGAGGTCGCGTTGGGTGTATGCTACCCCGTCCGTAAGGTTGTATACCCTGTTGGCGCTCCTCTTGCTCTCCAGCACCAGGAACATCCCCTTTATGACATCTGTTATGTTGACAAGCGTGAGATGGTTCATGCCGTTGCCAACGTACATCAGCTTGTTCTCGCTTATCAGCTTGAATATGCGCATGAAGTTGCGCTCGTAGCCCTTTCCGTATATCACTCCTATGCGGAGTATCGTGTAGGCTATGCAGTTGTTCCTCTCGGCGAACTCCATTATTATGTGCTCAGCCATGTACTTGCTGTCCGAGTATGCGCTTCTCGGCATCGGCTCCGACTCCTCGGTGAGCACATCCCCATGCCGCTTGTAGCCGTATACCGTGACGCTGCTCGAGTATATGAACTTCAGCTCCCCAGGCTTTGCGCGCGGGTTCGAGTCGGCGTATGCCTGGAGAAGGTTCTCGGTGCCTACCACGTTTGTGCTTATCATGTCGCTGTACTTCGACGCATTTGCAGTTATCGCCGCCAGGTGGAAGACAGCAGTGACTCCTGCGCACGCCTCCCTTAGCATAGCCTTTGTCGCATCATCGTCAAGGCTTATGTCAGCGGCGTAGACGCTAACCCCCGTAGGCAGCTCCCTCCATTCCGAGGTCTCGTTCGGGTGTGTCTTGAGCACCGCCCTGACCTCGTACTTGCGCGCGAGCAGCTCCCTGACTACCAGCCTGCCCATGCCGCTTGTCGCACCTGTGACCAGCGCCACCCTATGTGCCTTCTCAGCCCTTCCCTTGCTTTTTTTTGGCATTCGTATCAACATTAGTCTGCCCGTTGAGCAGTGTAACCGCTATGTTCCTTACCCTTCCCTCTGCAAGCCTGTTTATGAAATAGGGGATCCAGTCCTTCCCATAGGGCACATACACGCTCATGTTGAGCCTGCCCTTGGCGGATTTGCTGGGTTTGCCATTGTAACCTAATGGAATCTCAATTATTAAATTCTTTTTGTAGTCCTTGCTAAGCGAGACCAGCCTGCTTATCAGCTTCTGGTCATGCTCCAGCACTGTTAGGTGCACCTTCTTCGCCATCAGCACGTCTATGTAGTTCCTGTAGAGCCTGAGCTTGTCCACGCCCTTAGGATGGGGCTTGCCCTCGTCTATGTGGCACCTCAGCTTCACCATGTCCTTGCCTGAGAAGAGCTTGGAGACCTCCTCGCCTTCCACATCGCTGTAGTCAGGCCTCACCTCCACGCCAAGCAAACTGCACTTTGGCTTGAACTTCCTGTAGAGCTGGACCACGTTGCTTATCCCGGACGATTCCTCCTCTATCCAGAGCCTCTGGTTGCCCTGGTTCGCTGCATTGACTATCTCGTTCATGTTCCATTCGAGAAGGTCCGTGTCGACATTGCCGCCTATCTGGCTAGGCCTTATGGAGACGTCGGAATCGAGCTGCAGCCTTGAGAGCTGCTTTATGAACTGGATGTAGGCGTTGGCGTTGTAGCGCGCCTTCGTCTGGTCGTCAACATGGTCGTTAAGAAGCGTAACCGTGGTGTGCATTCCCTTGTTGTTAAGGTCGCGGATCACGTTCAGCACGGCGCTGCTAGTGGACCCAGCTATGTGCTTTTTAACGAGCCTGAATACCAGCTTGCCAATGAGGTTGTTATCCTTCTTCTCCAATTACACCACTCAGAACTATATTGATGCACGCCGAACAGGCCGCTGCCGCATTGGTGGCATACTGATTTCCGATTATGGATTTAATAACCTATCTGTTTAATCATTTAGTAAGCGCGAATCGCGCCGCACTGATGGCAATGAAAGACATAAAAGGGCTATCCCTTGACAGCCTTTTCGGAAGGCTGCACCAGCTCATGGTAAACCTTGTAAGCGACATGGAGAGCATAATCCAGGACAACAAGGAGGTGAGCATGGACGAGATAAGGGACTTGCGCACCCACATAAACTACAAGCTTGGCAAGAAGGAGGAGGTCTATGACAACCAGAAGCTCCTCAAGCTGCTAAACTTATTCTCGGAAGACAAGGCTGTTCTGGAGATAGTGAGGGAGGACGCGGAGGAGTGGCTGGAACTGCTAAACGCTATAGAGGAGAACATAACAGGAGGCGGAAGGAAGCTTACCCAGAGCGAGAGAAGGGAGGTAAAGCAGATAGGGGAGCTGACATCGCAGATAAAGCATCTCATAAGGAAGGACTAATTGGCATATTCGGAAAAGTCGGCCTCAATTATACCAAAATCATTTTCTATATCCTTAGTATCTTCCCTCTCCTCCCTCAGGCGTTTTATTCCCTTTATCAAGGCTCTTTTAGTAGGGAGGTCTAGATCGGTAGCGAAAAGTATGTCAAATGCCTTTGCCACTTTGGCGGCCGGACGGATACCACTGTTCCCAATCCTGATATAACTAGCTATGCCCGTTATCGCTGCCTGCTTGAATTGGCTCTGTTCTTTCGGGGTAAATTTGAACAATTCTGCTGCGTCCACTTCCGCCCAGCTGATACCATTATGCTGCTCAAGTTTGGCGTCCTCCATTATTTCAAGCGCACGTCCTCTTAGCTCCCCAAACATCACTGCGTATTTGGGTGTATTCGGTAGTTTCTTAAGATATTCGGCGATCTTCGTTACCCCATGCAGAGAATAGTTTTGCATACAGTATTGGAATGTTTCAGAAAGGAGTGCATCAAACTCGGAATCATTAAGAGTGGGGCGTAGGTTGTTTATCCTGTTCAGCGCTTCTGCGATATCCCCTTCCTTTATGGTTTCTCTTATCGCGCTCATTTCGCGCTCTTTGTCGCTCCCTTCGTTTAGCAGTGTTGGTTGCTCAGCAGTGGCAGGCGGTTCTGAGCTGGCCTGCACATATTCGGGCGGCTCAGGCGTAGTATGGGTTGGTGACTCCGGAGGCGGTGATTGGAAAGGTAGTATGGGCATGGTAGCTGTTGGCGGTTCTGGAGGCGGTGAGGAAGGTGGCGGCATCTGCTGGTTCTGGCCTAACTGTTCAGTCACCCTGTCAACATCGCCGATGACGTCGTCCGGGTCCATGATGTCCCGGCTTGGCGCTGCCAACGGCATTGGCTGTATCGGCCTATCAGGCCTGCCGAAATAATAATGGGTGTATGAGAAATATGTGAGGCTGTATAGATAGTCCCAGGCTGTGGCATCGGACATTCTGGAGAACTCCACGTCCGCCTTTTTTCTTTTTTCTGCCTCGGGGCCGTCCTCAAGCATTATCACCTCGCTTGCAGAAAGCCTGTTGTTCATCCTGGTGAAGAGGCTGACAAACTTGCCCTCTGCGCCGATGAACTGCTTTTTGTCCTGTCCCTGCACCTTTGCATCTGCAGCGAGTCCAAAATTTCTATCTAACTCCACATAGTAGAAGTTAGTGTATCTCAGAAGAAGATCCCTTGCTATCACGTTGGATTCCTCCTCGCTCTGCACCTCCTCAATGCGTGTGCGGAAGTCCTCCTTTATCACTACATTGAGTTTGGGGTCTGCACTGAATTGCATAGAGCCCTTGATGAGCATCTTCTGGTTTATCCTCTTCCATATCTCTGTTGCGATATCAAGCGACTTGGTGCGCCTAAGCTCCTCTACCAGCCTGTCCAGCGCCGCCTTTTCCTGTATTTGGAGAATGTTGATGGGGTTGTCATAGCCTACCCAGCTGCAGAACTTAGGATAATAGTCGTCGAAGTGGGTCATCCACGATCTGTGCACACTGCCCCCTATCTGGCTTACTTGGATGGCTGGTCCGCCTGCTGCATTTGCACTGTTGTCCTTTGATATCTGCGCCATTCTCTCAACACTGATATTATGAATTTTTTAATATTTATACCTGCTGGACGAGGTTTTAAATCCTTTCCGCCCCAAAATGGCAGACATCCCTGAGAGGGCATTCGCCGCATGAGGGCCTTGCCGCTGTGCAGTAGCGCTTGCCCAGCTCCACAAACTGCGCATGGAAGTCGTTGTATAGCTCCGTCTTCATTTCCAGCCTTTCCTCGAAATAGCCGCGGAGCTGCTCGTACTCTATGTCTGCGCTTATTGAGGGATCTATCCTGTGCATAGCCCTCTTCGTATACGCGTCTATCACAAAGACCGGCTTCTCGGCTGCATAGAGTATTATCGAGTCTGCAGTCTCCATTCCTATGCCGTTGTATGAGAGGAGCTCCTTTCTGAGTCCATTCTTCTCAAGTTTCAACAGGTTCCCCAGGCTTCCGTGCTCTTTCTTTATCCGTGCGCATATGCCCTTCAGCCTTTTCGCCTTCTGCCTGTAGTATCCGCTCGGCCTTATCAGCCGCTCCAGCTTCCTTATGTCCATAGATGCTATCTTCTCCATGGAGAGCGAGTCCGCTTCCTTCAGGTTTGCTATCGCCTTCTCTACGTTCTTCCATGTTGTCTGCTGGGTGAGCACAGCTCCCACCAGCACCTCAAAATCAGAATCTCCTGGCCACCAGTCCCTGAACCCGAAATGCCTCCTGAGGCGCCTGTATATCAGAATAGGCGCAGGCCTGTCCAAAGCAGCACCTATATCTTCAGTTCCTTCGAGTTTATCTTCTTGATTACCAGCCTTGGGTCCTCGCCGTCGCAGGTTATGCCCATGCTCTTGCATGTGCCCAGTATCTGGTTGACCCTGCTCTCGACGCTCTTGCCGTATAGGGAGCCCTCCTTTGACTTCGCTATCTGCTTAACCTTGTCTAGCGTTATGTTGCCAACTACCTCTCCCTTCGCCTTTGCCCCTGCCGAGAGCCCCAGCTCCTTGAGCAGCAGTGCGCTGGTTGTTGGTGCGCCGACCTCGACCCTGAACGCCTTTGTCGCACCGTCGACATACACCTTCACGGGTATCTTTATGCCTGCGAACTGCTTGGTCTTCTCGTTTATCTCCGCCACTATGGCGCTTATGTTCACTCCGAGCGGCCCGAGTGCCGGACCGAATGGTGGCCCTGATGTTGCCTTTCCTCCTTCGACTAATCCCTGTACGGTAGTTTCTGCCATGTTCACACCTTGTTTGCTTTTTGAATTACCTTTGCAGTGTTCATCTTGGTTGTTATCGGTATCGGCACGACAACGTCCATGAGCTCCACTGTTATGTCGTCCTTTGTCTCATCCATCTTTAGCACGCGCGCTTTGTAGCCCTTGAAGGGCCCTGTGGTGAACTCGACTATGTCGTTCTTCTCTATGCCGATTGCATGGCTCTTGGACTCGATCAGCTTCTTGACCTCGTCCTCGCTAAGCTCCTTTGGGAGCACGCCGCGTATGCTGCGCCCCTTTGTCACGAACTGCCTTGCTGATACCTCGTCCTCGGCCTCCATTATTATGTAGCCTCGCATGCCCTCCACCACTATGACGGAATATATAGGCAAATCGGACTTGGCTATCTTGTTCTGCAGCACATTGACTGCGATGCGCTCCTGACCTGATGTTACCTTGACAACAAAGTACAATTGAATCACACAATACTCTTTTATCGCAAACCTATAATATGCTTTATGACCTTTCTCTTTCTGCGGATTACATGAAATTCCTAAAGGTGGAGCGTGCAAGGGCGGAAAAGGCGAGAGTGCTTGTAGTCCGCCTGAACCTCCTGGACAGCTCCAGACCTGTACAACATAGCCGTAGCTATGTGTATTTTCCGATAAGTATTATGGGAGCAAAGGCTAAAAAGGCTTTTGATAGGATGGGAGCACAGGTCGTATCAAGATGGGAGGCCAAAAAGGGCGAAAAGCCATCGTATAGGGAGCAATTGGGGAAGATCCTCACGAAGAGGGAATTCTCGCAGCTTGCAAGGGGGTACGACCAGATTGGCGACATAGTGATAATAGAGTTCACAGGAAGCAGGAGCAAGGAGAAGGAGATAGCGCAGATACTGATTGATTCTAACATCAGCATTAAGACTGTCCTTGCAAAGGCAGGCGCGGTAAGGGGAAAGTACAGGGTGAGGAAGCTCAGGTATGTTGCCGGGGTAAGAAACTTCATAGCGACATGCAGGGAGAATGGCTGTACCTTCAGGTTCGACACAAGAAAGGTATTCTTTTCCAACAGGCTCTCCTACGAGCGCTCAAGGATACTGGGGCTTGTAAAGGACAGGGAGAACGTGATGGTCATGTTTGCGGGAATCGGCCCATTCGCAATAGAGATTGCAAAGGCGAATAGGCACAGCAACATAGTGGCTGTGGAACTGAACAGGTTCGGCTACAAATACATGCTTGAGAATGTAAAACTGAACAAGGTAGACAATGTAAAGCCGGTCCTTGGCGACGTGAAGAAAGTGTCTGGAAAGTACAGGAACTTCGCCGACAGGATAATAATGCCTCTACCGATGTCAAGTATGAGCTTCCTTGACGAGGCCTACAAGGTTGCAAAGAAAAAGGCCATTGTGCACCTCTATGCGTTTGCTGACAAGCCTGATACGGTGAAGGACGCGGTGCGCATGCATGCGAAGGAGAAGGGATACGGCGTGCGTTTCCTTGAATGGAGGGAGGTGCGACCCTACTCCACTACTGATTCGGAATATGCGGTTGACTACCAGATCCTGAAATAGCCCTCCCAGCGGAATAAATAAATATATAGCCTTCCTAGTATCCTCGATGACCAGTGGCACGGACGCAATACCCCAGAGCAAGCAGCAGCTAAACCTCCAGGAGTTCGTGAAAAACGCCACATGGAGGGAGCTTCTTGTTGAACTCGTTGACAGCAACCAGCTTGACCCCTGGAACATAGACATAGTGAAGGTCGTTGACAGTTACATTGCCGTCGTCAGGAAGATGCAGGTGATGGATCTCCATATACCCGCAAACATAGTGCTTGCCGCCTCTATACTCCTGCGCATGAAGAGCGAGACAATAAACATATTCCCTGTAGAGGAGGCTGCGTATGCAGAAGAGGGACCGGAGTTACAGGAGGGCAGGATTTTGCCGGAGGTGCCACCGCTGATATCCAAGCTGAGGCTGCAACCTAAGAGGAAGATAACGCTTGAGGAGCTCATGAATGCGCTCGGGGATGCGATAAAGATAAACGAGAAGCGCGAGCGCGTAGTCATAGAGAGGGCAGCGCCGCTTAACTTCGTCGTCGAGAAGGACGATATAGACGAGAAGATGAACCGCGCATACAAGCTTGTCAAGGCGAATGCCGACCGGGAGGGCATGACCACATTCGGGCACCTTGCCAAGGGCTTCGATTCGATAGAGAACATCCTGCTGGGGCTCTTTGTGCCGCTGCTCTTCCTTGCGCACAACAGGCAGCTTACGCTGATGCAGGACGAGTTCTTCAAGGAGATATTCGTAAAGCTGAGTGATGAGGATGGCAAGCCAGTCAAATAGCCGCGATTACAAGAAGGTGCTTGAGTCCGCGCTCTTCGTTTCGGGGAGGGCTATGGAGCTCGAGGAGATGGCGAAGATAGCCGGGATAGGCTCCATAGGGCATGCGAAGAAGCTGCTAGCCGAACTGATCAAGGACTACGATACAAGGGACACCGCGCTCAAGATATCGGAGATAGGCGGCAAATACTCGCTAGGCGTGAAGAACGAGTATGCTGAGATGGTAGGTTCGCTTGCAGGGGCTCCCGAGATATCGAAGAGCTCGCTGAGGATACTCGCATACGTAAGCAAGAACGAGCCTGTTATGCAGAACAGCATAGTGAAGGCGTTCGGCAGCTCTACCTACGAGCACATAAAGGAACTGCAGGAGAAGGAGTTCATAAGGGCGATGCGGGCTGGCCGCACAAAGCGCATAGAGACCACAGAGAAGTTCAGGGAGTATTTCGGCCTGCAATAAAGAACCCCACCCAAAGGATGGGTATTTAAGCAGCGGCAGAACATTATGATAAAAAGGTGAGAAAATGGAGAAATGGAGAAAAAACATTTTGGAACATCATTTGGATACGACGCTCATATTATTCGAGCTAGTTCTGAGCGTGATATTCCTTTTAGTGGCATATCTTACAGGCAACATATACTTTAGGGGAGTCGGGGTTGGATTGGTAATTGCTTGGGTGACAAGTGCAATAGCCTATTTATACAAAAAGAAAATGATAAAATCATAAACAACGAAGAGCGTATGGCATTCACTTCCCAGCCTAGGGGCAGGGGTTTCCCTGCCACCAACACAATGATAATCTATTTAAAAGCGAAATGCCTATACAATTCATGGACTTAGCAAGGAAGAGGTGCAAGCCCTGCGAGGGCGGCACAAAACCCATGAACAAGGCGGAGGCAAGGAAGAACCTGAAGTTCGCAGAGGGCTGGAGGCTGAAGGGAAACAGCATATACACGGAGCTGAGGTTCAAGGACTTCAGGAATGCGATGGGCTTCGTTAACAGGGTCGCCGACATCGCGGAGAGCGAGGGGCACCATCCTGACATACTTGTATACTCGTGGAACAGGGTGAGGCTCACGAACAGCACGCATGCGATAAAGGGGCTATCGATAAATGACTTCATACTTGCCGCAAAGATAAACCAGATAAAATGATTCGGGCTCGTAGTCGAATGGTAAGACGTCTCCCTCACACGGAGAAGATCCGGAGTTCGATTCTCCGCGGGCCCACTTCTATAGAAACCCTTAATAATCTGTATTAACACAACATTAACATGGTGTTAATATGGTTAAGGCGTTAATTACTATAAACGATGAAGCAAATAGAGTACTAAATATAATCAAAGCAGAATACGGACTTAGGGATAAGTCTCAGGCGATAAACCGCATGGCAAAAGAGTACGAGGAATTGGTTTTTGAACCGAAAGTCAAAGCTTCTTACCTTAAGAAACTGAAGAAGATATCTAAAGAAAAGACTACGCATATAGGCACTCTAAAGGATTTTGATAGGATGTTCGGAACCCATGAATAGGTCCTTATATGGTTCCTTATTCTTTATACACAAAGGATGAGGTAAAAAAGATCTTCTGGAAACTTAGACATAAGAACCCTAAACAGCTACAGATTATAAGAAACAAGATTAAGCAAATATTAGAGGATCCCGACAGGTTCAAACCTCTACGCAGCGATATGTGGGGCGTACGAGCGGTTCATATAGACAGGCACTTCGTGTTAGTCTATTCAATAAATAAAGAAAAACAGATGGTTATAATTGAGGATTACGACCACCACGAAGCTATTTTCGGAAAGTAAATCTTGTAAATGTAGCAGAAGCGAGCTTAGGCTATGCCGAACCGCTGGCCCACTGTTTCGGAAGGCGGCATGACAAACTCTTAAATAACCATACGCAAGATAGATAAATGCGTGATAATATGGGTCAAATAATAGATATGCCGAGGAGCGTAGTCGTAGCTTGCGACGTAAGGAACATCGGGGACTTGCGAACTCTTGTTAGAGAGACAAGCAATGTTGATGGCATCGGGGGCTACAAAATAGGTGCTGCACTGACAATAACCAATGGCTTGCCCGAGCTAGTCAATGTCGTCCGCGGTTTTACAAACCTGCCCATAATCTATGACCACCAAAAATGGATGACAGACATACCTGACACTGGAAGGGATGTCCTGCTTGCGGTCAAAAATGCCGGGGCTAATGCCATAATAGGGTTCCCGCTGTCAGGCCCTGTGACGCAGAAACGATATATAGAAGAGGCCAAAGACGTCGGAATAGAAATAATAACAGGGGGAGAGATGACGCATAAAGGATTTAAGACTAGCGAACTTGGTTATATAGCAGACTCTGCACTGCTCAACATGTATCTGACAAGCGCGGACCTCGGCATAACAAACTTTGTAGTGCCGGGCAACAGGACGGAGAGAGTCTCGTATTATCATAACATACTGGCCTCTGTTGTTGGGGATGCGCTTACGTTCTGGGGACCCGGATTTATTGCGCAGGGCGGTAAAATCAACGAGACTGCGCTTGTTGCCGGCAAGTACTTCCATGCAATAGTCGGAAGGGGCATATTTGAAGCCGCAGACATGCATGCAGCCGCAGTGGAATATACAAGCCAGTTAATGGGATTCATGAGAGACTCTGAATAGGTGATTGGATGGCGACAAAATTGAGCAGCAGGGAGGCATTGGCAAAAGACATTACGATTGGCTTGCGCCAGGAGAGATCGATACTCACATGGTACAATGATAGGCCCGAGGGCTGGCGGCTTGTGAACGGGCTGTGGAGCCCATACTATATCAACATGAGATTGATAACAACATCGCCGAAGCTTTACCGTAAGACGGGAGAGGGATTCTGCCTGATGCTCGACGAAGAGGGCTACAGGGCCGACAACTGCAGGTTAGTAGGCGTAGCAATGGCAGGGATTCCGTTCGCCAACGCTGTGACATTGATGGCCGGGATACCCTCTTTGTACACAAGAAAACTTCCTGAGGACGTAAAGACGCCTGTGGATTTGCAGCGCTACATAGGCTCGCACGGCCAGCATGCGCTTGTGGAGGGGCATTTTGAGTCTGGGGACACCATAGTCTGCATAGACGATCTGGTGACGCGCTTCGACAGCAAGCTGCTTGCCATTCACCAGGTCCAGGCGGAGGCCAAAAGAAAGGAGCTTACAGGCATAAAGTTAGAGGATGTTTTTGTGCTTCTCGACAGGGAGCAGGGCGCTTCGGAGAAGGCGTCGGAGCTCGGATTCAGGCTGCACTCGCTCATACCCTTCGTAAACAGGGGGCTTGGCTGGCTAAGGGAGAGCTTTTCGGATATCGAATATACGGTGATATCCGATTATGTGAGAGATCCGCAAAAGTACCAGGACCGCGAGATGAGTGACACGCTTAGGAGGATGGCGCGGAGATAGACATGGTGTTAAGATGATATCAACCAAACAGTTCAGGGAAGCCCGAGATATGGCAAGCTTTGATACTGCCCTAGATAACCTTGAAGGGGCGTTGAGGAATTCAGGCTTGGATAGATTCGTGCAGGGTAAAGTTGTAGATTCTGCATTAAGGGACATGGGTTTGGATCCAAATAATCTAAAAAACGCCAGACTCGATGTTGTAAAGTTTGCAAGAGCGCTTAATGTCGAATTGGCAAGGCAAAAGAGCATGCAAAAGCTACGATTAAGGAGATAGACGTTCTGCTTAGGCCCAGCCTTAAGAATAACTTTATATTAGGATACAGGCTAATTATACCGGTGATTTGATGGAGCCAAAATCTACTGATGCAAGGATACAGTCCAAGGGATACGCAGCAAAGGATGCGAAGGGCGTACTTGTGCCATTTAAGTTTGAGCGGAGGGAGCTCGGGCCCAAGGACGTCCTGATAGACATATTATATTGCGGAATATGCCATTCTGACATACATACCGCAAGGTCTGAGTGGGGTAGGTCCAGTTATCCTGTAGTTCCAGGACACGAGATAGTAGGGAAGGTGGCGCGCGCCGGTGCTTCGGCAAAGAGATTCAAAGTTGGGGACACGGTAGGAGTGGGATGCATGGTTGATTCATGCCGCAAATGCGATTCCTGCAAATCAGATGCAGAGTATGACTGCAAGGAGGGCGGCCCCGTGTGGACCTACAATTCGGATGAGAAGCATATTGGCGGGAAGACTTACGGCGGCTATTCGAACAACATCGTGGTAGACGAGTCTTTTGTCCTAAGGATATCGCCAAAGGCGGACCTTGCAGCAACAGCACCGTTGCTGTGCGCAGGCACTACGACATATACGCCGTTAAAATACTGGAAGGCCGGACCGGGGCAGAGGGTCGGGGTGCTAGGGCTTGGCGGCCTGGGACATATAGCGGTAAAACTTGCGCATTCGTTTGGAGCCGAGGTGATAGTCCTCACAACATCAAGCAACAAGGTAGAGGATGCGCTACGCCTCGGCGCAGACAGGGCGGTAGTTATAGGGGACGAGAAAATGATGCAGAAGTACTCGAGGAGTTTTGACCTCATAATAGACACAGCTTCAGCCAGGCATGACCTGAACGCATTTCTCAGGCTGCTCAAGAGGAACGGAAAGATGGTTCTGGTGGGATTGCCAAGCACCGCGCTTGAGGTGCAGCCATTCTCTCTTGTCTCTGGTCACCATGTCCTTGCAGGGTCTGGCCTTGACGGCATCAATGGCACACAGGAGATGCTGGACTACTGCGCAGAACACGGAATAGTGAGCGATATAGAGCTGATACCTATCCAGAAGGTGAACGAGGCCTATGAGCGCATAATAAAAGGCGATGTCAAATACAGGTTCGTGATAGACATCTCGTCGCTCAGATAGATGCCTTGCGTAGTTAATTTATTCTTTTGCTTTGTAAGGTATTTGGTGATTTAGGTGAAAGTAAGGAGACGAAACGGCAGAAGGGAAGACTTTGTAAGGGAGAAGATAGTTGTCGCTGTATTTAAGGCTGGTGGCAGCGTGAGAAGGGCGAGGCTTGTGGCCAAGCAGGTAGAGAGGGCGCTCTCCGGCAATTCCGTTGTGACAACTGAGCGGGTACGGACTGAGGTATTGGACAGGCTGAGGCGCAGGGATCCAAAGGCATACAGGGGATGGATGTCGTACCGTAAGCGCTGAAGGGCCACAGATCCGCAGTACAGTACAAAGATCTTTGTAAAAGTAGTGCCAGTAATCCACGCCAGCACAGATAAAACCAGCACTGCCACTAAAGGCAGATATATAGAGCCCTTTTTAACCTTTGCATGTGGAATGGGTCTGTTGTGGATGCGTACCGACCAGTTCGCATCATTCAGCACAGAATAACCTAAAGGTGTAACCATGAGTATAAATAGCGGCAAGCTTCGCCTGAACCCCGAGCAAAAGGCATTCGTCAAGGACCTGAGTACGGTAGTGATCAGCTATACCCCGGTATCCGGTGTGGTCGACACCGTAAAGTTCGGCCACAAGTGGTTTGGAAAGAGGAGGGTAGGCCACCGCATAGCCAGGCAGATAAAGAGGCAGAACAGGAAAAGCTACATAAAAAGCCGCGGCAGGAGGGTGGCAGGCAGGCGCAGGAGATCCAAGGGCAATGCGGCCTGAGGCTAGCAAGGATTAATAATCTGAAATACCAATAAATGCAATAGCATTAGGTGGTTCAGATAAACAGGGTAGACCCGCGAAAATCGTTATTCAAGAAGAGTGTAGAATTGGGCGAAGGCGCGATACGCGGCTATGATTTCGAAAAGGAATTCGACGCCGGGAAGTTCTTTGAATCCTTCAAGGATACGGGCTTCCAGGCAACTAATCTTGCGAGCGCGATCAGGCTGGTGAAGGAGATGAGGAAGCAGAAGGCGACGATCTTCCTTGGCTTCACCTCAAACATCACGAGCAGCGGGCTGCGCGACATAATCACATACCTGGTTAGGAACAGGCTTGTCCATTTCCTCGTTACCACGACCGGGGGGCTTGAGGAGGACATAATAAAGACGCACGGCGACTTCCTCCACGGCTCCTTCGATGCGGACGGCGCAACCCTGAGGAAGAAGGGCGTCAACAGGACCGGGAACATATTCATACCGAACGAGAGGTACATATGGTTTGAGCGGTACATGAAGGAGCTAATAACCAAGATCTATGCTAAGCAGAAGGCGACAGGAAGGCTTGTGGACAGCGTTGAATTCGTAAGGGAGATGGGCAAGGCGCTCGAGGGCTCAAAGCGCTGCAAGGAGAGCTTCGCATACTGGGCCTACAAGAACAACATACCGCTTCTCTGCGTTCCGCTTGCGGATGGCGCGATAGGAGACCACCTCTACTTCTTCAAGAAGGACCACAAGGACTTCGGGGTGGAGCTTTCGAAGGAGGTAGAGCTGCTCTACGACACTGTGCTAAACGCGGACAAGGCAGGCGCGATAATACTCGGAGGGTCTGTGCCAAAGCACCACATAATGAACGCGCTGATGCTGCGCGAGGGCGGAGACTACACCGTTTACATAAACACCGCGAACGAGCAGGACGGCAGCAATGCTGGCGCGAATCCGGAGGAGGCGAAGAGCTGGGGCAAGGCAGCACTTGACGAGAACAACGTGAAGGTGTGGGGTGAGGCGAGCATAATATTCCCGATACTCGTCGCGGCTGCGTTCAAGCTTGACTGACGCGCAAACCAATAAAAGGATTTCATTGCCAGGTATATCGTGGTTTCATGGCAGAGAAGATAAGGTGCGCGCACATACTAGTTACAAAGGAATCAGTTGCCAAGGAAGTACTTGACAAGCTCGCAAAGGGCGAGAGCTTCGGCAAGCTTGCGGAGCAGTACTCGATAGACGGATCGAGGAAGCAGGGAGGTGACCTCGGATACTTCGGCCACGGCGTGATGGTCAAGGAGTTCGAGAAGGCGGCATTCGACTTGCAGAAGGGGCAGACATCAGGGATAGTGAGGACCCAGTTCGGCTACCACATAATAAAGCGCCTTGAATAGGCTGCTTTAGGCTACCCTTAATTCGAGATCCTCGTGCAGGAGTTCATTGTGGAGCTTGCACTCGCGGTCAAATTTCTTTACATAGCCTAACGGGGTGCCTCCTGGTGGCGAATCGGCCACGCAAATGCGGAGCATTTTGCTTACGCTTACGTTGCTAACGCTGTAGTTTCCGGCTCTTGCCGCTTCCAACACCGGCTGGTTATCGGGATTTGGTATGCCTGGCTTATAGTTTATCACAGCATCGACAAAACAGGCAGGAAGGTCCCTAAGTACAGGGATCTCGTGCGGTTTGCCATTTGCCCCTGGCGCCTCCCTTATATCCACAGAATTTACGGATGTGTAGTAGTACATATCATCGCACAACGCCGCGACAGATCTTGTTGCCTCTTCCAGTGACTCCGAGTTAACGTCCATTCTTACCAGTTTCCCTACCCTGACGCTTGAGATGTGCGTGTAGCCCAATCTTGTCCCAAGCTCGGTTATCGCCCACCCTTCCGGGTCGTGGCATGTCGGCTTTCTGGTCACCGCGACCTCCATCCTGAAGCTCTTTCCACTTCGGCCTGTAGTTTGTTTAGATTGCAGATAAACACCCCCTTGCAGATGTATTTGTATAGTGTTCCGATAGGTTATTATCTGCTACGCTGGCTGGCCTTGCGCCTAATCCCTTAGTTTCCTGAAGAGCGATGTGTAGAATGCGTTTACGCCAGATGCGGAGTATACTGAAAGGCCTTCCTTGTTCCTTATGAACCTGCCCTTGTCGCCGCTGTTTACAACCTCTGCTATCGCGTCAGGTATGCTTATCTCGTCCTTGACTATGCACATCCTCTTTACCTCCTCAGGTATAGGGGAGTAGTCCGGTATGAGCACTGGCGTTCCGAGCGCAAGGCTCTCGAGGACTATTATGCTAAGCCCTTCGCGCTCTGACATCTGGAGCAGCAGCTTCGACCCCTTTATCGTCTCGTAGAGCTCCCTTTTGTCAGCAGCGCGGTAGAAGTCCCTCAATTTTACAATGTTGTTGAGGTGCATGCTGCCTATCTCCTTTGATATGCTGTGCCTCTCTGGGCCGCTGCCTATTATCAGCGCCTTCATGCCCTTCGCCCTTTTCGTGGCGGATTTCACCGCGGTGAGCCATTTGTCAAGGCGTTTCTCCTTTATGAGGCGGCCGGAGAACACGACTCGTCTCTCCTCTTTCTTTACAATTATCCTTCCCAGTTCCTTGTCATTTATTACGGGGGAGAACACGTGTATCTTCTGCTCATCTATGCCGAGCTCCGCTAGCTTCTGTGCGGTCGTGCTTGAATTGGCTATGTATGCGTCAGCGCCCCTTATCGCCCATGAGGCGAAGGCGCCGGCCATCACACCTGGGATTCCCCCAAGGTAGCTTGTCCAGTAATCCCTGTCCCACACCTCGTGCATGTCGAGTATGAGCTTGCATCCAGTGAGCCTGCAATATACTTTGAGCACGGGTATGTGCAGTATGGGGAACTCGTTCACCTGCATATAGTCGAACCTGTAGAACAGCAGCCTGAAAAGGCTTGCTGTGTATGCGACCGCCTCCCTTATCGAGCGCCTCCCGTGCCTGTAGAACTTCTCGGTTGTTATGTTGTGGAGGGTATGGTACATTATGTTGTCCTTCCTGAAATCCTTCTCCATGCCTGGCCATCTCAGCGAGAAGAAGTGGACCTCGTGCCTTTTCGCCAGCTCCTTCGACTCGGTGCTCTCAAGGGTCTCCAGCCCGCCAACATTCCAGGGGTACACGGCGTCAGAGACGAATGCTATTTTCATAGGACTCAGTACTTAAAATAACATAAATAGTATTAAAACATGCTGTTCATATCTAATAGCGATTGGGAGATAGCATGAGTGGCAAAAGGCAGACGCTTGGGGATAATGTAACGCCGTTGAACTACAACCTTGCTTTTGATATTGATTTTAAGAACCTGAAATACAGGTGCACCGAGGCCATAGAGGTTCGGATAGGGAAGAGTACCAGATCCGTGAGGCTGAATGCAGTAGGGCTGAAAATAAAGAGTGCAGTGATAGTCTGTAAGAAAAAGGAGCAGAAGACCAGGGCCAGGCTCGAAAAGAAAACTGAGCAGCTGGTCCTCAACTTCAAGGATGCGGTATCTGGTACTGCAGAACTCGGGATAGAATTTGAGGGCACCAACGGCGAGAAGCTGAACGGGTTCTACAAGAGCACCTACAAGGTAGGCAAGAAAGAGCGCCACATACTCACAACGCAGTTCGAGCCTGCAGATGCAAGGAAGGCCTTCCCCTGCTTTGACGAACCGGAGCTCAAGGCCACTTTCGAGGTATCCTTCCTCGTCGACAAGGCACTCGGCGTGATATCGAACATGCCTGAAAAGAGCATCAGGCGCATGGGGAGCAGGAAACTTGTTGCATTCCGAAAAACGCCCAGGATGTCATCGTATCTCCTTTATTTCGGCATGGGCGAATTCGAGAGGCTGAGGGGAAAGTACAGGAATATCGCATTGAGCGTTGTGACAGTCCCCGGAAAGATAAGGCTTGGGGAGAATGCGCTTGACTATGGCAGGAAGTTCCTGAAATACTATGAGGATTACTTCGGCGTGAGGTTCCCGCTGCCGAAAATGGACCTGATTGCCATACCCGACTTCGCGATAAGCGGAATGGAGAACTGGGGCGCCATAACATATTCGGAGATCGCGCTCCTTACCGATAAGAAGGCCACGTCCGTTGCTGCAAAGCAGAGGATCGCGGAAGTCGTGGCGCACGAGCTTGCGCACCAGTGGTTCGGCGACCTTGTCACAATGAAATGGTGGAACAACCTCTGGCTCAACGAGAGCTTTGCCACCTTCATGTCCTACAAGGCGCTTGACGCCGTCTTCCCTGAGTGGGATATGGGCCTGCAGGCCATGCTGATGAGGACTGCCGGAGCGCTCGGTGCAGACCAATTGCGCTCTACGCAGAAGATAGGGGTAGAGGTGAACAGCCCCGGTGACATGTCCGAGGCGTTCGACCCCGACATAACATACAGCAAGGGCGCCGCCGTCCTGACCATGCTTGAGGATTACGTCGGTGTGGAGACATTCAGGAGGGGGCTGAAGAGCTACATAAAAAGGCACTCCTATGCGAATGCTACCGAGCATGACCTCTGGCAGAGCATAGGCAGCGTACAGGGAAAAAAGAAAGGTGCATCTGGTTTGGACAGGGTTGCGAGCTACTGGATAAACACACCCGGCTATCCAATAGTAGAGGTGGGGGATGACGGCGAGAGGATGCGGCTAAGGCAGAGACGCTTCCTGCTCCTTGATAGGGAGGATCCTGGCGTATGGCCGATACCCATACACTTCTCCGGAAAATCCGAGAAGGGCTCTGAGAAGGGGCTTGTGCTGCTGAAGAAAAGGGAGATGGAGATCAAGGGCGGGGGCTTTGATTATGTAAAATTGAACTACATGCAGAAGGGGTTCTACAGGGTAAGGTATACTGACCAGATGCTTGCGGGGCTTGGAAGGGGAATCAAGAGCAAGGGGGTAAGCGCTCTTAATGGCTGGGGAGTTGAGAGCGACCTTTTCAGCGTTGCGCGCTCATGCAGCATAAAGGTCGAGAGATACCTTGATTTCGTGGAGAACTACTGCTTTGGCAGCGAGTTTCCGCTCAACTCGAGCGTCTCATCGCACCTGAACGGATTGTACCGCCTTCTGAAAGATAATGAGAGGCTTGCTGAGCGCATAAAGGAGATAAACCTTGGATACCATAGGGAGATACTCGGCAGGCTGGGCTGGAGCAAGCGCGAGGGTGAGAGCAACACGGACACGCTGCTCAGGAGCGCTGCGATAGTGAGCTTAGGCTACCTGGGTGACGAGAGGGTTATCGGTGAGGCGAGGCGTCTCTTCAAGGATTATCTCGATTCCGGAAAAGGCGTAGATCCAGACATCAGGATGGCGGTATACGCGATAAACGCAAGGGAGGGAGACCGCACGGCCTTTGACAGGTTCGTGTCGCTTTACAAAAAGGAGCAGATACCTGAGGAAACAATAAGGCTGCTGCGCGCTATAGGCAGCGTCAAGGATCCCGAATTGATCGATATGGCGCTGAAGTTCACGCTCTCAAAGGAGGTGAGGCGCCAGTACATGGACTGGATACCTTCCTTGGTCGCGTCCGAGGACTACGGCAAAAAGATAATCTGGGGATGGATAAGAGGCAACTGGAAAAAGTTCATGTCAATGTACGACAGGGGGCCCGGAGGGCTTGACGATTTTGTGGAGATCCTTGCCGTAGTGGACAACAGGGGGACAAGGGACGAGATCGAGCGCTTCTTCAAGAACAAGAGCAATTACAGGGACGACATAAAGAGGAGCATAGCGAAGACCCTTGAGTTCATCGACATCAATATACGCTTCAGGGAGTTCAACGCCTAGAAAATGATGAGTGTATGAAAAGTGTTTCGAACCGGATAAGAAATCTGTTCAAGAATACCGATGCAGAAGTGGTATTCATCATGAATACGGGAAAGGAGGACAGCAACTTCCTCTACCTCACAGGTTTCACGGGCGGCGTGTTTGAGTTCAACACGCTCATGGCCACAAGGAAGGGGCTCATATTGCCTGTGTCGTCGCTCGAATATGAGATCGCAAAGGAGCAGAGGCCCAAGGAGATGAAGGTTATCATGGTGGAGAGCAGAAAGGAGATAGACGTTATAATGAAAAAGCACATGAAATCAAAAGTAGTAGGCGTCAATGCATCATTCCTGCCGTACAACTATTACAAGGCGCTAAGGAAGAGGGCGAAGCCGAAAAGGATAATAGATGTCTCAAAGGCCTTCTATATTGCGAGGTCGGTAAAGGGCAATGATGAACTCGAGAACATAAAGACTGCAAACAGGATAGCGAAAAGCGCACTCTTGGATGTGAAGAAGGAGCTGAAAGAGGGGATGACGGAGAGGGAGGTCGCAGGCAGGCTCGAGTACCTGATGATGAAGAGGGGCGCTGACGGCGCATCCTTCAGCAGCATTGTGTCGTTCAACGAGAATGCTGCGCTGCCGCACCACATGCCCGAAAACAAGAGGCTTGCGCCGAACAGCATTGTGCTCATAGACATGGGCGCAAGGTACAGGAATTACTGCTCGGACATAACAAGGACGTTCATGTTCAAGCCGGATAAGAGCTCGCAACGCTACAAGAGGTTCACGGAGATGTACAGTATAGTCCAGAGCGCGCAGACACTCTCATACAAAATGATAAGGGAGGGCGTCGTTGCCGGGAAGGTGCACAAGGCTGCTGCAGATTACATAGACAGGGCAGAGGGGGGGAAGTACAAGGGCAAATTCATACATTCGCTCGGCCATGCGATCGGCATAGATGTGCATGATGCCGGGCCCGGCCTCTACGGAAACGAAAGGCTCAAGGCTGGCATGGTAGTGAGCGACGAGCCTGGCATATACGTGGTCGGGTTCGGCGGCGTCAGGATAGAGGACGACGTGGTAGTGAAAAAGGGCGGCGCGCTGATGCTGTGAGAAAGCGAACCCTGCCCATAGTTAGCTATATATATTTTGAAAACCATACTGGTAGCGTGATATTATGACGTTGAAACCAATTTTGGCAAAGAATGCCGGAGCTAGGACGGTCAGCGATGCGGAATCGTTTATCAAGCTCACTCTGGCTAAAAGTTTCGTTAGGAAGGATGATATCGAGGCTGCGGCTGAGGTAGAGATGGCAAGTAGCAGACAATTAGTATACTCTGCAGTTTACGCTAACCATGGAAGACTTTCAGGCATCATATTCGCTCTTGAGGGCAGCCCTCCGAGAGGGACAATTTTTGCATCGCCGATATCATGGTGGAAGGCAGATGAACCAGATGGATGGAAGGTGGTGGATTTTCATAATGTCAGCACAATTACTGATAGCGGGCTGGAAAAGGCAATAAATGCTTTTATGATAGAGAGGAACATACCAGTACAGCAGCCGCCTGAACAATTTAACCAGCAGCTTAGACGGGAGGCCGGTCTTCCAGAGAAGGAGCCTGAGAAGCCCGCAGAATGAAGCATAACCAGAGGATGCGATAAAATGCCAGCAAGTGTAAAAACCGCGGTAGAGCCCAGGCTTGAGAGGATTAATCTCTCCGGCGATGGCGTAGCCAGCAACATAGTCGATTATCTGCGGAACCCTAGGGAACGGGTAACGATCAAGATACTGGACGGGCCTGTCTCGCTCCGCTCCGACATGGCGCTACGCCTCTCTGACGGGACTGGGGAGACGATGCTGAAGGTGCCCGGAAGGATAGGCGTCTGGAACGGGAGCGCGTGGGAGCCTTACCCCGCACTGGCGCAGGCCGGCTGGTATGTGGGCTCGGACTCCTCAAGCATTGGCGAGCACACCATAGTGATAGCAATGCTCAGGGGTGGCACATACATGGTCTTCTCCCCGGAAGGCGAGCCGGACGAGCTCCTTATGGAGGATGCGAGGAGGAACAGGCTCTTCGTTGGGGATGGCTATTCGATGCTCTAGGGCTGGCATACAGAAGGCTTATAAGCATTGCCTGCCATTATAATACGTTAAAATAGTCATACTAATGCATAAGGTGTGTTTGATAGAGGATTATAATCTAACTTCGTTGATTTTATCACGACTAGGACGCGCTCTATCTACTTTTGGCAGCGGCGCATCATAGCGCAGCCTGCTAGCATATGCTATTTTTATGACTATTCTAACACCAAATGAAAATAAGGTGTTCGAATGGGAAAGACTTACATTGACATAGTAAAGTACATGGTAGAGGCAAGGTTCGAGATACAAGGCCTTGCGGAAAAGCCCGACATAATCGGAGCAGTTTTCGGGCAGACAGAGGGACTCCTTGGCGGAGGGCTTGACCTGAGGGAGCTGCAGAAGAACGGCAAGATAGGCCGAATAGAGATAGAGGCGGCAACAACAGGCAACAAGACCTACGGAAAGCTCTTCCTGCCAAGCTCGCTCGGGCGCGTGGAGACATGCATACTCGGCGCAACCATAGAGTCGGTTGACAGGGTAGGGCCATTCGAGACGCTCTTCAAGGTAAACAAGATAGAGGATACGAGGAGCGAGAAGCGCAGGAAGATAGTCGCAAGGGCGAAGGACCTTCTCAAGACAATGCTCACTACTGAGATGCCTGACAGCAAGGAGATAAGCGAGCTCGTGGAGACTGACGTGAAGTCAAGCGTTGTCACAACCTACGGGCCTGAAAACCTGCCTGCTGGGCCTGAGATAGCTAACAGCCAGGAGGTCATATTCGTAGAGGGGCGCGCTGACGTAATCAACCTTCTCAAGAACGACATAGACAACTGCATAGCTGTCGGAGGCGCTACGGGCGTCATACCCAAGACGATAATAGACCTCTCGAAGTCGAAGGAGACAACACTCTTCCTTGACGGGGACAGGGGAGGCGACATGATACTGCGGGGCCTTCTCAACGTATGCGAGATAGACTTCGTGGTAAGGGCGCCTGACGGCAAGGAGGTCGAGGAGCTTACAAGAAAGGACATAATAAAGGCACTTAGAACAAAGGTGCCGATAGAGCAGGTGCTGCCGAGGCTCAACAGGAGCAACAACGAGCACAGGTTCAACAATTTCAGGAATCCGGACATGCCGCCGCAACCTGGGCAGCAGCACGCGCAGCCCCAGAGGCAGCCTATGCCTGAGCAGAGGCCGCAGGAGCAGCGCGCCTCATCCCAGCCGGCACCTAGGAACGAGAGGCCCATGGAGCGGCCATCGCCTATGCAGAGGCAGGCAGAATCCGACAGGAACAGCCAGATACTCAGCCCTACGGAGATATCAAGGAAGCTGTTAAGCAGGGAGAGGGATACGCGCCCGCAGCTCAAGCCGCTGGTGGTAGATGACGACCCCGCGCTAGGCATAAAGGACATACGCGGGAATGCGCCTGAGGGGCTTGATGCGATACCTATGCTAAAGAACAAGGGAAGCGCCCCAGAGCCTGACCAGAATTATGTGAATGCGCTTGACGAATTGCACAACACCCTGCGCGGAAGGCTTTACGGGAGCGACGGCAGGCTTGTCTCGGAGATACCCATAAGGGAACTCATAGAGACTGTGCAGGATGCCGAGAACATAAGCACGATAGTGTTTGACGGGATAATAACGCAGAGGCTCATCGAGCTCGCGAAGAAGAGGGGAGTGAGCGCTATATACGGCATAAGGGGAGGGCAGGTCTCAAGGACATTCGAAGACATGCTGCTCTACACAAAGGAGAACGGAAAGCTCTGACCAACCAGTGGATGGCTTAAGCCCTCATGGTTGGCGGTCGCCTGCGTTGCATACCTGCATCAGTCATTTACCGGCTGTGCAGTATTTTAGTTCCGCTAGCCTTAGCGCTCTGCAGGGCGGGTTCCGCAGATCAGGGCGTATCGGGCCTGGGTGCATTGATGAGTGCGAGATACTGCTTGCGCCGTCTGTTCCAGTGAATTAGCGCCTTCCTGTCATGCAGGCCAAGAAGCTCAAAAAGGTTACTCGTATAGGTGTGCGCCGTGCTTGGGCTTATATGCAACGCGTCCGCAATCGCCTTGTCCCTTAAGCCCCTGTCTATTAACGCCATCACCTCTTCCATACGATTCGATAGGCCTATACCGAACTCCCTGCCCATGTCGGGATTTGCCCTAAGCTGGTCTAATGTGATTTGTTCGGTGCCGTCATGCGCCATATCCCCAAACACTGAGATTAATTCAGAGTTTGATTTGAGTCCGAGCTTGGCATACATTTTGCGCTTATTCACCCCTACCGTGGCCACGGATATGCCCAAATCGTAGGCGATCTCTTTTACTAATTTACTATCCAGCACTGTCAGGTCGAAAATCCGCCTTTCCCGTTCTGTGAGTCCGGCCAGGGCAGAAGCCTTTTCTTCAGGGCCCCATGAGGTCGTATCCGAAACGGATCCGGCTGGTTTGCGCAGAAGTCGGGTTGCGTCTGCGGGGCCTTCTTGTCCCCTCAATTGCGGACGCTTGTTTTCGACAGTGGCTCCAGACCATCCGGTCGGAGCGGAATGTCTAGCTGTTGACGTCATGTTGTCAGGCACTTTATCACCGTTGCTATTGGACCTTCAAGATATTTATACTTATTTGCCGCTACAGGGCCGGCATTTGCCTAAACAGGGGGGATCTGGTGCCGGAACCAGAGGCGGAGACCGCAAAGGCGAACCGGATGCTGTGCATGATCATTGCGAAAACGTTCAGGTTTCTCCGATAGGCTCAACCGATTGGCAGGCCTCGGGTTGTACTTGTGCGCTAATCAAGGCGCGGTACTGCCTGCGCCTATTATTCCATTCGATCAGTTCGTCCCTGTCGCGGACCTTGAGCTTCCTGAAAAGCGTGCACATATAGGTGTATACCGATTCAACGGTTAAATGCATTTTTGCTGCAATCGCCTCGGTGGGTGTTTCCCATTCCACCAATTCTATTAGCTGCTCCCTTCGGGGCGATAGGCCTTTTTCGAGTGCCTTCCTCATAATGGGATCTGACTCAAGCTTTTCCAGTGTGACCTCTTCATCATCGCCGAACACAGAGATTAGTCTGGCGGTTGACGGCATGCCGAGCTTGCCGAGTATATGGCGTTCGTGGAAGTTTACTGCGGGTTCGCCTATGCCCATGATTTGGGCGATATCCTTTTCCGTTTTATGCTGCAGCACTAGGATAAAGACCTCTTTTTCCTTCCGGGTGAGGCGGCTCAAGGCGGCTTGCGCCTCGGGGTTTTGCAACGTTATCTCCGGAAGGGGTGTTTCCACCCTGCACAAATATTTCAACCCGAGCTTGCGGGCTATTTTGCGTTTGTTGACTGTTACTGTGCCTTTGGATATACCCAAGATGCGGGCGACGTCCCTTTCCCGTTTGACCTGTTGCACCACCAACTCAAAGACATCTCTTTCCCGCTCTGTGAGGTTGCTCAGATCGAAGCCATTTGCTTCCGCGCGCTGCAAGACCGGGTTTTTGGAGCGCCTAGCGGATTTGCGCAGAAGCCGGGCTGGGTCTGCGGTCTCCCTGGGCAGAGCGGAATGCCTAGTCGTTGGTATTGTTTTATCGGACATCTTATCAGCATCAGTATTGGGACTTTTAATATTTATACTTGTTCGCTCAGTTATTCTGCTTTATGTACTACACCTGAAGAAGCGGCGGGTTGGTCAGACGCATCCCTCAAAGCGAGGTACTGCTTGCGTCTGTTGTTCCATCCGACTAGTTCGGCTTTGCTATGGACATTGAGACGCTTGAAAAGCAAGCTTAGAGTGGCGTGCACTGTTCCGAGGGCTACGCCAATTTTTGCTGCGATATCCCTATATTTGAGCCCTTCTTCCACCAATCTTATCAGCTGTTCCGTGCGGCGCGGCAGGCCTATGCCGAGTTCATTGCCTATGCTAGGATCTTCCTTGAGTCTTTCTACTGTGATCTGTTCGATATCGCCGAATACCGAGATTAATCTAACAATTGATCCAACTTTGAGCTTCCTGAGTATATTGCGCTTGTGCTGTTTTACTGCCTCTTTGGATATGCCCATGATGTAGGCGATTTCTTTTTCCAGCTTATACTGTAGTACTAAGGCAAAAACCCCTTTTTCCCGGGGAGAGAGGATGCACAAGGCGGCTTGTGCTTTGGGATTCTGCAAGGTTATATCCGTAAGCGGTTTTTCAAGTTCATCCGAAGACTGCGATCCAAGCCTGCGAACGATATTACGTTTGTGGTATCTTACTGTGAATTTAGATATGCCCAAGATGCGGGCAATTTCTTTTACAGGTTTCTTCTGCCGCACTAAGACAAAGACCTCTTTTTCACGGTGAGTGAGGCGATTTAAGTCGGGATTCGTTGCTTCGGCACTCTTTAAAACTATGTCCGAGAGCGGTTTTTTCGGCTTGGGTAGGGATTTCAACCCGAGCCTGTGGGCTATACGACGTTTGTGGGTTCTTACCGCGGTTTTAGATATGCCCAAGATGCGGGCAATTTCTCTTTCCAGTTTCTTATGGTCCACCACTAGGTGGAGGACCTGTTTTTGCCGCACGGTGAGGCGGCTTAGGTCAAAGGTGGTTGATTTGGTGTCCTGCGGCGGCGCATTCGGTGACTGTTTGTCGGATCTGAGCAAAAGCCGGGCTGGGTCTGCAATATCTTCAGGCTTTCTTAATTGCAGATGCCTGCTTTCTGCGGCGACTCCCGACTCACCCGCCAGAGCTGGATGCCTGGTCGTCGACGTTGCTTTATCTGACATTTTATCAAAATTAATATTGTGGTTTCAGATATTTATACGTATTTGCCCTCATTGTTCTGCCCTATTATTAGGTTGATTTTTATCGAGCTTTGCCCGTAAACTGCCATTTTTAGCTTACTTTTCGGGCATAATCGGGAGTTTACGGGCAAAATGCCCTTTTCGGGCAAAGCCTTTTTATCGGAAACGCTTAAATATCTTATTGTTAAAATAATATAGTTTAGTTTTAAACCATTGTGGGGATATGAAGACCAAGAAGTGCGATTATGGGAGCCCTTACATGACGAAGGATATG
>Ga0187875_10000292_pt1 | contig 44909 bp, 45 predicted proteins | sample June2016WEW_17_1_2_FD_132978 | JGI IMG/M metagenome (GOLD analysis project Ga0187875, IMG submission 132978) | Peatland microbial communities from SPRUCE experiment site at the Marcell Experimental Forest, Minnesota, USA - June2016WEW_17_10 | ecosystem: Environmental > Terrestrial > Soil >...
TATGGAAAAACAGGGCGATGGATTTACGATCACCGCTGTTCATCTGGACGTCAAGGCAAAAGTACCCGGGGCATCCGTTGAGGCTTTCAATATGGCAGCCCAAAAAGCAAAAGAGGGATGTCCCGTGTCCAAAGTGCTTAATGCCAATATCACAATGGATGCTGTGCTGGAGTCCTGATTTTCCGGACAGACAATAGAATCAATTTGTAAGTATTTCATATTTTAATTTAAGGAGCGAACCATGGACATCAATAGAAGAGATTTTATAAAGCTTGCTGGTTTAGGCAGCGCGATATTCGTTTTAGGAACCAAATTCTCTTCTGAGGCCGCTGAAGAGGAATTTTATTTTGTACAGTTATCCGATCCGCACTGGGGGTTTAACGACGCCAAATATAATCCCGATTCAACCGGCACGCTTAAGAAGGCTATTGCCGCGGTAAACAATTTCAACATTCAGCCGGATTTTGTTGTCATCACCGGAGATATTACGCATACGAACGATGACCCGAAAGAAAGAAGGAAGTGGCTGGGTGAAGCGCGCGACATCATAAACGGCCTGAAGGTAAAAGATGTCAAGATCCTTCCGGGCGAACATGATGCCGCCCTCGATAACGGCGAAGCATACAAGGAATATTTCGGGAAGACATATTACACCTTCGACCACAAAGGCGTTCATTTTATCGCTATCGATAATGTATAGGATCCCACTTCGAGTATTGGCGAGGGCCAGCTTCAATGGCTAAGTGATGACCTTGGCAAACTGAAAAAAGATTCCCGCATTGTCGTTTTCACGCACCGGCCGCTATTCGATCTCTACCCCGAATGGGACTGGTGGACACGCGACGGCGCCAAAGCCATTGATCTTCTCAAACCGTATAAAAACGTAACGGTCTTTTACGGTCATATACATCAGGAGAATCACCACAACACGGAACACATAGCGCATCACTCAGCCATGAGTCTTATCTACCAGCTTCCGGCGCCCGGTTCAATGCCAAAACGCGAGCGGCTTCCATGGAATCCCGCAAAACCATATGAAGGATTGGGATTCCGCAGTGTTGAAGCAAAGATAAAAAATGCCGAATACTTCATCAAAGAATTTCAGATAAAAAAAGGATGATAATTATGCCAAAGAAAAATATTTCCATACTATCGATAGCCTTGATCATTCTGTTGATGTTCGTTTTTTCTACCGGAACAATATATGCGGATGATCAAAAAGAAATTGTAATTAAAATAACGGCAAAAATGTTTGAATACTCGCCTGACACGATCAAAATAAAGAAAGGGATTCCGGTGATTTTGGAACTGACATCCCTTGACAAAGTGCACGGGTTCAATTGTCCGAAACTTGGCGTTAGAACGAATATCGAACCGGGTAAAGTAAACCGGGTTCGGATTTTAGCTCAGAAGGCCGGAGTTTATGTATTCTTCTGCGATATATTTTGCGGCAGCGGTCATGAAGACATGACCGGCAAAATTATCGTTGAAGACTAAATAAAAAATGGGGAGATACCTATGAAAAATTATATTTGTCAGGTTTGCTATTATGAAAGTTATTGTTGACTGTGATTTATGTCGGGGAATAAATAAACTCTACTTAAATTTAAAAGGCTTTGATCGAAATTGTAATGACAAAAAAGGAGGATGACATGGCGTCAACCGATATATCTCAAACCATCGCCGATATGAGGCGTTATTACAATTCCGGGCAGACCCGATCTGTCACCTTTCGAATCGAACAACTCAGTAAACTCAAATCAATGATCCGCTCTCATGAAGATGAGATCATCCAGGCCCTCTATCATGATCTGAAGAAACCGCCTTTTGAGTCTTATGCAAGTGAGATCGGCATCATGTATGTGGAGATCGAACACGCAATCAGGCACATCAAGTCGTGGTCACATCCAAAGAGAGTGGCGACGCCCATTCTCCATTTCCTGTCATCAAGCAGGATCTATCAGGAACCTTACGGGGTTGTGCTTATTATGGGTCCATGGAACTATCCATTTAATCTGCTGATTGCGCCGCTTGTGGGCGCGATAGCTGCGGGAAACTGCGTCGTCATTAAACCTTCCGAGCTTGCAGGCGGCATGTCCGGGACTTTCGCCGGGCTCATATCAAAGTATTTCCATCCGGATTATATCCACGCTGTTGAAGGTGGCGTGGAGACCAGCCAGCAGCTGCTTGCCGGGAAATTCGACTATATCTTCTATACAGGCAGCACAGCGGTGGGCCGGGTTGTCATGGAAGCGGCGGCACGAAACCTCACACCGGTAACACTGGAGCTGGGAGGAAAGAGCCCGTGTATCGTAGATGAGGATGTGAGCCTCGATTATGCGGTTAAGAGGATCGCATGGGGCAAGTTCTTCAATGCCGGTCAAACCTGTATTGCTCCGGACTATTGCCTCGTTCACAGCGCAATCAAAGATGTCTTCCTGGAGAAGATGAAAAAAACAATACGGGATTTTTACGGCGACGATCCGATGCAAAGTCCAGATTACGCGAGAATAGTAAATGAAAAGCACTTTCAGAGGCTGACACGTTTGCTTGGTGACGGGAACATCATTGCCGGAGGAAAAACGGACGCAGCAAATCTTTATATCGCGCCGACACTGATTGAGGGAGTTTCACTTCAGGATGGCATCATGCAGGAGGAAATATTCGGACCGCTTCTCCCGATAATGGCCTTCGACAGGCTGGAGCAGGCCATTGATATGGTGAACAGACTTCCCCGCCCTCTCGCCCTCTATTTTTTTTCGAATAACGCACGCAATCAGCAGGAAATTCTGACAAAAACGAGTTACGGCGGGGGCTGCATCAACGACACTATATCCCATATAGGCAGCCTGACCTTGCCGTTCGGAGGTATCGGCAATAGCGGCATGGGCGCTTATCACGGCAAGACGAGCTTCGATACCTTTTCACACAGCAAGAGCATTCTGACGCGCTCTAATTTGATCGATATGCCTCTACGCTATCCTCCATATGGAAACAAGGTAACATTTTTGAAATGGCTTTTCAGGGTGATTGGATAGGCCTTGGATATCCGTATATCAAATAAATGGAGTGGCAAGCCCGATACCGCGGCAAGAAGTCCTCGGAAAATACCTCCCGCCTGTGATGATTACAATTCCGTAATAAACACAATTTACGCCCGATGACAAACATTAACACTTAACATTTTACGGCCAAGATTTCCTTGACATACAAGACAGGACTTCTTATACTTCGCCACACAAAAAGGAAGTTTTTATCAAACAAATATCAAAAAAACACATGCTAATAGTCTTAAATCTACTATACTTCACACTTGGAAAATGATAGATCTCTATCTGAAAGATAACGTATTTGGGGGATAATATATGGCGACAATCAAACAGCAGGAAACATCCGCAGGCCGTGTGCTCAATTCATCGCTCCAGGAAGATCCTGATGCCCCTTTTCGAAAAAAATTTGGAGCAAAATGGGATGAGTATCGCCGAAATTGGGCCGCCGCTTCTCGAATGGAATATCGCCCGGACTTTCCTCTTTTTGTTCGTTTTGAAACAAAATTCCGATGCAACCTTCACTGCAAAATGTGTGTCCACGGTCATCCTGATCTTGAAAAAGGTTATTCATACGCAGGAGAAATGGATTTCAAAACATATTGTCGACTCATTGATGAATGTGCCGAACACAACTGTCCTTCGATTGGAATGAATCACGCCAACGAACCTCTGCTCGATAAAGATTTAATCGAAAGAATCAATTATGCGACAAAACGCGGTATCATGGACATTCACATGAATACCAATGCAATGCTCCTTACAGAAGAGATGTCAAAAAAACTTCTCGACACCGGCCTCACAAGACTCTGTTTTAGTGTTGATGCTCTCACCCCTGAAATTTTTAAAAAGATTCGAGTTGATGCAGACTATAATAAAGTCATGGCCAATATTGACACTTTTTTAAACTTAAAGATCAAGCGCAATATCGAACTTCCGGCAACACGCGTTAGTCTTGTTCTCCAGGAAGATAATAAACATGAAGTCGAAGCCTTTCGCGAATATTGGGTCAGGAAGGTTGATTATGTTGCCGTCCAGCGCTTTGTCCCGATTAGTCCTTTTGATCAGGAAGAAAATGATTCACGCGCTCATGCCACATCTTTTTCTCCTAAAGAGGGGAGGCAAAAATGTTCTTATGCATGGGAATCTCTCTTTATTCACGGTGATGGATTGGCCTTACCGTGCGCAGCTCATCGCGCGCGAAAGATTGCTGTCGGCAACATTCATAAAAATTCTCTTTATGAAATTTGGAATTCACCGGCAATGGAAGAATTAAGAAAAAAACACAAAGAAGGAAATCTGAAAGGATTGCGACTTTGTCCAACATGCATTCTATAAGGGAGTTCCTGATATGACGCAAAAGAAAAAACTCGTTTATGTTCCAATGGCTGTTGATTTTATTCATCCGGGGCATTTGAATATTATTAAAGTTGCACAAGAACTCGGCGAAGTGATGGTTGGCCTTTTTACAGATAAGGCCATTGCTTCTTATAAAAGACTTCCCTTCATGAGCTATGAACAGCGCAAAGCCGTGATTGAAAATGTTAAAGGCGTAGATCGGGTTGTCATGCAGGAGACTCCCGATTACGAGGCCAATCTTCGTAAATATAAACCTGATTATATGGTTCACGGAACGGATTGGCGCGAAGGACCGCTCAAAGAAGTGCGTGCCAAGGCCATTGCCATTCTTGCAGAGTGGGGCGGCCAAATGGTTGAACCTGAATACACAAAGGGTATCTCTTCAACTGAACTTCATGTCCATCTTCGGGAAATTGGAACAACACCACAACTTCGCCTGGCAAAATTGCGTCGTCTCTTAAGTGTTAAAAATATTGTGCGCGTTTCTGAGGCCCATAATGCGTTAAGCGCGCTTATTGTAGAAAAAACAGAGGTGAAAGATCCGGTAAGAGGCACTCGATCATTTGATGCCATTTGGCTCAGCAGCTTAACAGAATCAACAGCTCACGGCCGTCCGGACATTGAACTGGTCGACCTCTCGTCACGGCTTAGAACCGTCAATGATATCTTTGAAGTTACAGTGAAGCCCATGATTTTTGACGGCGATACCGGAGGCATCACGGAACACTTTACCTATACAGTTCGAACGCTTGAGAGACTTGGAGTGTCCGCCGTTATTATTGAAGACAAAACAGGTCTCAAAATGAATTCACTCTTTGGAACTGATGTTTCACAAACTCAAGATTCCATTGAGGCTTTTTGCAATAAGATTTCCCTCGGTAAAAAAGCTCAAGTTACAAATGATTTCATGATTATCGCGCGCATCGAAAGCCTCATTCTGAAAAAAGGAATGGACGATGCCGTCACTCGCGCCGTTGCCTATATAAAGGCCGGCGCCGATGGCATAATGATTCACAGTCAAGCAAAAGATCAATCAGAAATTTTACAATTTTGTAGAGAATATCAAAAATTTGAAAAGAAAGTTCCACTCGTTGTCGTTCCTACAACATACTGCCAAATTTACGAAAAAGAGTTAATTGAAGCCGGCGTCAATATCGTAATTTACGGGAACCACCTTCTTCGCGCAGCTTATCCGGCTATGGTAAAAGCAGCAGAATCTATTCTCCGAAACGGGCGGGCATTGGAAGCATCAAATGAGCATTGTATGTCTGTCTTGGAAATTTTGAAAATTTTACCCAATAAAGTTTAGCGGATGTATCCATGTTGAACTGTGCCAAAATTTTCGAACTTCTTACGAGCGAAGGAATGGATTTCTATTGTGGAGTTCCTGATTCCCTTTTAAAGTCCTTTTGCGCCTATCTTCAAGACAGTGTGCCCTCAAATAAGAATTTCATTACAGTAAATGAAGGCGCGGCCGTAGGGCTTGCTGCCGGTGTCTATCTCGCCACAAATAAACCCGCTCTCGTCTATATGCAAAACTCAGGTGTTGGAAATGCCGTTAATCCGATGACCTCACTTGCGGATCCAAAAGTTTACGGCATTCCCATGCTGCTTATTATCGGTTGGCGCGGAGAACCCGGCCTCAAAGATGAACCGCAACATGTCAAACAAGGGGAAATTACGTTAGAGTTACTTAAAACGCTGGGGATTCCATACGAAGTTCTTCCACAAGAATTCGTTGACGCCGAAGCGGCGATAAAAAAAGCTTTTGAGTTTATGCATTTCTCAAAGGCGCCCTACGCACTCGTCATTCGAAAAGACACCTTTGAGCCGTATGAAGCTCTCAAAAAAAATACAACGCCATCTCCTTATTCCCTTACTCGTGAAGAGGCCATTCAAATAATTTTAAAAATCACATCAACCATCAATCATCCGGTTTTTGTCTCAACGACAGGCATGGCATCACGTGAACTCTATGAAAGCAGGATCAAAATGGGCCAAAAGGGAGATTCTGATTTTCTTACTGTCGGCTCCATGGGGCATGCCTCCTCAATCGCACTTGGGATTGCGCTCCACGCACCGGATCGAACGGTTTTTTGTATCGATGGCGATGGCGCCATGCTCATGCACATGGGCGCACTCGCCACTATTGCCGAATCAGGTGTTACAAATCTGAAACACATTGTTATCAATAATGGCGCTCACGATTCAGTAGGAGGCCAACCGACATGCGGGTTCAAAGTCGATTTTAGAAAAACTGCAAAAGCATGCGGCTATCAAAAAACATGGTTGGCAATAACTGAAGAAGAACTCATAAAAGCAATGGAAGAATTCATCACCACAAAAGACCTCGGACTCCTTGAAATTAGAGTGAAAAAAGGCGCCCGAAAAGATCTCGGCCGCCCCAAATCATCCCCTGCTGAGAATAAAATTAAACTCATGCAGTATTTAAGAAATTAATTAAGAAATCCATTAAACCATTTTACAGATTTCTTCGCGCTCTTTTTGTTTTGGCTGTAATCAAACAAATTAATTAAAATTGATATACGGCGCAGCCGACCTGTATTCCGGAAGCAACATTGATGATAAGGGCCTTCTGCCCCGGTTCCGGCTTGTTGTGTTTAAAGATATGATCCATGGCCGCAGGAAGCGAGGCGTTAAATAAATTTCCGCCTTCCCGCGTGATATCAATCATCTTTTCCCTTTTTACACCCAGGATATCGGCCATCTTTGTGATAAACCCGGAAGAAATCTGGGAAGGAATGATCATGTCAAAGTCATCCAGTCCAACGGCTTCTCTTTTTAGAAATTCAGCGACTCCGGCGGATACCGCCCGGAGATATATATCTTCGACTGCCGGATCCCTCTTAAATATCATGGTCATATGATCTTTGTCATGAAACAAATATGATTCGCAGGCATCCTGCATTTCCGGGAATGTTTTGAAACGAAATGTCTTAAACCCTGAGCCGCCGTTCTTTTCTGAGGCAAGTAGCATGGCGGCGCCGGAGGGAAGAAATTCCGGGGAACAACCTTTTTCACTGATACTTCCATTGACAAGATCACTACTGACCACCAGCCCGGCCTTTATCTTTCCGGCGGTTATCATGGCGGAGCACAATTGACAGGCGTTTAAAAAACCCATGGCTCCGTTCAATACGTCAAGGGAAAGAGTCTTGGGTCCTAAAGAGTCCGTCTTGTTGTGGTTGATCTTGAGATCATTCTGAACAAAGCTCGAAAATGACGGCTCGCAGAAATAATCATCCCGATAAACGGAAACGCTGGCCACCAGCCCGATATCCTCTTTGCTGTAGGTAGAATGCTTGATACATGGCTCAGCAGCCCGCCGACACAGTTCCAGAGATGTTTTTACAGATTTATTCTTATTTTCAAACAGCCCGATGCTATTAATTGTAATTCCCATTATATTTTCCTTTACATAGCTTCTTTGATTGCTTCTGGTTGTTCCATTCTGCTCCAGTTCATTACCCTTGCAGGAAGATCATCCAATGAATACAGACCAACGCCAAGGTTGATTCCGGATGACTGAACCGCAAAAAGTATGTTCTCATTGGATTTTATGGCCCCATTTCTTATATGATCCCACAGGGCGACAAAATGGGCGGTGGATGCCCCGTTTCCCCGTTCGATGACATTGACGATCGAATTCTTTTCGGAACAAACCTCTTTCCCCACCCAGTCATTAATGCTTTTCCGGGTCGTTTTGATGGCTCTTGTTCCTGTCTGATGCATGATATAATGATGATTTTCGCTGTTTTCCCATTTGGTCCCTTTGACCATCCGACCCACATGCTCCGCAGTCATGCCGATGGCGACCTGGTGAATTTTAATGGAATCCGTGTACATCACAAATCCGCCATGCGGCTCCTTGCTGAATGTGCCTATGCAGTAGTCACAATGATGTGCAACGGTAAAGGCATCCATGTCATGAAATCCGACAGCCGGATTATCCGTCTGCTCAAGTATAAAAGCAGCCCCTGCATCGCCAACAGTCAGGCAGGCCATCTGCGGATCAAAGGGGGCGCTAATCTCCTTCTGAGCGGTGCGGGCAAGGCAGGTCAAGGCTTCGCCGCTTATGACCATTGCTCTTTTAACAAAACCGGCCTTCAGGTATGCATCCACTATATAAAGGGCTGTAAACATTCCGGCACAGGCGTTTGGCTCGTCAAAGATAATCGCATTGCTAAAATCAAAATACCGGGCAAGCATAGCCGCAGTAGAGGGCTCAAAGCTGGCCTTCCAGTTCGGGCCGTTGTAGCGGGAGATATTGGTGCAAATGACGAGGTCAATATCTTCAGGCTGATATTTGGATATCTCAAAGCACCGGGTTGCAGCCTCCCGAGCTAGGTCTATGGCATATTCACCATCGGCTACCACGGGTCGGGCCTTTATCCCGGTTAAATCCTCAATATCAATAATAGGCTTTACTTTGCATCCATCAACAAGTTCTTTTGTGCTGAGTCTCCCCTCAGGTGTATACACTCCCAGGCTCTCAATTACCGTATTCAATGCCATAAAGTCCTCCTTAAATTCACCGACTATGACTATTTATAGAGATTTTCTTTAGTATGTTAATAACATATTTGCAATAGGATTGCTAACTAGATAAATACACGGTAAATACTAGGTATGTTCTAGTATAAAAACCCCAATTCCGGCCCGATTTCACACATTAAATATTAAACCACTGCTCTGCCGCTTTTTGGCGCTCCCGGAACTTTGTATACCTGTCGATCTGCTTTTTTGTGCTGTCGTTAACCGCAAAGGTAATCCCGCTGTATATTGGCAGGCCACCCTTTTTCGGCCAGTTGTTGACATTGATAATGTCTGATTTTAATACATTTTTTAATGCATTAGTCATGTCCTCGGTGGTTGTCAGCGCCCAGTCGGGCCTGGCCTTTGAAAGGGCGTCTATATATATTGAGCATTTGCCGAGAACCGCGGCTTTCATGATGTTGGCAGGGTTCAAATAGGTCCTGTAGTTGGTGCGCATCATTAAATAGTTATACTCCTTTAGGGTAGTATGCTCATTGGGATTGGTTATGCAGCATACCCCGCAGTCGGGACGCAGGACCCTTGCGATCTCGGCAATATAAAACGGCCTTCTGTGCCTGAAGTTAAGATAGGATGCGTCGGTCGTGTTGACAAGGTTTAATGAATCCGACGGAAAGGGGATTTCATTCATATCACGCGTAAAAAAGGTGATCTCCGATCCCGTTTCCCGGTTTAATTTTTTTGCTGCTTCTATGTTGCTCTCCAATATATCCTGGCCAAAGACCCTGTAGCTGTTTCCCACCGCGTGAAGAAAGCGCAATGTGTCTTCTATAACCCTTGCGAGCCTGCCGTACCCGGTGCCTACATCAAGGGCAGAATACTTACCGCTGGAAGATGGAAAATTTGAAAAAAGGGCCAGTTTTGTCAGAACCTCTTGAAGTTGACGCGAGGGGTCACTGATGATGACGCGGTAATAGCTTGGGTCTGTAGGAAAATCAACAAAGACAGGGGGACATATTTTTTCAAACTCTGCAACTTTTTGATGATAGCCCTCCGGGTCATCAAGGAGTTGTACAAGCATCTCTTCGACTTTTTCGGGAAAATAATTTTTAAATGTTTCCCGTGCCTGCCTTGCCGCATCCTCGTCGATTTTGGGTTTCTTCCCGAGCACATCAAAATAAAATGTATAAAGTCCATCCACCAGAGCCTTCTGGATAAAACTCAATGGCTGGTTGAGCAACCCGTAAAGGGTTTCTTCCTTTTCTTTGGTCTGTTTCAACAGTTCCTTTATCGCTTCTTCTTTTTTCATCGACAGATCACCCTTTCTAAATAGATTTTTATCTACGCAAGTTTAATTGGACCAATACCATTGATGTATACTAAGATGTATACTAAATATCCTATTCACAGACAGATGTAAATCATCTTTCTTCGACAGATCACCATTTCTAAATAGATTTTTATTTACTCAAGTTTAATTGGACGAATACCATTAACGTATACTAAATATCCTATTCACAGATAAAGTAAATCATCCTAAGGACGTATTTTTTTTAAAAAATTATTTCGCAGCCGTCAAATTTTATCTGGACAAAGAAAAAGCTTACGTGTATTAAGCCACAATTCATCCGGTTTATTAATAAATATTTATTAGGGGGGAGTACATAACTATGCCCGGGAGTCGGCAAGAGAGGAAACGAGCGATTCTCATAACCGGAACCTCAACAGGGATAGGCAAAGCCTGCGCGCTTTACCTTGACAGCATAGGGTTTAACGTCTTTGCCGGGGTGCGCAGGGAGATTGACGGCAACGACTTGAGGAAAAACGCCTCCGACAGACTCACCCCGGTTCTCCTGGACATCACCGATTCAGAATCCATCGATTCTGCCATGAAGTTCGTCTCCGGCGAGGTGGGCGGCGCCGGCCTGGCAGGGCTGATTAATAATGCAGGCATTGTTACAGCGAGCGGTCTCCTTGAGTTTCTTTCCATCGTTGAAATCCGCAACCTGCTTGAGGTCAACCTCATCGGGCACATCGCCGTCACCCAAGCATTTTTGCCCCTTATTCGGAGAGGGCATGGCCGCATCATAAACATGGGTTCAATCGCCGGCATCATGCCCCAACCATACCTCGCCCCGTATTCAGCTTCCAAAGCTGCTCTTGAAGCCATCACCGATTCGCTCAGACTAGAACTTAAACCCTGGAAAATCCCGGTTTCAATCATCGAACCCGGAATCGTCTATACTCCCATGTGGGACAAAGCTGAAACAGTTGCGGTACACACGGCAGAAAGTTACCCTCAGGCGGCCATTGACCTCTATGGCTCCACCATCAACGCTGTCGTTGAAATCCTTAAAAATAAAAAAAGGATAAAAATGGTTGCGGTTTCCATTGATGCTGTTGTAAGGACGGTTGCCCTGGCGCTTACGGCAAAAAGGCCGAAGTCACATTACATCGTCGGATGGGATGCCAGATTGGCCGTTTTTCTTACCTGGGCATTACCCAACCGGGCTATAGATTGGCTCGCCATGATGCTCTGGCGTCAATTAGGATTAAAGGAAAGGTAATAGAAAGGAATAGATATGAAACATTTCAGAACAATTACAACAGACATTCTTACAGTAGCTCTTTTTTATTTGGCGTTTCCACAGGCGGTTTTCGCAACCGCCGCAGCAGTCGACGACGGGCACAGCATTACACTGCCTCAATTGCTGATTCTAGGGTTTGTCCTGGGATTATACCTTTACAACCACTTCAAGGACAAAATCAAAGCCATGTTTAAAAAAAAGCAATGACCGTTGATCAGGGCGTCGCTTCCCGGTAAAGGCTGCGCACATACACGATATACCTCCACATGTAGCGAAGCATCACAAGCGCCGTGAAAAGAAGCAATATCCCGGCATATTGCCAGCCGATGATGTATGCCATGACCGTTGGATAAACCGCCGCCGCCAGCAGATTCGTCTCCAGATGCGGTATCTCCAGAGTCCCGGCCCTCCGTGAGATAAGGATGATGATCGGAGTCCAGAAGGCTATTCCCGTCAGGGTGACAATCAGAAGAGGCCATGCCTTTAACACGTAAACAACAACAAATATCGTTGTAAACCCGAAGAAAAAATCTGCCAGCGCATCAAAATTGTGCCCGTACGTCACCTTCTTTTTGCTTCTTCTTGCAAAATAACCGTCCAGGGTGTCGGTTATCGCTCCGGCGGCGAAAAGATAGTAGGCAACTACTCTTTCGTCATGTAATATGAGCCATATAATTACCGGGGTTATAATAATCCGCAAAGACGTCATGATATCCGCAATTCGCATGGTTGATACACCTCTTAGTTTATTATTTAATTTTTTTGTTTTTGGATATGCGTAACATTTTATTCTTGATGTTTGTCGAAGAATGGCCGGGGAAATAAGGAAGTACAATAACGCTCCCGTTGATTTCTTCCATAACCTTTCTTGCCTTTTCAATATCCCGTTGTGCGTGACTTGAACTTTCAATCAGTATATCCGGTCTAATCCTCATCACATTCTGCAATGGCGAATAGGTTTCCTGGGCCACCACCGCATCCACATATTTTATCGCGTCGGCCAGCGCCATCCGGTCTTCAAAGGATAGCAACGGTTTGGTCTTTTTCTCCATAACCGCTTCATCCGTCAGGATTCCCACAATCAGTTTCCCGTCTTCTCCGGCAATCGCCTTTGCGTTTTTCATCATTATGAGATGACCTTTATGAACGATGTCCAATACATAATATGAATAAACAATTTTCATTTTTATCTTTCCCTGAGGGTCTGATTGCTATTACGGTTTTTTAAATGCGTCTCTTGAAATAGCCATGGCAACAGACATCACCAGAAGGCTGATGACGATACTCCATCCCGGTGAATGCACGCCCCCTATGAAAAATGAGATAACGGTAATTGGAACAAGCGCCAGAAGCGACATGACCAGGATGATCCACCAGGCATACCTGTCCCCTCTGCTGAATTGAAACCTGATCATCATGACAAAACCGATACCCATGGATAACGCAAGAGAACCCACAACCTTCAAAGAAGCCAGGCTGAGTATTGCCGTTTTCGGATCCAACTGCTCAAACGTCTTACCGAGAAACCTCTCATGATAAGGCATTATCCTCGGACTTAATAAATATAACAGCCCGAACAGGATAAGGTAAGCGGCAAACACATAAAGCATGATGGCCGCCACCTTCAATCTCTTTTCCATAAAGTATCCCCTTATTATTTTTGTTGCGTTATTTTTGGCTGGACGAGAGGGTTTGAAAACCACTGCCCGATTTTTTTTGCCTTATACCAAAAATGGTCCATGGGGTCAATAGCGTTTGTTCTTCCTTTGCATGTCATAATAAATTTCTTGTTTGCCTGACAAGCATGATTACCGGCTCTTGAAATTATTAAATGAGAGCTGCGTGACGATAACAATAACAAAAGGTCAAAGGCAGATTTTCCTCTGACAATTTATTTGCGTGAAAGACTGATTGTTTCGACCAGGAATGCCGGTTTATTGCCCTGCGCTCATGGAACGAATAAAATTGAAGATTACCGTTTGCAAAGTGTTATAGCTTGAGATGAAGAGTAATTTCTATTTAACGCATGGCAAAAAAAATCGGAATTGTTTGCTTGACAAACTATAATTGAAGTTCTCCCAAGGTAAGCCGCGGAGAATCTTCGATTCTTAAGGAATATTATAATTATATAAACGCTTGCTTATTCTGTAGCACGCTACAGGAATGCGTTGGCTGCCTCAATTCTGTAAACGCTTGCTTACCCCAAAGCCCGCGAAGGTGTTTGCTCGCTTAAGAATTCACTTTCCTATAAATATATTTACTCAATAATATAAATAATTATTATATTATTAATAATATAATAATTATTTGCCCTAAACATAATTTGACCTGACATAGAGTGTCAATACTATTGATAACTTCCTTGTACTATTCGGTTGAAGAAATTTCAGAAATATGCAACGTTACACACCTAATAAATACAATTCATACTTGGCGACACGACACCGTATATTTATGATTAATATTCCCTTAATGAATTTTTCTGTCTGGAAATATCTAGCTGCGTTCCTTTTTATAATGATTGTTACAAATGTGTCCATGGCGGAGGATTTGGTTAACCCTGGCACGCAATTAACGGACCTGCCAAGGAATCCGGGCAGATCGCTCGACCTGGGCACTAGCCAACTAGGCTTCTGGGCGGGATATTCTCCGGACAATCCCAGGCTGATCGGAAAAAAAACAGACCGCCCTTTCTTTGATGTCAACGTACAATATGCGCACGTAGTGATAACCGGAAATAACTGGGCGTTGAAATACATCGCTGAAATCGTTCCTGTGGCAATTATCGAACAACCGCAACAAGGCCATACAATGAGCGGAAAGCCTGAGGATCTGCCCGGCAGCAAACAGAATATCTATGGCGCTGGCATTTCTCCATTTGGACTGCAGATGAATCTCCGACGAGGCAGTATGCTGCAGCCTTACATCAATGGAACAGCCGGAGTAATATATTTCACAGACAAAGTGCCAGTGGAAGATTCCTCGAATTTTAATTTTATGCTTGGGCTTGGCGCGGGAATCGAGGTATGGTATCGAGAAAACCAATCGCTAATTTTTGGCTATAAGTACCAACACATCTCAAACGCCGGCACCGCTCCACAGAACCCAGGTGTGGACTCGAATTTATTCTACATAGGATTTACGTGGAGTTGGCGTCAGTAGGTAATCCCAACATGTACAAAAAATAAGCGGGCATATTTTTGCATCTTTTATCCAGTATTCAATGGATTGTTTTTGGCAATCCCCCTCTGTAATAGCCATTGCTTGTCAAGCAAACAATTCCGAAAAAAAGTTACCACTCGATTTCTTTTGATTCCAAAAACATTAACCGCCTAAAATCCACTTATTCTTTTATTAGTCGATCAAAGTCATCCGCCACGCGCTGTAAGTAAGTGATTGCCATATTAATGCATGGTTCGTAATTTTTTAATGTGGCAGATTCCATTACTTCATATAAATAACGCAAACCCAGTACTTTTTCCCTGAAATCGGCTTTCAAGTCCACAAGATCAATATTTTTGTCATTTTTACTCATTGAATTCTCCTTTCCAAAAATAAAACCCCTGAAGATCTCTCAGGGCAATAGCCATTGTTTGTCAAGTTAACAATTCTAAAAAAAATTACCGCCTGATTTCTTTTGAGTCCAAAAACTTTGACCGCTTTAAATCCATTTATTCTCTTTTGCCCCAAAGGTAAGCTCATCCCTGAACTGCGGGTGCGCGATTGAAATAAGCTTTTTTGTTCTAACGCTCAATGAATCGAAGGATATGTCGACGACTCCGTATTCCGTGACGATATACTCAAGCTCGTTTCTCGATGTCGTCACGATGGAGCCTTCAGGGAGTGTCGGCAGTATCTTTGATTTCAAGTTGCCGTCTTTGTCCGTATAGGTAGAGGCAAGGGCGAGTATCCTCTTGCCGCCTTTCGACATTTTTGCCCCCTGGTTGAAATTAACCTGTCCGCCGGTGCCGCTGTACTGTTTGATGCCTATGGATTCGGAAGCCGCCTGGCCGGTAAGGTCCAGCATCAGGGTGTTATTGATGGAGATCATATTATCATTTTTGGCGATGTTCACCGGATCGTTGACCCAGTGAACCTCCTTGAATTCGAAGATTTCATTTCTGTCTATATCATCATAGAACTGCTTTGTTCCGACGGCAAAACCGGTGATGATCTTGCCGGGATAGAAGTTTTTTTTCGAGCACGTGAGAACGCCGTGCTTGACAAGTTCGGTAACGGAAGGGGTGATGACTTCGGAGTGCATCCCCAGATCTTTTTTGTCGTAAAGCATGTGCCCGATGGCGTTTCCCAGTCCGCCGAATCCGAGCTGAATGGTTGAACCGTCAGGGATCATTTCCACGATGTATTCAGCCATTCTTTCTTCAACGTCCGTGATGGGAATTTCGGGGAGCTCGAAAAGCGGATTGTCGTTTTCGATGAAATAATCGATTTCGGATACATGTACTTTGAAATCTTTGCCTTCGCACCAGGGGAGATGCCGGTTTATCTCGCATATAATGATATCGGCCGGTTCCAGGCATTCCTTCCTTGGAAGAAATGAACCGAAGCACGATTTGTTTACATACCCGTCTTTATCCGGGGGAGTTGCGGCAAAGGCAACCTTGTTCGGCGCGGCCTTGAGGGCCACTTTTCCCAGATCGGAGAAACTGTGGGGTTTGTATGACCCGACCCCCCAATCCATGCATATCCTTTCCAGCGGGCCGACAAACATCGTTTCGATTTTGAAGCTCTCATGGGTCTCCTGTGTCATATAACTATACAGGTCCATGGCAAATCCCTGATAGATGGTTACATTCGAGAGATCGCGGGCACGGGCGCCGAGCGCGGTTGAAAAAGCTTTTGGAATATTTACACCGCCGCCGGTAAAAAGTCTGTCGTTTGAGTTGATCAGAGAGGCGGCCTCTTGTGCTGTTATCAGTTTCGCGCTGTATTCTTCCATATGGGACAGGGGTTTTTTTTCGCTGATATTTTTGCTTGGCGTTGCTCTTTTCATACAGCCTCCGGATGAATTTATTGATATTTATATCATGAGTTTGTTGATGTTTATATCATGACAAAATAACGCCCGGTATCGGACAAATTCTCTTTTGCGTATAGGAAGAACACTGACAGGATATAGAACAAGTTTTTGTTTCTCTTTGTTTGAAACATCCATGACGTATTTTATCACAAAGGGTGATGAAAACAGCCTTTGATCATGAGTTTAATGATATTAATATCTTAGAGGTGAATTTTTAGAAGAAAGGTTTAAACGGCAGACAGAACGATTCTATTATTAAGCATTACGGCGTAAGATATGTATAATGTTTCTATTTACTCGGAGCAACTTATAACGTCTTTTTTAAGCCATGAAATTGCTTCATCAGGATCAGTGCACCATTTCACCGGTATCCCGGTATGTTTTGCCACGTATTGGCGAAACGACTTTAGATTCTCATTTTCAGGAAGGTCCACAAGGGCGGTTTGAATATTAAAAAAACCGGAGGGTACGTTTGTTGCAAAAAAATACATATCTGTATATCCGAAACGTCCCTTTACCTCGCGAATATCACATAACAATTTTTGGGAATTCGCTAACTTGACGATCTTATATATTTCATCCGTCACTATTTTAACGTCATCCCTTGTCACTGTTCCGCTAATGACAATTTTAACAAATTCTTCAGTTACAAATGTCGAGAGGTTATACGCCGGCTTCTTTTGCATTCGGACTCCTTCAATTTGGTGAGAAGACAAAAATTACTTGTAAGAAATGTTTCATATGTGTACCGCATAAATGAACAATTATCGATCCCTGAAAAAAGGGATTTTTGTAGAAGTATCTTTAATAATTGCCGTTTGTAATCCTGCATAAAGTTATAAATTCAAAAATTGTTTCAGTTATGTACCACATAAATGAATAATAATCAACCCCTAAAAAGGGGATTTTTTAAGAAGCATGTTTGATGATTGCCGTTAGTAATCCGGCATAAAATTATAAATTTGGACAAGGCGCTCCGAATATCAGTTTTTATGGCATGTTATATGAACACACAGTGCGTTTTATGGAGAAATGCCTGCATACGGGACACTCAAAAACTATTGGCAATATTATATTTTTTATGTCAAGAAGGTTTACAAATAATTAGTATTAAAGACAATAATGAAAAGCACATGGATGATTTGAAGGGAATAAACAGTACAAATTTATGGTATTTGAACGCAACAAAACAAATAGACGAGTGGTGCAGGATCTGAAAAGCCGTTCTACCTTCGGCATTTTTTTCTATATCATATTGTCATTCGTTGTCGTATTTGCAGCTAATCTTCACCAAACACATCTGTTCTTTTCCATTAGTTTTCTTCTGTCGATTCTGGGTATTTGTCTGTTTCGGCTGATTCACCTGAAAATCTCCCCCAAAATGGGGGAACGTTACGAAACATTAAATAAAAACATTTTTTTTGCCAGCGTAATTATTACCGCCCTGATATGGGGGGCGGTTTTTGCTTTAACCATGCTTCTAAACGGAGCATATGTCCCGCAAATGCTTATGACCGTGTTAATATGCGGTCTATGCGCGGGAGGCGTTGTGGCTTTTGTTCCGGACATGCGGCTCTCCATTATTTTCAATATATGCATACTGATGCCGGCCGTTATTGTCATATTGGCAAACGGGGTAAATGTGCCTCTTGCCCTCATGATTATTTTATATTCGATATACATGGGTCTTATCGCCTACAGGGGAAACGGGGAGTACTGGAATGCTTTGGAAAATGAATATCTGCTGGAAATAAAATCCCTGGAAATGACGCGTCTGAGCAACACGGACGCTCTGACCGGTCTTTATAACCGTCGGTATTTTGATAATGAATTTGAAAGAGAACTGAAACGTTCGGGACGCAGCAACAGTATGCTGTCCGTCATTATGCTGGATATAGATCATTTTAAAGTAATAAACGACACTTTTGGTCATCAGGTCGGGGATGAATATTTGAAGAAAACGGCGGAAACCCTGACTTCTGTTTTCAAAAGAGAGTCCGATATTGTGGCCCGGTATGGGGGGGAAGAGTTTGTTGTACTGCTCCCGGGCATTAATGCCGATCATGCCCACCAACTGGCTGAAGATCTCCAGTATAGGATCAAGGCCATGACAATCGATCATCAGGGGAATAAAGTGAGGGCAACCATCAGTTCCGGTGTCATCTGCTGCGTTCCTGACGTAAATACGATATCTGATTCCATTATTTCCTGCGCGGATCAAGCTCTCTATATGGCCAAGCAGGAAGGAAGAGACAGGGTCGTTGTTTTTACATCAACATGTGAAAGTAATGATGATGAATGAACCTTATCGGCAAACGCGATGTTCAAAAATAATTCTGCCGCGTCTTCCATGCTCACTCTTTGAATCGGAAGAGCGCCAAAACCGTTTTTATTTACGACTATTCCTGTCTTGCCCAATTTAACTTTATTCATAGTCATTTATTTTAATGTCCTGGATTCCTGCATTTATCCGACATCAAGGGCTTATGTCATTTCAGGAGCTCGGCAAACGCTTTGAACATATCTGCAGACTGATAATAATATTCAGGATTATCAAGGCTCGTAATTTTTCCCCAGTTGTCTTTAATATCCTCGGGTGAGGGAATCTTCACCCCGTCTGAAAGGATTGCGCCGGGACCGGTGACAATAGCCGAACGGCTGTAATAACCGGCAGCGGCATTGATAACCATGCCGGAGTCCGTGCAGTCCTCGGAACACAGATACAACACGGCCGGCGCGACGAAATCCGGTTTCATTTTCGCAAACAGTTCCGGCGGAAAGACATCTTCCGTGAATCGGGTCGCGGCTGTGGGACCAATGAGATTTGATTTGATATTGTATTTTCCGCCTTCCAGTTTGAGCACGTTCACCAGCCCTAAAAGCCCTAGCTTTGCCGCGGCATAATTGCTCTGCCCGAAGTTTCCATACATGCCGGAGCTTGAGGTGGTCATGACAATTCTGCCGTAATTATTCTCGCGCATGTTGATAAACGCGGGCCGGGTCACGCAGAATGCTCCTTTGAGATGGACGTTCATGACCACATCCCATGTCGGTTCATCCATTTTATTGAAGGTTTTGTCCCTTACAATTCCCGCGTTGTTGACGAGGATATCCACCTTGCCGAATTTTTCCACGGCTGCCTTGACGATGTTTTCACCGCCCTCTACCAAAGCGACGTTATCGTAGTTGGCTATGGCTTGCCCACCTTGGGCTTTAATCTCATCGACAACTTTATCGGCAGCGGATGTTCCCTGCCCGGAACCATCCCTGGCTCCGCCCAGATCATTGACAACCACTTTGGCGCCGCGTTTGCCGAGCTCCAACGCGTACTGCCTTCCCAGACCGGCTCCCGCTCCGGTTATAATCGCAACCCGACCATTAAAATTTATTTCCGACATGCCTGTACTCCTTTTTCTATGAATTATTTAACATTCAAGGCTTGTCCCGGCAATTACGAAAAGCGTACCCGTATTCACCCAAACCCTGTTTTTATTAGTTTATCCTTACTTGAAAAAAGTGTCCGTATCAACCGCTTTTAAAATTTATATTTCCCGGCCATGATATCCTGATACAGGGCGTCGTCCACGGGAGTATACTTTTCGCTTCCGGGAAGGAGCGCGTACAGGTCGCCTTTGGTCGCGGCCGGATTAAATCCATCGTTTTTAAGGTCTGTCTTCTTGATCTTATGCGTCGCCGTCCACTGAAAATCATTGACAAAGCGTATGAAAATCGGCACCGCGTATTTGGGCAGAACAGATCGAAGATGCGCCGCAAGCGCCGTAAAATCGACATCTTTGCCGTCTTCGCGTATGATTGCCGCCATGCCGGCTCTGCCATCGCCTTTGGGCATGCTCACGCCGTACACCGCTGATGATGAAACACCGGAGACGGAATCGATGGCCTTTTCCACTTCCATGGTGGCGACGTTTTCACCTTTCCAGCGGAACGTGTCGCCCAGACGGTCGACAAACTGGGCGTGCCTGAATCCCATGTTGCGCAGCATATCGCCGGTGTTGAACCACAGATCACCTTTGGTAAAGGCGTCGCGGATTATTTTTTCGTCGGTTTTCTTTTTGTCGGTATAGCCGGTGAACGGGGTCTTCTCCGATATCTCCATGAGGAGCAGGCCGGGCTCTCCCTTCTTCACTTTTTTGCAAAAGCCACGATCGTCACGCTCTACGCGATCGTTTTCAATATCATACCTGACAATGGCAAAGGGGGTCAGGCTTGTGCCGACGGTATAATTGAAATTGAACAGATTGGTAAAAACGCCTACGCCTTCGGCGGCTCCGTAAAACTCGAAGATTTTCCTGATGCCGAAACGCTTTTTGAAAGCCATCCAGATATCAGGTCTTAAGCCGTTGCCAATAATATATTTCAATGTCGTCTTGTTTTCTCCGGCTGTTTCGGGCTGTGCCATCAGGTACCGGCAAACTTCTCCCACATACACGAAATGCGTAGCCCGGAATTTTCTCACGTCATCGAGAAATCCGCTTGCGCTGAATTTTCTTCTCATGGCGACTGCCGCGCCGCTGTAAAGCGCGGGGGGCCATCCCACGGTTATGGCGTTGGTGTGAAAAAACGGCAAAGGAATGTATATGGTGTGTTTCGGCCTGACGTGTGTTACCACTCTGCCGAACCAGAACGTTGAGGAAAGGGCGCGCTTGTTGGTGATGACAGCCGCTTTGGGCAATCCGCCGGTCGTTCCGGAGGTATAGACATACGCCATCGTGTCTTTCAGGGTTATTTGACCTGTTTCGGGAAGATTGGTTTTGGGCATAGCGGCAAGTTTATCCGTGATATTTTCAGGTTCCTTTAAACGGTTAATTGCCGGATCGTTAAGGAGGCACAGCTTTGATCCCTGAAGGTCGATCCTGTTTTTCACCTCATTAAAAAAATCGTAACATTCCTCTCCAACCACCACCACCTTGCCTTTGTTAAGATTAAAACTATGGACAAGAGAATCTCCTCTCTGGTTTGTATTGATCAGCGAGCATATGGCGCCTACCTTCGCGCACCCGCAGTACAGGACAAGAAGCTCCGGTCTGTTCTCCAGACACACGGTAACGGTGTCGCCTTTTACGATTTTCGCGGAAACAAGAAAATGAGCGAACTGGTTGGCCTTCTCGTTTAACTCACGGTAGGTCAGCGTGCCGTCGGGCGACTTCACCGCCGGGTTGTCAGGATATCTGCGCGCGATATCCTCAAGAAGCGAACCCCAGGAGATCTTCCTGTTGCCGCTTATGGCTTTGATGCCCTTCAATCCGTGGTATGCCATGAAGGGTATCCGGCCTATTACCGCCATCAGCTTAATAAAAAACTGGAAACCGCTTATGGTATGAGGGTACTGTATATCACTGTTTTTTTTCATTTTTGTTTTCTCCCGGTTATAGAATTACTTTTTTCCTTCATAAACATTCTCGATATGGTTTTTGACAGGATGTGTTTGGCAGGCACTCCTCCAAAACGACGCGGCGTTGTACTGTATCGTTCTGTTAAAATCTAGAGCATGCTCTAATTATTGTCAAGTTAAATTTAAATGGTTTTTGTTTGCACGCAAGGCCGGCGACACCGGTAAAATTTTTACAGATTCCCGCGGCTGGCCCTTTTCATTTGGCCTATATCCTGAAACCATATATAGTTAATGAATTCCTCGAAGTCAGGTTAAGGGCTTTGGCAACGGCCTGCTTTATTTTTTTGGGGGGGACATTGAAGAACGCAAGGCCCGTTTCTATCAGAAAAGCGCATTTTGCCTCATAATCGATTCCTCCGGCAAAAAGCCGTTCTATAATAAAGCTCAATCTCATCCCCCGCAGCGCGAGAGTCTTTATGTAATAATCCTCATCGGTGAAGCCGGGGTTATATTGATGAAAAAAAGCCTTGTTTCTCTCAACATTGATCGGGTGCAGCACCTCGGTTATTCGCCATGAACTGTATGATTCCAGGTAAAGCTCCGCGGCGCGGTCATATTTTTCAATCACTTTCATTTCCAGCGCGTAAATTGTGGCATATACCAGGGCTGAATCATTTTCTTTACCGATGATATTGATAGCGGCATTCATGGCTTCACTAAACGTCGTCAGAACGATGTGCAGAAGGATATCCTCTTTGTCGCGGAAAAAATGATAGAGCGTGCCCGTTGTAATTCCCGCTTTTTTGATAATTTCTCTTGTGGTTGTTGATTTGTACCCGTTTAAGATAAAAAGATTAAGGGAAATATCAAGGATTTTTTCCTTGATAATTTTACTTCTTTCTTTTTGTTTCATACCGGTTGTCATAGATGTCCTCTTAGAGATTTCCTGATAAATTGTCAAGCTGTGATGTGCGCGGTATTGTTAATTCGTCCACTGGATGCCCCTCGGGCCCCCCCGGGGGAGCTCGTGGTCAGCCTATAGGCAGTCATTTCGCAGGGGCCGGGAATATGGGCGCACGGCGGCAATCATCCGGATTTAGGCGGATTTAAAGTACCGGAGCAGGGGCAAATCGATCAAGGTACAGGAGTAATGCGCAGAGGAGTGAGGGAGGGAGAATTTACTGTCTTTGTAAATTCTCCCTCCCCCTGATGAGAAGTGATGAAAAAAGGGGTGTTAAAATAAAACAACCGTTGAATTTTGAACACAAGTATAATATAGTGCACTTGTGTCAAAGTCAATAGTCAATATTTTGCTATATTGTTTAATATTGAACATATTTTGATGTTTGTGTTTGACTTTGGATGAAAATTTTTACGGGAGACCAAAAATGAGCCAAAAGACAACGCGCGTAAAGACAGAGTACCGAAGCGCTATTCGATCCAGAAAATTAATCAGGCAGGCCTACGTGGAATTGATCAAGGAAAAGGATGTGGATAAAATTACCGTCATGGACGTGGTCAACAAGGCGGATATTAACAGAGGAACCTTTTATGCCCACTATAAAAGTGTATTTGATGTATCGGAACAAATTGGAAACGAAATATTATCGGCGCTGCTGGAATTTCTTGATGAATTCAAAACCACCAGGTTGATTGAAAATCCTTTGCCGTTTCTTACGAATATCGCGCGCTTTCTGGAAGAAGATTTGGAATTTCATCGCCTGTTAATTAACACGCAGCGCTCCAGAGATATGTTGAATAAACTCAAGACACACATTATCAATAAAATATTAAGCGATGAAAAAAAAATGTCAGCTATTAAAAACAAAGATCAGTTTATGATTTGTGTCAATCTGTACATTACCGGATTGGTCGGCCTTTATCAGGACTGGTTTAATGACAAAATAAAAATGTCGCTCGATGATTTAACGCTGCACGCAAGCGAAATTCTTAAAAACGGCTTCAAGCCGTTTTTACCCGCGAAAAAATGATAAAAATATTGATAATCTTTACATCGAAGATGACGTAAGCTTTTTTTTGGCGCTCCTACCAATTACCCTTGCGATCCAGTATTTTGAAACCGTAGCGCGCGGTCACCACATATCGGCCGATGCTGTAACTATAATAGGCGCGTGCTTCGTATCTTCCAGGCCGCCGAGCCCTAAAAGTCAGGACACCATGTCCCCGCCGGGGTATGTATCTATAGTCTCCGGCATCCGTATCGGGGGCTCCTGCCGGTACGATACATATCCAATCTCTGGAATATCCGGGCGCATTGTAAAAATTTACCCTGATGTTTTCGCCGTAATTATATACATCCTTATCCGTTCTGATTAACGGCGGGCCGCCTGCAACAGCCATCAGGGAGCAAAAAGCCAGTATGATCAAAATCATGGCAGTGATCGATCCGGTTTTTCGACGGGTTGTCTTCATCTTTTCTTCCCTCCTTGTTTGTAAGTTTGACAAAAACCAATCTTAAATAATTATAATTATAGGAAAAACGGCGTTGCGTGTCAATCATGAAATGATCCGTAAATTACCTTTGAAAATGATGTTTCGATGATTGCCGGGTGAAAATAATTTCATCATAAAAAAACGCTTGACCTTATATATAAACATATGTATATATGGACTACAGTATATATAAAGGAGGCCGCCATGTCACTGCCCCACGCGCTTTTGGGTTTAATCAGTTATAAGCCGTCCACCGGTTACGACTTGAAAAATAAATTTCAGAATTCCATTCATTTTTTCTGGAATGCCGCCCTGCCTCATATCTACAGATCGTTAAAGCAGATGGAAGGGCAGGGGTGGATCTCGTCGACCATTTTGCAGCAGTCGGGAAAGCCGAACCGCAAAGTCTATCAAATAACCGGTGAAGGGAAAAGGGAACTTCTTGACTGGCTTGCTGAGCCGCCCCAAACACCTGAGCTGCGCCTCACCATGCTTGTCAAGATTTTTTTCGCCAGACAGTTGCCGCCCGAAAAACTGGCGGATCATCTGAAGAACTGGCGGGAATATAATATAAATTTACTTAAACAGTACCAGACGGAGGCCATGCCGGTTATCGCGCGGCAATCGGCCAAGCCGGGTTTTGCCGAAGAAGCCTATTACTGGGGCCTCTCGCTTGATTACGGCATACGCCACGCGCGAATGGCCATTGACTGGTGCAATCAGGCGCTTCAGGATCTGGAGGCTAAAAAAGGAAAGAAACGAAAGGAGAAAAAGCATGGCAGATGAAATATATTATAAACTGGCAAAGGTGCTCGATACCCTGCCCAACGGTTTTCCCGCGACCGAAAGCGGCATCGAGATTAAAATATTGAAATGGATTTTTACGCCTGAACAGGCCAATCTTTTTTGCGACATGCGGTTAACTTTTGAAACAGCCGGACAGGTGGCCGAAAGGACAGGCCGTCCACTCGACGGGCTGGAAAAACAATTGAAAGCCATGGGCAGGGCCGGACAGCTTTTTGCCATCGATTTCGGGGGTGTTCGTATCTACAAGATGCTGCCCTGGGTTTTCGGGATATATGAATTTCAGCTTGGCCGGATGGATAAGGAATTCGCCGAGCTTTGCGAAGAATATGGACCAATTTACAGAAAGCAGTTTTTTTCCGAAACGCCTCCACTCATGCGGACAGTGCCTATTGAAAAAGAAATATCCGCCGGGCAGGAGGTTTTACCTTATGAGAGGGTTTCCAATATTATCGAGCAGAACCAGTCTTTTTTAGTCAACGACTGCATTTGTAAAAAAGAAAAGGCGCTGCTGGGACATCCCTGTGACAGGCCGGTTGCGGTCTGTCTGGCCGTTGCGCCCGTTCCCGGTGTTTTCGACAAATATCCCACGGGCAAGGCGATTACCAAACAGGAGGCGCATGACCTGATGAAAAAGGCGGAAGAGTGGGGACTGGTTCACCTGACCTCCAACGTGCAGGGAGGCGGCTTCTACATTTGCAACTGCTGCAAATGCTGCTGCGGTGTGCTCGATGCCATCAATCAATTGGGCATTCCGGCTTCGCTGGTCATCAATTCCAATTATTATGCCCAGATCGATCCGGAAAAATGCATCCAGTGCGGGAAATGCATTGACGACCGATGCCAGGTGAAGGCCATTGAAAAAGGCGATGACGCGAGCCGGGTTGTTCGCGAGCGATGCATCGGCTGTGGCCTGTGCGTAATGACCTGTCCGGGAGAAGCCATCCGGCTGGCGCGTAAAGAGCGCGATCAGATAACGGCGCCTCCTGTCAATGAAGATACCTGGTTCGAACAGCGCGGCCTCATGAGAGGCATTGATTTTTCACGATATAAATAACGCCGGGCCCTCAAGACATTTTCTTTCACTGCCACACATTTTTGTCAGACCGGCGCAGAACGGTATGACAAATTCGATTGCTGGCAGGATAATAAAAAAGAAGCCGGAGGGCCCGAAGGCCGCCCGGCTTCTGAATTGCTTATTGCATTTGTGTTATTTCTCTATTGCTAAAAACCCGTTCGGATGGAAGTCCGCTCCCGTAACCTTTTTCGAAATGCCTTTCTGATCCAGGTATGGGGTGATACCGCCCATGAAGAACGGCCAGCCTGCGCCCATGATTACGCCGGTATCCACATCTTTGGGGCTCGCCACGACGCCTTCTTTGAGGATAAGGCCGATTTCCAGCGCGATACGTTCCATAACCCGCGCTCTGATCTCGTCGTCGGTGAACTTCTTGTTCCCCTGAGGCCATCCTGCCGCGATTTCGGGATCGACATCGATGCCCTTGTCGGTGAAGGTCAGTATGGCTTTCTTGCCTTTTGCCACGAGGTTTTTCAGTCCTACGTTGACGGCGAACCTATCGGGCCATGCCTTGTTGAGGGTCTCCAGCACGTGCAGGGAAATGGCCGGTCCCACCAGAGCAGTCAGCGCAAACGGCGACATGGGGAAGCCCATCTCGTGCATTGCGTTGTCCGTCTGTAAGAAACCCGCTCCTTCATCGAGGCACTTGAAGATGCCGTCCGACATTGCCGTCAGGACCCTGTTCACGAGGAATCCCGGCGCGTTCTTGACGAGAACGGGCGTCTTCTTGATTTTCTTGGCGATGTCAAATGCCGTTGCCAAAACGACATCGCTGGTTTTATCCGTCTTGATGATTTCAACAAGCGGCAACACGGCAATAGGGTTAAAGAAATGGAATCCAACCACACGGGACGGATCTTTGAGGTTTTTGCCCATCGCTGCGATATCCAGAGATGAGGTGTTGGTGAGGAACAGGCACTCAGGCTTGCATACGGCCTCGAGTTCGCCGAAAACCTTCTGCTTGATGGCGATCTCTTCAAAAACGGCTTCTATGACAAAGTCGCAATCCTTGAACGGATCATACGATACTGTTCCCGTGATGAGCTCTTCGCCCATCCACTTGGCTTCGTTAGCGGTCATTTTGCCTTTTTTAGCTGATTTGGCAAGCTGATCTCTGACGTAAGCCAGGCCCTTGTCCACGAATTCCTGTTTGATATCCTTCATGATAACAGGGCACTGATAGCGCTGTGCGAACAGAAGCGCCATCTGGGATGCCATGAGGCCGGCGCCGATGACGCCGATCTTGGCGATCTTGTTGCCTTTGACCTCTTTCGGCGGCCTGCCGGGAAGCTTCTTGGCACGGCGCTGGGTAAGATCAAAAGAGTAAACGCCGCATTTGAACTGATCGGATACGATCATGTCGGCCAGCGCTTCGCTCTCCTTCTGGAATCCTTCGTCGAGAGACCATCCTGCCGCGCCCCTGATGAGGTCAAGCGCCCGGTAGGGACTCAACGCACCGGAATGGACTCTGCCCGCGATAGCGGCCTTTGTCTTATTGTAGAGATCATCGCTCATCTTCGGATCCGCTTTTTTGCGCTCTATCTTCTCTTCGCCCGTGATGATGCGCTCCAATAGAGCCAGGGATTCATCCATAAACTCCGCGGGGGCGATGAGTTTATCGGCCAGGCCCATCTCAAAGGCCTTTTTGGAATTGATCATTTTGTTCATGTTGAGCGGGTTCATGATGATGAGCTCGATAGCCGCCTCGGGCCCGCACAGCTTGGTAACAAGCTGGGTGCCGCCCCAACCCGGCACGAGGCCCAAGAAACATTCTGGCAGAGCGTAATGATCGCAGCCGCCCGGACTCTTGGAGATGGTGCGGTAGTTGTGATAAAGCCCTACTTCAACGCCGCCGCCCATGGCCGCGCCGTTAATCGCCGCAAGCGTCGGGATCTTGAGTCCCATGATCCGCTTGAATATCTTGTGTCCGAGTGTGCCGATTTCGAGAGCGTCAGCCCGCTTCGCGTTCGGGTCCACGCTCATGATGTCGGCGCCCACATTGAAGATATAAGGTTTGCCGGTCAATATCCAGCCCTTTACGTCAGCGTCTTTCTCCACGATGTCGATAACCTTGTTAAGCGATTCCAGGGCCTCGGCCCCCCACGTGTTGGGGACATTGAAAAGCTGTCCGTTGTCCATCGTGACAATCGCTATTTTGCCAGCCTTCTTTGACTGGTGATAATTGAGTTTGCATTCTGTTATATACTTAGCCATTGCGTTATCCTCCTAGATATTTTTTCCTACTACGTTTTCCCAAATGATAGAACCGCCCATGCCGAGACCGACGCACATCGTAGTGAGTCCGAATTTTGCCTTCGGATTCATTTCGAAATCCTGCGCGAGCTGCATGCTCAGACGCACGCCGGAGCTGGCCAGCGGGTGGCCCATTGCAATGGTTCCTCCATAAGGGTTGAGCCTTGGATCTTCAGGCAACTTCATGCCGAAATGCTTCATGAAGCCGACAGCCTGTACGGCAAAGGCTTCGTTGAGCTCTATGTAGTCGAGATCTGAAAATTTCATGCCGAAATTTTTCAAAACCTTCTCGGTTGACGGAACAGGACCCCAGCCCATGATGGACGGGTCCACGCCCATGAAGGCGGCGCCGACAAACTTCATTTTGGGCTTAATGCCCAGTTCTTTGCATTTTTGGCCCGACATGAGCAGCGATACGCAGGCGCCGTCATTCAAACCCGAAGCATTGGCCGCTGTGACATGGCCTTCGGCTTTGAACGGGAACTTCCGGAGGCCCTTGATGCTCTCGAGTGTGGTGCCGCGCTTGGCCTGTTCGTCACGATCGGCAACTCTCCAGCCTGTGGGGGAGAAAACCGTCATGTCAACACAGTGCTTGTTGTAGTAACCGGCGTCAAGTGCCTTGAAGTATCTTTCAAGAACACGGAAGGCGTACTCATCGGCTTCATCCTTGGTCACCGGCTGTTCGCCGTGTTCAGGGAGCCAGTCATGAAGTTTTTCGGCCGTGTTGCCCATGTTGAAATATTTCGGTTCCACCATCTTCTCGGTGACAATCCTAGGATTCGGGTCCGCGCCCGCTCCCATGGGATGGTGCGCCATATGCTCCACGCCGCCCGCGATGATGATATCGGCAACGCCCGACCTGATGAACGATGAGCCGATGGTCTGGCAGGTCATGCCGCCCGCGCACATTCTGTCAACCGAAAATCCGGGAACGGTATCCGGAAGTCCCGCGGTGAAAACGACGGTTCTGCCCATCGTAGTTCCCTGATCTCCAACCTGGGTCGTGGCGCCCCAGATACTGTCATCCACTTCGCCCCATGGAACGGTGGGGTTTCTTCTCACGAGTTCTTTCATGATCTTGGTGACCATGTCATCCGCCCGTGTGTTCCAGTAGAAACCATCCTGTCTAGCCTTTCCGAACCATGTACGAACTCCATCAATAAAATACGCATCTCTTAAATCCATACAGCCTCCTTACTCCTTAGGGAATGTAAAGTGATTAACCTCCAGCAGAGCAGAAGGTTAATTAGAAGAAAATCTTTGTGCGGTTACTTCGTATACGCCTTTACTCGTTGGTTGGTTGGATAGATGATCACCAGGCACGGTGATGCATCTTACACCCTTGTTTATTTTCAATACTACGAGGGGATAAGTTTTGTCAATGAACTTCTTAATGGAAATCTGTTGTCAGGCTGTCGCGTGTTTTACAGGGTCGTTAAGCTTATGAAAACCTTTAAAATTCCGATGGCTTTACTGGCAAAACGCTTCGCGCAATGTCAAAAGCAAAGCGATTAAGCCTAAGCTTATGATTGCCCCGACGTATTTCGGCCAAAATGGGCATCAGCCCGCGCGTTACATGCAGACTTTATTGACCTGCTCATAATCGGTAATTCCCTGAAAGACCTTCATAATGCCGTCCATTCTGAGGGTTCTCATTCCTTCCTCAATCGCCAGATCCCGCAGCTGCTCGACGCCGGTGCTTTTCTTGATATAATCTTTGACTTTTTTTGTGCCCACAAGTAGTTCATGAAATGCGATACGTCCCTTGTATCCTGTGCCGCTGCACTTTTCACATCCGTTCTTCCTCATTAAGGACAGTTCCGGCAGGTAATCCGGCATTTTGTGCGCTGTAAACCATTCCCTGCCATAGCTGCGGACCAGCTCGTCATATTCTTCACGGCCCGGATGATATGTTTTTTTGCAATTATCACAAAGACTGCGGGCCAGGCGCTGGGCCATGATGCCAAGCAACGCGTCGGAAAAGTTGAAAGGATCCATCCCCATCTCTATTAGGCGGACAGCTGTTTCCGGTGCGCTATTGGTGTGAAGAGTGCTTAAAACAAGGTGTCCGGTCAGGGACGCCTCTATGGCGATTTTAGCAGTTTCCTCGTCGCGCATCTCGCCGATCATGATTACATCAGGGTCGGCGCGAAGAAAAGATCGCAGCGCGTCGGCAAAATTAAAACCGATCTTGGGATGGATCTGCACCTGGCGCAGGCCTGGCTGGGTTATCTCTACAGGGTCTTCGGCAGTCCAAATCTTGCGGATCGGCTTATTGATGTGTCCCAGGGCTGAATGGAGCGTCGTGGTCTTGCCGGAGCCGGTCGGGCCGACACAAAGAATAATGCCATAGGGTTTGGTAATGATTTCCTTGAATCTGGCCAGATTTGTGCCGGAAAAACCCATGGCATCCAAAGGAAGCGGTTTGGAAGCGGCCAGGATTCGCAAAACAGCGTCCTCCTGATTGCCGACTGTAGGGGTAACCTCGATGCGGTATTCAATCTTGCGGCCTTCGTACCGGAGCATGATCTTTCCGCTTTGCGGACGGCGGCGCTCCGCGATGTCCAGTTCGGATAGAATCTTCAGCCTCGAGATAATAGCCGCTTTGTGTATGGAGGGTATCTTGTGGGCGATGTAACATTCCCCATCCACCCGATAACGGATTGTGAACGGCTCCTTGCCCATTCCCGGTTCGAAGTGGATATCGGAAGCGCCTTTTGTATAGGCGTCTATGAGAACCTGATTGATAAAAGTAATCATCGTGGAATCCGCCTCTACATTCACCGATTCCTCCGGCTCATCCTCCACAACAGCAGCCAGTTCTTTTCCCATCTTGCCAATCAGGCCCTCGACCGGCGAGGCATCCTTAATATTGTAAAATTTATCTATAGCCTCCGCGATCTGGGCGGCTGTGGCTACGACTATCTCAATATTCCGGTTAGTGATGAAACGCAGGCGGTCAGTTATGGTGAGGTCAGTGGGAGTGGAGGTGGCCACCACAAGATGCTTGACGCTTGATTCAATCGGAAACACCTTGAACCGGTTAATAATATCTTTAGAAAGAATACTGAGCGTTTCGCGGCTGGGTGTTACCTGTTTTAAGTCAACCATGCGAAGCCGGAATTTTGTCGCCAGGGCATCAAGGAGCTGTTCTTCAGTTATAAGACCATGTTCAATGAGGATATCGCCGATCTTTTTACCCTTGTTGTTTTTCTGAATTTCGAGAGCATGGTTCACTTGTTCAAGGGTTACAAGCCCCGCGGAAATCAGGATATCACCGATGCGGACATGAGGAGGGATTTTACCTTCGCTGGTTTTGTCCAGTATTGTCTTTTCGATACTTTCCTGTTTTACATTGGCAGTTTCCGCTATGATCTCTCCGACTTTCAGGTTACGAAGTTTTTGCTGTATGTTGAAAGCCTCTCCAACGTCTTCTTTGCTGACGACACCCGCGTCTGAAAGAATATTGCCAATACGTTTTTTCTGAGAGCGCATCTTAATGCCGCTGGAAATAAAAAAGGCGTAACGCCATGGTGTGCCTTCCGCGGCAGGAACCGCATAAAATCCATTAGGGGAATTTCCTTTAATTTCTGCATGCACCAGGTATTTTGTGTTGTCAAGCGTCAGCACCTCTTCCAGGTTGTGATCGGACGGTGCAATATTGGCGGGGCAGGGGCCATCAAGAAAAAAAACAGCGCTGAGTTCATCAAAAAGAAAAGTATGCGGCGCTTCATTATCAGCCATTGCGACCTTCAATTCGTTTTCTTTGCTGCTAAACGAGCGGGTAAGACCCGCCTCAAGCCTCCGGCCATCTTTGAAATGCAGAAAGATATTCTTCTTCATAGGATCATCCCCTTTTCATGAAAGATTATATGCAGCGACTGAGAGATCATTGATCATTTCCTTCATCACAAATATTTTGTAATCTTCAAGATTAAAATATTTCATAAACTCTTTTGATTTATTTAAATGTTATTTAACCTCGGTAAATCAAGTCCCCTGTTGTCCGCAAGAATAAAATAATGAGTACTGGCTCACTAACCCAACCCCACTAACTTGAGTGCTTCCATCGCCTCCAGCCATGTGCCAATGGTATATGAATACCCGGGTATGCCGATGTAAATCGCATAGTAATCATTAACAAATTCAATGGCTTCTGCCATTTTAGACGGCTCAAACTCAAATATGGATATACACTTAATTCCCTCTCCCAGTTCGCTTTTGAAATAAGGTCCCCTCTTGTTTATAAAAGCGGGTATTTCCATAAAACGCTTGCCCATCTCTTTTGAACTTTCCGTGGGAAAAGAAATCATTCCTATGATAACCATATATTACCTCCTCCCTGCAGGCAGGTGAATGCCTGAAATTACTTTATAAGAGAATATAAATTCCTGGTATCTTGAAACGCGGGCTCCCTCAAAGGCATGATAATCACCGTAGAAACAAAAAATCGGCAACTTCCGATAATCCCTTTTCCCGACGAACAGTAGAAAATTGACAGTTACATTAACGAGTTGATAGCTATTTCACAATAAACAGCAGAAAATTGACGGTTAAGTTAACAAGTCGACAGCTATATAACTTAACATTAAAATAATCCTTTAGGGAATAAATTGTCAATAGAAAAATTGCCGCGCGGGGAAACGCGTTCGGGCATGGATATTATTGTGGCAGCAGGCGGCAAAAGATTTTCAGGGATTCGGATGGATTCTGAGGATGCCGTATTGATATTTCTGATATAATAATTTTATAACGCTCCCGGAAAGACAGGGGCGTCGGCTTCAATCAGGGCAGACTCATTATTCACAATGGCCCCGGCGATGCTTGCGTACTTCGGGAATTCCGTGCCGATAAAAAAGCGTGAGGCAAGTATTTTCCCGCGATAAAAAAGGGCTTCGCTGTTATCCTTATTTTTTTCATGACGGGAATCACCTGCGGCAGTCTCTGTCATTTCATTCAATTGTGACGTTGCCACAACCATGTTCCATAAATGCATCCAGCCCATGCAGAGCATAAACAATGCTTTTTGAAACGGGGTGGCCTGACCGAAAACGGCCGGAAGATTTCCGGAAGCTGATTGCTTAAACAGATGCGCGACAACGTCATCGAGTTTTTCCAGTGCGTCCTGAATCGGCATTCTATATTTATCATCCACAAGGTCGTCTGCCATGCAAAGTGTTTCCCGGACCTTTTTTTTGAAAATCGTCAGATTGTATTGATTCTTGTCCATCAGGACTTTTCGCATTAGCAAATCAATGGACTGAATTCCGTTAGTCCCTTCAACAATACTGAGAATTTTACATTCACGGGCATACTGTTCCACGGGATAATCCTGGCAATACCCGTATCCGCCGTGTATCTGTATCGACTCGGCGGTGATATCCCACGCCGTGTCGGTATTGCCCGCCTTGCAAAGCGGTGTAAGCAATTCCGTCATTGCTTTGGCTTCCCGGCCTGCCTCATCCCTGTTAAGGGCGGCAACATCGAGGTTCTTCCCGAGGTAATAGGTGAGTATGCGCATCCCTTCCGTATAGGATTTCATCCGCAAAAGCATTCTCTTTACGTCGGGATGTTCGATAATCGGTGCCTGCGGTGCTTCGGGATTGAGAAGCTCGGTTACGCGCGCGCCCTGCAATCTGTTTTTCGCGTAGGCCGCGGCATGCATATAAGCTGCGCTTGAAAAAGCAAGTCCCTGGAGTCCCACAAAAAGCCTCTCCTCATTCATCATCTGAAACATCTGCCGCATACCCTTTCGCCTATCGCCGAGAAGATAACCTGCGCACCGGCCGTTTTCGCCGAATGACAGTGTGCAGGTTGAAAGGCCGTGGATACCCATCTTGTGCTCGATCCCTGTGCAAATGAGGTCATTGCGTTTCGGGGGTGTCCCGTCGGATGCCGGAATATGTTTGGGGACGATAAAAAGGGATAGCCCCCTGGTGCCGGGGGGGTCTCCATCAATGCGCGCCAGAACCATGTGAATGATATTGTCCGCCAGATCGTGTTCTCCGCCGCTGATGAAGATTTTCTGCCCGCTGATTAGATAGGCGCCGTTCTCCTGAGGAATTGCTCTTGTTTTTACGTTACCCACTTCGGAACCGGCATCCGGTTCGGTGAGGCACATGGTTCCCCCCCACGCACCGGATAACATTTGGGGCAGATACAATCTTTTCTGCTGCTGTGTGCCAAAGGAATGCACGAGCTGCGCTGCGCTGCCGGTCAGCAGGGCATAAAAAGTCAATGACCCGCAGGCCGAACAAAAATATTCCTTGCAGGCAACCGAGACGGCAAGGGGCATGCCCAACCCTCCAAAGTCGGGGTCTGCCGAGACGCCGATGAAACCGGCCTGGGCCATGGCCTGATAAGCCGGTTTGAAGCTCTCGGGTGTTGTTACCGCCCCGCTTGTCCGGTCATAGCTGACGCCTACATGATCGCCTTCGGCATTGACGGGATAAAACTGCTGGGCGGCTATTTTTTCGGCAAGATGCAGGGTGTCTTCGTAGATCTGGCGATCATGGCCGGAATATTTTTCATAAAGATTTAGCTTATCCACCGCGAGCATTTCGAACAGGACATATCGCGTATCCCGGGAATCCAAAAGTATTTGATTCATGATATTACCTCGTATTTATTATCCATCAAAAAAGAATCAGGAGCGCGCTTGATTTCTCCTGACGTCAATGAGTTCCAGAAGCGCCTCGATGCGCCCGAAGACACTCTCCTCGGTGTATTTTCTTACATCGGCATGATCGACATCGATCATCACGGCGGGAATGTTCAGCTCCCGGGTGACCCGCTTTAACATGTCCATCTGCATGATCGAATAAACCTTGCAACTCCTGTTGCTGGCAAAGACCACGCCATCGATTCCGACTTCTTCGACGGCCTTTTGCATGGACCGGTAGCGCAGTTCAAGGCCGTGGGGACAGACGGAAAAATTCTGGGTCCGCGCCAGATACGCAAGCGGATCGCCGCCGTCATAGGCATACAGGTCGAATTCGCCTTCCAGACTCCCCATGCAATAGGTATAAGAGGCGGCGATGATATTGGCATTGAGTCCGGCCAGGCGGGCCGACATTTTGCTCAGTTGATGCCATGGTGCGATATTGTCCCACAGGAGCCTGTATTTTTCATTAGGTACCGGGAAAATGCCCCGGGCAACGTGATCCTCGGTTTCGTCAGCCAGAAGCCGGTAATGATCGACCAGTTCTCTTGATCCCCGCGATGTCAGGAATGGCGCCATCTGCACAAAGGAATCGAAAACGGTAAGCCCCGAGGGCCGGTGTGCCGCTGATTTCAGAAAACGCTTCCACTGCGTCAAGGCTTCTCCTGTATTCTGAACCGCTTCACGGAAACGCCGGGAGTCAAACTTCTGGCCGCTCATCCTTTCAATAGCAGCAATGAGATCACGGTACTGTGACAGGATGTAATCAAAATCCCGGTCTTTCTGCTGCTCATAGCAGAACGGCACATCCAGAATGAAATGCGGCGTCCCCCATTCACGGTGGTAGACATCAAACCATTTCACCAGAAGCGAGCAGTTATTGTTATCCGAGACAAGAAGATGGGGTTTCGGTAGGCCGAAGGTGGGCGAATCTTTTCCGCCGTCAAAGGCCGTACCCAGGTCAATCCGCGCGTAGGAACACAGATCCGGCGAAAAACCATTTCCCTCAGCCTTTTCGCACTGCAGAGGACCAACGCCTTTCCCCGCGCTCATGGCAGCGTGGCTCTCCGGCACCGCATAAACAACATTTTCGAAGCCGCTGAATAATTCGGCGGGGACGACGATAGCAATCCACACAACAAAGGCGCCATCTGCAGCCTTTTGGTGCAGCCGCATATAATCATTTAACATGATTTTGCTCAGCCGTTTACCGGCTTGTGTCTTGGTGTGACCTGCTTTTGCTTTTTGTTCTTCCGGCTGTACTTCCGGCATACTAACCTCCCGTAAATTTAACCTCTCAACATTTCGGAAAACGCTTCCAGGCGCGTCACGTAGGCCGTGCTGTTTAAATCATCTTCAATGGAGATTTCCAGCGGCAGTGTGGCGACACCCATCTCTTTTAATATCTTTTGCAGATAGGGAATTTCAAAGTATTCATCTTCACAGAATTTTTCGCCAATAAACACAAATCCCCGTGCCCCGGCGCCGGTCACGAGGTTTTTGATCGTCGCGATCCGTTTATCTGCCGAATACAGCAGGGTTGGGCAGGGGAAGTGATTGAAGTAGAAATCGACATAATAACTGCACGGGTTATCCGCCGTCTCCGGGGTATAATCATATGACCGGTGCTGTGAGGCGATATCGTTTCCCGCCACGCGAAGCCCGGCATCTTCAAGAGCATCAATCAATTTGGGCGGGGGAGGGAGTATGCCGCTTATAATAATCGCAATGGCAGGCGAAGGCACAACAGATTCATTCCGGAACAAGGGATCCTCTTTAAGAATATCTTTCATCAACGCAATATGATCCTCGATCGTGATAAAACAACCTTCCTGCATGATCCGGGAATACCATCCATAGCTGATGGCGCCTCGCGCGACCCGGCTCTCCAGTTCTTTGCAAAGCGACCTCATTTCCCTGTAAAGGGCAACGCTGTGCCGGAATCTCTCCGGAGAAAACAAGACGCCGAAAGTCTCTTCCAGTTCCATGATTAATGAAAGAATTTTCGCGTTGAGATAACCTGATGTCCTGGTCTGCTCCTGCGGTGCCATGGGTATGTGCATTTTGAATACAGGAAGCGATCTGCCGTTTTCCTCAAGGCCGCAGTGGAGAATTTCAGGGAGGTTGCGAAGGGTATCGCATGCATTGTACATAAATAATCCGTCCATGATCCTGCCCTGATCTGAAAGCACAAATTCCACCAGATGCCGCGCGACGGAACAGGCGTAACTCTGAAGGTGCCGGTCGGCAGACGCAGACGTCTTTACAAAATCCCTGAGTCCCCATAACACAACCGGTGTCAGTCCCATGGAATGGAAAAGCTCAAGAGGCGGGTAAAGGGGAAAACACCCGATGATCCTCCCGCCCTTGTCTTTGAGGGATTTCATTTTATTATCCAAATCCATAATTTGCGACCCCCTCAACTGACCTGGATGGCGCTATCGCCCCAGTATTTTTTTCTCAGGTCCTTTTTCAATATTTTCCCTGTCGGCGTTCTCGGAATCGCATCGGCAAATTCCACTGACTTCGGAATTTTGTATGCCGCCAGACGCTCCTTGCAGAACGTGACGATATCTTCACTGCTTAATTTTGCGTCCTTTTTCAGCACAACAATCGCCTTGACCGACTCACCCCATTTTTCATCGGGCACCCCGATGACCGCGACATCCTGAATTTGCGGCATTCCACGCAGAATTTCCTCAATCTCGACGGGATACACATTGACGCCGCCTGTAATGATCATGTCGTTTAGCCTGTCGACGATGTAGTAATATCCGTCTTCATCCTGACGGGCGATATCTCCCACGGTAGCCCATCCGCCTTCCAGGAAGGCATCCTTTGTCGCCTGCTGGTTGCCCCAATATCCGCGGAACCCTCCCAGGCCGCGCGAATACAGGATGCCGGGTTCACCGCGATTTACTTCTTTCCCTTCACTGTCAAACAATTTAATCTCAAGATCATGTCCCGGCAGGCCGACGGAGCGTTCCTTGCGCAACTGATCGACGTCCCGCAGACAGGTGGATACGCCAAGCTCCGTGCTTCCGTAAAACTCATTGAGTTCGGCGGTTTTGAAGACATCCTTGATTTTCAGCTTTGTGGGCGTGTGGAGAGGCGCCCCTCCGGATATGAGCGTCCGCAGGGAGCTTGAATCATATTTGTCCATGACCTCTTTCGGAAGCATCATCAGCCAGTCATACATGATGGGAACCATCATCAGCCAATTCACTTTGTATTTTTCGATATTCTGAAGGACTTTTTCAGGAATGTACGCGGGCATAATCACAAGCGTCCCGCCTGAGATCAGCGTGGCCAGAAACCAGGCGCAGGCGCCGGCATGATACTGGGGAATGACGACCATCTGGACATCGCGGGCCCGGACTCTCCAGTCGATGCACACCGTCACGCCCGTGTGATAATCCTCCATCACCCCGCGCACGGCTCCCTTCGGAAATCCCGTGGTGCCGGAGGTATACAGGAGCATGTCGATCTCATTCGGGGATATCGCCTTACCGCGGTTCTCGCCGCAGTCTCCGGACGACGCGTTTTGGATCAGCTCCTCGTAGGAGACGGTATTTTCGAGAGGCTCATCTCCGATAACGATAATATGCCGAAGTGCCGGAACACTTGCTTTTGCGGCATTCAATGTTTCGATCAGTTGGGGGCTCGTGACGATTGCGCAAGCTCCGGAATTGTTGAGCTGATAAGCCAGTTCATGGGCTTTCAGGCTCGAACTGACCGGGGTTTTTATCATCCCCGTATGATAAGTCGCCACAAAGGTTTCGGAAAATTCAATGCTGTTTTTTAAGTAGATCGCCAGCCGCTCGCCTGGTTTGATCCCGAGATCAAGCAGGCCGTTTCCCAGCCTTAAGGTACGTTCCCACATCTGCGCCCACGAAACGGAGCGGCCCTCGCATATGAGGGCGGGCAAATGCGGATTCTTCGCGCAATTCATTCGTATGCTGCTGATCACATTATTGGAATATCCTCCCCTGGGAGCGGCAAAATCCACGTTTGAATTTTGCATAGGAACCTCCTGATAAACATTTTATGATTCATAACAAATCGTGCTTGACGATCTTTGTTTTATATACTAAACGTTGTTCAGCGTGTCAAACATTATTTTGTGCCTGCCGTTTATTTTGAAGGCCGCAGGGGCACATTTTGATTGAAATGATGCAATTTCTTGATATGCTGCACAAATACCCAGACTTAAAACTAAGCCGGCGAAAGGGACCCTATGAAGAAAAAAATCGACTTTAGTGAACTGAAAAAGCAGGAATGGAATTCCCGGAAAAACCTGATTATGGATGCGGCTCAGCGCGTTTTCGCTGTGAAAACATTCGACAAGGTTAACATGCGTGATATCGCGAAAGAAGCGGGCATCTCCGCCGGTTCAATCTATACTTATTTCGAAAATCAGGAAGAACTTTTTACCCAGACATCCCTGCGGGGTGCTGACAAGCTCATTAATATGTTCAGGGATATGGCAAAGACGGACAAAATAAACATTAAAGATGCCGCCATCGCCTACATTGACTTTATTATGGAAAACTATGAATACTTAAGCATGATGCAACATAGCATGCTGTATGGAAAATTTACGTCTGGGGCTTCCCTGGAGAGGCTCCTCAAAACCTACCGTCTGCTGTTTGATCAATTAGATGCTGTTATTCGCAGGGCGGCGCCCGAAGGCAAGATCAGGACATATTCCCATCTTTTCTTTGCCGCATTAAATGGCATCCTTTTATCCTATGGAAGATTCCCCGATAGAGCCGGTGACGAAGCGCTGGCACACATGCGAGAGCTTGCCGCAATGCTGGCCGGTCTTTTTGAAAAAAATAAGCCGCCGGTTCATCCGCCATCGCGGAAAATGAAATCTTCCTGACGATGTATGAACTAAAAAACGTCGTTTACGACATTGTGTGCAGACAATGTCCGATGAAGTCGTGTCCCGGTTATTGACTACACTCTTTCTATCCGTCTACCGCCTAAGACATGCACTCATGATTTCCGAGTAAGTATTAAGGCAATATATATAAAAAGATTCCCATAGGGAATATAGCTACGAACCATGCTCATCATTCCTATAGACACACCTGTTATTCTTTTTGCACTTATTCTCCTTTACTATTGGACATTATGTTGTGTGTCGCAATCCTTCGTGGGGAACAATCTTGGCGATAATCCAGGTACCTGCGTAAAGAAATCCCAAAAGAACGACATCCGTCGGACCGACAGGTAAATCAAATCTATATGCGATGCAGAAACCAAGGAAAGCGGCTACACCACCGATTAAAGAGGCCAGCACCATAAACTGGCGCATGTTGTGGGCAACCATGTGTGCCGACAAGGCGGGAATCAGAAGAAATCCGAACGCAATCAGCGGACCGACGCTGAGCACCGCCATTGAAACGGTTATGCCGATCAGTAAATAGAGCAGCACGTCCCAGAAAATGACTTTCTTGCGCAGTATCATTGCCATCTCGCGGTCAAACGATACCAGAAGTAACTCCCTGTGGAACAGTCCCATCACTGCAATGACAAGCGTAAGCGTGGCTGCCGTCAGCCCAAGATCGAAATTGGAGATCGTGATGACTTCGCCTTTCATCATATCCAGCCAGCCGATTTCGCCATAAGGGTTTTTTGATAATAACAGGATGCTCAGTGCGGCAGCCACTACGTACGCGGTGCCGAGCCTGCCCTCCGGTTGTCCATGCCCGCGCCGTTCTAAAAATGCCAGCACCATGATCGCGGTCAATGAGAATATGATTGAGCCCATAAAGGCAAGCATGTGCGCGCTATGTGAGCTGTGTTCGGACAGATTAAATCCTATCCACAATGGAAGCGAGAGGGCAATAGCAACGCCTGTTGAAGAAATCTGAGGCAGCGCGACACCCATGAACACCAGCCGGCGCATCACGAGAAACACACCGACGAGCGGGCACACCAGACCGACGAGCACACTGGTGTATATCGAATTGCGCAGTAGAAAATCGGGTGAGAAAATCTGATAAATTATTTCCATATTAGGCCATCCCCATTTCAATCATTTCCGCCATCCGTTCGGCGGTTAAGAGTTCGTGCGTTGAGCCGAGGGACATCTTGCCTCCATGAAGCCAGATGACTTGCTCGGCATAGTGACGCACCGCTGCAAAGTCGTGCGTGACCAGAAGGACGGTGATCTTCCTTTCTCTGTGGATACACGAAATAAACTCCAGCACCAAATCTTTAGCTTCGCGATCCACACCTTCGGTAGGTTCGTCCAATACCAGCACATCGGGGCGCATAGCCAGAGCGCGAGCAATGAGCACCCGTTGTTTTTGTCCACCGGATAGTTCGGCAAAGCGCTGACGGGAAAACGCTTCCGCATCCGCAGCGCGCAGGCATTCGCGTGTAAAGGCGCGTTCGATTTTAGGGACGATGCGACCGGGCCGTACACGCCCGTATACGCCCATCAGGGCGACGTCGAACCCCGTGAGCAGATAAATCGGGTCGAAGTGAAAAGCCTGAGGAACGTAACCGAACTCAAGAGGCGCATTTGTCGATGCGGTATTAATGCAACCCGCGACTGGCGGAATCAGTCCAAGCACCGTCTTGATCAGAGTCGATTTGCCCGAGCCATTAGCGCCGAGAATAGCGGTGAAACTGGCACGGGCTATAGAGAGCGAAATGCCGGACAGCACAGCCTGGTTATTATAGCCGATACTCAGATTGTCCAGTGTGATAAGTGGTTCATTCATAGTCTGTTGTGTGTATCCGCCCAAAAAGCGCGGGCGGACACATCCTCCCATATTGTTATTTTCTCGATTGTACGGCGGCAACCGTTGTATGAATAATGTAGTCCATCATTTTGATATACGTTTCCGTATGCTGCACGCCGCCGGGCATGATGGGAAGCGTTATCATGGTTGCGCCGGTCTGTTCGGCGATCCGTTTCGGCACTTTTTCAGGAAACTGCGGCTCTCGCACAACGATTGCGACATGCTCGGCCTTCATCGCTGTGGCCAATTCCTGGATATAACGCGCGCTCGGATCGATGCCCGGCTTCACCTCAATTGTACCGAAATAGTTCAAACCGAAGCGTGCCGCGAAGTATGGCCAATGCTCATGATAGGATACGAACTTCGTCCCCTTGATGGGTTTGACTGCTTTCTCCCATTCGGCAATTTTGGCATTGAGTTCGGCGAGATATGCGTCGCGGTTGCGCGTGAATTCAGCTTTATGCTCAGGCGCAAACGCCACCAGCGCGTTATAGATATTCGCGATGGCGGTCTTTGCCAATACCGGGTCGAGCACGTAGTGCGGATTGCCGTAAGGATGAACGTCGCCTTCGGAATGATCGGTTGATTTGGGCACATCGCGCGGGACGATTCCCCTGGAGCAGTCGACATATCCGGGCCTGCCCGCCTGAATGCGCGGGTTCTTGCTAGCCTCCAAAAGAGCGGGAAGGAAGGCGTGCTCGCAATCAAACCCGACCAGAATCAGCAGGTCAGCCCGGTTCATCACCGGCACGAAGCTCGGTTTCATCGGCACTCCGTGGGTGTCTTCAACACCGGTTGCCAGGCTGCGAACGTCAACCAGATTACCGCCGATTGCGCGGGTAAAATCCGCCAGATCGGTAAGCGTCGCAACGACACGGATCTTCTCGGCGTGAGCGGGCATCGCCCACGTGCACAATACAGCGGTGAGCGCGATAATCGATAATAGACTATATAATTTATATTTCATATTGAATTCCTCCTTAACGTTGTTGCCAACCATGCGAGTGTGAACCGATGATCCACGCCCATTGCAGATAAACAGCATTATCGGCGGGCCTGCCGGACGCGGCGTTGGGATTGGTGTATGTGTACTGAAGGCGCAATTGATTCCAGTGACTCAATGCCCAGGTGACATACGGAGAATAGGCGAAGGTTTTGTCTTGATTATTCACCTGGTTCTCCACATATTCAAACATGAACCCGGCTGACCACTGCCGATGGAACTTGTAAGTGAGGTACGAGTATAGGCCGACTGAGCCCACAGAGCTACCGGGGAGGGCGCCGCCTGAATTGGTTACGTCATAGCGGTTATCGCTGTAGAGCACTTCCGTGCCCCAGGTGAGGCTCTCGAACTGATTGTTGCGCAATGGCTTGTAGCTTACCACTAAATCCGCTCCCCAAAGGCGGCGCTCGCGTTCGGTAAAAGTATTGCCGGCTACTGTAGGCAATGGCGGATTAACATCGCCAGGGGATGCCCACTGTGCATCTGTACTTGGATTCCACAGAGCTGAAATGCCGGGTTCCACAGAGATATCGGGAGTCAGATCGAAATATGTGGACAAGCGCCCCCAATAATTCAACCCGCTGCCATTACGGAAATCGCCGACATTGTTCGGCGGATTGTCGCCGCCGAATTGATTGCCCGCGCCTACGGTCAGACTCACATAGTGATCGACCGGCAACAGCCAATTAATTTGCAGGCCGTCCGTCCTCGATTCACCGCCGATGTATTCAGCAAGCGCAAGCGGACGATTGACGAATGGTAATTCGTGGTCGTGAATATACGCCAGTCGGCCGAACTCCCCGAAAAACCGACCTGCCTTCAGTTCCAGATTCCACGGCAGCGACGTCGTCTGCAGCGCGGCTTCTTCGACCCCCAAAGACGATTCGCCGGTAACCGGATCGGCTGTCGCGTTGATTACCGCATAGCCCTTGGCATATGGGTCAACCGCCGCCGCCACATTTAATTCCACTGAACGTTGGAACGCATCAAAACCGCCGGGACGGCTGCTTCCCGTCTGAGACGATCCTTTGTCACGATAACTAAAGATTGTCTCTCCCACCAGCCCGATGGATGGATTGAACTCGCTTGGCAAAACTTTTCTTTGCGCTTCAACGACTTGATCGACCTTCTCTTTCAACTCTTGTACCTGTTGCTGCATCTCACCTGCCGGCGCCGTCTGCCCGGCAGCAGATCCCTCAGGTTGTGATAAAGAGTTAATCTGTTTGACTTCAGTCTTCTTAATCTGTTCTTTTAACTCATTAATCATTATCTGTTGCGCTTTGATTGTTTCTTCCTGTTTTTTTAATGTCTCCTCCAGTGTGCTAATCCTCGATTCAATTTCACTTTCAGCAAATGCATAGCCGGAGAGCAAAGGGAGACAACAAAGCAGAAGAAATAGGGTTATTCCTTGTTTCATACATCCGTCTCCTTCTTCCTGACAAAGAATGTTTGTCGGGAATGTAAGTTTTCTTATGGATATTGATTTGAACTACACAGCGTCTGAAACCGGAGGGGCCCGGTCGGAATAGTTGGAAAATTTGGATAAAGCCTGATGAAAGATTTCTTCAGGCTGGTGAAGGTAAGTAATTGTTGGATAGAAAATAATAGTTTCGTGAATTTCTAAATTACCGGAGGGAAATAAAGTCGCCGCAACACATAATGGACATTCATGATGTTGACACCCGTCATCATGATGATGGAACGTAATTGTCAGGGAGGCAAATAGAAATACGATCGCAAAAAAGAAATATATATATTTACGGTTTATATGAGGAATTGTCATCATTTTTATACACATAATAAACAAATTATTCTTTGGCAATAGTATATATGAAATGGATGATCGCTTGTCAAGATTAAATAAAGGAGACGAATTGCCTCATAAAAAATGTTACCGAAGGTGGAGATAAAATAGATACGTTGACTCATAAATTGATGTTACCGAAGGAAGATTCGGAAACGGAGGGTTACGGATATGAGTCCACAGTCAAA
>Ga0187875_10000294_pt1 | contig 44720 bp, 39 predicted proteins | sample June2016WEW_17_1_2_FD_132978 | JGI IMG/M metagenome (GOLD analysis project Ga0187875, IMG submission 132978) | Peatland microbial communities from SPRUCE experiment site at the Marcell Experimental Forest, Minnesota, USA - June2016WEW_17_10 | ecosystem: Environmental > Terrestrial > Soil >...
AAAGGAGACATCCGCAAGAAGCGGGCCCAGCACCCGGCTGCCGCCCGTTGACCCATTCCCTCATCGGGGTGTCAAGCATCAACCGGAGTCATTGTGGAAAGCATCAACCGATACTCTTCAGGCCCACCGCATCGTCAACGCAGCGACTTTGCTCTCTCGGCGGCACCCAACAGGCCGCGTCGGCTCCATTCCCTGCTCGGTGCGCCGAGGAAGCGGCGCTCCAGTGTCGAATCGAAGCGCTCGCCGTCGCTTGGAGGTCCCGAGCGTGTCGCTCACGTGAGATCCGAGCGTCCGATCAGGCGCAGTTCCAGCTGCCCTTCACGTAGACCGTCCCGGTGGCCCTGCCCTCGTGCTCACTGAGTGTCACGTTGGCTGAACCCGCAGCGCCCGTCTTGCCCGTAACCGTCAAGGTGCCCTTCGCCGCCACCCAGGCGGTGAAATTCGAGGTCTCAAGCACAAACGACGTACCCACGCCCATGCCGAACCGCTTGTACGTGCCGGGCTTCGGGACGCGGTAGCTGATCGACCACGCGGCCGCCTTTCTTGGGGAGAGCGTCACCTTCACCCAGGCGAGCGTGCCACCGGCGGAACTCGGGGAACTGCAGTTGATGTTCGGTACGACCTTGAGCGTTCCCTTCAGTGCCCCGCTCACCGTGATGACGTTCACTGTCCCGGCGCCGGAACTGGCGGCCGGAAGCAGAGCCACGGCGAACGACAACACGACAAGAGGTACCAGCAGGCGCAGCGCGCCGGATGCTCTGTGCCCCTGCCCGACAACTTTCATGACGATCCTTTCATGGCAAGTAAAGGCCGCCCTTCAGTGGCGACTTGGGACAGACACGCCGCCGACGATAACAGTGCGGCGACAACTGCTGTGTTGGATTCTCGTGGAGAAATCTGGACAATTGGTTGCCGGCGGGACGAAACGACGCGAGACCGATCCTCGGCCCGGCCGCTGTGGGACGATACGGGAGCGGTGCCGGAGATGGGAACGGCAACCGTCTGGCTGACAATGGAGAAGCCCGTGACGAGCCGGACGTCAAGACACACCGAAGGTCTCCTGCGCCTCGCCGCCTTCGCGGTCCCCGCCGCCGTCGCGGCCATCCTCGTTCCTTTCCGGGTGAGCTTCCCTGGCGTCGACGCGGCGCTCGTGATGGTGGTCGTCATCGTGGCGGTCGCCGCGTGGGGGGACCGACTCGCCGGCGCGCTGGCCGCCATCTCCGCCGGTGTCTGGTTCGATTTCTTCCTCACCCGCCCGTACGAGACCTTCGACATCCGTCACCGCACGGATATCGAGACGACGGCTTTGCTCTTCGCAGTCGGTTTGGCCGTAACCGAACTCACGGCCCGCGGTCGTCACCATCGAGCTGTGGCGGCCGAGGAGTCGACCCATCTTGCTGCGCTCCACGACGTGACCCAGATGATGGCCGAAGGGGAGGATCCCGACGTCATCGTGTCCAGGGTGGAGGGAGTGCTCGCGACGCTGCTCGAACTGCGGAGCTGCCACTACAGCCCCGGACCTTCAGCGGGAGACGCGGCCGTCATCTCCCAAGGGGGCCACGTGCTGCTTGCCGGTTTCAGCTGGAGCACGCTTCCGGGCAGCCGGGTCGAACTCCCGGTCCAATACCAGGGGCGCGAGTATGGAAGGTTCGTGTTGGTTCCCCAACCGGGCCTCGAGGTTCCCCTCGAACGTCGATTCGTCGCCGCGGCCCTCGCCAACGAGGTTGGCGCCGTGCTCGCCGGCATCCGACGCCCCCAGCCCTGAGGTACTCGCCCGCCCGCGGGCCGCGAGGCCAAGTGGCTGCTTCGAGCCATGCGCCGTTCATCGTCGCTCGCGGGTGAGCTGAAACTGCGCGACGAACGCGCCGGAAAGCGAGCTCCGTTCGGCAGCGGTTCGGGTACCGGACCGCTGCTCGCTGCACTACTTCGCTGCCGAGCCGGGATCGGGACCGCGGTTTGCAACTGAAGGCATCCCGGGTCGCTCGCCACCGTCGAAAGCCGCGGCACAACCCGGTGAGCAGAACCAATAGTCGTCGTCATCCAGCACGCGGTGGGCAGGCGCAGTTTGCGGGTCGACGATCATGCCACAGACCGGATCGACCGCCGCGACGGATCCGCCAGCCGCGAGTTTCCGAGTCAGGCCGACGGCGACCGGACCCTGTGGAGACGTCTCCCCGCCGCGCGACTCGGCCGCGGCGTATCGCGCGGGGTTCTCGACGAAACGATCACGGCAGCGGTCCGAGCAGAACCGGTAGATCCGATCCTCGAACCCCACCTGGGCGGGAGCGTCCGCGATCCGGATCTGCATGCCGCAAATCGGATCGGTGTCGTATTCAAGGCCGCCACCCAAGCGCGCCCGGTTATGGGCCAGCCACCAGACGACAGCGGCGGCGCCGATGAAGATGATGTCGAGGTAGCTGGTGTAGTTCCAGCTAAAGCGGATCGCGGTCACACGGATCGCCCGCGTCGCCGGGACCGCTCCGATCAGCCTGAAGATCCCTTCGGTCGCGAGACCTGCCGCGACCATCACCACGTAGAGCAGCGCGACGATGCGGACGGTCAACCGCAGTCCGTAGTACTTGAGGTAGATGAGCATCAACGGCAGGGTGATGAGGTCGGCGAACATGAACGCGATCACGCCACCGAAGCTGATCCCCCCGGACCAGAGCGCCGCAGCGAGCGGCACGTTCCCGATCGAGCACACGCAACTGACCGCGGCGATGAGGGGACCGACGAGCGCGTTCTCGGCGACCGTCCAGAATCCGTGACCGTGGATGAATAGGGCGTTCCAGGCGCCAGTAGGTACGAGGACGGCGAGAAACCCGGCGAGCGTGAAGCCGATCAGCAGCTCCCTGCGTAGCATCGTGGCATCGGCGACGGCGTAACCCGCGGCGTCAGACAACGCGGCCGGTGAGCGCAGCTTCGCCGACAAACCGGGTCCGTTGGACGTAGTTGGGCCCGAAGCGGTTTTCCCTGACGCCGCGCAGAGGTCGGGACCTGACGTCGTCTGTTTGGCGAGCCGGATGCGGGCGGCCGCGAGAAGGGGCGTGGAGAAGACGAACCCGCCGGCGAGCGCGAGCAGGACGATCATGAGCGGTCCACCGATGAACTCGGCCGCCATGAACTGCCAGCCCAGCAATACGAGCATGACGATCCCCAGCTCGACCACGAGGTTCGTCGATGCCACCATAAACACCAACGCGGCGATGAAGTCCGCCCCTTTCGCGAAAAGTGACTTCGACATCGCGGAGGCGGCGTAGGAGCAGCTCGAGGAGACCATGCCGTAGCCGGCAGCGCGAGCCACCTCCGCGGGGCGATGACGTCCCAGCCTCTCTTGCATCTGGTCTTTCGACACGAACGCCTGGACGGCGCCCGAGAGCGAGAAGCCGAGCACGAGCGCCCAGAGCGTCTCCCAGAACATCAACAGGCCCTCTCGCAGGCCGCGACCGATGTCGAGGAGCGGAGTGACGACAGCGAGCTCGGTCACGAACGGACCAGTCTGGCGATCGCCGCCGACGCCTCTCCGATCTTGTCCTCGGCCTCGCTCCCTCCCTGGGCGACGGCGCGAGCGACACAGTGCGACAGGTGCCCGTCGAGAAGCTCCAGGGCCACCGCTTGCAGGGCTCGGGTCGTCGCTGAGATCTGGTCAAGGATGTCGATGCAGTAGCGGTCATCGTCGACCATGCCCTGCAACCCGCGGATCTGCCCTTCGATCCGCCGCAACCGGTTCTGGATCGTCGATTTCTTGTCGATGTAACCAGGCGTGTTCATCGGGCGCTCCCTTCCGCGCCCTCATGCTATACCCTCCTAGGGTATCAGAAGTCGGCCCGATGCCGACGCCGCGGGCATGTCGTCATTGAGGACGACAGGCGGGATGCCGAGCAAGATGGCACCGAACCGCCTACAGTCCCTGAATTCGTTGGCACAGGACGACGGCACGTGACGAACCGATGAGCGAAGGCGGGCTCCACGCCCTTCGCGCTCACGTCATCGTCCGCGGGTGGGTTCAGAACGTATTCTTCCGGGCTTCCTGCCGCGAGGAAGCCGCCCGCCTCGGCGTTTCCGGCTTCGTCTCCAACCTCCGCGACGGACGGGTCGAGGGCGTGTTCGAGGGCCCGCCAGCGGCTGTGCACGCCATCGTCGAGTGGTGCCGGCACGGCCCACCTGGCGCGGCCGTGGAATCGGTCGAGGTGACCTACGAGGAGCCGGTCGGCGAGACCGGCTTCCACGTCCGCTGATCTCGCGTGCCGTCCGGGGCGATCCGGCGGACGACGGGGCGGCGAGCCGGCCGCCGACAGGGGCGCGGGACCGGGAACCAGCGGACGCCATCGAGGGGCGCCACCACTCGAATAGGTGCTCCATGGCGGCATAGGAGGTGTCGGGAGTCATCTAACCTGACCCCAGGACGGGTCACCGGCCATACCGCCCTGGGACGGATCACGGTGGCATGCCCTACGCGAATTGTCTCCGCGTGGCCGAATTGCGCCCTTTGGGGGGCGAATGACGCTTCGTCGGCTGGTCGAACATTGGAGGTGACGGCGTGGAATCTGCAATCCGGGTCCAAGGACTCGTCAAACACTTCGGGGAGATCCGGGCGGTCGACGGTGTCGACTTCGACGTCCCCACCGGCAGCGTGTTCGGTCTTCTCGGTCCGAACGGCTCGGGCAAGACGACGATCGTCCGGATGCTCTCCACGATCCTGCATCCCGACGCCGGAGTCGCGCAGGTGCTCGGACGCGACGTGGTCCACCAGGCCGACGAGGTCCGCTACCTGATCGGCCTGGCGGGTCAGTTCGCCGCGATCGACCCCAACCTCACCGGGGCGGAGAACCTGCGCCTCGCAGGCCGGCTCGCCCAGCTCCCCGGACGGGTCGCCCGCGAGCGCGCCTACGCCCTGCTCGACCGCTTCCAGTTGTCTGACGCCGCGGACCGCCCGGCCCGGACGTACTCGGGGGGCATGCGACGCCGCCTCGACGTGGCCGCGGCGCTCGTGCAGCGTCCCTCCGTCGTGTTCCTCGATGAGCCGACGACCGGACTCGACCTCCAGAGTCGCAACGAGCTGTGGGAGATGATCCGCGAACTCGTGGCCAACGGTGCCACCGTGCTGCTCACCACCCAGTACCTCGAAGAAGCAGACCGCCTCGCCGACCGGGTCGCCGTGATGAGCGAAGGGCACATCATCGCCTCGGACACCCCCGCGGCCTTGAAGGCGCAGCTTGGGAACACGGTCATCGAAATCGGCCTTGCGAGCAACGACGAAGCGACCCGGGCGGAGCGCCTCGTCACGCAGGCGACCGGCCTCAAGGCAGACCGGGAAGGGACCGTGTTGCGTGTCAGCTCCGCCGACGGCACACGCGTCCTTCTCGAGACGGTACGCGCGCTCAACGACAACGATCTCAAGCCCGAGACACTGACGGTCCGGGAACCGAGCCTCGACGACGTCTTCCTCTCCCTCACCGGCAAAAAGACGATCACCGCCGATGATGACCTGGCGAGTGTGGGCTCCAGGGACCGGCGATGAGCCTCGACACCGCATCCATCGCGCCGCCCGCTTTCCGGCACCCTTACCGGCTGGTCCGACCCATCCGGGACTCGATCTCGGCAGGAAGCCGTAACCTCATCGCCTACTGGCGGGTTCCCTCCCTGCTCGTCTTCTCGACGATCCAGCCGATCATCTTCGTGCTCATGTTCCGCTACGTGTTCGGCGGCGTCGTGTCGGTCAATCTCCTTCCCTATCCCTACGTGGACTTCCTGATGCCGGGCATCTTCGTCCAGACGACGGTTTTCGGCGCGATCGGCGCGGCGGTCGGCCTCGCCACGGACCTGCAGAGCGGGCTGCTCGAGCGGTTCCGGTCGTTGCCGATGTCGCGCATCGCGGTCCTCGGCGGACGGACCCTCGCCGATCTCGTGCGCAACGTGTTCGTCGCCGCCCTCATGGTGGGCGTCGGCTACGCCGTCGGCTTCCGGATCCACGTCGGCGTGCTCGCGCTGCTGGCGGCGATGCTCATCGTGCTGGCGTTCGGCTACGCGCTGTCGTGGGTCTTCGCGTTCGTCGGGCTCATGACCGGTGACCCCGAGACGGCCCAGGCCGCCGCCTTCCCGGTCCTCGCCCCGCTCGTGTTCGCGTCCTCGGCCTTCGTTCCCGTGTCCACGATGCCGGGGTGGCTCCAGGCGTTCGCCGCCCACCAGCCGGTCTCGGTCACCGTGACCGCGGTCCGGGCTCTCGTCGACGGCGGGCCGACGGCGACGAACGTGCTCGAGGCGCTCGCCTGGTGCGTCGGCATCCTCGCGGTCTTCGGGCCGCTCGCGGTCCACCGCTACCGGCGGGCGGCCTGAGAACCGGGATACGAGTCTGGAGCGCACCTTCCGCCGGCCAGCGGGCCGGGCAGGGGGGACCTTCCCCGACCGGCGACCGGCTAGCTCACCACGGCCCGTAGTCGGTCATGTTCGCTTGCCGCAGGGCGACGACGTAACCCGAGCGCTCGTATTCCGCGCCGTCCGCCTCGGCCGGCACGGCGAGCTTTCCCCGCACCGCGTCGACGGTCTCGAAACCCCGACGCTCCATCCAGTCGGTCAGGCCGCCGAGGAGCACGGCCGCGTACTCGGGACCGTGGCGGAGAAGCGCCGACGCCGACATCACAGCGTCCGCCCCGGCGAGCAGGTACTTCGTCACGTCGTCCGCGGTCTCGACGCCCGTCGTCGCCGCCAGTGAGGCGTGCACCCTGCCGAAAAGAAGGGCGACCCAGGTGCGCGGCAATCGGCCCTCGCTCGGGTGCGACAGGCCGACCTGCGGCACGACGCTCAGCGTCTCGGGGTCGATGTCCGGCTGCAGGAACCGGTTGAACAGAACGAGGGCGTCGGCTCCCGCCTCGTCGAGGCGCAGCGCCATCGCGCCGGTCGAGCTGAAGTGCGGGCCGAGCTTCACAGCGACGGGGACACTGACCGCGTCCTTCACGCTCCGTAGGATCTCGACGTGCCGGTCCTCGACCTCGCGACCCGAGACCCGCGTGTTGCCGGGCAGGTAGTAGATGTTCAGCTCGATCGCCGCCGCCCCGGCGTCCTGCAGGCGCCGCGCGTAGTCGACCCAGCCGCCGGACGTGACGCCGTTCAGGCTCCCGATGACCGGGATCTCGACGGCAGCGACGGCTCGCTCGAGCACGCTGAGGTAGCGACGCGGGCCCGGCTCGTCCTCCACCGACGACGGGAAGTACGAGAGCGCCTCGCCGAAGCTCTCCGTGCCGGCGTCGACGAGTCGCGAGTTCTCGGCCGCCTCCCGGCGCACCTGCTCCTCGAACAGCGAGAACAGCACCACCGCACCGACGCCGGCGTCGGCGAGTCGCCGCACGCCGTCGACGGTCCACGACAGCGGCGAGGCCGACGCGACGAGCGGGTTGCGCAGCTCCAGACCCATGTAGCGCGTCGAGAGGTCCATCATTCCTCCTTGCGGGCGTCGGCGGCGAAGTGCTGGGCGCCGCGCGTCGCCATCTCCTCGTACACGTCCCATTGGCGGGCCACGGTCTGTTCGCCGAGCACGTGCAGCCGCTCGGCCTCCTCGGGATTCGAGTTGAAAAGCGAGCGGTAGCGCAGCTCCTGGTTCGTGTACTCCGCGAGCGAGATGCGCGGCCGCGTCGAGTCGAGCATGAACGGATTGCCGCCGGCGGCCCGCACCACGGGGTCGTAGCGGACGAGCGGCCAGTAGCCACTCGCCACCGCCCGGTACTGCTGGTCGAGGCCCTTGCGCATCTCGATGCCGTGGGCGATGCAGTGGCAGTAGGCGAGGACGAGAGACGGGCCGTCGTAGGCCTCCGCCTCACGGAACGCCGTCAGCGTCTGCTGCGGGTCGGCTCCCAGCGCGACACGGGCGACGTAGACGCCACCGTACGAGATCGCCTGCAGGGCGAGGTCCTTTTTCGTCACCTTCTTGCCGGCCGTCGCGAACTTGGCGACCGCGCCAAGCGGCGTCGACTTCGACATCTGGCCACCGGTGTTCGAGTAGACCTCGGTGTCGAGCACGAGCACGTTGACGTTGCGCCCGCTCGCGAGGACGTGGTCGAGCCCGCCCGAGCCGATGTCGTAGGCCCAGCCGTCGCCTCCGACGATCCAGATGCTGCGCCGGACGAGGTGGTCGACGACGCTGCGAAGGTCGTCGGCCGCTGTTCCGTCCAGTCCGGAAAGCCGCCTTTTCAGCTCGGCGACCCGTTCTCGCTGGGCGCGCAGCTCCGACTCCCGCAGCTGGGGCGCGGCGAGGATCTCGTCGACGAGCTCCGGGCCGAGCGCGTCACGCAGTTCGCCGAGCCGGCGCCGGGCGAGGTCGACGTGCCCGTCGGTCGCCACCCGGAATCCGAGCCCGAACTCGGCGTTGTCCTCGAACAGCGAATTCGACCAGGCCGGCCCGCGTCCGTCGTCGTCGACGGTCCACGGGGTCGTCGGCAGGTTGCCGCCGTAGATCGACGAACAGCCGGTCGCGTTGGCCACCATCAGCCGGTCGCCGAACAGCTGCGAGAGCAGCTTTATGTACGGCGTCTCGCCACAGCCCTCGCACGCCCCCGGGAACTCGAACAGCGGCTCGAGGAACTGCGTCCCGCGCACCGTGCCGAAGTCGACCCGCGACCGGTCGGTCGGGGGAAGGGACTCGAAAAAGGCGATGTTCTCCCGCTCGGCGGCCACGAGCGGCTCCCGCTCGGTCAGGTTGATCGCCTTGCGGACCGGGTCACCCGGCGTCTCGATCGGGCACGCCTCGACGCACAACCCGCAGCCGGTGCAGTCCTCGACGTAAACCTGCAGCGTGTAGCGGGTGTCGGGCAGGCCGACGGCGTCGAGCGCCGCCGACCGAAAACCCTCCGGGGCGCCTTTCAGGTACGACTTGTCGTACTGGCGCGAGCGGATGACGCTGTGCGGGCAGACGAAGCTGCAGTTCCCGCACTGGATGCACGTCTCGGGCTCCCACCGGGCGACGAAATCGGCGATGTTCCGCTTCTCATAGGCCGCGGTTCCGCTCGGGTAGGTGCCGTCCACGGGCAACGCGCTCACCGGGAGGGCGTCGCCACGTCCCGCCATCATCTCGGCGGTGACGGCGCGCACGAACTCGGGTGCGGTCTCGGGCACCATGCGCGGCATCTCCCGCGTCGCGGTCACCTTGGCCGGCACCTCGACCCGGAACATGCCCTCCAGGGCGAGGTCGACGGCGGCCTGGTTACGCCGGACGACCTCCTCGCCCCGACGTCCGTAGGTCTTCGCGACCGCCTTCTTGATCCGGTCGATCGCGACGTCGCGGGGCAGCACCCCCGAGATGGCGAAGAAGCACGTCTGCAGGACGATGTTCGTCCGCCCCGCCAGGCCGACCTCGCGGGCGATCTGGTTGGCGTCGACCACGTAGAGGTCGATCTTCTTGGCGATGATCTGCTCCTGGACCGGGCGCGACAGCGCGTCCCACACCTCGTCAGGCCCGTGCGGGCAGTTGAGCAGCATCGTCGCGCCCGTGGCCGCCGGGCCGAGGACGTTGGAGCGCTCGAGCAGCCCGTACTGGTGGCAGCCGACAAAGCTCGCCCGGCTGACGAGATAGGGCGCGTGGATCGGCTTCGGCCCGAAACGCAGGTGCGACACCGTCTGGGTTCCCGACTTCTTCGAGTCGTAGACGAAATAACCCTGCGCGAAAAGATCCCCCTCGTCGCCGAGGATCTTGATCGTGTTCTTGTTCGCGCCGACCGTCCCGTCGGACCCCAGGCCGAAGAAGACCGACTGCACCGTCTCGGGGGGCGTGATGTCGAACGAGGCGTCGAAGGGCAGGCTCTTCCCCGAAACGTCGTCGTTGATGCCGACGGTGAAGCTGCGGCGCGGCGATTCTGTCGCGAGCTCGTCGAACACGCCTTTCACCATGCCCGGGGTGAATTCCTTCGACGAGAGGCCGTAACGGCCCCCGAACACCCCCGGCATCGCCGCCCGCCTCTTGTCGGCAACGGCTTCGCTGAGCGCGGCGACGGTGTCGAGGAAGAGCGGCTCGCCCGCCGAGCCGGGCTCCTTGGTCCGGTCGAGCACGGCGACGCGCCGTGCGCTCGCCGGTATCGCCGCCGCCAGTGCCTCGGCCGGGAACGGGCGGTACAGGCGCACCTGGACCACGCCGACCTTCTCACCGGCAGCGTTGAGGGCCTCGACCGTCTCCCGGGTGGTCTCGCCGCCCGATCCCATGACGACGATCACGCGCTCGGCCTCGGGGTGCCCGCTGTAGTCGACGACGTGGTAGCGCCGACCGGTGCGGTCGGCGAGACGCGTCATCGCCGCCTCGACCGCCTCGGGGACGGCGGCGTAGTACGGGTTCACCGTCTCGCGAGCCTGGAAGTAGATGTCGGGGTTCTGGGCCGTGCCCCGGATGAACGGGCGCTCCGGCGACAGCGCCCGGTCGCGGTGGGCACGCACGAGCTCGTCGGGGACGACGGCCGCGAGGTCCTCGTCGGAGAGCATCTCGATCGAGTTCAGCTCGTGCGAGGTTCGGAACCCGTCGAAGAAGTGGAGGAACGGCACCCGCGTGGCGAGCGTCGCGGCGTGCGCGACGAGCGCCAGGTCGTGCGCCTCCTGGACCGACGACGAGGAGAGCAGCGCGAACCCCGTCTGGCGCACGGCCATCACGTCGGCGTGGTCCCCGAAGATCGACAGCCCCTGGGCGGCGAGCGACCGTGCCGCGACGTGCAGCACCGCCGGGGTGAGCTCACCGGCGATCTTGTACATGTTCGGGATCATGAGAAGCAGGCCCTGCGACGCGGTGAACGTCGTCGCCAGCGCGCCGCTCTGCAGCGCGCCGTGCAGCGCGCCCGCCGCGCCGCCCTCGCTCTGCATCTCGACGACCGTCGGCACGGTCCCCCAGAGGTTGGGCCTCTTGTGGCTCGCCCACTCGTCGGCGAGCTCCGCCATGGTCGATGACGGGGTGATCGGGTAGATGCAGCAGACCTCGCTGAGCCGGTATGCAACCGAGGTCGCAGCCTCGTTCCCGTCGATAGTTACACCCATCTCAGTTCGCCTCCGCCACCATCTCGATCGCATGTACCGGACATTGCTCGAAGCACGCTCCGCATCCCGTGCAACGGTCGTAGTTGAACCGGTAGCGGTTCCCGACGCCGAGCTTGATCACCGCATCTTCCGGGCAGGAACCGAGGCAACCGTCGCATTCGAAGCAGTTACCGCAGGACAGGCACCGACCCGCTTCGTACACCGCCTCCTCGGCGGAAAGGCCCCCGACGACCTCGTTGAAGTCCGCGACGCGTTCCTCGGGCGCCAGCTCGGGCTGCAAGCGTCTGGCGTTGTCGCCGAAGTACCACAGGTGCAGGCGCTCGAACGCGGCCAGTTCGTGCTTGGCGACGCTCGGCGAGTTCTGGTTCCGCAGCCACGCGTCGATGTGACGGGCGGCCTTCTTGCCGTGGCCGACGCCGACCGTGACCGTTCGCTCGCTCGGTACCATGTCGCCCCCGGCGAACAACCCGGGGGATCCGGTCTCGAGGGACGCCGACACCTTCACGGTGCCGTCCCTTTCGAACTCGACTCCCGGCACGCTTCTAAGGAACTCGGTGTCGGTCTCCTGCCCGAGAGCCAGGATCACGGTGTCCGCGGCGAGCGTCTCGAACCGACCGGTCGGCTGCGGGAAGCCCGTCTCGTCGAGCTCCATCACCTCGACCTGCATCTCCGGTCCGTCCATCGCCGTGATCGTGCGCAGCCAGTTGATCCGGACGCCCTCGCGCTCGGCATCGTCGGCCTCCTCGGCGTGGGCCGGCATCTGCTCGCGGGTGCGCCGGTACACGATGAGCGCATCGTCCGCGCCGAGCCGCTTGGCGACCCGGGCGGCATCCATCGCGGTGTTGCCACCCCCGTACACGGCGACCCGGCGGCCGATTGCCGGCCGCTCACCGGAGGCGACGCCGCGCAGAAACGACAATGCGTCGAGCATGGGCCCGGTGTCGCGGGCCGGGATGTCGACTCGGCGGGACAGGTGCGCCCCCACGGCGACGAACACGGCGTCGAAGCGACCCTCATCCTTCTCGGCGACGAGGTCGGCGACCCGGTGATCGCCCGTCATGGTCACGCCGAGCGCCGCGATGCGGTCGAGCTCGGCGGTGAGCACGTCGCGCGGCAGGCGGTAGGACGGGATGCCGTAGCGCATCATCCCGCCCGGTAGTGTGCCGGCGTCGCGGATCTCCACCTCGTGCCCGAGCCGGGCGAGGTGGTAGGCCGCCGAGAGCCCGCTCGGGCCGGCCCCGATCACGAGGACGCGCTTGCCGGTGCGGACCGCCGGCGGGTCGAACTGCCAGCCGTTCTCGAGGGCGAGATCACCGAGGAAGCGCTCGACCGAGTGGATCGAAACGGCGCTGTCGAGGTTGGCCCGGTTGCAGGCGACCTCACACGGGTGGTAGCAGACCCGCCCGTGGACCGCTGGCAGCGGGTTGTCGGACACGAGCTGGCGCCACGCCTGCTCGTGGCGGCCCGCCAGCGTGTGCGACAGCCAGGCCTGGATGTTTTCGCCGGCCGGACAGCCGGCGTTGCAGGGCGGCAACAGGTCGACATAAAGGGGCCGCCGCTCCCGAACGGGCCCCGAGTGGGTGCGCCCGTGAGCGAGATCCGGCAACATTGCGACATCCCACAACGGGCTGCTCATGACTGTTTCCACTCCTTTGGGGCCATGACCGTCAAGCTAACTGGCCGAGTCCCCACCTGCCAGGGAATTTGGACCCTGACCTGCTGCTCGGTCGCCGCCGACTGCACAAGCTCTTCCAACGCCAACAACGACATGACCTTCGGATCGGACCACCCAGCCCGATCCTTGCCTGACCGTCGTGAGTGCCCCCATCGGCCCTCGGGTCGCGTCTCAACGGCGACACATCATCAGAGGCACCGGGTTCCGGGATCCTCCACCGACAAGGAGCCCATTCCCCGGCCCAATCCTCCGAGCGGGCCTTGTCGGCGTCACCCGGAGTGCGGCAACGCCCTTCGACGACGAGCGGGCCAGACCGGCCTGTGTCGTCAGCGATGCGAACGCGACCGCGTCATGGCAGCGTACCTGACGTTCAACCGGGACCTAAGTCCCTGTTTTGCGACCGGCACCGGACGCGACGCGACAAACCCCGCTAGGACGAGCTGCCGCTGGGCCCCTGGCCCGGGCCCGCGGCTCCCTGACCGGAGGCTCCCGTCGCCCCCGCGCCCAAGGGACGGTGATCGGGACCGCCCCGCCCGCGGCCGAAGCCGAACCCGCCGAAACCACCGGAGCGGTGGCCGAAACGGAGTCGATGACCGAAGCCGAACAGGCCCTGGTGCTGGTTGCCCGCGATGACCACTTCCGAGGCCGTCACCGTTGTGCCCACCGTCGTGCCGAAGACGCCGACGAACTCGCCCGGCGTCACGTCGGCGATCGTCGGGTTCGAGACGCCGTATTCGGCGTAGGTCGTCGTTCCGGTGACGTCGACGGTGACGGTCGTTCCGTTGAAGGTCATGACCGTGAAGCCCGAGGACGTCGGAGCCGCCTGGACCGTCCCGGCCGTCGCGTAGTCCCGGCTCGCCCGCGGCTGGCAGACGACGATCTCGGTCGCCGTCTCTGTCCCGTCCGACATCGTTCCGAAGACCGCGACGAGCTCACCCGGCGATAGGTCGTCGAGCGCGATACCCGGCATGCCGCGCTCGAGATACGTCGTCGACGACGTGACGACGACGGCGACGCTTTGCCCGTTGAAGGTCGTGATGGTGAACCCTGTCGAGCTCGGCGTGGCCTCGATGGTTCCCGCCGTCGCGTACCGGCCGTTCTGTCTCGACGGGCGAATCACGACTTCGGTCGCCACCACCGTCCCGTCCGACATCGTTCCGAAGACCGCGACGAGCTCACCCTGTGAGATCTTGCCGAGCGTCGGGCTCGCGACGCCGCGCTCGGCATAGGTCGTCGTCACGCTGACGACGATGGACACGGTCCCATCCGATCGGGTCGAGATGGTGAAGCTGTTAAGAGATGGCGAGGTGGTGACAACGCCTGCGGCTGCCGGTTTGGCATTGGCGCCTGCGCCAGCGTTCCTCGGCACCCAGATGTTGACTTCGGTCGCGCTCACCGTCGTCCCCTCGATGGAGCCGAAGACGGCGACGAGCGCGTTCTGCGTCACGTCGTCGAGCGAAGGACTCGAAACCCCGCGTTCGACATACGTCGTCGAGTCATCGACCTCGACGCTCAGGCTCGCGTCCGAGCGCGTGGTGATCGAGAAGGCGTTGTCAGCCGGCGCACTTGTGACCGTGCCCGCGGCGACCGGACGACCACCGGGTGCATTCCGGTGGTGCGACGTGATCCGGGACGCGCCAGCCCCTCCGGCGAGGGCCACGGTCAGCCCGAGGACCATCAGACCGGCGACTACGACGCGGCTCGCGAGCGCGAACACGCGCCTGGGGCGGAGTGCTTCACGAGAGCCCGACATGGCGGCCTCCACGGTCGATCTCGCGACAGTGTGGCAGGTCACACCGTGCAAACTGTGAGAAGACCGTTTTGGAAGTGCGAAAACGGCCGAATTCGTCATAGCACGTGGCACGAACGCGATGCGGGTCGCGCGTTTAGCCTGCGGTGCCTGGCCAAGGTCCGTCAGTCACGGCTGCGGCAGGTCCGGCTCCTCACCGGGCGGATCTTGTCGGCTCATCAACCCTGGGTCACCTGCAAGTCACGGCTCCGGAATTGCTCCGAAGGCGGGCTCGGCCGGGCCGAGCATCTCGCCGTGACGGATCGGTGGCGTCTTTGCCCAGGTCGCGAGGATCGATCCGACGATGATCACCGGAAAGCCGATCGCGATCCCGAGGGTGAAGGGCTCTCCGAGGGCCACGATTCCGAGCAGGAGCGCGACGGCCGGGTTCACGTAAGTCACCACCGTCGCTCGCGTCGGTCCAATCTCCCTAATTAGCGCGAAGAAGAGCATGAACGCGAGCACGGTGCACACGACCGCCAGAGTGGCAACGGACTCGGCCGTCTCGGCGTGGAACCGTCTCGGCAGGTGCGTGAGCGCGAAGGGCATGTAGACGAACGCCGTCACGACCATTGAAGCGGTCACGACCTCGAAGCTGGGCGCAGTTGCGAGGCGGCGACTGACGATCATCGGCGCAACTGCGTAACCGATGGCACAGACGACGATCTCACCCATCGCGACAAGGTTCGATCCCTTGACGCCAACGCCCGCGAGGATGATGACACCGGCGAATCCGAGGACGAGCCCGGATACCCGCCGCGCACCCAGGTGTTCGTGTCCCCTCCCCCAAGCGATGAGCGCGCCGAAGATCGGCACCGTCGCGACCAGCAGGCCCGCTAACGAGCTCGTCAACCTCTGCTCCGCGGTCGCGAGCAGGAACCAGGGGACCGTGATCTCGGTGACCGTGTAGCCGAGAACGTAGGGCCAGTGGTCGATCAACGCGCGCAGTCGGCGGCGGTGGATGGCGAACGGCAGCAGGAGCACCGAGGCGAGCCCGGTGCGCATGAAAACGAGCGTTGCCGGGTCGAGGTCGCGAACGGCGATCCGGATGAAGAAGTACGGAAGCCCCCAGATCACTGCGATGGCACTGAACAGCACCCAGCCCCGTCTGGACATCGTCGGCCTAGGCCGAACCGGTGCCAGATCTCGGGATGCCGACGCTTGCTGCCCGGCCCGATCCGGCACGCGAAAGACCAAATCGCATCCCCTAACGGTAGAGGTTTCGCCACAGCACCCGAAACAGCGGGCCCGGTGCGCACGACGGGCGGCGCGCCATACACCAGAATTGGCGACGTGCTCACATCTCCGACGTTGCGCGGGCGCTTCGTCCAGCTCGAACCACTCGACACCAGCCACATACCGGGTCTCGCCGAGGCGGCCGGCGAGGAACGCTCCTCGTTCACGTTCAGCGAAGTGCCGAACGGCGTCGAGGAGGTGACGCACTACGTCGAGGAGAACATCAACCTCGCCCTCTCGGCCCGGCAGGTTCCGTTCACCGTGCGCCGGCTGTCCGACGACCGGATCGTCGGTGCGACCCGTTTCATGGACCTCGAGGTCTTCGAGTGGCCACCGCCCTGGCCCCCGGGGGTGACGAGGGGACCCGCCCCTTCGGACGAGAACCCGCCGACGGTCGCCGAGATCGGCGGCACCTGGTACGCGGCGTCGGCCCAGAGGACCGTCGTCAACACCGAGTGCAAGCTGTTGCTACTCACCTTCGCCTTCGAGGACTGGGGAGTGCTCCGCGTCACGTTGAAGACCGACGCCCGCAACGATCGCTCGCGCACGGCGATCCTCCGGCTCGGTGCGGCCTTCGAGGGGGTCCGTCGGATCCATGCACCGGCGGTCGACGGTGCGGTGCGCGACACCGCCTACTACTCGATCGTCGCCGCCGAATGGCCGGCGGTCCGCGCTCACCTGGAGGCGCTGCGGGACCGGTGAGCCGCTCCGGGATCTCCGACTCCCCGGGCCCCCGCGGCACCGGAGCCGTCTTCCTCGTCCCGTCTAGCTCGACCCGTCGAGCTGCAACAACAGCGCCTGTACGAGAAGCGCCTCGTTCGCGTTCCGGCCGAGGCGGGCCGCCGCCCCGTCGATCGCCTCGCACGCCGCGATGAGCGAGGCCGCCCGGCGCGCCGGGAGGCTCTCCGCTCCGAGCCGGGAACGGTAGGCAGAGGCGAGCGTCGCCAGACCGGCACGAAGTTCGTCCGTGCGGACCTGCCGTTGCTCGCGCCGGTGGCGTTCCTCCATCGCCTTGCGTCCCGGGGCCCGGCGTTCCCCGGCGAGCTCGGCGGCGGCGTCGAGGCTGGCGAGCTCCGCGTCCTGGCGCTCGGTAAGCACGACGAGCAGGTCATCGCTTGCCGCGAGCAGCTCCGCGGCGAGCGTCGCGACCGCGGCTCCGGTGCCGTCGAGCCGTTCGGGGACGGATCGCCAGCGGGCCGCGCGCGCGGCGAATCCCGGATCCCCGACGAGCAGCCGCGCCCGATCGAGCCGTCCGTTCGCCGCCGAGGCGGCCACCAGCGCGACCTCCTCCGTTGCTCCCGAGTCCCGCAGCGCTCCCGCGATGCTCTCGACGTCGAGCGGCGGGAATTCGATCTCGACGCATCGGCTCGCGATCGTGACGAGCGCGGGTGGACGGGCATCGGCAAGAACGATGATCACCGTCGTCGCGGGCGGTTCCTCGATCGTCTTCAGCAGCGCCGGGGCGGCGCGGTCGACGAGATGGAAATCTGTGAGCACGAGGACCTGGCGGTTCGCCATCCGCGGCGTCCTCTGGGCGAGCTGGGTGACCTCCCGCGCTTCGTCGACGAGGATCGAGGCGCCATGCCGTTCAACGAAGACGACGTCCGGGTGTTGTCCCGCCAAGACGTCGTGGCACGACGGGCAGTCGCCGCATCCCCCGTTCGGACAGACGAGCGCCGCGGCAAACGCACGCGCCGCCTCGCGCTTCCCTGCCCCCGGTGGGCCGACGAAGAGGAAGGCGTGGACGGGTGATGCGGCGAACGAGCCGAGGAGCGCCCGGATACGGGGTTGCCCGATGATGCGGTCGAGGACGGGCGGGCGCGACACAGTCTCGTGAGCGGACCTTGACAAGGTCTTCATCTCGCCCTCACCTGACGCCGCCGGCGATGCCGAGTCGGGCCGTGACGGCGGCTCGCACGCGACCGGCGACCTCGTCCACCGGACCCGCCGCGTCGATGACTACCCAGTGATCGGGATCGTCGCGCGCCAGCTCCCGGAAGCCTTTGGCGACCCGGTCGAAGAACGCCCGGTCCTCCTTCTCGAACCGGTCATCGGGCTCGTCCCGGCGCGCCGCGCCCAGTTCGGGAGGAAGATCGAGCAACACGACGAGATCGGGCGCGAGACCGGCGCAACCGAGGTCGTTCGCCGCGGCAATTGCCGCGAGCGGCAGGCCCCGGCCGAATCCCTGGTAGGCGAGCGTCGAGCCCGCGAACCGGTCGCACACGACGTCGCGCCCGGCTTCCAGCCAGGGCCTGATCCGTTCGGAGACGTGCTGGGCCCGAGCCGCGAGCATCAACATCAGCTCTGCCCGTGCGTCGAGCGGCGCGAGTTCCCGATCGAGCAGCAGGTTCCGGATCCTCTCCCCGATCTCGGTTCCACCCGGTTCGCGTGTCAGCTCCGCGCCGAGTTGCGCTGCGAGGAGTTCAGCCTGCGTCGACTTGCCGCACCCCTCACCGCCCTCAAGAACGATGAATCTTCCGCGCGCAACCATCATTTCCGACACTACGACATGGGGAGTTCGCAGCGACCTGACAGGCCGTTCAGCTCGAGCTGGTCCGTCGCGTGACCGTCTTGCGTGCGCGCTTGGCCGGGGCGGCCTTCGTTGCGCGCTTGGCGGTGGACTTCTTCGCCACCGCCTTCTTCGCCACCGCCTTCTTCGCCACCGCCTTCTTCGCACGGGTCTTTTTCGCGGCCCGCGCCCGACGAGGAGTCCTCGGGCCCGTGGCGCGTCGCTCGGCGAGCAGCTCGGCCGCACGTTCGAGCGTCAGCGAATCGGGATCGTCGCCGCGCCGCAGTGAGGCATTCACCGTGCCGTCGGTGACGTAGGGGCCGAAACGGCCGTCGCGCAACAGGATCGTCGATCCCGACTCCGGATCGGGTCCGAGCTCCCGTCCCGGGGATCCGCCGGTCCGTCCGAATCGGCGTTCTTTCGGATGCGAGAAGAGCTCGAGCGCGCCGGTGAGGTCGATTGCTAGCAGCTGCTCCTCGGACCCGAGACTGCGCGACTCCTTGCCCCGCTGAAGGTACGGCCCGTAACGGCCGTTGCGGGCGACGATCTCGTCGCCCGTCGCCGGGTCGACCCCGACGACACGGGGGAGATGGAGCAACTCGAGCGCCTCGGCGAGCGTCAGCGTGTCCGGCGTCATCGATTTGAAAAGCGAAGCCCGCGGGGGCTTCTCCCCCTTGGCTTCGGACCCACCGAGCTGGACGTATGGTCCGAAACGCCCTACGCGAACGGAGACGACGAGCCCGGTCGCCGGGTCGACGCCGAGCTCACGATCACTCGACGGCGTCACAAGGAGCTCGAGGGCGCGCCCGAGGGAGAGCTCGTCGGGCGCCAGGTCCGCCGGAACCGACACGCGATCCTCGCCGCGCTGCAGGTACGGGCCGAACCGCCCCACCCGGACGACGACCGGTGTGCCGTCGCCGTCGTTGCCGAGCGGGATCGAGTTGACCTCGCGGGCGTCGATCTCGCCGAGGCGGTCGATGACCGCCTGGTGCAGGCCGCGGCCGCCTTCCACCGAGGCGGGGCGGCCATCCCGGCTCGTCGTCTCGTCGCCGAAGTAGAAGCGCTCGAGCCAGGGGATCGCCTCCTCGGTCCCCGCTGCGATCTCGTCGAGGTCGTCCTCCATCGCGGCGGTGAAGTTGTAGTCGACGAGCGACGGGAAGTGTGCCTCCAACAGGCCGACGACGGCGAAGGCGAGGTAGGCGGGGACGAGGGCGCTGCCCCGCTTCCAGACGTAACCGCGGTCCTGGATCGTCTGCAGGATGCTGGCGTAGGTGGACGGCCGCCCGACTCCGAGCTCCTCGAGGCGTTTGACGAGCGACGCCTCCGTGTAGCGGGCGGGGGGCTTCGTCGCGTGCTCCTCGGTGGCGAACGACTCCAGCGCGAGCGGCGCACCCGCCTCGACGACCGGCAGGCGGACCTCGTCGTCGTGGCGCGTCTCGTCCGTCTCGTCCTCGCCCTCCCGGTAGACGCGGAGGAACCCGGGCGAGGTGATCACCGTCCCGGACGCGACGAACTCTGCCGCGGTGCCCCGGGCCGCGACCTGAGACGCCTCCGTCGTGGAGCCGACGACACGGAGCCGGGCGGTCATCCCGGTCGCGTCGATCATCTGCGAGGCGAGCGTCCGTTGCCAGATGAGCTCGTAGAGCCGACGCCCTTCGGGACCGGCGGCCGACGCGATCTCGTCGGGCAGCCGGAAGCTGTCGCCGGCGGGGCGGATCGCCTCGTGCGCTTCCTGGGCGTTCTTCACGCGCCGTTCGTAGGTGCGCGGTCGCTCCGGAACGAGCGCCGCGCCGTAGAGCTGCTTGGCCTGGGCGCGCGCCGCGGCAATCGCCGTCGCCGACAGCGTCGTCGAGTCCGTCCTCATATAGGTGATGTGGCCCTGCTCGTAGAGATGTTGCGCGACCTGCATCGTGCGCTGGGCCGAGAAGCCGAGCTTGCGGGCCGCCTCCTGCTGGAGCGTCGAGGTGATGAAGGGAGCGGACGGTGAACGTCGGTAGGGCTTCGTCTCGACGGCGGCGACCGAGAACGCCGCGGCCCGAAGCGCCGAGGCGAGCGCCGGGGCCGACGCCGCGTCGAGGAGAACCGGTCCGTCGTCACGGGCGAGCTCCCCCGTGGACGTGAAGTCCGATCCCTGGGCGATCGACCGGTCGCCGAGGCTGACGAGCTCGGCGGTGAACTGCTCGCCGCCGGCGGTCGCGAAGTCCCCGGCGAGGCTCCACCACGTGCCGGAGCGGAATCTCATCCGCTCGCGCTCGCGCTCGACGACGATCCGCGTCGCGACACTCTGGACGCGCCCCGCCGAGAGGCCCTGCATGACCTTCTTCCAGAGGACCGGCGAGAGTTCGTAGCCGTAGAGGCGGTCGAGGATCCGGCGCGCCTCCTGGGCGTCGACGAGACGGCGGTCGAGCTCGCGGGGGTGGTCGATCGCGGCCTCGATCGCCTGGCGTGTGATCTCGTGGAAGACCATCCGCTTCACGGGGACCTGCGGCGAGAGCACCTCCAGTAGGTGCCAGGCGATCGACTCGCCCTCGCGGTCCTCGTCCGTCGCGAGGTAGAGCTCGCTCGCCCCGGCGAGGAGTGTGCGCAACTTGCGCACCTGGTCCTGCTTCTCGCGAGCGACGACGTAGAGCGGTTTGAAGCCGTTCTCGACGTCGACCCCGAGCCGGGACCACGACTCCGATTTGTACGCCGCGGGGACCTCGGCGGCGGACCGCGGCAGGTCACGGATGTGCCCGATCGACGACTCGACGAGGTAACCGGTGCCGAGGAAGCGCGCGATCGTCTTCGCCTTGGCAGGCGACTCGACGATGACGAGCGGCTTTGGCACAGGGAACCCTCCGGGACGGTGGCGAAGGATAACGGCGCCCACCCGGTCCGGCCAGCACCCCTGCGCCTGACCAGGACGGCCCGCGTCCCCAATGAGTTGTAACGGCACCCCGTACCGTGTTCGATAGGAGCGTGGACGCGGCCCGAAAGTGTGGTCCGCCGACGTCTCGGATGCTGTCGCGATGAGCGCCGTGACCGAGTCGGAGATCTACGCGCGCTGGCCGCAGCCCCTCGACGAGGCTGCGTTTTTCGACCTCGACAAGACCGTCATCGCCAAGGACGCCATGGCGGCGTTCGGCGGGCCGCTGCGCAAGCACGGTCTCATGAAGCGGCGCTCGCTCGCCCAGGTCGTCCTCGCCGAGGTCATCTACCTCATCCTGGGGTCGAACGACCGGCGGCTCGACCGCATCCGGACCGCGATCCTGCGGCTCACGAAGGGCTGGTCGCAGGCCGAGGTCGTCGCGATCGTGGACGACGCCCTCGAGAGCGTGGTCGAGCCGATCATCTACGACGAAGCGATGGACCTCATCGACGACCACCACTCGGCGGGGCGGAAGGTCGTCATCGTCTCGGCGTCACCGATCGAGATCGTCCAGCCGCTCGGACGGCATCTCGGGGTCGACGCCACGATCGCGAGCGAGGCGGCTGTCGACGCCCGGGGTTGCTACACGGGCGAGCTCGCCTTCTACGCCGCCGGGCCGCAGAAGGCCGACGCCGTCCGCGCCTACGCCTCGCGCGCCGGGGTCGACCTCTCGCGTTCGTACGCCTACAGCGACTCCGTCACCGACCTGCCGCTGCTGGAGACCGTCGGCCACCCGGTCGCCGTGAACCCGGACCGCGCCCTTGCCAAGCTCGCCGCAGAACGCGGCTGGGAGGTCGAGAGCTTCATCCGGCCGGTCCGCCTGCGGGACCGGGTCCGCGACCGGATGCGCGCGGTGCCGTCCCGACCCGCCATTGCCATCGGGACGAGCACGGTGATCGTCGGCGTCGGCGCCGCCGCCGTCGGCTGGTGGCTCCATTCGCGTCGACGCGAGCTGCCGGTCGTCCGCAACATCCGCGTCGTGTGAGCAACGGGCGTGCTCAGTCGGAGCTGAGGCGCCTCGCGACCACGAAGCCGAGCGCGACGAGCGCGGCCAGGATGAGGAGCTTCTTGCACATGCCCGCATCGTAACGGGCGCGGACGCGCTCCCCGGGTAACCGGCGCGCCACTTCGGCGGTGCTCAGACCGTGAGCAGGTCGCGCGCTCCGGTGTCGCTCGAGGGGTGGCGGAGCTTGGACATCGCGCGCGCCTCGATCTGCCGGATCCGCTCACGGGTCAGGTTGAAGTGCTCACCGACCTCTTCCAAGGTGCGCGGTTCGCCGCGGTCGAGCCCGAAACGCAGGCGCAGGATCTCGCGCTCGCGCTCGTCCAAGGGCGCGAGAAGACGGTTGATCTCGACCGGCAGCAGCGCCGTCGCCGCCATTTCGAACGGCGACTCCGCCGAACGGTCCTCGACGACGTCGCCGAGCTCGGCGTCGCCGTCCTCACGCAGCGGCTCGGAGAGCGAAAGCGGCTCGGCGCGGAACCGCAATGCCTCGATCAGCTTGTCCTCGGGCAGCTCGACCTCAGCACCGAGCTCGGCGAGCGTCGCCGGGCGGCCGAACTTCAGCTCGAGGCGCGCCTGGGCCTTTTGTACGCGCGCCAGCGTGTCGCCGGCGTGGACGGGCAGCCGGATCGTCCTGCCCGTGTTGGCGATGCCTCGGGTGATCGCCTGGCGGATCCACCAGGTGGCGTACGTCGAGAACTTGAAGCCCTTGCGCCAGTCGAACTTCTCGACGGCGTGCATGAGGCCAAGATTGCCTTCCTGGATGAGATCGAGGAGCGGCAGCCCCGATGCCTGGTACTTCTTCGCGATCGACACGACGAGCCGGAGGTTCGACTGGACGAACGTGCGCTGGGCCTCGTCGCCCTGGCGGATGATCCGCCGCAGCTCGCGCCGGCGCGCCGGGGTGATGCCCTTCGGCGGCTTGGCGATCTCGGCCTCGGCCTGGCCGCGGCGTTCGATCGCCTGGGCGAGGCGAACCTCGTCATCTTTGGTGAGCAGCGGGTACTGGCCGATGTCCGTCAGGTACAGCCGGACGAGATCTTCCTCGTCGCGCTCGACTCGCTCCTTCGCCAATTCGGTCCGGTCCTCCGTGGGTTGGTGGCGCCACCGGGAGAGGGCTCCCGACGCCCAGTTACCTAACGGCGTCTTTGGTGGCGGCGGTAACTGCTTCGATCCGCACCGAATCTGACCAGTTCCCTCACTCAGTGTAACGACAGAGTCAAGGGGCTCCCGCACGCTCCCTACCTGGGACGACGCTGTCGAGGCGCCCTCAGGCTGGGCGGCGCAGCGGCCCGAAGGGCCCCCCGGCCGCCTCGAGCAGCGTTCGTGCGCGCGCGGCGCGCGCGCTCCTCGTGTTGCCGGGCGCGAACTCTCGGCCCTCGGCGGCGACGGCCTCGAGATCCGCCAGCACCCGGCGCAGGGTCCGGCGCACCTCGGCGTCGGACGGGGATCCCGCCGCGGCGAGGTGCTCGGCGTAGGCGGTGGCCATCGCCGGGTAGACGACCCCGACGAGCGTGTCGAGGAGCTCCGCGTCCTTGCCGGGTCCGACGACGACGTCGAGGAGCTCCCCGGACCCGTCACCGGTCGGGCTGGTCGGCTCGGCGGCCGGGCCGAGCCCGTCCGACACCGGGAGCAGCGCTTCGAGGAGCCCGGCCCGGAAGCCGTGGGCGCGGCTCGCCCCCGCGAGGTAGACGACGGCCGCGGCCCCGTCGCAGTGCGGCGCTCGCTCGCCGAGGCGGGCGAACAACAAGAGCTCGACGTGGCGGCAGCGCCCGACGAGGTCCGCCATCTCGGCGAGCGTCAGCGGTGTCGTCACCGCGACCCGGTCGCGATCGGGGGACGGCCGGCGACAAAGCGGTTCGTGATCGGCATCCGGCGGTCCTTGCCGAACGCCCTGCTCGTCACGCGCGGTCCGGGCGGCGCCTGGCGGCGCTTGTACTCCGCCGCGTCGACGAGTTCGAAGATCCGCCGGACCGTCGCCGCCTCGAAGCCGGCGGCGACCAGGTCGTCGACGGTCGCGTGCCGCTCGACGTACGCCTCGAGGATCGGGTCGAGCACGCCGTAGGGAGGCAGCGAGTCGTCGTCGCGCTGGTCCGGGCGCAGCTCGGCGGAGGGTGGCTTCGTGAAGATCTCCGCGGGGATGAGATCGCGCCCGGCTTTCGCGTTGCAGTGCCGGGCGAGGTCGTAGACGAGGAGCTTCGGCACATCCCGGATGACGGCAAAACCGCCGGCGGTGTCCCCGTAGAGCGTCGAGTAGCCGACCGCGGTCTCGCTCTTGTTGCCCGTCGTGAGCACGAGCCAGTCGAACTTGTTCGAGAGCGCCATGAGCAGCGTCCCGCGGATCCGCGCCTGGAGGTTCTCCTCGGCGACGCCGGGCGGCCGGCTGGCGAAGCTCGGGGCGAGGAGCTCGAGCATCGCCTCGTGGGCCTGCTCGATCGGGATCACGACGAGGTCGATGCCGAGGCTCGCCGCGAGCGCGGCCGCGTCGGCGAGCGAGCCGGGCGAGGAGAAGCGCGACGGCATCGCCACGCCGTGGACGCGGGCGGGCCCGACGGCGTCGACGGCGATCGAGGCAACGAGTGCCGAGTCGATCCCGCCCGACAGCCCGATGACGCAGTCGGCGAAGCCGTTCTTCGTGACGTAGTCCCGGGTCGCCAGCACGAGGGCTTCGTAGGTCTCGGCGTCGCCGTCGAGCACCGCGGCTGGCCCCCCAGCCGCGGGGGCGGCACCGCGCCGCCGCGGCCCGCTCACCTCGACGACACCGGCCCGGGGTCCGCCGCGCCGCCCGGCGAAGGGGACGTCGACGACGACGACGTCCTCCCGGAACTGGGCGACCGAGGCGAGCGCCGTGCCGTCGGCGGCGACGACGGTCGAACCCCCGTCGAAGACGAGCTCGTCCTGGCCGCCGACGAGGTTCACGTAGACGACGGGGCATCCGGATTCTGCCGCCCGGTCGACGAGGATCTCCCGGCGTTCGGCCCGTGCCCCCGCCCGGTACGGCGAGGCGTTGAGCGAGACGACGATCTCGGCCCCCGCCCCGGCGAGCCGGGCGACCGGACCCGACGGCACCCAGGCGTCCTCGCAGATCACGACGCCGACGAGCGCACCGCCGATCCGGAACACGGGCGAGTCGCCCGGCCCCGGCACGAACCAGCGCTGCTCGTCGAACACGCCGTAGTTCGGGAGCAGCTCTTTCACCGCCACGCCGCGCACCCGACCCTTTTGGCAGACGGCGGCGATGTTGCGCAGTCCGTCGGATTCGGCGACCGATCCGACGATCGCCGCGCACCCGCCCGAGCGCGCGGCCACCGCGCGCAGCGCCGCCTCGCTCGCCGCGACGAAGTCCGGCTCCAGCAACAGGTCCTCGGGGGGGTACCCCGTCAGCGCGAGCTCGGGGAAAACCGCGACGTCAGCGTCCAGGGACTCCGCACGCGCGAGCGCTTCGAGCACGCGCCGGACGTTGCCGTCGAAGTCGCCGACCACCGCGTCGATCTGGCACAGCGCGACGCGTAGCTGGCCCACGGCGTCATCGTAGCGACGGGACCTGCACGTCCCCGGGGCCCGTCGACTCGCCCACCGTTTGGCCGGACGCGTGGGGTCTGCGAAACTTGTCGGTGCGATCCTTTCGATCGCGGAGATCTCTGGCCGCGGAAGGATGACCCCGATGGAGAACCAGCGCGAGTACGTCCTAAAGACGGTGGAGGAACGCGGGGTCCGCTTCATCCAACTCTGGTTCACCGACGTGCTGGGCACGCCGAAGACGTTCTCGATCCCCCCGGCCGAGTTCGAGAACGCGATCGACGAGGGGATGACCTTCGACGGCTCGTCGATCGACGGCTTCAGCCGGATCCAGGAGAGCGACGTGATCGCCCGCCCCGACCCGAAGACCTTCCAGATCCTCCCCGCCGTCTCGGGCGAGAAGGCGACGGTCGCGCGCGTGTTCTGCGACATCTCGAACATCGACGGCACGCCGTTCGAGGGCGACCCGCGCCACGTGCTGCGCCGGGCGCTCGAGCGGGCCCACGAGCGCGGCTTCAGCTTCTTCGCCGCGCCCGAGCTCGAGTACTTCTACTTCGCGAGCGCCGAGGCGGACGCCGACGTACCCCCGCAGCCGCTCGACACCGGTTCGTACTTCGAACTCACCGTGGCGGACCTCGCGACCGACCTCCGGCGCAAGACCGTGCTCACCCTCGAGGACATGGGCATCCCGGTCGAGTACGCCCAGCACGAGGACGCACCGAGCCAGCACGAGATCGACCTGCGCTACACCGACGCCCTCACGATGGCCGACACGGTTATGACGGTACGCCTTCTGATCAAGGAGATCGCGCAGGAACACGGCGTCTACGCGTCGTTCATGCCAAAGCCCTTGGCCGGCGTCCAGGGCTCGGGGATGCACACGCACTGCTCGCTTTTCAGCGGCGACAAGAACGCCTTCTACGACGCCGACGACGAGCACGGGCTCTCTGTGACGGCGCGGCAGTTCATCGCCGGACTCCTCGAGCACGCCGGCGAGATCACCGCGGTCACGAACCAGTGGGTGAACTCCTACAAGCGCCTCGTCGCCGGCTACGAGGCGCCGTTCACGGTGTCCTGGGCGTACAACAACCGTTCCGCGCTCGTACGCGTGCCGGTCGTGAGGCAGAGCAAGTCCGAGTCGGCCCGCATCGAATACCGCTCGATCGACCCGGCGTGCAACCCGTATCTCGCCTTCGCCGTCATCCTCGCCGCCGGCCTGCGGGGGATCGAGAAGTCCTACGACCTGCCCGACGAGGCCGACGCCAACCTGTACACGATGTCCCCGCGCCAGCTCGCCGCGGCGGGGATCCGCCCGCTGCCGCGCACGCTCGACGAGGCGCTGCGCCAGATGGAGAGCTCCGAGCTCGTCCTCGACACCCTTGGTGACCACGTCTTCGAGTGGTTCCTCCGCAACAAGCGGGCCGAGTGGGAGGAGTACACCCGCCAGATCACGCCGTTCGAGCTCATCCGTTACCTCCCGGCCCTGTGAGCGCCGCGGTGACCTCGCCCCGGACAAGGCCCTAGCAAATGGAACCGCTGCTCTGCTTCCCGGACCCGCCGAGCCCCGAGCTCGCCAAGGCGCTCGACTCGGCCGGCTACTCGTTCACGCCGGTGAGCGACGGCGAGGCGCTGCGCGCCCTCGAGCCGACCGAGGGCTGGTCCGGTGCGGTCGTCTCCGCCGTCGAATCGCCCGAGGCGGCGTTCACGTTTTGCGAGGCGCTGCGCCAGGGTAACGAGCCGGTCGCGCCGGTCCTCGTCGTCGTGACGGCCGACCAGCTCGGCGCGCTCGGCAGGCACAAGGACCTCTTCGACGACTTCGCGGTCACCGGCGCGTCACCGGACGAGATCGAGACGCGCCTCGGCCGTCTGCTATGGAAGACCGGGCGGGGCAAGCAGCACGACGTCATTGCCTACGGTCCACTGGCCCTCAACCTCGAGACCTACCAGGCGGTCGTCGCCGGACGCTCACTCGACCTCACGTTCATGGAGTACGAGCTGCTGCGCTTCCTCGCCGCCCACCCAGGAAAGGTCTTCACCCGCGAGGTCCTCCTCGCCCGGGTCTGGGGTTACGAGTACTTCGGCGGCGCGCGCACCGTCGACGTCCACATCCGGCGGCTGCGGGCCAAGCTCGGCGAGGAGAACGCCCATCTCATCGAGACGGTGCGCAGCGTCGGCTACCGCTTCGGCACGGCGCGCTGGAAGCCCTAGACCCCCGGCGAACCCGCCGTCGCGCCGACGGACGGGTGAGCGCCGCCCGGGCTACGCCCCGCCCGGCACGTACGCCCAGGCCTCGATCTCGACGAGCGCCCCGAACGGCAGGGCCGTGACCGCGACGGCGGAGCGGGCGGGAAGGTGGTCGCCGAAGGCCGCGGCGTAGGCCTCGTTCATCGCCGCGTAGTCGCCGATGTCCGCGAGGAACACGGTCGTCTTGGCGACCGCGTCGAGCGACGACCCCTCGGCCCGGAGCACGGCCGCGAGGTTGGCGAGCGCCTGGACGAGCTGTTCGGCGACGCCACCGGGGACGAGCGCGCCGTCGGCGAGCCCGATCTGACCCGAGCAGATGAGCCACTCGCCCGCTCGCACGGCGGGTCGGTAGAAGCGCCGGGGCGGGACCGGCACGGCGGGGCCGGGGCTCAGCTGAACGAGGAGCCGCAACCGCAGGTGCGGGTGGCGGCGGGATTCGTGATGTGGAAACCCGATCCCTGCAGGCCGTCGCTGAAGTCGAGCGTCGCCCCCTTGATGAGCTCGGCGCTCTCGGGGTCGACGACGACCCGCACCGTCCCGAAGGTGCGCACGATGTCGTCGTCGGCCACCTCGGCGTCGAAGAACATGTCGTAGCTGTAGCCGGAACATCCTCCCGGCCGCACCGCGACCCGGAGCGCGAGCGTCTCGCCGTCGGTCTCGGCGGCGAGCAGCTCGGTGACCTTGCCGACCGCGGCGTCGGTGAGACTCACGGGGCTCGGACGCTGGCCGATCTTGACCGTCGTGGCGCTGTTCACAAATCGCTCCTTTACAGGTATCGGTGCAATCCTAACTAGTCGGCCCTGCGGTCCCGCCCGTTAGCATCGCTTCCATGCCTGCCGACCGTTCGCGGCCCGGCGGGGCGACCCGGTCTCCGAGCCACGATGAGCTCCTCGCCGCGCTCCGCGACGTCGTCGATCCCGAGCTCGGCGCGGACATCGTCACGCTCGGCATGGTCCGCGGCGTCGCAGCCGACGAAGGGCACGTGACGGCCGAGATCGCCCTCACCGTCGCCGGCTGCCCGCTCCGTGCCCAGCTGCGCGATGACGTGACCCGGCGCCTCGCCGCGCTTCCGGGTGTCGTAGCGGTCGAGGTCACGACCGGCGTGATGGGGCCCGATGAGCGGGCCCGCCTCATGTCGAAGGCCCGCCGGGCCGCCCAGGGCCGCGCCGTGCGGGCGAGCTTCCCCGACTCGACCCGCGTCCTCGCGGTCGTATCGGGCAAGGGCGGCGTCGGCAAGTCCACAGTCACGGCCAACCTCGCCGTCGCGCTCGCCCGCCGGGGTCTCGCGGTCGGCCTCCTCGACGCCGACATCTGGGGCTTCTCCATCCCCCGCCTGCTCGGCGTCGCCGGACCGCTCGAGGTGCGCGCCGGCCAGATCCTCCCCGCCGAGGTCGTCGTCGGCGGGCACGGGCTGCGCGTCATGTCGATGGGATTCCTCGCCGACGAGAACGAGGCGATCATGTGGCGCGGCCTCGTGCTCGCCCGGGCGGTCCAGCACTTCCTCGAGGACGTCGCCTGGGGGCCGCTCGACTACCTGCTCGTCGACATGCCCCCGGGGACCGGCGACGTCCAGATGGCCGTTGCCCGGATGCTGCCCCGCGCCGAGTTCCTCGTCGTCACGACGCCGTCGGCGGCCGCCGCCACGGTCGCGGGCCGCGCCGCCGACATGGCCCGCAAGGGCCACGTGCGCGTCGCCGGCGTCATCGAGAACATGGCCCCTTTCACGAGCGAGGACGGGCGGCGCCACGTCATCTTCGGCGAGGGCGGGGGCGCGGCGCTCGCCGCCGAGATCGGCGTGCCGCTCCTCGGCTCGCTCCCCGTCGACCCGGGGCTCGGCAGCTCCGGCGACGACGGCGCGGCGGCCCGGCTCGCCAGCGGCACCCCCGTCGCCCGGGCGTTCGCCGCGCTCGCCGAACGGCTGGCCACGCAAGTCGCGCCCCCCGTCGAGATGTCCGGGTGCACGGCGCGCCTCATCGGGCACGTCGAGGAGGCACTGAGAGGCCCGCCAGTTGACGGGCCGTCCGGCTAGCCGGCGCGGCGTTCGAGGATCTGCTTGCGCTCGACCTCGTTGAGCCCGCCCCAGATCCCGTGGGGTTCACGGATCCGGATGGCGTAGTCGAGGCAGGCGCGCTGGACCGGGCAGAGACCGCACATCTCCTTCGCCGCCTGCTCACGGTCGAGACGCTCGTCCTTGCCCTCGGGCTGGGTCGGGGGGTAGAAGACGACCGCCTGGGGACCGCGGCACGAGGCCCTCAGGTACCAGGACTTCCCGGATCGCTCGGCGATCACGAACCCCTCCCCGTCTCGTCCCTCCCGGGGCGACCGCCCCAGCGGAGCTGGACTTTCCTGCCGCGAACGGTCACGTGGCGGACTCGCTGCGCCGTGACGCTACCGCCACGCGGTGCAGCTGACAAGGGGTTCTCGCTGGTCTTTGCGGCCGCGCCACCCGGTCCGGAAGCGGTCTGCTTGTAGCTTGGCGGTGGATGGACGTCACCGGATTCGTGCGCCGGAGCAACATCCTCGTCGTCGTCGGCAAGGGCGGCGTCGGCAAGACGACGACGAGCGCGGCGTTGGCGAACCTCGCCGCCGACGCCGGCCTCGACGTGCTCCTCGTGGCGCTCGACGACGCCTCGGGGCTCGCCGCGCTCTTCGGCTTCGACGGCGCCCTTACCTACGACGAGGTGACCTTGCGGCAGCCCGCGGGGGCGCCCGCCCCCGGAGCCAAGCCCGCGCCGGGGAGGGTCCCCGGCCGAGTGCGGGCGAGGGTCGTCACCTCGGACGCGGCCCTCCTCGAGTACCTCGCCGTCCACGGCTTCGGGCGGTTCGCCGGACGGCTCGTGCGCACGGGCGCGCTCGACGTCGTCGCGACGGCGATCCCGGGGATCCGCGAGATCCTCATCCTTGGCCGGATCCGCCAGCTCGAGGAGTCCGGCGCCGCCGACCTCATCGTCCTCGACGCCCCGGCGACCGGCCACGCGCTGAGCTTCCTCTCGAGCTCAGGTGGGCTCGCCGACGCGGTCCGCGGCGGGCCGCTGCGGGCCCAGGCCGACCAGGTCGTCGCCATGCTCGCCGACCCGGACCGCTGCGAGGTGCTCCTCGTCACCATCCCGGAGGAGACCCCGGTCAACGAGGCTGTCGAGACCGCCTACCGGCTCGAGGACGAGATCGGGGTCGCCCTCGGCCCGGTCGTCGTCAACTGCTGCTACCCGGTGCTCGACCATCTCGAGGCGGATCCCGCCGCGGCGGCGCGAGCGGCCGGCTGCCCGGCGCCGTCGCCGGCCGCGGCCCGGGCGGTGGCGCGCGCCGCGGCCTTCCGGCGGGGGCGCCAGAACCTCCAGATCGCCCAGCTGGCCCAGCTCACCGACCGGCTGCCGCTGCCGCGTATCGAGCTGCCGTACCTGTTCACCGCCGACGTCGGGCCCGCCGAGCTCGGCGTGATCGCGGCCGCGCTGCGCGCCGGGATCGCGGGGCTCCCGTGAGCGTCCTCGAAGACGTCGTCGACTCGCGGTCGGTCATCGTCTGCTGCGGCTCGGGGGGCGTCGGCAAGACGACGGCGGCGGCGGCGCTCGCCATCGCGGCCGCGCTGCGGGGACGCCGGGCTTGCGTCGTGACGATCGACCCGGCGCGTCGGCTCGCCGACGCCCTCGGCGCGAGCGGGATCGGCAACGAGCCCCACGAGATCGCCGGGCCGTGGCCGGGGGAGCTCCACGTCGTCATGCTCGACGCCAAGACGACCTTCGACGAGCTCGTCGGACGCTACGCCCGCGACACCGGTCAGGCCGCCCGGATCCTCGAGAACCGCCTCTACCGGAACCTCGCCTCGGTGCTCTCGGGCACCCAGGAGTACATGGCGACCGAGAAGCTGTTCGAGCTGCACGAGAGGGCCGAATACGACCTCATCGTCGTCGACACCCCGCCGACGCGGCACGCCCTCGAGTTCCTCGACGCGCCCCGCCGGGTCGAGAGCTTCCTCGACAACCGGATCTTCCGGACCTTCGTCGCCCCGGGGAGCTCGTACCTGCGCGTCGCGAGCCTCGCCGGCCAACTCGTGCTCCGGTCAATCGCGCGCGTCGCCGGCGCCGAGATCGTCGACGACACGCTCGCCTTCTTCGCCGCCTTCCAGGGCCTGGAACAGGGCTTCCGGGATCGCGCCGTGCGGGTCGAGCGGCTGTTCGCCGAGCACTCGACCGGGTTCGTCCTCGTCGCCACCCCCCGGCGTGACGCGATCGACGACGCCCGCTTCTTCGTCGACGAGCTCGACCGGCACCACGGCACGGTCGACGCGCTCGTCGTCAACCGGATCCACCCCGAGTTCGGACCGGCGCCCGAGCCCGGACCGGTGACGAGCGCGGCGGGCGCCGCGGCCTGGGTGGAGCTCGTCGCCAACCTTTCCGACCTCGAGTCGATCGCGCGACGCGAATCCGGTTTCCTCGCCGACCTCGTCGGGGCGGTCGCGCCCGCGCCCGTCGTGCGGGTCCCGTTCCTCGACGCCGATGTGCACGACGTCGAGGGCCTGCTGCGCGTCGTTCGCCACCTGATCGGCTGAGCGCTACCTTGGGCGAATGACGAAGATCCTGCTCGTGGCCGACGCGGCGACCGTTCTCGGGGATCTCGCCGCCGTCGTCGACGACGGTGAACGCGAGGTCCGCGAGCTCCGCGACGGGACCGCGGTACGGGCTGTCGTCGCCGAGTTCGAGCCGGACCTCGTGATCACCGACAGCCAGGTCCAGAGCATGGGCGGGTTCGCGATCGCCTTCGACCTCGCCAACGAGGAGTCCGGCGGACGGCTCGCCCACGTGCCGGTCCTCGTCCTGCTCGACCGCCGAGCCGACGTCTTCCTCGCCCGGCGCACGGGCGTCGCCGGCTACGTCGTGAAGCCGCTCGACCCGGTCCGGCTGCGCCGGGCCGTCGACGCCCTGCTCGCGGGTGGGACGTTCCACGACGAGTCGTTCGCGCCGACCACCGTCGCCGCCGGGTGAAGCCAGGTCGGACGTGGCCGCGTCCCCGACCTTGATGCACCGTCGCGCCGGGACCCCCCGATGAGGCGCCTCCGCCTGAGGCGCGCCGCCGAAACCGTCACGACCGCGCCCTCGGACCAGGAGCTGCAGATCACAAGCGGGCTGAAGGCCCTGCGCGAGTCGACGGCACGGGAGGTGATGACGCCGCGGGTCGACGTCGTCGGGCTGGCGACCCCGGTGAGCTTCGCCGACGTCGCCCGGGCCGTGCGGCGCTCGGGTCACAGCCACTTCCCCGTCTACACCGACGACTTCGACCACCTGCTCGGCGTTTTGTTCGTGAAGGACCTCTTCAACCTCGACCTGCCCTTCGCGGCGGGCGATTCGAGAGGGGCGTCGGAGGTCTTCTCGGGTGCCGATGTGACGGCACGGCTGCGCGAGCCCTACGTCGTTCCCGAGTCGCGCTCCGCGCTCGAGATTCTCGCCGACATGCGCCGGCGCCGCCGTGGCTTCGCGGTCGTCGTCGACGAGTACGGGGGCTTCGCCGGCGTGATCACGATGAACGATCTCGTGAGCGAGCTCGTCGGCGACCTGCGCGACGAGTTCGACCGCACGACGAGCCCGGCGATCCTGCGCATCGACGCGCGCCGCTACCTCGTCGACGGTGCCTGCGCGGTCGACGAGGTCGCCGAGGGACTCGACCTCGCGATCCCAGAGGGCGACTACGTCACGCTCGGAGGGTTCCTCTTCGACGCGCTCGGCCACATCCCGGCCGAGTCCGAGACCTACGAGCTCGACGGGTGGACTTTCCGCGTCACGCGAATGGACAAGCGCCGCATCGCCAAGGTCGTCGTCGAGGCACCATCGGCTACGATCGGCCCTGGAGACGGCGCAAGCCGGGCTTCGGACGGGAAGTAGCGCAGCTTGGTTAGCGCGCAGCGTTCGGGACGCTGAGGTCGCGGGTTCAAATCCCGCCTTCCCGACTCACAAGAGTCCTTTCAGCGGTGTAATCCCAGTCACCCCGTCACGCTTTCGAACCCGGCCGTGCGCACCCCGCGCGCGATCGCAGGAAGCATCGCTCGCCGTGTCGATCGGCGGCGGCGCGGGCGGCCTCCGTCTTCGCTTGAGCGCGAATCAATCTCCATCTGGCGGCGGCGTTCGGGTCGGCCGTAGCTCGAACGTCCTTGCCGGGTAGTCCGGTGCGTCGCGAACGTGGTGGTTCGCGCCAAAGGGCCGGCGACCCCGATGTCCGACCGGCGACTGCGGCCCTGGTGCCCTGCCTCCCATCCATGTGCAGTCGAGCGATAATGCCGCTTGTGCGTCGCCGGTCGGTTCTCGTCATGGTGGCCGTCGTGGTCGCAGTCGCCGGTGGGTACTGCGTACTCGCCACGAATCCATCTCGCGCGAGCACCCGATCTGGTGGTTCCGCACCGGGAGAGGCGAACTCACTTCGCTGGAGCTCGCGCGTGCTCGGCCCGGCGGCGTTCAGCGCGACGGCGTGCGCAGGACCGATGCACTGCTTCGCTTTCGGGCTCGCCGGCACCTTCGCCACGAGCGACAACGGAGGGCAGACCTGGGCCGTCTCGCAACTCGCCGGCATGGCAAGCCTCACGGTGCTTTCGGCAACCTGCCCGAGCACCGACCGCTGCGTTGCGCTCGCGAAGCCCGAATCTCCCAGCTCCGCGCCCGCCGGGCAACAAAGCCTCCCTGGTGTCGCGCTCTACTCCAACGATGGCGGCCGCTCCTGGTCCACTGCGGCGGTGAGCGGATCTGCGGTCGAGTTCCTCGGCGCCCTCTCGTGTCCGGGCTCGACGGTTTGCTACGCGATCGCCGCCGGCCTGGCGCAGGAGTCCCCCGACTTCCTACTCGAAAGCGTCGACGGCGGCTCGACCTGGCCGACCCGCCTCACCGCACCGTCCGGTGGGTTTCGTGACGCGCTCGCCTGCCCGGCAGTCGACCGCTGTGTGGCGACCGGCGGCTCTTTCGGCATCGTCGCGACGAGCGACGGCGGACTGCACTGGACCGAGGAGCGCGAGCCGCTCGGCGCCGGCGGGATGCCTGGGATCGGGGCGCTGGCCTGCTCGAGCCTTTCGACCTGCACCGGGGTCGGCAGCGAGCCGTCCCCCGGTTACCCGATGATCATCACGACGACAAACGCCGGGCGCACCTGGCGCATCGCCCACTACCCGAACGCCGAAGGCGCGGGCGGCGGCTACGACGCAGTCAGCTGCTCGGGACTTCGCTGTGCCGCCGTTGCCGGAACGTTTCCCGAAGTCGGGCTGCTCTCAGCAAGCAACGACGGGGGCAAGACCTGGCGGGACGTGACGCTCGGTGACGGCGGCGCGTTCTCAGCCGTGAGTTGCGCGTCGGCGGACGGCTGCATCGCAGCGGGCAGCATCGGCAACGGCTCGGCGGTCCTCGCCCTCGGCGTCGGCGGGCAACGGTGGAGCAGGCGCTATCTGGGTCCAGGGACGGACTGGACGGCGCTGTCGTGCGCGTCGAGGCGACACTGCGTGGCGGCAGGCGAGAACGCGCCGTTCTCGGTCGTCGCCGCAGTCGCCACGAGCGACGACGGCGGCGCCCATCTGAAAGTCGGTCATTTGCCGGCAGGCCTGAGCGGGATCGTCGCGATCGACTGCCCCACGGGTCGGCACTGCGTCGCCGTCGCCGACGCGACGGCCCCGCCGAAACTGCAACAGGAAGGCAACCTTACCGTCGCGGCGATGCTCTCGAGCGACGACGGCGGACGCCACTGGCGTCGTGATGCGCTCGATGTACCGGCGGACTCCTTCGACTCGATCAGCTGCCCCACCGCCTCCGTCTGTTACGCCGTCGGGGCGACGCCCGAGGCTGCCGGCGTGTCGCCGCAGGACGCCATCGTGAAAACGACCGACGGAGGTGCGCGCTGGGTCGCCGAGCAGGACCCCGCCTTCCCGCCGCAGCCGCCCGCCGGCGCCTCCGGCTCGGAGATCCCAGGAAGCGGCCTGACGAGTGTCACCTGTTTCAGCGCGACGAGCTGCGTGAGCGGCGGACCCGCCGGCGTGCTCACTACGAGCGACGGTTCGCGCTGGAGCGTCGACGCCGAGACACCCACGTCGGGCCCTGGTGGGGTCGTGGTGGGCGGCGCCCTCGTCAACCAGCTCCAGCTGCTCGCCTGTCCCACCGTCTCCCACTGCATCGGGGTGCTCACCGGAAGCGGCGCTGAGGTATTGGCCGTGACGAACGACGGCGGCCGGATCTGGCGACCCGCGGCGTCGCCGGCGACCTTCTCCGCGAACGCGCTCGTCTGCCCCGCAGCCTCAGAATGTCTCGCCGCGGGTTCCGACGCGCACGGCGCGGTCGTGCTCGAAAGCTTCGACGGCGGCCGGCAATGGAGCGCAGCTCCGCTGCCGACGTTGGGGACCGCACCGGTCGCCAGCCTGGCGCCGTCGGGCTACACGGCGATCTCGTGCCCCGATCCGGCCTACTGCGTGGCGCTCGGAGCGGGGACGGTCGGCGAGGTGGCAATCGCCCGATGATTGCCCCCTCGTGCTCGGGCCCGTATGCGCGGCCACCGGCAGCGTTCCTCGCAGGCGCGTCCGCCCTGACACCGCACCCCCGGGTTCAGGTGGTCGACCCGACAACTTCGTGCAACGCTTCCACCATGGCAGCCTGTCGAGGGACTTGGCCGTCGCTCGTGGCCGGAGCAAAAGGCGTTGAACTCCCGTTGACCAAAGCCGGAAAGGCCCGTGTGCCATGGGCATGAACGAGAACCTCTACGTCGCGACGAACGCCGAAGGCGTCGAGACGACGGCGACCGGTGCGATCGCCTGGACTCTTCCCCGGGTCGGCACCGCCGTGATCACGCCCGGCGACGTCGTGCGCGCCCCTGCCGGCGGCGAGCTCGTCCTGCGCCGGCCGGTGGCGCTCCTCGAGGCGCTCGACGAACGGATCTTTGCCGCCGAAGCGACCGAAAGGGCCGACGACCGGTCCGAGACCGTCGCGGCGCGATCGGCGCGGCTCACGGCCGAGACTGCCTGGGGAGTCGACGGCGCAGCTCACTTCGCCCTCGACTGCGCCGCCCACGCACTCGGCGCCGCGGCGGCAACGGCGCTCCCGGACGGCTCGACGCTCGGCGACGTGGTCGCCGAGGCGAGGGTCATCCTCGACCACACGAACCCGGACGGCGAGGAGCGGCTCGGAATGCTCGCCCGGTTCGCCGCGCTGCGCCGGCTGCGCCGGCTCGGCTCCGAGGTCGGCGACGCCTCGCTCGCGCGGATGAGCCGCGACCTCGGGGACGACCTCGACGCGCTCGACGACCCCGCCTGGACGACACTCGCGGCGTGCTCCGAGGCGGTGCTCGCCGCCCTGGAGGCGCTGCGCCATCTCGCGATGCCGCGCTACGCGCGCACCCGGGAGGAGCCCCTCGACGAGCATCAGGCCGAAGCGCCGAGCACGCCGCGCGCCCTCATCCCGACACCGTGGGGCCCGATCGCCCTCGGGGCCGAGCACCATTCCCCCTATCAACCCGCCTGGGCAGCGGCGCGCGATGCCGCGGCCCGCGCCCGGGAGTCGGCGGCCGACACCGGGGGCCCTGGGGCCGCCACCGCCGAGCGCGCCTATCAGGCCGCGCTCCTCGAACGGATCCTCGCGGGACGGGACTGAGCGGCCTCTAGTTCAGGCGCCGCGAACCGGCCGACCGGCGGGCGAGATCGTGGCGCTGGCCGAGACCGAGCGCCGTGACGTTCGCCGCCACCGGCGAGAGCGCCGATTGCGCGGGCTTCGCGACGAGCCCCGCGGGCGGGGCGCCGAACGCGGCACGGTACGGCGTCACCTGGAGCCACTCGGCGTACGGGAAGCCCCACTCGGCGTCGGGCGCCGTGGTCGGGTCCTCGACCCGCCAGTTGACGAGGTCAAGCGTGTAGTTCCAGAAGCCCGGGCCGACGTTCTCCTGGGCGACCGTCACCGTCCCGTTCCCGGTCGCGCGGTTGAACGAACTCGCCGTGACGACGGCGACGTGCCCAGCCGACCAGGCGTCGAAGTCTGGCGCGCCCGAGAAGCTGATGACGTCGCCCGCGACCGGCGGATGACCGACGGCCTGCGGCGAACCGTTCACGTAAAGACTCGTGTTGGAATAGGCGGCGTGGTAGTTGGCGGCGATCGCCTGGCCGTTGCCGTGAACCGGCGCCAGCCCGTCGACGACAGCGAGGAAGCGGTCGGCGAGCTCGACGCACTGGAACCCGGGCGTCGCGTTGTAATAGCCGCGGTCCGCGCCGTACGGGCCGGGCAGGTCGACCAGCGCCCACGTGCCCCCGTTGTCAGGTCCGGGCCCGCAGATCGGCAGGCTCGGGTTCGTCCCGGTCCAGCCGACGACCGACGCTCCGTACTGGCTGCACCACGACGGCGTCGTGCCGGGAACCGCCGAGGCGCCGGACGGCGCCGCGACGAACGCGCCGACGACCGTCATCCCGGCCGCGACGAGTACCGCCCCCATCCCCCCGAGTAGCAGGCCAAGCGGTCCCTTGCGCATCCGCTCTCCAGTCGACTCGAGAATTGTTGCGAGCTACCGCCCGAAAAGGCGCAAAAAGCCACAGGTATTACCCGGATTGATGTCCGGGTGACTGTACGAAGCCGCTCCGAAACGCCGCAAGGGAATCGACATGACGATTCCGTGACGATGACCCGACCCTGCGCACAGCGTCGCGGCACCGTTCGGGCCGTCACGGTGTGTGTGAAAAAGATCACGTTCCGTGAACCCAAGCGGCTCCGGGCGGGACCCCGCGCCGCGGTCTGGCCGCGGGTCTGCCCGAGGATCCGCTACGTTCGCCACCCAGCGCAACGGTTGCGCCACCGAAAAGGAACCCGGCAGGCGATGGCGAAGACGAACGAGCGCGGGATCACCCCGCAGAGCGAGGACTTCTCGGCCTGGTACAACGAGCTCGTCGTGCGCGCCGAGCTCGCCGATCGCGGCCCGGTGCGCGGCACGATGGTCATCCGCCCCTACGGTTACCGGATCTGGGAGCTCCTGTCGGGAGAGCTCGACCGGCTGATCAAAGCGAGCGGGCACGAGAACGCGTACTTCCCGCTTTTCATCCCGGAAAGCCACCTCCGCCGCGAGGCCGAGCACGTCGAGGGGTTCTCGCCCGAGCTGGCGATCGTCACCCACGCCGGCGGCGAGGAACTCGAAGAGCCGCTCGTCGTCCGGCCGACCTCGGAGACCGTCGTCGGCGAGATGTACGCCCGATGGATCGACTCGTATCGCGACCTTCCGGTGAAGATCAACCAGTGGGCGAACGTCGTGCGCTGGGAGCTGCGGCCGCGGCTGTTCCTGCGCACGACCGAGTTCCTCTGGCAGGAGGGCCACACGGCCCACGCCACCGACCAAGACGCCGTCGCCGAGATGTTGGTGGCCGCCGATTTCTACCGGGAGCTCGCCGAGGACTTCGCGGCGATGCCGGTCCTCGTCGGGGACAAGACGCCCTCAGAGCGCTTCGCCGGGGCGGTGCGGACCGTCTCGCTCGAAGCGATGATGCGCGACGGCCGCGCCCTGCAGGCCGGGACCTCGCACTACCTGGGGACGAACTTCGCCCGGGCCTTCGGCATCGAATACACGGGGGTCGACGGCGTGCGCACGTTCTGCCACACGTCGTCGTGGGGGATGAGCACCCGCATGGTCGGCGGCGTGATCATGACCCACGGTGACGACCGGGGTCTCGTGCTGCCGCCGAGGATCGCGCCGTACCAGGTCGTCATCGTGCCCATCGGCAAGGAGACCGAGCTCGGCACCGTGTCCGCGGCGGCCGACGCGCTCGCGGCCGAGCTCAGGGACCACGGCGTCCGGGTCACGGTCGACGCCCGCACCCACGTGTCGGCCGGTTTCAAGTTCAACGAATGGGAGCTGCGCGGCGTGCCGGTCCGGATCGAGCTCGGCCCGCGTGATCTCGCCGCCGGCACCGTCGTCGTCGTCGACCGGCTGACCGGGGAAAAGGCGTCGGTCGCCGCGGCCGCGGTCGCACCGACGATGCCGGCCCGCCTCGACCAGTTCCAGGGCGCGCTCTTCGAGCGGGCGAGGGAGTTCCGCGACTCGCGTTCGGTCCGCGTCGACACGTTCGACGAGCTCGCCGGGGCGGTCGCGACCGGCTTCGCCTACGCCTTCATCTGCGAGGAGCCGGGCTGCGAGAAGGCGATCCAGGAGCGGACTGGCGCGACGCCGCGCTGTATACCCCGCGACGGACCCGACGAATCGGGCCCGTGCGTCGTGTGCGGCCGGCCCTCGGGCTACGGACGCCGGCTCGTCTTCGGCCGCGCCTACTGAGCCCTCTAGCGACGCGCGGCGAGGATCTCGGCGATCTCGACGGCGTTGAGGGCCGCGCCCTTGCGCAGGTTGTCGCCGGAGACAAACAGCACGAGCCCGTTCGCCACCGTCGGGTCGCGCCGGATCCGCCCGACGAGCACCGGATCGGCCCCGGCGCTCCGCAGCGGCGTCGGCACGTCGGCGAGGACGACGCCGGGGGACGCGGCGAGGATCTCGCGGGCGGTCTCCGGGGAGAGCGCCCGCGCGAATTCCAGCGCGAGGGCGAGCGAATGCCCCGTGAACACCGGGACCCGCACGCACGAGCAGACGACGCCCAGTTCGGCGAGGCCGAGGATCTTGCGGCTCTCGTTGCGGAACTTCTGCTCCTCGTCGGTCTCGCCGGTCCCGTCCTCGACGAGGGCGCCCGCCAGGGGCAAGACGTTGAACGCGACCGGCGCGACGAACTTCGACGGCGCGGGGAACTCGACCGCGGAGCCGTCGAAAGTGAGCACGCTTGCTCGGTCGGCGCCGGCACGGACCTGCGCGTCGAGCTCGGCGACACCGGCGAGCCCCGCGCCCGACACGGCCTGATAGGTCGCCGCGACGACGCGCCGCAGCCCCGCCGCGGCATCGAGCGGCTTGAGGACGGGCATCGCGACCATCGTCGTGCAGTTCGGATTGGCGACGATCCCCTTCGGGATCGACGCGAGCGCCTCGGGGTTCACCTCGGAAACGACGAGCGGCACCTCGGGATCCATGCGCCAGGCAGAAGAGTTGTCGATGACGACCGCCCCGGCGGCCGCGACCCGCGGGGCGAGCCAGAGCGAGGTCGTCTTGCCGCAGGAGAAGAGCGCGATCTCGAGCCCGGTGAAGTCCGCCCCGTCGGCGTTCTCGACGAGAACCTGCGCCCCGCGCCAGGGAAGCTTCGACCCCGCGGAACGGTGCGACGCGAAGTAGCGCATCTCGTCGACGGGGAAGTCCCGTTCATCGACGAGGCGCCGCATGACACCGCCGACCTGCCCCGTCGCCCCGAAGATCCCGACACGCATGGCGTCAGGCTAGCGAGCGCGTTCCGGACGGTCAGATCGGCTTCAGCCTCCGAGGCCGAAGGCGTCATGCAGGGCGCGGACCGCCTTGTCGACGGCTTCCGCCCGCACGACGCAGGAGATGCGGATTGGCGACGTCGAGATCATCTCGATGTTGATGCCCGCCTCGGCGAACGTCTCGAACATCATCGCCGTCACACCGGGATGCGTCTTCATCCCCGCTCCGACGATCGAGACCTGGGCGATGCCCTCGTCGACGAGGACTTCGCGCGCCCCGATCCCGGCTGACAGCGACTGCGTCACCTCGCGGGCCGCGACAAGCTCGGCACGCGGGACGGTGAAGGAGATGTCCGTCAGCCCCTCCCGGGAGGTGTTCTGCACGATCATGTCGACGTTCACGGCGCGTTCGGCGAGCGCCCGGAACACGGTGGCCGCCACCCCGGGACGGTCGGGAACCGCGGTGATCGTCACCTTCACCTCCGAGACCTCGCTCGTCACGGCAGAGACGATGGGCTGTTCCATGGACGGGTCCTCCTCGGTCACCCACGTCCCGGGCTCCCAGGTGAACGAGGAACGGACGTGGACCGGTACGTGATGATTGCGGGCGAACTCGACCGACCGGAGCGCGAGAACCCTGCCCCCGGTCGAGGCGATCTCGAGCATCTCGTCGAACGAGACCTTCTGGAGCCGACGCGCGCTCGGCACCACCCGCGGGTCGGCGGTGAACACCCCCGAGACGTCCGTGTAGATCTCGCACCGGTCCGCCCCGAGGGCTGCGGCGAGCGCGACGGCCGTCGTGTCGGATCCTCCCCGGCCGAGCGTCGTGATGTCGCGGGTGGTCGACACCCCCTGGAAGCCGGCGACCACGGGGACGAGGCCCTCGGCGAGCGCCTCAGTCAGCCGCGTGGCGCGCACCTCGACGATCTTCGCCTTCGTGTGCGTCGTGTCCGTGATGATGCCGGCCTGGCTGCCGGTGAACGACGCCGCCTCGACACCGAGCTCGGCGAGCGCCATGCAAAGGAGCGACATCGTGATCCGCTCGCCCGCCGTTAGCAGCATGTCGAGCTCGCGTCCCGGCGTCACCGAGCTCACGTCCTCGGCCATCCGCACGAGCTCGTCCGTCGTCTTGCCCATCGCCGAGACGACGACGACGACCTCGTCGCCGTTCTGACGCGTCCAGGCCACGTGCTTGGCGACCTCGCGGATCCGGTCGGAGTCGGCGACCGACGTGCCGCCGAACTTCTGCACGATGCGGGCCACGTGGACAACCTAGTGCTCCGTCGCGACTAGCTTGGCTGGCCGTGCCGAGTGAAAAGCGCGCCCGACAGCGCGCGATGCGACAGGTCAAGGTCGAGCAGGTCCAGAAGCACAAGCGCCGCTCCCGGCGGCTGCGCCGGGCCCTCGGCGCGCTCGTCATCGTTGCCGCGCTCGTCGGCGTCATCGCGCTGGTGAGCCAGCACCCCAGGCCGACCGCGTTCACCGCGGTCGCGCCGACCTGCCTGCCCAAGGGCGAGACGGTCTCGAAGTCCCGGCACGTCAACTTTACGGGCACCCCCCCGATGTGCATCTCGGCCAAGGCCACCTACGCCGCGACCGTGAAGACGGACCTCGGGTCGTTCGTCATCTCCATGCCGGCGTCTCGATCGCCCAAAGCGGTGAACAACTTCGTCTTCCTCGCCGGATACCGGTTCTTTGACGGGACGAAATTCTTCCGGGCGGTCCCCGGCACCCTCGTCCAGGGCGGCTCGCCCACCGGAAAGGCGAGCGGCGAGGCCGGCTACAGCTGGCTGAGCGAGCCCCCGAAGTCGTCGTGTGCCGCCAACAAGAGCTGCTACCCGACCTGGAGCGTGCTGTACGCGAACCGGGAGAACAAGAAGAACAAGAAACAGAACGAGAACGGGAGCCAGTTCTTCGTCGTCCTGCCGAAGTACGAGGCGGTCATCGGCGGGGACCCCATCTTCACGTCCTTCGGCAGAGTCATATCCGGGTGGTCCGTGCTCAAAGCGATCGCCAAGGACGGCACGGCCGGCGGCACGCCGTCGAAGACGCACCGCATCATCTCGGTGACGATCACGAAGGTCGCCTCCTAGAGGCGCCGACGAAAGGACGACCATGCCGAGCGAGTGCCCCCCGGCGGACGGTTCCGCCCCCAAGACCGTGCGGTTCGCCGGACCGCCGCCGATGTGTGTCGACCCGGTGCACCGTTACACGGCGACGATGGTCACCTCGAAAGGGACGATGGTCTTCGCGCTCGACGCCGCGGGCGCGCCCCTGACCGTCAACAGCTTCGTCTTCCTCGCCCGCTACCACTTCTTCGACGGGATCGCCTTCCACCGCATCATCCCCGGATTCGTCGTCCAGGGCGGCGACCCGACCGGGACGGGGACGGGAGGACCGGGGTACCGCTTCGCCGACGAGCTGCCAAAGCCCGGCCGCTATGAGATCGGCTCGCTGGCGATGGCGAACGCCGGGCCGAACACGAACGGCAGCCAGTTCTTCGTCATCTCCGGGGACCAGGGCACAGCGCTGCCGCCGCTGTACTCGCTGTTCGGCAGGGCCGTCTCGGGCCTCGACGTGCTCGCCGCGATCGAGGCGACCGGCAACCCGTCGGGCAGGCCGGGCGAAGCCGTAGTCATCGAGTCCGTGACGATCGCCGAGTCGACCGAGTAGCCCCGCGGTCCCGCTCAGCCCCCCGGTGCCGGACGGGCGGCCACCAACCGGTCGCAGGCCGCGTCGTAAGCCGGGTCAAGGACGCGTCGCGCCGGATCGGCGTCGTGCCACTCGACGATCTCGGCCGCGCCGACCCGGAACGGGATCGTCGCCACCCATCCGGGTACGAGGGACTTCACCTTGCGATTGTCGAACACCATCGAATGCGCCTTGTCGCCGAGCAGCCCGTCGCCCCACTCGGCGTCGGCGGCGGCGATCACCTCCGACGGGACGTGCACGATCGACGGCTCGGCACCGGCGGCGGCACCGAGCGTGCGCGCGATCTCGTCCCAGGTCAACACCTCGTCCGAGGTGATGTGGAAGCTGTCGCCGACGGCGCGCCGCTCCCCGAGGAGCGGGACGAAGGCCCGGGCGAAGTCGTCGTGGTGGGTGAGAGTCCACAGCGACGTGCCGTCGCCGTGGACGACGACCGGCGCCCCGCGGCGCATGCGGTCGACGACGGTCCACCCTCCGGTGAACGGCACCGAGGTTCGATCGTAGGTGTGGGAGGGCCGCACGATCGTCGCCGGGAAGCCCTCGTCCCGGTAGGCGGCGACGAGGACGTCCTCGCAGGCGATCTTGTCCCGGGAGTAACGCCAGTAAGGGTTGCGCAGCGGGGTCGACTCGACGACCGGCAGGCGGGCGGGCGGCGTCTGGTAGGCCGAGGCCGAGCTGATGAAGACGTACTGGCCGATCCTGCCCCGGAGCAGTTCGAGGTCGGCCCGAATGTGGTCCGGCGTGTAGGCGACGAAGTCGACGACGACGTCGAACTCGGCACGTCCGAGCACGTCGCGCATGGACGACGGGTCCCGGGCGTCGGCGACGAGCACGTGGACCTCTGGCGGCAGCGGGT
>Ga0187875_10000299_pt1 | contig 44302 bp, 34 predicted proteins | sample June2016WEW_17_1_2_FD_132978 | JGI IMG/M metagenome (GOLD analysis project Ga0187875, IMG submission 132978) | Peatland microbial communities from SPRUCE experiment site at the Marcell Experimental Forest, Minnesota, USA - June2016WEW_17_10 | ecosystem: Environmental > Terrestrial > Soil >...
CAGAAACTTCGTGTTTTTCATGGGCTCCCTTTGGCTCGGACGATTTAGCGCAACATTAAGACAAATGGGGGTGAGAGAAACCTCTCCCCAGCCGACTCAAGAGCGGTCTCGCAAGTTTCCGCTCAAAGACCTGTTAACCTGCAAAGAAAAAACTAGAAAGGGCCGACGTAATGCCTAGAGAAGAGATAAAGCCTCAACCTCAATGCTAGGCTCGCGCGACAGCTTTGTCAACATGGCGCGGACGGACGGGACGGACGGCGGGAGTGTCGGGAGTTCATGAATCAACCACGAAGGTCACAAAGGTGCACGAAGCCGCACTGCTACCGCACTCCTTCGTGTATCCTGGCGCCCTTTGTGGTGAAATTGGGGACACGAGCCGACGGAAAGTCGGGCGCTACAACAACTTGTCGCGCACTGTTTACGGCTGCAACGCCTGAATCGCCTGGGGATGGACCGGCTGGTCGTTGATTTCGCTGGCGTCCCAGCTCCCGCCTAAAGCTTTTACCAGATATACGGAGCTTACCATCTGCTGGCCGAGCAGTTGCGTCTCAAGCCGCTCACTGCTCAGCAGGGTGGTTTGTGCCGTGATGACATCGAGATAGTTGGTGGCGCCGCCGATGTAACGGTTATTGGCGATGGTGAGTTCGCGGCGTGCGTCCTCGACAGCGGCACCTTGCGTCTTCAGAGCTTGCGATAAAGTGCTCAGATTGCTGATGCCGTCTTCAACCTGCTGGAACGCGGTCAGCACGGACTGGCGGTAGTTGGCAACAGCCTGGTCGTAGGCTGCACGCGCGGCAGCCAGGTTTGCACGGTTTCGTCCCCCTTCGAAGAGGGGCTCCAAAGCGTCCACTCCGAGGGACCAAATGAGGCTGGGCGCGTTGAGGAGTGGCGCCAATTCGGTACTCTGCCAACCTCCAGAACCGCTGAGCGTGATTTGCGGATAGAAGGCGGCCCGCGCGACCCCGACCCGGGCGTTTTGATACGCCATCTGTCGCTCTGCCGAGGAGATATCCGGCCGACGTTGCAACACGTCAGAGGGCACCCCTAATGGGACCGGCGGTGGTGTAGCTGCCAACGGCGCCACGCGCACACTGATGCTCGAAGCCGGCTGTCCCAGTAACACCGCTATCGCGTGCTCATATTGAGCCCTCGTCTGTTGCACGAGCGCCAGCTGCGATATCGTCGCGTCGAGAAGCGCGGCCTGCTGGGCAACTTCGAGTCCGCTAACGATGCCCCCTTGGTGTTGCCGGTTTACCAGGTCCAAACCCTTGCGCTGGTAGCCGACAGACTCCTGCACCACATTGAACTCGGCGTCCAACTCCCGCAAAGAGAAATAGTCCGCAGCGAGTTCCGCGGTTAACACCAGCTGTGCGTTCTGAAGGTCAGCGGCCGTGGACTGGAGCGTGGCATTCGCGGCTTCCACATTGCGCCGCACGCGTCCGAAAACATCGACCTCATAATTGATGTTGAACGGAATGGTGTAAACGCTCTCGGTGTAGGGAGGGACCGCTTGCGCGACGCCGTTGAATAGGACCGGCGCGGCGCCGTTCAGCGGGCGATTTCCGGAACCGCGTTCGCGAACAGCAGATGGATCGGTCGAAAGCTGCGGGAATAATCCAGAGGTTGCAACGCGGGCCAGGGAACGAGCCTGATCCAAGCGGTCGCGCGCCGCCACAAGGGATTGATTTGCCTGCAGCAGTTGCTGTTCGTAGGCATTGAGGTCCGTGTCGTTAAAGATCTTCCACCACTCCCCCTTTGGAATGGCATCCTTAGGAGCGGCCTCCTGCCACGGCGGTTCGGTCTTCCACGCATTCGGCGCGGGAGTTGCGGCCGCAGGTCGGCTGTAACGCGGACCGACGGTGCACCCGGTTGCACATGCCAACACAATCAAAGTGGCCGAGAATGCGGCTCGCGTCACGATGCGCCACCTTGCGGCTGAGCCTGCGTCGTTTGACCGGGCTGCCGGTCCGGAGACGGTTGCGCCACGTTCACTTGCTGACCCTGCTCAAGCGAATCCGCAGGATTGACTACGATTTGATCCATGGGGGACACGCCGCCGAGGATTTCCAGGGTGGTGCCATAGTCGCGTCCGATGTTGATAGGGCGCAATTGCACCTTGTTGTCCGGACCGACGACGGCGACTTGCGCGCCTTGGGCGCGGAAGAGCATCGTGTTCACCGGCACGGTCACTTTGTCGACGTTCGAGCCGACGGCGAAGTGCACCTCGCCAAACGAGCCGGGTAACAAACGGCCGTCTTGATTGGGCACATCCACTTCCGTCAGGAGGGTGCGAGTGGCCGTGTCGATGGCTTCGGCTGTCCTTGCCACCGTGGCCACAAACTTCTGGCCGGGATATTCCTGCAATGTGACATAAGTTTTCGCGCCGACCTTGATGAAGGGGGCGTAAGCCTGCGGCACGCTGGTGTAGACCCGCAATGGATCGACGCGCGCGAGGTCGAACAGCTCGCGGCCGGCAGCCTGTGCCCCGGCGTTGATAAGCGCGCCCGGATCGACATTGCGTCTGGTCAGCACCCCGCTGAAGGGAGCATAAACATCTTTGAAGCCTTCAAGTTGTTCGAGGCGACGCACGTTGGCATCGGCAGCAGCCAGGTTAGCCTGGCTCTGCTTGTATCCGCTTGAATACTGGTCGGCTTCCTGAGCGGAGACGGAATCGGTCTTGCGAAGGTTTTCCCATCGGTCGGCGGTAATTTTCGCCAATTCCATTTGCGCAACGATCTGTTGACGCGCGGCTCGCGTCTGATTCAGCTCCTGATCGACCTCAGGAGTGTCGATCTTGGCCAGCAACTCGCCTTTGTTCACGCGGCTGCCAATGTCCTTGTACCAGCGCACCAGGTAGCCGCTGGTTCGGGCGTAGATCGGGGATTCCTCATAAGCCAGCAGGGACCCGGGCAGAACCAAATCTTCGTCCGGCTTTTCCGGCAGTGGATGAATTACGGCGACGGTCGGCACCGTCTCTATTTCAGTTTCTTTGGCCAAAGCACGCTCGTGGCTAACCCGTACCAACAGGGTGAGGCCACCGGCGAGCAACAACACGAGCAACATTGCTCCCACGATGGTCAAGGCTTTGCGCGGAGGGGCGGGCGGAAGTTCGGGAGGCGGCTGGAGTCCCGGAGGCTGGTGCCGGGAGCGCTTCTGGATCTCTTCGATCTCCTCGTCGCGCTGTGCCTGAACCCCTAGAGCATGATGCTCTTCGTTCTTGCCTTGCTCCGACGGATGAGCATTGGAGCCCGCTTCGAGCCGCTGCTCATCCGCCGTTAGGTTCGACTTGTTTTCTGCACTCATGCCGGACTCCGATTTTCAGAAAAACTCTTGAGACTGTTTCGCTCGCGCCCGCTTGGCCTCGCGGCGGCCATGGAAGATGGCGAACACACTTGGGACAAAGAACAACGTCGCAACTGTGGCAAAGAGCAACCCTCCAATGACAGCTCGGCCGAGCGGCGCGTTTTGCTCGCCGCCCTCTCCAAATCCCAGCGCCATCGGCACCATTCCGATGATCATGGCCAGTGCGGTCATTAGCACCGGACGCATGCGCGTATATCCCGCAGAAACCGCGGCTTTCACGGCGGGTACCCCTTCGTCCATCTGCTCTCTCGCAAAACTTACCATCAGAATCGAGTTGGCGGTTGCGACGCCCATGCACATGACCGCTCCGGTGAGGGAGGGCACACTTAAGGTAGTGCGGGTGAGCAACAGAAACCAGCAGATTCCTGCCAGCGCTCCCGGCAGGGCGGCGATGATGATGAAAGGATCGAGCCAGGACTGAAAGTTGATCACAATCAGCAGATAGACCAGAAGAATGGCGCCGATCAATCCCACGCCTAAGCCGAAAAACGACGAGCGCATGGTGGCCACCTGCCCGCGAACCACAATGTTTGTACCGCGAGGCAGATGACCATCGAAGCTCTTGAGTATTTTATTGGTGTCCGCAGCCACGGCACCCAGATCCCGATCCTGTGTGCTGGCGTAAACATCGATGACAGGCGCTACGTTCCAGTGGTTCACGGTAGCGGCCCGCGCGACTGGCGTTACCTGCACCAGATTTCCCATGAGCTGGGGGCCTTGCTGCGAAGTTACCGGAATGTCCATCAGGTCTTGCAGATTGGTCATGCGATATTGCGGCGACTGCACCGCGATCTGATAAGTGACCTCGTTTTTCGGGTTCAGCCAGAAATTCGGAGCGGTCTGGAAGCTGCCGCTGAGCGAGACCAACGCGCTCTGGGCTACGTCGCGCGCCGTGAGCCCAACTTGCGTAACTCGCGTGCGCTCGATGTCCATATGCAGAGTGGGCAAGGAAAGCAACTGCTGCACGTGCACATCCGCGGTACCGGGAACGTGCCGCATTTTATTGGCGATTTGCTGCGCAATCCCATAACTCGTTTCCATGTCAGTGCCTATGATCTGCACATCAATGGGTGCGGGCAAACCAAAATTTAGAATCTGCGTGACGATGTCGGCGGGCTGGAAAAAGAACTCTACCCCAGGAAAGCGCCGCGGCAACACTTCGCGAAGACTTCGGGTAAGGTCGGCGGTGGGGGGATGATGCTCCGGGTCTAGCGCGATGAGAATCTCGGCATCGCTACTGCCGATCGTTCCGTTGGAGCTATAAGACTGGTTGATGCCAGAGTTGGGCAAACCAATGTTATCGAGCACCGTTTGCAATTGGCCTCTAGGAACCTCCTGGCGCAGTACAGCTTCAATTTCGTCGCAGAGTCGAGCCGTCTCTTCCACGCGCAAGCCGGGCCGCGCACGTACATGCAGACGTAGCAGGCCGGCATCCACTTGTGGAAAGAAGTCTTCTCCCAGGGGAAAAAACAGCCCGAGCGACAGAAGGCAAAAGGCCAGGAAGCAAACGACAAAGATGCCCCGGTGCTCGAGGGTGGTCTCCAGCAGTTGTTCGTAGCCGCGGCGGAACTCTTCAAACTTCCGCTCGAAGCCGCGCTGGAAGCGGCCCAGGAACGACTTGGGTGCTTCGGCGCGATGCTCATGGCCACGCATGATGTACATGACCAACGTTGGAATCAGAGTTCGTGAGAGCAGGTAGCTGGCCAGCATGGCGAAGCTTACGGCTTCGGCCAGCGGCACGAATAAGAATTTTGCCACGCCGGTCAAAAAGAACATAGGCACGAAGACGATGCAGATACTGAGCGTGGATACAAAGGCCGGCACGGCGATCTGCTGGGCGCCGTCAAGGATGGCCTGTCTCATCTCCTTGCCCATGGCCAGGTTTCGCTCAATGTTTTCGATTTCCACGGTGGCGTCATCGACCAGGATGCCGACTGCGAGGGCCAATCCTCCCAACGTCATGATGTTAATCGTTTGTCCGATCGCGCCTAGAAGGATGATCGAAACAAAGATGGAGAGCGGAATGGAAATAGAAATGACGATTGTGGGACGCCAATCGCCAAGGAAGATGAGGATCATGACGGCCGTAAGAGCCGCCGCTATCAACCCCTCTCGCAGCACCCCCTCGATCGACGCCCGCACAAACAGAGACTGGTCAAACAAGGAGGTAATCTTCAGCGCCGGCGGTAGCGCTTGCGCCGCCTGCTGAACAATTTTTTTGACACCAGCGACAATTTGCAGGGTGGACGCGTTACCGTTCTTGTAAATCGACATCAGGGCGCCGCGGTTTCCATCCGCCCGCACGATGTTGGTTTGCGGTGCGAAACCGTCGCGTATGTGGGCAACATCGCGCATATAAAGCGTGGAACCGTTGGTCGTCTTGACGGGAAGATCGTTCAACTCCGCGATGGTCTGCGGGGTCCCGTTCATCTCGACGTTGTACTCCAGTGAGCCCATTTTGATAGTGCCGCTGGGTAGGATGATGTTCTGCGCGTTGACAGCGTTGACGATGTCATTCGGCTGGAGACCGTAAGCCTGGAGCTTGGGCAAATCCAGGTCCACCTGAATTTGACGAATCTTTCCACCATAGGGATACGGCGTAGCGGCTCCAGGCACGGTGGCCAGGTAGTTACGCAGAAAATTCTGCCCGAGGTCGAAGAGTTGTTGCTCGGGGAGAGTTTTGCTGCTCAGTCCCAGCTGGATGATCGGTGTCGTGGAGGCGCTATAGGAAATGATCAACGGCGGCGTGGTCCCTGGAGGCAACCCGCGCACGGTGGTTTGAGCGATGGCCGTGATTTGTGCGATGGCTCCCTGCACGTTCGTGCCCGGGCGGAAGAAGACTTTAATGATGCCCAATCCGTAGACGGATTGAGATTCCATGTGCTCGATGTCATTGACGGTAGTGGTGATGCCGCGCTCGGAGTTGGCCACGATACGGTCGGCCATATCTTGGGGCGACATCCCGGTGTAGAACCAGACCACCGAAACCACTGGAATGTCGATGTTGGGGAAGATGTCGGTGGGCGTCCGCAGAATTGTGATCGGCGTCAGCATGATGATGACCAGCGCCATCACGATGAATGTATAAGGACGCCTTAGAGCTAACGCTACAATCCACATCGGTCGCGCACCGTCCGGAATTCAGATAAGTCGAAAGAGGGCTTGCCTGCACGGATGCGCAGCCAATCCGCAATTTTGGTTTAGATTCGATACTATCCGTATTGGATTCTAAAGCCTAGCGCCGATTATATGGTAGGGTAGCACTATGCGCCCGAAATTGGAGGGTCACGGCAATGGCAACGGAACTGACCCCAAGCGTCTTCCGGGAAGACCACGGAGTGAAGAAGCGCGATCGGCCATCCTGCGCAGTACGCTAAGACTTCTGGCACGAAAGGGCTTTTCGGAGTTGACGATTGAAGCCGTGGCAGCCCATGCCGGTGTGGGCAAAGCCACAGTCTATCGCTGGTGGCCCGACAAAGCCGCGCTCATCGCAGACGCTTTTGCCAGCAGCACCACGCGAAAACTTCATTTCTCCGATACCGGATCCGTCCGAAAAGATATGAGCCGGCAAATGCGCCAGCTGGTAAAGATTCTTCGCAGCCGGCGTGGACGCATCGTCTCGGCCATGCTAGGAGCGGGGCAAAGCGATCGCAATCTCATTGCAGCTTTTCGGGAGCGGTTTCTCATGCCACGCCGCCAGGAAGCCTATGCCACGCTACGCCGCGCAATCCAGCGGGGCCAGCTGCGCAAGGACATAGACATGGATCTTCTCCTGGATTCGCTTTACGGGCCCATCTATATGCGATTCCTCATCCAGCACCTTCGCTTGACCCCCAAATTTGTCGAAGGTCTTTGCGAATTGACCTTGGGCGGTTCTCTTCCCCGTCCAAAGTTGCCGCGCCTGCGCGACCGTTCCGCGTAGTCGAGATCGAGTGGTTGTCGCTTCTCGCGCGTCACGCCGCAGAACGAGACTGTACAAACCCGGCCATTTGTAGAAGAATTTGTCTCTGCCAAAGATTCGAGTCCTTACCTGCGAGGGTTCTTCCTGTACTTCAGACCCCAGACGCTCAGCGAAGCGGTGAACGTGCTCGCCAACTCCGGCGGACAAATCCTGGCGGGGGGCACCGATTTCTTCCCCGCCCTGGGGGAGCGGCCGGTGAGCGGAGCTGTGGTCGACATTTCAGCACTCCGGGAACTCAAAGGTGTGGTCCACGATACGAACCACATACGGATAGGCGGCCTAACGACCTGGACGGAGTTGGGGAGAGCACGACTGCCAAGATGCTTCGATGGGTTGAAAGCAGCGGCGCGAGAGATTGGCGGGATTCAGATTCAGAATCGCGGAACCGTCGCGGGAAACCTATGCAACGCATCTCCGGCTGCAGACAGCGTTCCACCGCTGCTCGCGCTCGACTCCGAAGTGGAACTCGTTTCCCATGCCGGTACGCGGCGCCTTCCGCTTGCTGACTTTATTGTGGGCAATCGAAAGACGCGGCGCCAGCCCGGCGAAATCCTCTCTCAAATATTTGTTCCGCGCACCGTCGAGAACGCCGCATCAACGTTTCTCAAGCTGGGAGTGCGCCGCTATCTGGTGATTTCCATTGTGATGGTTGCGGTTGTGATTGAGAAAGATGCCATCGGAATGGTGCGCGAAGCCCGGGTCAGCGTGGGATCGTGCTCGATCGTAGCGCAGCGGCTTCCCGAACTGGAGCGCCGACTCATGGGCGAGTCGGCGACCGTGGGGCTGGGGTCGCTCGCCACCGCGGACCACCTAAAGAGTTTATCGCCCATCGATGACCTCCGTGCGACTGCGGCTTACCGCCGGGGCGCAGCTTTGCGCTTGGTGCAGCGCGCGCTCGATGAATGCGCCAGGAGTCAATGAATGGCGGCCATTGTTCCCCAGTCAGAAACCAAGCGCGAGCTCAAGTTGGTCGTGAATTGCGGAGAAGTGTCAGTGGCGGCACCTCCGGCTCAGCGGCTTTCCCGAGTTCTACGCGAGCGGCTGGGATTGACCGGCACAAAGGTCGGTTGCGACGCCGGCGATTGCGGTGCATGCACGGTATTGCTGGACGGAGAGCCGGTGTGCTCCTGTCTGGTTGCAGTGGGCCAGGTCGAAAACAGTTCGATCACGACCGTCGAGGGCCTGAAATCGAGGGCGCCACGATTCGATCGCCTGCAAAAATCATTTCTCCGTCACGGGGCCGCTCAATGTGGGGCCTGTACCCCGGGTATGCTGGTGGCCGCCACGGCATTGCTCGAGAAAAAAACGTGCCCTTCCGAAGCAGATGTGATGGATGCGATCGGCGGCGTACTGTGTCGCTGCACGGGATATCGAAAGATCATCGATGCCATCCTCGATACAGCCGTTCTCGGTGTTCGCTCGCAGGGTGGCGACCTCGCGCCCCCACTCGCCGGAAGGTCCGTAGGTCGACGCCTTGTCCGGGTGGATGGAAAACACAAAGTTGAAGGCACGGAAATTTACGGCGCGGACGAGATTCCAGAGGGAGCGCTCACTCTGCGTGTCATCCGGTGCCCCTATGATCGGGCGAAATTTCGCCTCGGAGATCTGAAAGCATTCGCGGCATCGCATCCGGGAGTGCAGGCGGTGCTTACCTCCAAGGATGTTCCCGGAGAAGATTGCTACGGCGTGATTGCGCGCTTCGCCGACCAAACCGTATTTGCCCATGAAGAAAACGGCGCCCGTTTTCGCGGAGAAGCGGTCGCTGCGATTGTGGGTGAAAGCGAGGCGATTGAAAATCTTGACCCGGTGACGTTCCCTGTTACTTGGGAAGAGTTGCCGGCGCTCCGAACGATCGAGGAAGCTCTGGTGCCGGACGCTCCGCTGATCCATTCTCATCGACCGCATAACATTCTTACCAGTGGGCGTGTTGCGCGCGGATCTGTGGATCAAGGTTTCCGAGAATCAGACGTGGTCGTGGAGGGGGAATTCGAGACTGGTTTCGTCGAGCACGCCTGCATCGAGGCTGAGGCAGGCTTCGCAAGGCGGGTTGGCAATCAGATCGAAATCCAAGCCTGCACCCAGTCGCCCTACATGGATCGCGCGGACATCGCGAAGCTTCTGGGAATCTCCGCGGAAGCCGTGCGGATTATCCCGACGGCCGTCGGCGGCGGCTTCGGAACGAAACTCGATTTGTCGGTTCAGCCGTTTCTTGCGCTCGCCGCATGGCGGCTGCGGCGGCCCGTTCGCATGGTGTATTCGCGCATCGAGTCCATCATGTGCACCACCAAGCGCCATCCCGCACGCATACGCTGCCGTGCTGGAGCCAGAAAAGACGGGAAACTTCTGGCGCTGGATTTTGCCGCTGACTTTAATACCGGCGCATACTCGTCGTGGGGACCCACGGTTGCGGCGCGAGTTCCCGTGCATGCTTCCGGACCGTATTCGGTTCCACATTATCGGGCGCTGACGCGGGCGATTCACACCAACCTGGTTCCAGCAGGCGCGTTTCGCGGCTTTGGTGTGCCGCAGATGGCGATCGCGCAGGAGCAACTCTATGACGATCTTGCGATTCGCCTTGGCATCGATCCGCTGGAGTTCCGCATTTTGAACGCGCTCGACCGTCACACTCCTACGGTCACGGGGCAAGTCATGGGAGAAGGCGTCGGAATCCGTGCGTGCTTTGAAGCCTTGCGTCCAGGCTGGAAAGTCGGACGTGCGGAAGCTACGGAATTCAATGCAAAGAATACCGGAGTGACTCGCCGCGGCGTTGGCGTCGCGGGAATGTGGTATGGGTGCGGAAACACTTCGCTGCCCAACCCTTCGACGGTGCGCATCGGACTGAAGCGCAATGGCAGAATCGCGCTGCACCAAGGAGCGGTTGACATCGGCCAGGGCTCAAATACAATCGTGACGCAAATTTGCGCCGACGCATTAGGTGCGTCAACCGATTGCTTTGATTTGATCTCCGGAGATACTTCGATCACACCCGACTGCGGCAAGACCTCCGCATCCCGTCAGACATTTGTTACCGGCAAAGCTGCGTATGCTGCGGGGAAAGAGTTGCGGCGTGCGATCCTTCGACTGCTTTCCGCGGGCAGAGCTCGTGCAGAGGAGGATAAAGATGAAGATGAAGATGCCATGATCGATTTTGGCGGAGGCATTCTTGAAGTCCGCCAAGGCCGGACGCGGCGCAGAGTTGACTTGCAAGACCTCCCGCTCGATCGCTGCGGCTACGTGCTGACTGCGGAGCAGACGTTCGATCCACCGACCAGCACGCTCGATGCAAACGGCCAGGGCATTCCTTATGCTGTGTATGGATTCGGCGCCCACATGGCTGAAATTGCAGTGGACATGGAATTAGGGACGGTGCGGGTTCTGAAGATCCGGGCAGCCCATGATGTAGGCTGCGCCATTAATCCGACTTTGATTGAGGGTCAGATCGAGGGTGGCGTGGCCCAAGGTCTGGGGATGGCGCTGATGGAAGAGTTCTTCCCCGGTAAAGGCGAGAACCTGCACGACTACCTGATACCTTCGGCGGGCGACATTCCCGCCGTCGAATCCATCTTGATTGAAGATCCTTCTTCGATCGGGCCATTCGGGGCAAAGGGAATCGGTGAACAAGCTGTCATCCCGACCGCGCCCGCAATACTGAATGCGATTCACCACGCCACCGGCGTTCGTATGCGGCGGATCCCAGCTACACCGGATCGCATTCATGAAGCCATCGTTGCCGGCGCTTCCAGCGGCCAGACTGGAGTTTCCCGTGGCTGACGATGATGCCATCCGCTGCGACGCCTGCCCGGTACTCTGTTACATCAAGCCCGGGCGGACCGGGGCATGCGATCGCTACGCGAATGACAATGGGCAGTTAATAAGAATTGATCCGCACGTTGTTCTTGACCGTGCTCTGTCACGTGGCGATTCCGTTGTTCCGTTTCTCGATCGCCATCGCGAGTGGGATGGAAACATCGTGAGTGGTCCGGACACCTTTGTCACCGCGATTGGCGCAGGCACTACGTATCCCGACTATAAGCCCGCGCCATTCATTATCTCCTCCGCAGTGCAGGGTGTGGATATGGTTACGGTAGTGACTGAGGGCATCTTCAGCTATTGCGGCGTCAAATTGAAGATCGATACAGATCGATATTTGGGTCCAGAAGCGACTTTGGTGCGGGCGCAGGGAGAGCCGGTTGGACATGTCACCACCAGCGAATATGGCTCGCAAATGCTTTCCCTGGGAGGAGTGAGGCACCTGACGGGAGGCAGCCGCAGAGAAGGCACGGTGACTTGCGAGACCCTGCTGAACCTCTGCGACCGGAAGCCGGTCGAATTCACGATCGATGAGGGCGCCACCTTGATTGCAGAGGCGGGCAAACCGCCGGTGGTGGATGGTGTTCAGGAGGAGCGGATGCGTGTGGGCTGTGGCTCAGCCACCATCGGGATGTTTGCCAAGCAATGGCACGGCAAGGTCGATGAAGTTGTTGTGGTCGATGACCATATCACCGGGGTTCTCTCGGAGCATCAGGCTGGTAAGTTACTGGGCATTCCAGAAACCGGGATCGAGATGAAGGGACGCCGCTCCACTCCCGGGCGCTACTTCCGCGTGGCTGAGCCGGGCACGGCATGGGGCGGCACGAACATCGAAGATCCTCTGTCGATTCTGAAAGAGTTCGATCCGAAGATTGCGTGGCCGAGACTTCGACTGCTCATGGTGAGCACCACGGGGGAGCACTGCGCCTATTTCGAACTGGACGAAGCGCTGCGGCCGGTGGAAAAGCAGTTGCCCGCGGAGCTGAACGAATCGGTCGCACGGATCAAAGAGAATTGCGAAGCCGCGCTGTGCACGGTTCTGTTTATGGGCGGAGCTGGAGGTTCTTTGAGGGCAGGGGTGACGGAGAATCCCGTGAGGCTTACGCATTCGGTGAGGGATGCGCTCACCCGCGTCACTTGCGGGGGCGCGCCGGTCTACGTATGGCCGGGAGGCGGGATCACGTTCATGGTGGAGGTGACGCGGATGCCCGAGCATGCGTTCGGTTACGTGCCCACGCCGGCGCTGGTCGCTCCTATCGAATTCACGCTCAGGCTGAAGGACTATGCGGCGCTCGGCGGCTACTTGGACCACGTCCGTTCGCTTGACTCCATCCTGCAAGGGCGTCGTCATGTTTCCGCCAATCCGGAGAATCCGTGGCCGCTGTCCCAGACGAAAACGCCAAGGCCGGATCGGTGAGAGACCGAGCGCAGATAAGACTCTTGGCGGACGGACGCCGCTTGCACCTGCACGACGGACCGATCGATGGGATCGTCGAGGCATTCGGGCCGGCGGGTGAGATTAAGGTTGGGTATCAAGCGGCGGCGGAACGCTTCGTCACCGTGCTCGATGAGCTCTGCGGCGAGCTTCCATTGCTGCGGCAGGCTGCGAGAATCGGAGGTCCGCCGCCAGTAGGGGTCATCGCAAGACGCATGATGGCCGCGGTTTTGCCATACAGCGAACGTAGTTTCATTACGCCGATGGCGGCAGTAGCCGGCGCCGTCGCGGAAGAGGTTCTGCACCGCATGACTCGTGCGGCAAAGCTGACCCGGGCCTATGTGAATAATGGCGGCGACATTGCGTTGCATCTTGCGCCGGGCGAGCACTTTGTCGTGGGCATGGTTGAGCGACGGGATCGTCCATCCCTCTTCGGCAAAGTTGAGTTGCACTCGACCGAGCCGGTCAGAGGCATTGCGACCAGTGGCTGGCGAGGCCGGAGCTTCTCACTGGGCATCGCCGACGCGGTCACGGTTCTTGCAGACCGTGCCGCCATGGCGGACGCGGCCGCGACGATGATCGCGAATGCTGTAGACCTGCCCGATCATCCGAGCGTGACGCGTGTTCCTGCGCGCGAGCTCGCGCCGGATTGTGACCTTGGCGACCGGTTGGTGACACAAGAGGTCGGGGAACTTTCCACCCGCGAGGTGGCCATAGCTCTCGACCGAGGATTGGGGGTCGCCAAGTCGCTGCTCTCCGAAGGACTGATACGAGCCGCGGCGCTGCATCTTCGTGGCGAGACGTGCGTCGTTGATGCAGAAACCTCGTTAGCCGGCCTCGCTGACAGGGGCGAGAAGTCCAGCAGGAGTCGCATTCATGCCTGAGGTTCAGCTTCGAAAAAAGTTTACGGCAGTCGAGGAGATTTTCCATGAAGGCGGTCCGGTCTCGTCCGTGCCGTTGCGACGTGCAGCTTCGTTGGCCGTCATCCACAATCCTTTCGCGGGCAAGTATGTGGAAGACATTGCGGGATTCATGGATGATCTGAAACCGCTGGGTTTGGAAATGGCGCGTGCTCTGGTGGCGGCGCTGGGGGGAGATGGCAAAACTGTCGAAGGCTATGGCAAGGGCGCGATTGTCGGTGCGGCGGGGGAGCTTGAGCATGGCGCTTTGTGGCACGTGCCTGGAGGCTATGCCATGCGTGAGGTTCTCGGCGACGCCAAGGCGATTGTGGCCTCGACCAAAAAAGTGGGCGGCCCGGGCACTCGGCTCGATGTTCCCATCACGCACATCAATGCTTCGTACGTGCGTAGTCATTTCGATTCCATGGAAATCGGTTTGGCCGACGCTCCGCGGGCGGATGAGATTCTGCTGGCGCTGGTGATGACCACAGGTCCCCGCGTTCATGCCCGCGTCGGCGGCCTGAGAGCGTCGGAGATCAAGGGAGAGGACGGGCTGCGATGAAAGCCCGGATTCGCAAGCTGGTGACGTTCGTGGAGGAGACGCGGACGGAGATGGGTCGGACGGTTGATCCGCCGACACTGCGCGCTGCCGCAGTGGCTGTCATTGAAAATCCTTGCGCTGGAAAGTACGTAGAAGATTTGGCGGCGCTGATGACGATCGGCGAGGAATTGGGGGAACTGCTCACGCGGCGCGCGGTTGCGGCTCTTGGCATGCCGGCGACGAGCGTCGAGAGTTATGGCAAGGCCGCCGCCGTCGGCGAGAATGGCGAGATCGAACATGCTGCGGCAATTCTGCATCCGAAGCTTGGCGCGCCGGTGCGGAGAGTGCTGGGAAAAGGCGCTGCGCTCATTCCCTCCTCCAAGAAACGCGGAGGAATGGGCGTCGTCCTCGACATACCGCTGGGGCACAAAGACGCTGCTTTCGTGCGCAGTCATTTCGATGGCATGGAGGTGCGAGTCAACGATGCTCCCCGAGCCAACGAAATCGTTGTAGCGGTTGCGGTGACGGATAGCGGCCGGCCGCTGGCGCGGGTCGGAGGGCTGACCAAGGATCAGATCAAGGGCGAAGACGGGTTGCGGTAACGATCTTCAAATCGAATGGTTGCGGCCTCAGCCGCTGGAGAGGCAAATGATATTCCACCGGTCCTCGGTTGTACTTCTCGTCTTTCCCTGCTTGCTTCTTGCGCCCCTCGCAGCCCAGACAAGGCCGGAGAAGGTCGATCTGATCGTCACCGGCGGAACCGTCGTGACCATGGACGGATCTCGCAAAGTCTACGACGACGGAATCATTGCCGTGAGCGGGGACACGATGGTCGCGGTGGGGCCGCGCACGGAACTCGAAGGCAAGTATTTGGCCGGTCAAACGATCGATGCAAAAGGCTCGCTGGTGCTGCCCGGGTTCATCAATGGCCACACGCATGTACCCATGACACTGTTTCGAGGGATTCACGACGATGTGACGCTGAATGACTGGCTCTACAAATATATCTTTCCCGCCGAGGCGAAGAACGTAAACGAAGAATTCGTGCGCTGGGGAACGCGGCTGGCGGTGGCGGAACAGATGCGCGGAGGAGTGACCACTTTCGCTGACATGTATTACTTCGAAGATGCCGTAGCCCTGGAGACCAAAAGCGCGGGAATGCGCGCCGTCCTGGGTGAGACGTTCATCGATTTTCCCGCACCCGACAACAAAACCGAAGCCGAGGCGCTTTCCTATACAGAGAAATTTCTGAAAAAGTGGCAGGGCGATCCCTTGATTCACGCCGCGGCGGCGCCGCATTCGATTTACACTTGCTCGCAGAAGACCCTAGAGGACGCCGCTGCGCTGGCCAGAAGATACCAGGCACCCATTCTGATTCACACCGCGGAAATGAAGAAAGAGTGGGACGACAGCCAGAAGCAAAGTGGAATGTCTCCGGTGCAGTATCTGGACAAGATCGGCTTGCTCGGTCCCGACGTTGTATCCGCGCACTGTATTTTTGTGGACGAGACCGACCGCAAAACTCTGGCCCAGCATCATGTGGGGTGCATCCATAACCCATCGAGCAACATGATGATCGCCAGTGGCGTTGCTCCGGTACCCGAAACGCGCGCCGCGGGAGTGGCCGTGGGGCTCGGAACCGACGGACCGGCGGGCAGCAACAACGACCTGGACTTGATGGAGGAGATGGACCTAGCTGCCAAGCTAGCGAAGATTACAAAGATGAACCCACTGGCATTGAACGCGATGGCGGTAGTGGAAATGGCGACCATCGACGGTGCGAAAGCCTTGCACATGGAGAAAGAGATTGGTTCCCTGGAAACGGGAAAGAAAGCAGACATCATCTTGATCAGTCTGGACGAGCCGAACGCTGTTCCGATGTACGACATCTACGCGCAACTGGCCTATTCCCTGAAAGGCAGCGACGTACAAACGGTCGTCATTGGTGGTCGAGTCGTCATGCGCGACCGAAAAATTCTGACCGTGAACGAAGAAGAAGCTATGGCGAAGGCGCGCGAGTACAAGAAGGCAATTGCGGCCTCGTTGGGCCTGCCGTGATGGGGAGAACGGCCATCCAGAAGTTTATTGCTTCGTGACCACCGGCACCGTCGTCGCGGGCGGGGTGTTGCGGCTGCGTTGCGCGCTGACCACTCCGTCGATGATCACCATGCCGATGCCCGGTAAATCTCCACGCTGCATGCTTTCCAGCACAGTTTTTCCCGGCGAGTGCTGCGCCTTGTCGATCATCACGAAGGTTGCGGCGCGGCCTGGCTTGATCAGGCCGCAGTCAAGGTTCCGGATTCTTGCGGTGTTCCCCGTGGCAAAGCAGACAGCGACTTCGGCCGGCACGTCTGCGAGAGACGAAAGCATTGAGACCATGCGCAGGATGCCGAGCGGCTGCACTCCGGAACCCGCGGGCGAATCCGTGCCGAGAATTACTCGATCTAGTTTCTTCAGTTCTCGGGCTGTGCGCAAAGTAAGCAGGGCGGCTTTTTCGTTGCCGTTGTGAACGATTTCGAGAGCTCGCGGGGACTGCTCGCACAGCGTGACGATCTGATCGTCGGGCAGCGCAGTATGGCCGCCGTTGATGTGGCCGATGACGTCGGCGTCGGCGGCGAGCACGATATCTTTATCGATCAGACTCGAGCCGGGAATCGAAGGGCCGCCGGTGTGGATCGTGCTTTGCATGCCATACTTCCGCGCCCACGCTACCATCTGGCGGGCGGTCGCGCCGTCTTTCACGCTGCCCAGGCCAACCTCGCCAAGCATGGTGACCCCGGCTGCCGCCAGGTCTTTGAAGTCTTCCTCGACCATTCCATGTTCGATCACGGGGGCGCCGGCGTGAATTCTGACGCCACCGGGGCGAAAGGCGGAGAAGGCGCGCTGAGCAAAGATCGCCATGGCCTTGAGCCCGACGACATCTTTCGGGCGGCCGGGGGTGTGGACTTCGCCGGCGGAGATCATGGTGGTGACTCCACCATGCAGGTAGCTGTCGATCCAGCCGATTTGATTCTGCCGCGGCGTCCAGTCGCCGGCGACGGGATGCACGTGGCTGTCGATCAGGCCGGGTGCAAGAGTTGTGCCCTTGGCGTCGATGACGAGAGTTGCAGAATCCCGATCGATGTCTTTCCGTTTGCCAACGGCGGTGATATTGCCGTCGACGGCCAGGACAGCATCAGCTTCGAGGATTGGGGTCTCGACATCGCCGCTGAGGAGCAGGCCGATGTTGTGGATCAAAAGTCGCGACAGCGTCTTCGTCTTGGGGGGATCGTCTTGAGCCATGCGGCGCACCTCGCTTGCTTGTGAGTTCAATAAGGAAGCGAGCCCCACGCGCGATGATCGCGACGCAAACAACGCGTCGCAAGGCGCGGCCCGCCCGGGTCCCTCGCTGCGTAAAGAACGCTTGCTCGGGAGGATAGCCCGCTTGCACAATGCTATACGGCTTACGCCACAACGGTCAGGCGAAACGGCAATGTTATCTCGCAACGTAGTTTTCTGGGAAGTCGATACGCAGAAGGACTTCATGCTGCCGGGCGGCAAACTGTATGTTCCGGGGGCGGAGCGGTTGCTGCCTAACATTCGCAGCCTCACCGACGCTGCGCGCCAGGGGCGCGTCTTTCTGGTCTCCCATGGGTGCTACCACGTCAAAGACGATCCCGAGTTCCAGACGTTTCCGCCACATTGCATCAAGGGCACAGACGGCTCCGCATTGGTTACTGAGGCTCTGACCGACAAGGTTGTCACGGTACCGAACGAGGCGGGCGCTGGGCTGCCGCGCGATCTTTCGAAATATCAACAGGTCCTTCTCGAAAAACAGACGCTCGACATCTTTGAAAGCCGGCACGTGGGCAAATTGCTGCAGCAGTTCGGGGACGATGTTGAATTCGTTGTGTTTGGCGTGGTCACGGAATATTGCGTCCGTTTCGCCGCCAAGGGATTGCTGGATCGTGGCCGCCGCGTTTCGCTGGTGCAGGATGCGATCGAAACCTTAAAGGCGGAAGATGGTCGACGCACCGTCGCGGAGCTACAAGGTCTGGGGGCAAGACTGCGCAGCACAGACGAAGCCCTCGCGCTGCTTGAGCATGCAAAATAGCCTGTCGGGGCGAGCGCTGGTTTATAATCCGGCCCACTCATGAACCTGACCACGGGCACAAAACTAGGACCGTACGAGATCGTTTCCCTGTTGGGCGCCGGAGGCATGGGCGAGGTGTATCGCGCACGCGATTCCCGTCTGAAGCGCGATGTGGCGATCAAGATATTGCCGCAAGCGCTTTCACTCGATGCCGACCGGCTGCGTCGTTTTGAACAGGAAGCGCTCGCTACCGCCGCCCTGAACCATCCCAACATTCTGGCGGTTTTCGATATCGGAACAAATGAGGGCTCGCCTTACGTAGTGTCGGAACTGCTGGAGGGCGAAACGCTGCGGGAGCGGTTGCGCAGCGGAGCGGTTGCGGTGCGCAAGACTTTGGACTACGCCCTGCAAATCGCGCATGGACTGGCGGCGGCCCATGAAAAGGGGATTATCCATCGCGATCTGAAACCAGAGAATTTATTCCTCACCAAAGATGGACGGGTCAAGATTCTGGATTTCGGTTTGGCGAAGCTGACTCAGAGGGAATCGGGTGCGCACACTTCTCTGCCAACCATGACTCATGCCACGGAAGCTGGCGTGGTGATGGGGACGGCGGGCTATATGTCGCCGGAGCAGGTCCGTGGCGTTGCGCTGGACGCACGCTCGGACATCTTCGCGTTTGGGGCGATTCTGTACGAGATGATTTCCGGAAAGCGCGCTTTTCACCGCGATACCGCGGCCGACACGATGAGCGCGATCTTGAAGGAAGATCCCGCGGACCTGAGCGAAACGAACCGCAACGTTTCTCCGGCGCTGGAACGCATTGTGCAGCACTGCCTCGAGAAAAATCCCGAGCAGCGCTTTCATTCGGCCAGTGACATTGCGTTCGACCTTGAACATCTCACCGGCGTTTCCGGCACCAGTGCGAGAGTGGCGACGATGGAGAGTGCCCGGCCACGGAGCAGGCTGCTGGTGTGGATCGCGGGGTCGGTGGGAATGGCACTGCTGATGCTTGGTCTGGGTTGGTGGCTGGGCCGACGCCATGGGGGCGCACCGCAGGCCGAGTACAAGCAGATCACGTTTCGCACCGGTTCGATGGGGAATGCCCGGTTCACTCCCGACGGCAGCATCGTTTACAGCGCGTCCTGGGATGGCGGCGACGACCAGCTTTATTTGTCCCGCACCGATGATCCGGGCGCGCGCGAGCTGGGGCTGAAGGACGCGGAGCTGCTATCGATTTCGAAGAGTGGAGAACTCGCGATTCGTCTCAATACGGTGCGTTACAGCGGCTATGCGCGAAGCGGAACGCTGGCGCGGCTGCCACTCAGCGGAGGCACGCCACGGGAGGTGCTGGAGAACGTGCAGGACGCCGACTGGTCCGCCAACGGCGACAGCATGGCGGTGGTTCGGTATGTTCCGGAAACCAGTCACTGGCGCTTGGAATATCCCATTGGCAAAGTTCTGTTCGACAGCATCGGCTGGATCAGCGACCCGAAGATTTCTCCTGATGGCAAGTGGGTGGCCTTTGCCGATCATGAGAATCAAGGAGGGGACGATGAGGGTTCGGTGGCGGTGATTGGCGCCGATGGAAAGGAGAAAGAGAAGAAGCTTTCTTCCGGCTGGGAGTCAGTGGAGGGAATCCTATGGTCTCCAGCGGGCGATGAGATCTGGTTCACATCAAGCGATAGTGGCAGTGCTCTCAACCCCCGCGCGGTAAACTTTTCCGGCAGGGTGAGGACGATCACGAACGTTCCCGGTGGCGTGTGGCTGGAAGACTTGAGGAATGGGACAGCGCTGATGGTAAGGCATCAGGAACGGATTGGAATACGCGGATTGGAACCGGGTGGGAAAGAGGAGCGCGAACTGGGTTGGTTCGGGTGGTCGCTTGCGCGCGACATCAGCCCAGACGGCCGGAAGGTTCTGTTTGAGGAGGAAGGCAACGGCGGTGGGCCAAACTACACCGTGTTCCTTCGCGATACGGATGGGTCGCCTCCTGCGAAGATTGGCGAAGGGTTGGCGGGCGCCATCTCTCCGGATGGGAAATGGGTGATCACGAAACCGGCGAAAGGCGGACCGCTGAGCCTGGTGCCAACGGGAGCAGGCGAGTCCAGGACGTTGACGCATGATGCGGTTGACTACGGAGCCGTTCGCTTTTTACCCGATGGCAAACATCTGCTGACCAGCGGAATTGAAAACGGGCATGGCAGGCGCGACTACCTGATCGATTTGAGTAATGGCGATTCCAAGCCCATTACGCCGGAAGGCGTTTCCGGGGTGCATCTTGCACCGGACGGCAGGAGCGCGGCGGTGCTGGGGCCCGACGGGAAATGGGGAATCTGGCCACTGGAGGGGGGCGGTATTCATCCAATTCCGGGGCTGGACTCGAAATATTACGTGGCCGGTTGGTTTCCGGACGGGATATCGATCTACGTAGCCTCCAGCCGGAGCGAGAAGGCTGTGAAGGTTTATCGGGTCAACTCGCAGACCGGGAAAATGGAATTGTGGAAAACATTCGGCGCGGAAGCCGGAGCGGGGGTCACGGAAACGGGCGCGCCTCATTTTTCGAGCGACGGGACAGCGTACGCATACGTCTACGTTCGCACGCTCTCCGAGGCGTACGTTGTGACGGGATTGAAGTAGCACGGGTCTAGGCTAGCCGGCCAGAGTTTCAATCCCGTGCACCTCCTCGGCCGGGAGTGTCAGGGTGGAGCTGGCGAGGTCTTGTTTCATGTGCTCGGCATTGGAAGTGCCGGTGAGTGGCAGCATCCCGACCGCGCGCGCGAACGCCAACACAATTTGTGCCGGAGTCGCGCGCGCTCGCGCGGCCAGGCCGACGACCAGCGGATGCCGCAACACCTCCAAGTTCGCGGTGAGCAGAGAAAATCCCTGATAAACGATATTGTGCTCGCGGCAAAATAATCGCACCTCGCGATCCCAGCCGAGGCGGGCGTAGCAGCGGTTTTGCACGAACGCTGGACCTTCGGAGTGGAGGGCTGACATCTGCTCGAGATGGGATAGAGAAACATTGCTTACTCCGAGTAGGCGCGTGCGCCCGGCATCGCGCTCCTGCTTCATCGCTTCCCAAACTTCGGCATCGTCATCGGTCCAATCGTAGCCTGAGGAGGGACCGTGGAGGACGTAGCTGTCGACGTAATCGGTGCCGAGATGCTCGAGCGAACTGGCCATCGACTGCGCTACCTGAAGGGAAAGACTGGCGGCGGGATCGTAGGGCAGACGGTGGTCCTGGCCGGGATGGTAAGTAAATTTGGTCTGCAGAAAAAGATCGGCGCGCTTCACCATGCCTGCGCGATAGACGGTGTCCAATCCTTGCCCCACACCCTCCTCGAAATAATGACGCCGCTGGTTCGCCGTATCGATGCCTCGAAAACCGGCACGCAGTGCCAGTTCTACGAGAGCAGGCGTGCGCTGTTCTTTCCACGCAGTGCCATAAAGAAAATGGGGAATCGGCAAGGACGGCGCGGTGGTCATCCCGCTATTCTGACACGGCCTTGAATCGGCTTGATGCGCGCATTTACCGGCAAAGAAAAACCGGGGAAAGTTTCCCGTCCCCGGATCAATTGGGTTCCATACGGTAAGAAGTGGTTATGGCTGTTGTGCTTGCGCTTGTGACTGCGTCTGTTCGTCCAGTTCGACGTTATCGCCGGCATGTACATCTTCCATGGCGAATACGATCATTCCGGTGGCGGTGGTCGGCGTGGTTCCGATGACGAGAATCTCGCCTACCGCGCGCCGCGGCAAATCGCGGACGTGAATCTCCGGACCGTTGGTTTTGGTCAACATGTCAGGATCGACCGATGGCTGTCTCATCTGGGTATCTTCACTGAGTTGGGCCTTGAACGAAAGCGAATCGACAGGATCGTGCAGGTCCACTTCGTAGGTCCGTGTGGCGCGGAAGTAATCACCCACCTTCACGCCCTGGTTCGTTCCCACGTTCATGTAGACTTTTTGCCCGGTGCCCAGCTCCAAGTCAAAATCTCTGGCCATCACGATGCGCCCGGACACCTTGCTTCCGGTGGGCAGGAAGCGGTCAAAACGCACTGGCGGGTGAAATGGCACCATGGTCTTCTCGGCGAACGGAATGGCGGTGTCTCCGGGATTGATGGGGTCGCAAGTATATTCGACTTGAGCGATTGCAGCCTTGCTGCGGAGATCGACAATCCGAATGCGCCCGATTTCTCCATAGGGCTGCCCGGTAGCCTTCAGCAACTTTCGCTGGCCGGGATAGGTTTCATATTTGTTGACATCGCGGAGAGCTCGGATGATTTCATACTCCGCGCCGAGTGTATAGCCTGTTCCGTGCAAGTAAATGAGATCGTTTCTGACGAACTTGGTGGTTTCGGGAGTGTCCAGGCCTCCGGCGACGAAGTTGGCGTCGGGCAGCATTTGCCGATTGATGAAACCAGCGCAGTAAACATCGGAGTAAGTGGGTAGTTGGACGCGCTGAATTGGGAAACTCTCCTTGGTGGGGGCGGTTCCTTCCGGTCCGGTGAAACCTACTGCAGCTGTCGGTGCTCCTGATTGCGCCCAGGCAGCCGTCGCGGCGAGTAAAAGTAAACATCCTATTTTCTTCATGTTATCTCCGAGAAGGGACGAGCCTTCGCCAGTCAAACGCCATGGAAACATTGCTTCCATTGGAAGGTAACAAGGGGGTAAGTGGGGGTCAAGGTTACGAGGGTGTCAGCCAGGATGCGCAAACAGTTTTTCGGGAAATTGCGAATCCCTGTTGCATCTATAATTCGACCCCTGTAAGATTCGCGCCGAAAGTAATTGATTCAATCCGAAGCTATTGATTCAAGATGATTTCTGCTGTGAAAAGCTACGCGCCTCGCCTGTTGCCATTGCGACTGCCGCGGGTCTGCGTGGCGGTGGCCGCCTCAAATCCTGCCGAATTGGTGGAGAAGGTAGAAGGCCTAATCCGTGATAACTCTTTTCTGGAGTTTAGGTTAGATCACCTGTCGAAGCCAGGATTGGCGCTCGCGAAAGTCAAGCAGCTTCTGGCAAATCGCGCCGGGATCACGGTGATCGCCACCTGCCGACGAGTCGCCAACGGAGGCAAGTTCCGGGGCTCCATCGTCTCGCAACTTGACATCCTGGCGAAAGCCTCGGCTGCCGGATGCCAATTGGTCGATGTAGAGCTGCAAACTGCGCAGAAATGCAAGCCTGGGCAGTTGCAGAAACTTCGGGAACGCTCTGGCTTGATCATATCCTTTCATGACTTTCGGGGAACGAAGCGGCTTGACGAGACTCTGAAAACGATGCGAGAGTTTCCGGCCGACTACTACAAAGTAGTGAGCACGGCCACGACACTCACCGATAACGTTTCCATGATCCGGTTTCTGGGGCGGGAAAGCGATAACCATTCCATTGTTGGCTTGTGCATGGGCGAACAGGGAATCATCAGCCGTGTGCTGGGAGTTCGCGCCGGCAGCGTGTTCACCTTCGCCGCCGTGAGTCCAGGAGAAGCAACCGCTCCCGGACAAGCGACCGGGCAGGAGCTGCGCAGCGTGTACCGCATCGAGCAGGTGGACGCCGCCACCCGAGTTTATGGCGTCGCCGGCGATCCGGTCGCGCACTCTCTATCGCCAGCGATCATGAATGCGGCTTTCCGGCGTGAGAACGTGAACGCCGTTTATCTGGCGCTGCACGCCAAGACCCTCAAAGACCTGCTCACCTGCGTGCGCGAGATTCCGATTCATGGTCTCAGCATCACGATGCCGTACAAGGAAGCCATTCTTCCCTACCTGGACAACACGGATTCCCATACCACGAAGATCGGCGCCTGCAACACGGTGGTTCGGGCCCAGGATGGCAAACTCTATGGATTCAACACCGATACCTCTGGAGTGGTGCGCCCTCTCGAGCGCCGCTTAAGTACGCTGCAGGATGCGAAAATCCTGGTGCTGGGTGCGGGGGGCGCGGCCCGCGCCGCAGTCTTCGGACTAAAGGAACGAGGAGCCGAAGTCTTCATCCTGAATCGCAGTGCGGCCCCGGCGCAGAAGCTTGCACGGCGGGCGCACGCACGATCGGTGAAACGCGCGGACCTGAAAAAGCACGCCTTCGACGTGATCATCAATGCGACGCCGGTCGGCATGGGCAACCTGCGCGAAACTCCGCTGCAGGAAAAGGAAATCAACGCGCGCTACGTCTTCGACATGGTCTACGATCCCCCGGAAACTCGCCTGTTGCAACTGGCAAAAGAGCGAGGCGCGCAGATTATTCCGGGGATCGAGATGTTCGTCCACCAGGCCGCCCGCCAGTTCGAGATATGGACCGGCAAACCCGCGCCCCAGGATGATATGTTGCAAGTGGTGGCTTTGGCCCTCCAGGAACGGGCCGCCCGGGCCGCCGATACAACCCGCAAAAAGTAAGCGGAGGAATCAGGGAGAGAGACCAGAGCCCGAGGACCAGGAAGCTGGGCTGGTTGGCCCGACTCTGTTCACGTCGGACTGGCGAGCGTGCCTTGTTTCGATCACCCGGCCCAGAATGTCAATTGTTCCCCAGAGTTGCGCGGGGTCACCACCCGCGCAAATGCTTTACATCACGAGCGCAAGATTTTCCAGTTCATATTGCAGGACCGGCAGGGCGCACCCCGCCATTTCGACACGGCCAGCCGCGTCCAGGGCCGCCTTTGGGGACACGCCATAGCCTCGTCCCATCAGGAAGACTTGCAGCAACTCGGCCGCCTCGTAAGAATCGATCATGCCGCCCTGCATCAGATCGCTCCGCAAAGCTGCCAGCTCGGTCGCCGTGAACCTGTCTTTGTCGTTATGGATCGCATCGGAATTGCATATGTCATTCATTGCGTCTTCAAACATGGCCGTCATCACCCCCGACTCCGACCTACCTACCACTTTTGCTTATTAGACTCATCGGCAGCCATTCAAGTTGCATGCAATTCTGCTGCCGCGGCTGCCCTCTAGTTCCATATACGTGTGGAAAGCCGATTTAGATTCATAAACCCCTGTGAACTTCGGAAGTTGCGCGAGCAACGCAATCGAGGGTCCGGGCTTCCATAAGGTGCCTTTTGTACTTCAGGGTGTTTCAAGACTGACACGAAGTGTCATTGGCGGGCGGGAATGGGGGTCGCCATGAAACAAGTGAGTTCACCGTGGTGGCGGGATATCGCCGGGGGGTGAGCGGAGGGCTGCCTGGCGGGCTTTTGACCGACCAACCGCGAGGACTTGGACGTGTCGTCGAACTCTTGCGCTCGGCCGTCGAATCAAGGGTTCTCGATCGTTGCCTCGTCCATCAACATAATGGGAATGTCGTCTTTCACCGCATACACTCGGCGACATTGCGCGCACTTCAAGCTCTCCGGACTTTCCCGGTATTCAAGGGCCTGCTTGCACGCCGGGCAAACCAGAATTTCCCGCAACTCCTTGGCAATCATGGGTGGCATTGTACGCCTCCTGGAGTGGATCCATTGCTCACGGAGACACAGAGCGACCCGGAATCCTGAGCGCGCGGTGCCAGGACAGCACAGAAGAGTTTTAGGGCGAAGGTCGGCTCGCGCGCCGCACTGGGTCGCTTGGCAGTGTAATATTTTCTAGCCAAAGACCCATGACCAAAGCCCCTGGGCCAAAGCCCGGAGAACGAATGTCGAGCCGAATCCTCAACGGTACCAGCATCGCAAGTGAAATTCGTGGTGAAGTGGCGGCGGAAGTGAAGAAGATGGCCGCTGCCGGAGTTCGTCCCGGCCTGGCCGTTATCCTGGCCGGGCATAATCCAGCGTCGGAGATTTACGTTCGCGGCAAGGTCAAAGCCTGCGAAGAGGTCGGCATATACAGCGAACAACACACGCCGGCTGCAACCACGACGACCGCAGAGCTGTTAGCTCTGATGGATGATTTGAATCGCCGGGAAGAGGTGGATGGCATTCTGGTGCAGTTACCGTTGCCGACGGGAGTGGATTCGAAAAAGCTGTTGCTGGCCGTAGATCCCGCGAAGGATGTCGACGGGTTCCATCCGCTGAATGTAGGTTTTCTCTCGACTCAGCGGCCGGGATTGGTCCCCTGCACGCCGGCCGGAGTGATTGAGATGCTGAGCCGTAGCCGAATTCCCATCGCCGGGCAAGAAGCCGTGATCGTGGGGCGCAGCGACATCGTCGGAAAACCCGCGGCGATGCTCTTGCTCAACGCCAGCGCTACGGTAACGGTATGCCATTCGAAAACCCATGATCTGCCGGAAGTCTGCCGGCGGGCGGATATCCTGGTGGCGGCAATCGGCCGGGCTGGCATGATTACGCGCGAATTTGTGAAGCCAGGCGCCACTGTGATTGATGTCGGCATGAACAAAGTGACGGACGAAAGAGAGTTTCAGCGGCTGTTCGGGGGCAATTCGAAGCGCGAAGAATCTTTCCGCACGAAGGGCGCCGCGCTGGTAGGAGATGTGCATCCCGAAGTGGCCCAAGTGGCGGGAGCAATCACACCGGTTCCGGGAGGAGTAGGTCCACTCACCATCGCCATGCTGATGTACAACACCGTGAAAGCGGCGAAAATGCGGCGGGGAACTTTGTCAGTGGCGATTGACCAGTGATCCGACAACCTGCATCTTGCTCACGGCGAACTCCTGAATAGCTCGGAGGAGGTTCGAGGAAAGCGCGCAGTGAGTTTTTTGTTGGACTGGCCACGAATCACGGACCATGGGCCACTGAAATTTATGCTGAAAGTTGGCCTCACCGGCGGCATCGCGTCGGGCAAATCGGTGGTAGGTGAGATGTTCGTCGGGCTAGGCGCCCACCTCGTTCAGGCCGACCGGATTGCTCACGAACTGATGCGCCCCGGTCAGCCCGTCTACAACGAGGTCGTAAGGCATTTTGGCGGAAGCATTCTGAATCCCGACCTCAGCGTGAACCGTGCCCAGCTGGCAGAAGCTGCTTTTGGCACAATGACGGAGCGTACGCCATCTCCGCTCGCCTCCCGCATTCAGGAGTTGAATCGCATCGTGCATCCCGCAGTGATCCGCAGTCAGGAGGAGTGGATGGAGGAGATCGGACGCAAGGATCCCTGTGCCGTTGCCATGGTGGAAGCGGCACTCATTTTCGAGGCGGGCGCGGCCAAACGCTTTGATCGTCTCATCGTGGTCACCTGCAGGGATCAACAGCGAGTTGAGCGCTTCGCGAAGCGCCAGAAGTTGGCGCTCGATGCCGCACGAAAAGAGGTGGAGCGCCGCATGGCTGCGCAACTGCCCGAAGCGGATAAGATCAAAGCTGCCAGCTACTTGATCGACAATTCCGGATCGCTCGATCAGACACGGGGCTTCGTGCGACACATATGGGAGCAATTACGCCCCGATGCCAGTTCCAAGAATTAGGGGCAGGGCAAAAAGAACGCCGTATATTCCCGAAGGAGGAGTCTAAGGGTTTTACTGTATACATCGGCTTCGATCCGAATCGGTATGATCAACCGTGCGTCGGGCGGGCTTTTGCCTCTCCAACAGGCTCGCTGCGTTGTCTCCGCTTAACCAACCGGGCACATACAACTTCGGTCGAGCCGGTGTGGTTGCGTGGTGTCTGAGAACCAGAATATGCGGGTGCTGATCGTCGATGACCATGAAGTCGTGCGTCGGGGCGTCCGCTCTCTTCTCTCGAGTCATCTCGACTATGAGGTGTGCGCCGAAGCAGTGGATGGGCAAGATGCGGTTGAGAAAGCGCGGCAGTTCACTCCCGACATCATCGTGATGGACGTTAGCATGCCCAAGCTAAATGGCCTCGAAGCGGCGCAAGAGATTCGCACGGTTTTGCCGGATTCTGAGATACTCATTCTTAGTCAGCATGAATCCGCCGAGATGGTCCGTCAGGCTTTCAAGGCGGGCGCCCGCGGGTACGTTGTGAAATCGTCGATCGCCAGAGACCTACTGGTTGCCATGGACACGGTGAGCCAGCACCTGCCCTTCTTTGACCCAGCAATTTCCCAAGTTGAGCGTACCCGTCATGTGGATTTTCAAGAGATTCTGCAACGCAGTGTGGCATTGGAACAGGCCCTGCGGGACAGCGAAGAACTCTATCGGACCACTTTCGAATTGGCGGCGGTTGGAGTTGCGAATGTGAGCCCGGATGGTCGATTTCTGAGGGTCAACGGCAAACTCTGCGAGATCACCGGCTACAGCAAAGACGAATTGCTGAAGATGACTTTTCACGACATCACATATCCGGACGACCTTGCGGACGAGGTGGCTCAAGGCGAAAAAGTGAAGAGGGGCGCTCTGGATACCTTTGTGCTGGAAAAGCGATACATCCGAAAAGACGGGTCCATTCTCTGGGCAAGTCTGTCGGTATCCGGGGCCCGGGACGCGACTGCAAAATTGAAGCACTTCATATCCGTAGTGGAAGACATTGGTGTTCGCTGGGAAGCGGAAGAAGCGCGATCCAGACTGGTGGCGATTGTGGAATCCTCCGACGACGCCATCATCTCGAAGACCCTCAACGGGGTCATCCAAACCTGGAATGACGGAGCTCAACGGATTTTCGGATTCACACCCGAAGAAGCAATCGGAAAACTCATCACGATCGTGATTCCCCCTGAGCTGCATGAGGAAGAAAAGAAAATCATAAGCCGGTTGAGGAATGGCGAACGCATCGCGCATTACGAGACCATACGGATGACGAAGTCAGGGGAGAGGCTGAACATTTCACTCACCGTTTCTCCCGTCAAGAATTCAGAAGGCAAGATCGTGGGCGCTTCGAAGATTGCCCGCGACATCACTGCGAGCAAGCGCATCGAGAAGGCGCTCAAAGAGGGCGAAGCGCGCCTACGAGCCGCATTCAGCCAAACCTATTCCTTCTTTATCTTGCTTACCCCGGAGGGGACCATCCTCGAGGCGAATCGAGCTGCGCTGGAAGCCGCGGGCAGCTCGCGGGAACAGGTGGTGGGCCGCAAGTTCTGGGAGCCGTGGTGGTCCCCTTTGCCAAAGGAAGTCGCGATCCTGAAAGATAGCGTGGCCCGAGCTGCGCGCGGAGAGCTGGTTGGGGACGAATGCTATTTCTGCTTGGCGGACGGGACAACCCGCTTCGCCCAACGCACCCTGAGTCCGGTTCTCGACCAAGGCGGAAATCTTGTAATGATTGCCGCTACGGGATTGGACATCACCGAGCAAAAGGACCTACGCGAAAAACTTGAAGCGCGCGTCAAGCTACGTACGCAGGAACTGGAGGAGAAGAATCAAGCCTTACGGGAACAGGCGGAAACCGTACGAGATCTTTCCGGGCGCCTGCTTCGTGCCCAGGACGAAGAACGCCGTCGCATTGCCCGTGATTTACATGACAGCTCGGGGCAGATTCTGGTGGCGGTGCAGATGAATCTGGCGCCCTTGGAAGCCGAGGCGCAAAAGGTGAATGCTGACTTCGCGAGAGGAATTCGGCAGAGCATCGATCTGGTGGAACAGCTTTCCAAGGAATTGCGCACCGTCTCATATCTACTTCATCCGCCATTGCTGGATGAAGTCGGTCTGCCTTCGGCCCTGCACTGGTACGTGGAAGGTTTTGCCGAGCGCAGCAGAATCGGCGTCGAGCTTGAGGTTTCGCCCAGCCTGGGACGTCTGCCGCGCGACATGGAGATGACCATCTTCAGAATTGTGCAGGAGGGCCTCACTAACATTCATCGCCACTCCGGCAGCAAGAAGGCAAGAATTGGAATAACCGTTTCCGGGGAAGAAGTCTGTCTCCGGATTCAGGATAACGGCCGCGGCATGCCTGTCCCGCGCCATGGCGACTACTCCACGAAAGCCGTGAGAGCTGGCGTGGGAATTCAAGGCATGCGCGAAAGAATAAAGCAAGTCGGCGGACATTTCGAAATCCATTCGAATGGAACCGGCACTTCCGTCACTGCCACCTTTCCCTGCCCTGCGCCTGTCCCGTAAAGATCCGGCTCCGATCGCTTTGGATGGGTGGCGTCGCGGTGCGTGCAGGGGTTCGTAAACCGCAACCCTCGCGTGCCTCGCGCTCCAACATTGTTTAGAATCAAGTTGGGCCTTCGGCCGTGAGTTACAGTCCGGCTAGGTCCGCCTCCGGTGGGGTTTGCTTTTATGAAAGTCATACGTCCTGCAATATTCGCGCTGGTGATCGCCGGCGCGTTCTTCTATTTCACGACCTGGCGTTCGAACTCTCGGTCGAGCATTCTTCATCCCCCGGATTGGATATCTCATCCCGCGCAAGTGGAGATTACGGAAGCTGCCGGCAACGAGGGGCTCGACAGCGAAGAGCAGAATAATATCCTCGTATATCGCAAGAACATTCCGTCGGTGGTGAATGTGACATCGCGTGCCATGACATACGATTTCTTCTACGGACTGGTTCCGCAGGAAGGTCAAGGCTCAGGCTTCGTGATCGACAAGGATGGACATATTCTCACCAACTATCACGTGGTCGCCGAAGCGCGTCAGGTGGAAGTCACGTTGCACAACCGCAAGAAGTACAAAGCAACGGTAGTGGGAACCGATCCGGCACACGATCTGGCGGTGATACAGATCAAGGCGCCCGATTTGGTTCCCGCGGTGCTGGGCGACTCGCGCAACCTGCAGGTAGGGCAAAAAGTCTATGCCATCGGCAATCCCTTCGGGCTTGCGGGTACGATGACGCGCGGCATCGTGAGTTCGATTCGCCCCGTGCGCGAGCCCAACGGCGCAAGCATTGACGAAGCCATCCAGACCGATGCGGCCATCAATCCGGGGAATTCCGGCGGCCCACTGATGAACTGGCACGGCGAAGTGATTGGCATCAACACGATGATTCTTTCTCCGGTTAACCAGAACGCCGGCATCGGCTTCGCAATTCCGATCAACACGGCAAAGGCTGTGCTGAACGACCTGATGACCCTGGGCCGGGTACGACGTCCGGCTCTCGGTGTCCGCACGATTCCGATCAGCCCGGAACTGGCCGATGAAATGGGGCTGCCCGCCGACTACGGTTTGCTGATCGTGCAAGTTATCCCAGGCGGTTCGGCGGATCAGGCGGGTCTGCGCGCCGGCTCCGAGCGCGCCTATCTCGGGAACACCCCAATCCTGTTAGGTGGAGATTTGATTGTCGCGATCGACGGCGAAAAAGTTGAGGACGAACAGGCACTTTCTCAGATGATGAATAACCATCGCGCTGGAGATACGGTGAAGGTGACGATCTACCGAAACAAAAAACAGCTGGACGTGAGCGTGGCCCTGGGAGAGGCCCGCGAACAAGTGTGACTGTCGATTGCGTTCGAATCGCAGGCTTGAAAGTTCCCCGCTTCCGCGCTATTCTGCCGTTCTGCCGATGACTGCCGTTCGCTAGATCCGCGACCTTGCAACTTGTGAAGCGAGCGCCGAAGTGTGCGCGTTCCGCTTTTGCCGTTCACGCGGTTTCAATCTAGAAAGGATTACGGACATGCAATTTGTGGATAAGGCGTTGGCGCGCCGTTTTGAGGCCTGCGAGGAGATGCCGCAGGTTTTGTACGCGCGAGTGTTCATGAAAACCCGCACTGACATTGGCGCCGCGGAGGAGACGATCTGCGGTGGCCATATGATATTCGCAGGATTGGGATCGCCCATCGGACGAGCGACCGGCCTGGGCTTGGATGGTCCGTTCACGGCGCAGGATTTGGATCGCGTGGAGCAGTTCTATCGTTCGCGCCACGCCCCATCGCAGGTGGATCTTTGTCCGCTGCACGATGCCGCTGTGTTTGAGATGTTCAAGGAGCGCGGGTATGGCATCGCCGAATTGAACAACCTGCTCTACCGCAAGCTAGATGCGGCGGAGAAGTTTCCTGCCGCTCCGGCCGGTTGCGAGATTCGTCGCGGGCGGCTGGCAGAAGCGCGAGAATTGGGAGGCATTGTTGAGCGCGCGTTTTTTCCCGACGGCGCACCGGAGGCGTTCAAGGATCTGCTAACGCCGCTCTATCAGATGGACGGAGCGATGACGTTCGCTGCCAGTTTCGAAAACAAAATCGTAGCTTGTGGAGCTGGGCTCGTGATTCCAGAGCATCGGGTATTCGCGCTGTGCGGAGCGGGAACGGCCCAGGAGTATCGGGGACGGGGATTGCAAACAGCGCTGCTCGGCGTGCGCCTGAGAGCTGCGGCACAGGCGGGATGCGAATACGCCGTTGTGGTGACCCAGGGCGGCTCGACCTCGCAGCGGAACTGTGAGCGGCTGGGGTTTAGCGTGGCTTATAGCAAGGTGACGGTGATCAGGGAGGTGGGCGAGGTCTGATCGGACGGAGGCAAGCACAGATTCCTCGTGACGAGGAATGGCAATGATTTTCCACCACTCCGTGGTGAGATTCTCTACGCTGCGGCCGCGGCGAGGTATTCCTCGATTTCGTTTATTTCTTGGTCGTTGAGTTGCAGGTCGCCGGCGCGCATCACGCCTTCGGCCTGCCTGGCGTCGCGGGCTCCGACGATGGCTCCGGTAACGGCGGGATTGTGCAGGGTCCAGGCAATGGCGACCTCGCCAACTGAGCGGTTGTGCCGTTGGGCAATCTCGCGCAGGCGAGCGACCAGCTCCAGATTACGAGTGAGATTCGGTTCCGTGAAGTCCGGGTGGCCCTTTCGCCAGTCGTCCTGGGGCAGCCTGGCCGCGCGGTCGGGAGTCATGGCGCCGGTGAGAAGGCCAGACGCCATCGGGGAATAAACAATCACTGCAATGTTTTCACGCAAGCAGTAGGGCAAAACGTCTTCTTCGACCTCGCGATGTAGGAGAGAATAGGGAGGCTGCAGCGAAGTGAGGGGAGCGATGGCCTGTGCGCGCTTTAGTTGTTGCACATTGAAGTTGGAGACGCCGATCCAGCGAACCTTACCTTCGCGCTTGAGGTCGGCGAGAGTGGACCAAGCCTGCTCCAGGGCAGGAGAGTCAGGATCATCCGGAGGCCAGTGCATCTGGTAAAGGTCAATCACATTCGTGGAAAGCCGGCGCAGGCTCTCCTCGACTTCGGTCCGGATCGAATCGGCACGGTGGACTTTGCGAACCTGACCATGGGAATCCCAGCGCAACGAGCATTTCGTGAATACGTAAGGTTTGGCGCCGAGCCAGTTTTTGAGGGCGCGGGCCACTACTTCCTCGGAGTGTCCCAAGCCGTAGACGGCGGCCGTATCGATCCAGTTCACGCCCAGTTCGAGTGCACGATGGATGGCGGCGATGGAGTCGTTGTCGTCCTGCGATCCCCAGGCGAATTGCCATCCAGAACCGCCGACGGCCCAGGCTCCATAGCCGACCGGCGTGATGTGCAGATCGGAGTTGCCAAGTTTACGAGTTTGCATTTCAATCTCCTTAATCAGTTTCGATTGATGCTGGCGGCGATGCGATTCAGAATTGAAACATGATGAATGTCGATACGATTCGCGAATACTCGCTGACCTTTCCCGAGGCCAAAGAGAACCTGCAGTGGGGTGACGACCTTTGCTTTAAAGTAGGGGGGAAGATTTTTCTGATGCTTGGCCTCGACGATCCGCGTCTGTGTTTCAAATGCACGCCAGAAACTTTTGCCGAACTGATTGAGCGAGAGGACATTCGTCCGGCGCCTTATGTGGGGCGGTACAAGTGGGTGATGCTGGATCGACTGGATGCGGTGCGGGGGGATGAATTACGGGAGTTGATTCAGGCGTCTTATGAGATGGTGGCGGCAAAGACGCCGGGGAAGAAGGCCTATAAGAAAAGAGGCGCGTCGAAGCGGGCCCATCCGAAGCAGAGAAAGAGGGTGTGACTTTTTCCCTTCCGGGATAGGGCTGACGGCTAGAATGCCGTTCCCCACGATCCCTTGATTTGACTCTGCTTGCCGCCGTCGGCTAGCCTCAAGAGTCCGCCCATTCCTGGACGCCTTCGATCTTGACTCGACTCCGACATAAGATATTGATTTGGCTGCTGATGCCGGCGGCGGTGGCGGGGAAATCATCCCCGGTTTTCGGCTCCACCGAGCCTGTGCATGCGCGGCACGGACTCGTGGTCAGCGCGCACGAATTGGCCTCGCGAGCCGGAGTCGAAATTATGCAGGCTGGCGGCAATGCGGTAGATGCCGCGGTGGCTACCGGATTTGTGTTGGCCGTCGTGCATTCGCCGGCGGGGAATATCGGTGGTGGTGGGTTCATGCTGATCCGGATGGCGGATGGGCAGTCGCATTTTGTCGACTATCGGGAGAAGGCGCCGGAGGCAGCCAGGCGCGATATGTTTCTGGACGCGCAGGGCAACGTGATCGAAGGTGCCAGCGAGTATGGATACAAGGCGATCGGGGTGCCGGGGTCGGTTGCGGGCATGGTCTACGCCGAGCAGAGATACGGCACACTGACCCTGAAAGAAGTGATGGCTCCGGCGATTCAATTAGCGCGCCAGGGGTATTCGCTGAGCTGGGGTGAGGCGCGCGACTTGCATGATAAATATTTAAGCCGATTTGCGGAGTCGCGGCGAATATTTCAGCGCGATGGCAACTTCTATCAACCGGGCGAGATTTTTCGCCAGCCGGATTTAGCGCGCACGCTGGAGCGGATTGCCGCGAAGCCTGACGACTTTTATCACGGCGCGTTGGCGCGGGAGTTGGCGGCTGCCATGCAGAAAGGTGGGGGGCTGATCACGGTGGATGATCTGGGGCATTACGAAGTAAAGGAGCGCGAGCCAATTCGCGGGACCTATCGCGGATACGAAGTGATCAGTGCGCCGCCGCCCTCTTCGGGGGGGACCGTTCTGGTGGAATCGCTGAATATTTTGGAAGGATACGATCTGGATAAACTCGGGGACCGGTCGGCGGAGTCGATTCATTTTACGACCGAGGCGTTCCGACGCGCCTTTTTTGACCGCGCCGAGTTCCTGGGAGATCCGGACTTTGCGAAGATACCTGTGGCGCAGCTCATCGATAAGAAATACGGGGCGGCGTGGCGGGATTCGATTGATGATCGAAAAGCCAGCGCCAGCAAGGATCTGAAGCGGCCTGCCATTTTCAGCGAATTGGAACAATACGCTGCAGCGCATCCCCAGGCGATGACCAATCACGAGTCGCAACATACTACGCATTACTCGGTGGTGGATGCGGAAGGCAACGCGGTCTCGGTGACGACCACGATCAACGACTGGTTCGGATCTCGGGTCACGGCCGATGGCCTGGGATTCTTGCTGAACGACGAAATGGACGATTTCTCCGCGAAGCCAGGGGCGCCGAACTCCGATGGCTTGATGCAGGGCGTGGCGAATGCCATTGGGCCCGGGAAACGGCCTCTCTCCTCGATGACCCCGACCATCGTGGTGCGCGACGGGAAAACCGTACTGGTGCTGGGATCGCCGGGGAGTTCGAAGATTATTACCACAGTGGCGAACGTGCTGATGGGCGTTGTGGATTACGGAATGAATGTTCAGGAAGCGGTGGACGCTCCGCGCTTTCATAACCAGTGGCTGCCAGACGTCTTGAACGTGGAGCAATGGTTTTCGCCGGATACCGTAAAGGTGTTACGGAAGATGGGATACAACGTGGAGTTCGGTCTCCACAACGGCGGCGAGGTCTCTCCTTATTGGAGCGACGCGGAATGCATCGCCGTTGACCCGAAGACAGGCGACCGGCTGGGCGCAAGCGATTATCGGGATAATGGGAAGGCTGTTGGCTACTAGAAACTATTGCTAATTTCTTGATCGTTGCTGGTGGATTGGAACCATATCCGCCTTGATCGGTTTTTCCATCAACCATCAGCGATCAACAATCGGCAATATTGTTGATAAGGATCCGGCATGTTGAAGGCAGTCTCAACTTATTTGTACGTGAAAGAGCGTTTGCATCCGGGAATTCTCGATGGGCTGACTCGCAGCGGAGTGCAAGCGATCGAGATCTTCGCGGCGCGGCAGCATCTCGATTACGCCAACCGCAAGGCGCATGTGAAAGAGATTGCGGAGTGGTTTCGCGGAAGCGGAGTGCCTCTGAATTCCGTGCATTCGCCTCTGTATGCGGATTACGAGTGGGGACGGGCCGGAGCACCACCGATTAACCTGGCATCCACCGATCGCGCCGGGCTGGTGGTGGCCATGGATGAAGTGAAGCGCGCGCTGGAGATTGCGGAGCAGATTCCATTTCGCTTCCTGGTGCAGCACTTGGGATTGCCCAATGAAAGCTTCAGCGAGAAGAAGTTTGAATCGGCAATGACTTCGATCGAACACTTGCGGGCGTTTGCCAAGCCGCTGGGCGTGCGTATTCTGCTGGAAAATATTCCCAATGAACTTTCGACACCAGAGCGGTTGGTGGAAATGATTCGGAGCGCTCATTTTGACGATGTCGGGATCTGCTTTGATTTCGGGCACGCCCACATCATGGGATCGGTGAGCGAGGCCTTCGAGATTTTGCGGAAGCAGATCTACTCCACGCACGTTCATGACAATGCGAAAGTCCAGGATTCTCATTTGTGGCCTGGACAGGGCAACATTGACTGGAAGGAAGCGATGCAACTGCTGCGATCGGCGCCGCAAACGCCGTCCTTGATGCTGGAGCTTGGGGAGAACGAGAAAGTGAATCCGCTGGAAAAACTGTGGGAAACTTTCGAGAAGCTGGAAGCGGCGTAAAAACGATTCACCGCCCAGAACTCCCAGAGCACCGAGCAAAGACGGGCAGCGCAATTATTTTCCAGGCAGCCTTTGCGTGCTCTGCGGTAAATGGTTTTCTCGAGCAGGTTTCTAAATTATGTCCTCACCGGTAACAACGATTGCGGAAATTGGAAAGCATGAGGGCCAACCGGTAACTCTGCGCGGCTGGCTCTATAACTTGCGCGAGAGTGGAAAGCTTTTGTTTCCACAATTTCGCGACGGATCAGGCGTGATCCAGGGGGTGGTGCCGAAAAATGCGGTGACGCCGGAAGTATTTGCGGCGATTAAGACTCTCACCCAGGAGTCGAGCGTGATCGTCGAAGGGAAAGTTCGCGCCGATCAGCGTGCGCCTGGCGGCTATGAGCTCGATGTGATCCATGTGCGGGTGATTCAGCGCGTGCCGGAGTCCGATCCATATCCGATTACTCCGAAAGAGCATGGCACCGAATTTTTGATGGAGCACCGGCATTTGTGGGTGCGCTCGCAGCGGCAGGCGTCGATTCTGCGGGTGCGTGCGGAAATCATTAAAGCGGTGCGTGATTTCTTTGACGAGCGTGGCTTCACGCTCACCGATCCGCCCATTCTTACTCCGGCGGCTTGTGAAGGCACGAGCACACTTTTTCCAGTCGACTATTTCGAAGAGCAGGCGTATCTGACGCAGTCTGGCCAGCTTTACATTGAAGCCACGGCGATGGCGCTGGGCAAGGTGTATTCGTTTGGTCCAACGTTTCGCGCGGAGAAGTCGAAGACCAGGAGACATCTCACCGAGTTTTGGATGGTCGAGCCGGAGATTGCCTATGGCGAACTCGACGACCTGATGGATCTGGCGGAGGGGCTGATCAGCTTCGTCGTGAAGCGCTGCCTGGAGCGGCGGCGGCCGGACTTGCTGGCAATTGGCCGCGATCTATCGAAACTCGAAAAAATCGAGCCGCCTTTCCCGCGGATCAGTTATGACGATGCGGTGAAGAGTTTGCAGGAAGGCTATGCCAAGGGCGTGCTGGAATCCAAGTTTGAGTGGGGTGGTGATCTGGGCTCGCCCGATGAGACGTATCTTTCTGCGCAATTCGACAAACCGGTGATGGTGCATCGCTATCCGGCAAAGGTGAAGGCCTTTTACATGGAGCCGGATCCGCAGCGTCGGGAGTTGGCTTTGTGTGTGGATGTGCTAGCGCCGGAAGGCTACGGAGAAATCATTGGCGGGTCCCAGCGTATGGCGTCACATGAATTGCTGTTGCAACGCATCCAGGAGCACGGTTTGCCGGAGGAAGCGTTCAAGTGGTATCTGGATTTGCGCAAGTACGGTAGCGTACCGCACGGCGGATTTGGCATGGGCATTGAGCGGGCCGTGGCCTGGATCTGCGGCCTCGAGCATGTGCGGGAGACGATTCCTTTTCCGAGAATGCTAAATCGGCTGTACCCATAATTCGATTCGAGAATCTATGACGACAACCATCAGCACCACCAATATCGCGCCGAAGAAGATTCGTGTGATTGGAGTACCGCTTGATCTGGGCCAATCCCGCCGGGGCGTCGACATGGGACCTTCGGCCGTGCGCGTGGCGGGGTTAGAGGCGCGGCTGGAAGCCTTGGGGCACCAGGTGGAAGATGGTGGCAATGTTCCCGTGGCGATTCCGGAACAAAAAAAAGAAGGCGACACGCACGCCAAGTATTTGAAGGAAATTACCGCCACGTGTACGAAGCACGCGGAGTTGGTGGTGAAGACGCTCGAAGCGGGGCAAATTCCTCTGGCGCTGGGCGGAGATCATTCGATGGCGGCGGGGACGGTATCGGGCGTAGCGGAATTTTATCGTCGTCAGAATCAGCGCATCGGACTGATCTGGATCGACGCACATACCGACATCAACACGCCGGAGAGCTCGCCGAGCGGCAATGTTCATGGGATGCCTCTTGCCGCGCTGATGGGGCTCGGCCCGCCAGAGTTGTGCAACATCTTCGATTTTTGCCCGAAGGTGAAGCCGGAGAACTGTGTTCTGGTGGGAGTGCGCGACATCGACGCGATTGAGAAAGAACATGTTCGTCGCGCCGGAATCGGCGTTTTTACCATGCGCGACATCGATGAGCGCGGCATGCGTACTGTGATGGAAGAGGCCCTGCGCATGGCCGGACGCGGGACTGCCGGATATCATATCTCGCTGGATATGGACTGGATTGATCCCGAGGATGCTCCTGGAGTAGGCACTCCGGTGCGCGGCGGTGCGACTTACCGGGAGGCGCATCTTGCGATGGAGATCATTGCCGATCACGGACGCATGCTAAGTTTCGAAATCGTGGAAGTGAATCCGGTGATCGACGAGCATAATCAGACCGCGGACTTGGCGGTGGAGTTGGCGCTCTCGGCATTCGGAAAGAAGATTCTGTGACAATCGTGCTGAAGTGAGGTTCGGATGAACTTACGTTCCCGCTCGATGCCGCGGGCTGCGATGTTGGCCGCAGTTTCGCTGTTTGCCTTCTCGCATAATGCCTTTGCACAAAGTCAGGCTGCTCTGCCGATGGAGAAGGTGGCCTCCGTTTTTGGTCAAAACATTTGCTACGACGAGGCGGGTGAGGGTCCGGTGGTGATTTTTTTGCACGGACTGGGTGCCGTCAAGGAAATCTGGATGCCGAGTTTTGCGGCCCTTGCGCCCAACTACCACGTTTATGCGATCGACCAGATTGGCTTTGGCCATTCTGACAAGCCGCTACTGGACTACAAGATCGCGACGTTCGTGGATTTTCTTGAGGGATTCATGAAGGCGCAAAACATCAGCAAGGCGACACTCGTGGGAAACTCGCTGGGAGGCTGGATCGCATTGGACTTCGCGGTGCAGCACCCGGCAATGGTGGAAAGGCTGGTGCTGGTGGATTCCGCTGGACTTCCTTGGATGAAGCCTAACGCGACCGTCGACTTAAATCCTTCCTCCGAAGCGGCAACTCGCACGCTGCTTGAGTCGCTTTTCTACGACAAAAAGATGGTGACCGATGATTTTGTCCGGCAAGTCTTTGTCGACCGTATGCGCAACAACGACGGATACACGATCCAGCGCACGCTGGCCGGTTTTGCCACACCCCAGTTTGACGATACAAAGCTGGGCTCCATTCACGGGCCAACATTACTAGTATGGGGGCGAGAGGATGAGTTGATTCCGGTGGCAAGTGGAGAAAAGCTTCGCGATGGTATTTCCGGGGCGAAGCTAGTGGTGTTGGAGAAGTGCGGCCACGTACCGCAAATCGAAAAACCGGCGGAATTCAACCAGGCGCTGCTGGAGTTTCTGGGGAAGTAGGGGGGAGAGCAAGGGGAGCGGTACCTTCTGTACCGGATGCGGATTTCTTCCGCGTCCACCTTAAAACCTTATGCAAAAACTTCGGGTTGGAGTTCTTTTTGGCGGGCGCAGCGGAGAGCATGAAGTGTCTTTGCTTTCTGCTGCATCCGTTCTGCAAGCGATTGATAAAGATAAATATGAAGTTGTGCCGATCGGCATTACCAAGGATGGCCGGTGGCTGACTGCCGCGGAAGCGGAGAACCTATTGCAGGGCAAACTGGTTCTGGAAGCGCGCCATTTGCGCGCAGGGGATCCGGAAATCACGGAACCCGCGGCGGTGCTCGCTCGCGGCGAAGCCGTGGTGGTCCCGCCCGAACCGGTACATCGGCAAAGTGGGCTGGTGCCGTTCCAGACGGACGCGCCGCTCACGCGTCGTGCCAGTGATCGCGCCATCAATGTAGACGTGATTTTTCCTGTGCTGCATGGCACATTCGGGGAAGACGGAACGATCCAGGGGCTGCTCGAACTGGCGGACCTGGCCTACGTGGGCGCGGGAGTGCTGGGTTCAGCCGCCGGCATGGACAAAGACATTATGAAGTCTTTGTTTCTTGCCGCTGGAATCCCCATGGTGAAGCACGTCACGATTCTGCGCAGCGCGTGGGAGAAGGATTCCAGGAAGGTTCAAAAGATTGTCGAGAGCAAGCTGAAATATCCCGTCTTCGTGAAACCCGCGAATTTAGGATCGTCGGTGGGTATCAGCAAGGCGCACGATCGCAAAGAACTCGGACCGGCCATTGAGGAAGCGGCGAAATTCGATCGCAAGATTGTCATCGAGCAGGGAGTGGGCGGAAAGAAACATAAAGCGCGGGAGATCGAATGCTCGGTTCTGGGCAATGATGAGCCAGTCGCTTCAGTTCCCGGGGAAGTTGTTCCCATCAAAGAATTCTATGATTACAACGCCAAGTATCTCGACGAAGGGTCTGAGCTCATCATTCCTGCGAAGCTTACCAGGGCGGAAACGAAAAAAGTTCAGGAGCTGGCTGTGCGTTGTTTTCAAGCCGTGGATTGCTCCGGTTTAGCGCGCGTCGATTTTCTGATGGATCCGCTTACCCGGAAGATTTATTTGAACGAGATCAATACCATGCCGGGATTCACATCGATCAGTATGTATCCCAAACTGTGGGCCGCGTCGGGGCTCGAGTATCCGGACTTGATCGACAGACTGATTCAGTTTGGGCTGCAGCGGCATGCGGACAAGAAGAAGAATCAGTACAGCCGGTGAGTCTTCCGAAAATCGGACGCGTCCGGCATCTTCGTCCCATTCCTCGCCAGAAGTAACTTGCAGATCCCGCCACTCTTGCCGATGCTGTCGGTATGGCGGGCAATGGCTTGCATTATCTGACGGGGAACGATTGGATCTTGATCCAGGCGAAGGCCTCGCGGCAAACCTTCAAGCTGGGGGAAGAGATAATCAAAGAGGGGGAATGCCCTAACTGCGTATATATAATCCGTCGAGGGCAAGCTACCGTGGAGCTGGCAGGAAGCAGTTCGCGGGCGATTGTGGCGGCACTCGGGCCAGACGACATCTGCGGCGAAATGTCCTTTCTGGAACAGGGCAAGGCAACGGCGGCGATAATCGCCAGCGAAGAGGAAGTGGAAGTCGACGAAGTCGAAGCATGCGAACTGCGGGCAATATTTGCGGCTTTCCCGGGACTTGCATCCCGTTTTTATCTCTCCCTGGCAGTGATACTGGCGCAGAGGCTGAAAGTTACTTCCAAAGAGCTAGCGCGTGAGATGTCGCTCCGCGATCGGCCCGTGAGCGAATCGCCGCGCGGGTGTGGAATCCGTGGAACTCTAGGGCGTCGCCACCAGCGGTAATTCAACGAAACTCATCAGACCGGGAGCGTGATACACGCGCTGTATGGCCGTGCGATACTCATCCGGCTTGGCCCAGAAAATGTTCGGAACAAATGTTTGCGGATTACGGTCGTAAAGCGGAAACCAGCTTGATTGAACCTGCACCATGATGCGGTGGCCAGGCAGGAATACGTGGTTCGCCGTGGGTAGGTTGAAGCGGTAGAGCAAGGGCTGGTCGGCGGCGATGGGCTTGGGAGTCGCGAGATTTTCGCGATAACGGCCGCGGAAGATATCGGCTGAAATCATTAACTCGTACCCACCCATGGGGGCATCCTCCGCTACTTCATCGGGGTATACGTCGATTACTTTCACGACCCAATCCGAATCTGTACCGCTCGTGGAAGCCACCAGGTTGGCGACCGGCTGCCCGCTGATTTTCATAGGAGCGGTCAGGACGTCGGAAGTAAAAACTAGAACGTCGGGACGCCCAGAAGCTTCGCGCTGGTCGTCGACCAGCCACTCCGGCCAGGTAAGGCCGTTGGCGTATCCAATGGGCTGAATGGGACGAGCGCGGAACGGTACGGGCTTGGCCGGGTCGGAGATATATTCGTCGAACGCAGAGTCGTTCGCCTTAGGGGCGCCCCAGCTAAGCTTGAGTCCGGCGGCGAAATACAGAGGCGTTGCTTGAACGGTGCATCCACTCGCGCAGCCGGCCGGCCAGGTGGGTAAGCGGCGCCACGTGTTGGTTCCGGTTTCGAAAGCCGTAACCGGCGCTATGTCAGCCTTGGGCTCACCCTCCTTCAGATACCTATCGAGAAAAGGCCGGAGGATTTCCTGCCGGAAATAGAGTCCGGTATCACGATTGAATTTTATGGCTCCCAGGGAGCTGCCGTCGCCAATCTCCTGTCCGTGGTGCCAGGGGCCCAGCACGAGAAACAATTTGTCCTGGTTGGCGCTCACGGCTTTGAGCGCTTTGTAAGCCGCAGGGGCTCCGTAAATATCCTCCTGATCCCACAGGCTATCAACTAGCATGGTGGGCACTTTCAACGGCTGGGCCGCAAGGATGCGATCCATCGCTTGCGCCTGCCACCATGAATCGTAACTGGGATGATCCAACAGCTTGCGCCAGAAGCCGACTTGCTCCAATCCGTGGCGACGGCCGAGTTCACCGGCTGAGCCAGCCTCCATGAAAACGTCGTAATCGTCGAAGTGGTTCGTCCACCATTTTTCTTCCGACCCGCGAGTCGCCTCTTGGAGGTAGATGTAATTCATGTTCTGCTCGCGAAAGGCGCCGTTGTGGAACCAGTCGTCGCCTATCCAGCCATCGACCATGGGATTCATCGGTACGGCAACTTTGAGCGCGGGATGCGGATTGACGAGCGCCATCAGGGTGGTGAATCCATCGTAGGAAATGCCGAGAATGCCGACCTTGCCATTGCTCTCGGGGAGATTCTTAACCAGCCAGTCGATGGTGTCGTAAGTGTCGGTGGAGTGATCCACCGGAGTGGGGTTTAGCGCACCGTGCAGCGGGCGAGTCATGACGTAGTCGCCCTCGGAGCCGTACTTGCCGCGAACGTCCTGCACCACGCGGATGTAGCCGCCTTCGACAATCACGTCGGTCGCATTGTCGTAGCCATTCAGAATCGCTCCCAGATGCGAGCTTTCGGCGTGGCTGGTTTGTGCCGTCGCGCTGTAAGGGGTGCGCGTGAGCAAGATCGGTGCGTTCTTCGCGCCCTTGGGCAGAACAATGACAGTGTGCAGTTTCACACCGTCGCGCATCGGGATCATTACATCGCGCTTGCTGTAGGAGAAGCTCGACGTCACGGGCGTGACAGTGGAGGGTGTCTCGCTCGGCAAATCGGAAGCGGTCTGGGCGGAACACGGTTTCGTCAGTAAGAGCGCGCCCAAAACAACGCCGAGAACAACGGCATTCCGAAGCCGAAAAATCGCAAACCATGAGCTTCTTTTCCGCAATGCAAAACACCTTCCCAGCTTCTCCATGCTCACCTCGCGAATGAAGAGTGTACTGAGGGAGAGGCGAAGGAACAACTGGCACGTCGCTTAATAGGTTCGCGGCGATCACCGGATGTAGAGCCGGCGCTGCCTGCAGAAGGGAAAATCGGCCAGGGGACCGGCCTTCTCGATGAAGTGTAGCGGCGCGCCCGCACGAATGGAATGGGCTCCGAGCAGAAAGCGGATTCCTCCGGTCTCGCTGCGCGCGCGCGCCGGAATGACAAGGGGGTCCTTTCACGCTGTCCAGCATACGACCATGGCCAGCTTAGTCAGTGAAGTACATGATTACCGCGATTACCGCAACTCCCTAATCCTAATGCGACTCCCTATGCGACCTATGCGACCTATGCGACTCCCTATGTTGTTAGCAAGTTAAAACGTCCGCTTTTCGTAGCAAGTGAAATGTCCGGTCTTGGTTAATCTCCCGCCGCCGCCGAGGCGGTGGGAAAGTGGGAATCCCGCGGGTTTTGCGAGATTTCCAAGCGAGGTGGAAAAGTCGGCTTTTGGACTTTTCCACGGAGCGTCTTTTCCACAGCCTTTGCCGGCGCCGTTTTTACGGCAG
>Ga0187875_10000303_pt1 | contig 44017 bp, 40 predicted proteins | sample June2016WEW_17_1_2_FD_132978 | JGI IMG/M metagenome (GOLD analysis project Ga0187875, IMG submission 132978) | Peatland microbial communities from SPRUCE experiment site at the Marcell Experimental Forest, Minnesota, USA - June2016WEW_17_10 | ecosystem: Environmental > Terrestrial > Soil >...
ACCGTTCGACCCGCTATCGATGAAACTTGTTGAATAGGCCACACCTTTATAGGTGGCTGTAAAGTTTCCATAAGCATCAGGGACGTAAACCTTGGCCGCTCCCAGAGCGTTATTCGACTCCGTCCCAATGCCAAAAATCAGGGAACCGCTCAGGGTCGCCTCAGGGCTTGAAACCATGGGCAATTCGATGACGACGCCATTGTTGTCGGACGAAAACAGGGCAACCGGATTTTGCACCTGCTGCGTCAACCCTTCGGCAATTACCTCGCAGCCCGAGGAAGGACAATCATAGTACAGGCCAGGATTTGCCGAACCAGTCTGTGAACATGCCGATCCGCAATCCTGCGCATATAGGCCGATTCCGAGAATGCCGTTGGCTCCCAAGGTTTGCACCGTGTTCGCTGGCGCCAATCCGAGATCTGTGCACCCCTTCGGAACCGTGAAGTTATCATTAATGACCTGGATATGAACTGAACTGGCCCTCTCGCCCGCAATCTGCACATCTGCAGCCTGCACCGGACCCCATGTGTAAGTTGCGAGAAAGGGAAGACATTCCACGACAGGATTTCCGGCGGAAGAGTCTTGTTGCGGCAAACTAAGCGTGAGTGCGGACGATAATATCCTTAACCCATACGATCCAGTGTCAACCAAAACATCGTCAATCGTTTGGCACTCGGATGTTCCGGGCACGCAGACCGTTACGCCGGCGAACGCCGCATCCACATAATTGCCCTCGGGTCCTGAGTTTACCGAAATCGGCGCGACGTTCTGGCCGGTGGGGGTGGCTACCGGCGTCGTGGCAGTATCCGTATGGCTATTGCTTCCGCCGCAAGCGACCGCAAGTCCACAGATCAGGAAAATGCTAAGTGCTTGGAACCGTTGGACCGCGCTCATCGGATCGCCTCAGCGGAGACGCTGGCGGGTAGTTGGTCAGGAATGTAGGCCCTCCCGGCAAAGAACCGGCCATGCCCGCCGACTTGCACAACGAAGCCCGGCAGCTCAATCGAAAGTGGTCGGCGTCCCATTTGAGAGCTGGTCTGGGTTTTCACGGCCTGGACGTATTGGTCAAAATAGCTTCCCAGCAGTTGTCGCATATCGGGGGGCCATGATCCCTGCCAGGCAACGCCAAATACTTTGCCCTGGGAAGATACGTACTCCCTCACCATTGTGCCGGTAGCCGCTTGGATTTCATGGACGTTGTACGATTCCGCAGTCGTTATATGCCGGGATCCTTGCAGATGAATCTGGTCTGCCTCCACGGATGCGGCATCACCACCCAGGGCTGCCCAAGCAGGCAGGACCGAGGAAATTATCGCGAATAGAGCGCCGGCGGCCAGAAAATTCCATGAATTCCCGGAGGCTCGCCGTCGTGATCTCGAGTCGGTTTTGCTCATATTTCGTCAGGTTTCTGATTAGATTTATAGAACACGGTTTAGGTTGCCGCTCCCAGCCCTGCAGTTTTACCAAGATTCCTGCGCATCCAGCGCTTTTCGTGAACCTCCAGTCTGGCCGTCTTTGCGAAATCTTTCTTCCTAACCCCTTTCAAATCGGGTTAATATGTAGAAGACAGGGCCCTTGCCTATGGCTGCGATCGCTCAAATACCCCGACCTGCTTCCTATAATCGCCGCCTGTGCGTTCGGCAAAAAGCCCACATCCCCGCATATGCAACCGTTATGGGCCGCGAGTCCACTGACATGCTCGATCTGTACGAAGTGTTAGACCTGAGCGAGAGCGGCGTAGCGATCCAGTGCACCTTGCCGTTGGTGATCAACGAGATGGTCGACTTGGCCCTGGATCTCGCGGAATCTGACGGACAGATCTCGGCTTCTGCGCGTGTGGCTTGGTTCGATTTAGGTGGACGGGTTGGCCTCGAGTTTTCGCCTCTTACGTATCCTGGTGTGCGCCGGTTGCGGGAGTGGCTGTTCCTGAACGCAGTGGCTGCGGCCTCCAATGCGGAGCTCTTAAACGCGCAGTCCCTGAACTCGCAGCCTTCTCCTCGTTGGCATGATGACGCAGACATTTTCAGCGCTGTGGCAGCGGCAGAAAGAGAAGCTGAATCGCTTGGTTCAGACCTCGAAGCGGTTCTTTCGTTGATCGCTTCCCGCGCTCGATCGCTCCTCAGAGCCTCCGGCGCGGCCATTGCTCTTGAGGGGAATGAAGTCGGAACCCTGGTCTGCCACGCCAGTTCCGGCTCCAGCGCTCCCCCCTATGGCGCCATTTTTCAGGCTGGTTCAGGTTTCTCCGGCGAATGCGTGCGCACAGGACAAATACTGCGCTGCGACGATACCGAGACCGACGAGCTCGTGGATCGCGAGAGCTGTCGTGCCCTTGGTATTCGTTCCATGCTTGCCGCTCCCGTCGGCACACGAGTAATCGGACTGCTCGAAGTATTCTCCGCCGAACCCAGTGCCTTTCTCGACAACGATAGTATTGTGCTCTCCCGTCTTGCAGAGGCCATTCTCTCCGCGCTGCGTCGCGCAAAACCGCATCACGATCCGCCTCCATCACCCCCCCAGTCACCAAAGTTCCTTTCCTCTTCGCCGGGAAGTGTTCTCTTTGCTTTTACTCCGGCCAAAGAGCCCGAGAGTGCAGAGGCGAAGAGCGGCTTATTCGGCCAGAAGGAGAGTATCGGCGGAATTCGGCTGCCTCGAACTCATCTTCTGTTGCTCATCATAGTGGCCGCGATAGTCGCTCTGGCGCTCGGCTTCATCCTGGCCAGGAAAAAAATTCACGCCGGCGATCTAAACGACGAACACACCGTTCTTGCCTCAACTAAGCCGCCTCTTGACGGTGCTGCCATCTCCGGACCGAAGATGTCAGCCCATATTGCGTATCTCGCTCAATTGCGAGATCTGGCAAGTCATGGCGATCCCGCTGCCGAGAATGCTCTCGGCCTTCTTTATGCGCAGGGCGATGAGAAGCAGTCGATCGAACAGAACGAGAAGGAAGCCGCTCTCTTGTTTATCAAGGCCGCAGAGCATGGCAGCGTTCCAGCCCAGTCTAAGCTGGGATCGCTCTACTTAAGCGGCCGCGGCTTGGCCCAAGATCCAAACCGAGCATATTTCTGGACCGTGCTCGCCCGCGCCGGCGGGGACGATGCCAGCAAAGTTCTTGCTCCTTTTATCGCGACGCGTCTCACGCTCGCCCAACGGGCCGCCATCGAGCAGCAGGCCGAGCAGTGGCTCCAGCAACACGAGTCCGCCACGAAAGCTGCTCGCTAGAAGCCCGAATCCGGAAGTTCGTCCCATTCCGCGGGGATAGAAGCTAAAATAAGAGGCAGAGGTTGCAGTGTCTACCCTCCGCAATATTCTCGATGAGCGAGTCCGCGAAGCCGATTCCAGCCTCTACGAGAAGCTCGAGAACCGCCGCGTGCGTTGCTTCGCTTGCGGACATTGCTGTCCCATCCCGGAAGGTCAGCCCGGTGTGTGCAAAGTTCGTTACAACCGCGGCGGCACGCTTTATGTCCCCTGGGGCTATACGGCGGGAACCCAATGCGATCCCGTGGAGAAGAAGCCATTTTTTCACGCGCATCCTGGAGCGCTAGCCTATAGCTTTGGAATGCTGGGCTGCGATCTTCATTGCTCTTACTGTCAAAACTGGGTGACGTCGCAGGCCCTGCGCGATTCCAACGCTGTCTCGCCACCGCTGCAAGCCTCGCCCGCACTTCTCGTACGCCAGGCCATCGGACAGCGCGCCAAAATCCTGGTTAGCACTTACAACGAACCTCTTATTACCAGCGAATGGGCGGTCGCCGTCTTCGAGGAAGCCAAAGCCGCCGGGCTTATCACCGGCTTCGTCTCCAACGGCAACGGCACACACCAGGTTCTCGACTATCTCAGGCCCTGGCTTGATTTGTACAAAGTCGATCTCAAAAGTTTCGATGATCGTCACTATCATGAACTCGGCGGCCGCATCGGTCCCATCCTCGAGAGCATCCGCCGTATACACGGCATGGATTTGTGGCTTGAGATCGTCACGCTTCTCATCCCCGGCTTTAACGACTCCGAGGACGAATTGCGCCGCCTTACCGAGTTCCTGGCCGGCATCTCACCCGATATTCCCTGGCACGTCACTGCCTTTCATGGCGATTACAAAATGACCGATCCTCGCGACACGCGCCCTGAGGACTTGCTGCGAGCCATCGAGATCGGCGAGCACTCAGGCCTGCGCTATATCTACGCCGGTAATCTTCCCGGCAGAGTTGGCCATTGGGAAAACACCCGTTGTCCGCAATGTCATGAAACTCTGATCAGGCGCCGCGGCTACCTGATCACCGACTATCGCCTCACCTCGGAGGGACGATGCCCGAAGTGCTTGACCGCGATCCCCGGCCGTTGGTCGAGCCGATTCGAGGGGCAGATTGCGTCCCGACCATTCTTTGCGCGCAGGGCTTCTACCTTCACAATCTTTAGTCCTTAGCCGGTAAGCGTTCGCGCTCTCGAAGAGCTAACCGCAGCCGTGGCGCCGTGGTCACGGACCCTCCGTTACGGAGCCGAAAGCATAAACATCGAGGAGACCTCGAAACGCCCGCGTTACATGCATCCGGGATGCCTTCTGGTTCTCTTCGCGGCCCGTAGATTAGAATCAGAACTCAAACTTCGGGCGTTCATGCGAAAAATACTATTGCTCAGTCCGTGTATCGCATCGCTTTTCCTGCTTTCATCCTGCTCGCCGCGTGACTTCCTCACGCGCCGTCTGGCTGCCGATCTCATCGCGGGCTCTGAAACTTTTCGCGCTTTGCAACAGATTCAGCTGCGCACCGGCATCCTATCCAACACCGATTACCTGGCCTCGAACATTCTGGCGCTGCAGCATCACGGTTGGATATCCGCGATCAAGGTCGCCTGTCCTTCTTCACTGGCTCCGCCACCTTGCTGGGATTTAACTCTCACCCCGCTAGGCGTGGATACATTCAAAAATCTCATTTCACCTGCCGATGCGGCAAAGCAATTCTTCAGCATTCCAGCGGCAAGAAGAGAATTGGTAACGGTCAGCGGCATTGCGAAGGAGGGCAGCTTTGCTGACGTCGAATTTACCTGGAACTGGGTTGCCCTGAACGAAGTGGGCGCGGTGTTCTATCCAGCCGATATTACTTACCGCTCTACTACAAGCTTTCTTCGGTATGACGATGGATGGCGCGTGATATCAGACAACTCCCATCACGGCCTCGCTCTCGACGAAGCGCTCAAGAATGCCGTGCCGATGCAGTAGAGGCCACTGTGCAGCGTTGCGTTCGATAAAGCCATCGTTGTATAACCCTTCTTCCCGTTTCTTTCCGCAAAAAAGACCTTATGAAAATCGCTAACACTTTGTGCTTCGTGGCACTCGTTCTCTGCTCCGTTTCAATGAGCTTTGCCGACGGCAAGCCCAAACTGACTCTCGACGAGTTTTTTAATTTCGTGAGCTACTCTTCAGTGGCTCTCTCGCCCGACGGCAACTCTGTCGTAATTGGCACGGAGCGCGGCGATTGGGGCCAACAAATTTTCCGCAGCGATCTCTGGCTTTACCGTGACGATGGCAAAGGAGGATCAACCATCCAACTCACGCGATCCGGACACGACATCGATCCCAAGTGGTCGCCCGACGGGCGCTGGATCGCCTTCCGCTCCGAACGCAAGCCTCCTTCCGAAAAAGATTCCGATTCGGGCGATGACAGAAACAAAGATAAAAACAAAAGTAAAGATAAAGATAAAGACGACGACAAAGGCGATGTCAGCCAGATCTACGTAATCTCTCCCACCGGAGGCGAGGCGATTTTACTGACGCAGGGCCAAGAAGAGGTTCACACGTATTCCTGGTCCCCCGACTCCCACACCCTATACTTCGCCACTCGCAGCCCGTGGACAAAGACACAAAAAGACGATTACAAAAAACAATGGAAAGATGTTGTGCAATATCGCATCGCCGAACGCGGCGACACCATCTTCGCCCTGGATGTTGACGCCGCTCTCGCCCGCAATCAGGCTGCACCTTCGAAAGAACAAAGTGATGCCGACAAAGAATCCGATCTCACTCCCGGCGCTCATGCCATCGCGACCTTACCGCTGCGCCTGGACGATCTCATCACTTCTCCTGACGGGGGAAAGCTTGCTTTCCTCACCAGCGCCATCAACCAACGAGAGGAAAAATTCGAAGACTATGAAATCTATGCGCTCGACCTGGCCCAGCCGACGCCCCGCCAGCTCACGCATAATCAGGCCCAGGAGGAAAAGCTGCACTGGGCAAATGACAACCGTCACCTCTTCTTCAGCGTGCAAGTCGGAGACGTCAGCGGTCCCTATCGCGATCTCCAACCACATCTTTACTGGCTCGACAGTGAAAAGCCTGGCGGCGAAAAGCCCGACAGTGAGACTGGCGCGGTGGAACAGTGGAGCAAAGACTTCATCGGCCCAGTCGAGCACTACGCCGTAGCAGCCGAGCATGTGCTGGCCTGCGCGCGTCTCGGCACCGAGGTTGCCATGTACTCCGTCAGTCAGCCGGGGCAATCTATGCACAAGCTCAACGGTTGGCAAGGCACGTACGAAATTCTATCGTCGGACTCTCACACTCGACGCATTGCGTTCGTCTATTCGTCGTTGCAGAAGCCGGCGGAAGTGTACCTGGCTGATGGACCTGACAAGCTTGACCAGGCACGTCCCATCACATCGCTGAACCATCTCTTCGCCGAGCGCGATCTGCCTCAAGGCAAGCCCTATCGCTGGAAGGCCGATGACGGCACCACAGTCGAGGGTATGTTGATTTATCCTCCCGGCAAATTCGAATCCAAGAATTTGCCGATGCTTACTTTTATCCACGGCGGTCCTGCCGACGCGGACGGCAACCAGTTCGAGCAAGATTGGTACCAGTGGTCCGCGCTGGCCGCTACGAATGGCTGGCTGGTCTTCGAGCCCAACTATCGCGGATCGACTGGCTACGGCGACAAGTTTCTCCAGCAGATCGTTCCCCTCATCGTCTCGCGTCCCGGCAAAGACATTCTCGAAGGCGTTGACGCGCTGGTGAAAGACGGGATCGCCGATCCCGATCACCTCGTCATCGGCGGCTACAGCTACGGGGGCTATATGACCAACTGGCTGATCACTCAAACCACGCGCTTCAAGGCCGCTGTCACCGGCGCGGGCGCAGTTGAGCACGTCGGCAATTGGGGCAACGACGATACTACCTTTGACGACGCCTACTTCCTCGGCGGACGTCCTTGGGAGGCCCAGCGGCGCTATCACGACGAAGCCGCCATCTTTCAGATCGACAAGGTTCGCACTCCCACGCACATGGTCGCCGGCGCCGACGACATCCGCGTCGCTGTCCTCGAAGATTACTTGCTGGAACACGCGCTCTATTCGCTAGGGATTCCAAATGCTCTCCTGATCTTCCCCGGCGAAGGCCACAGCCTGAACAAGAATCCCTGGCACGGGAAGATTAAAGTGCGAGAAGAACTGAAGTGGCTGCAGAAATACGGCGGCGTGCCGGCAGGGAACTGATTAATCATGCTGAGCGAAGTCGAAGCCGTGATTTAAAGAAGACTTTGAAGACGAGGCAGAGGATGAAGCGGCTGGCGAAGACGCCATAGAGACGGCGGAGGTGAAGCACGTCAGTATTGAGGAGGCTCGGGCGCACATGCAGGGGATCATCCGAAACTGGGTGTTGGAGACGGCGAGCGAGAAGGTAGGATTGAAACCGAGCTAGAGGATGAGGTTGGAGGTCCCGCGCGATTCGGCGTGGTCAGGGCGGGCTAAAGATCGTTGCAGCGCGGGAAGACGCGCGGGGTGCAAACTGCTTACTTCGCCACGCTCGCCATCTTCACAGCGTGTGAGCTGGCCGCATACCGTGCGACGCCTTTATAAAGGGCTTCCGCGATCTGCTCGCGATAGCCATCGCTGCGCAGTTTCTGCTCGTCGGTAGGACTGCTGACGAACGAGACTTCCGCCAGAATTCCCGGCATCGCAGTTTCGGTAAGAACCACGTAGGACGCTTCTTTCACTCCGCGGTCACGGAGCCCGGGATTTTCTACCGACAAGGTACTGTAGAGCGACCGCTGTACGTAGGCCGCCAGGCGCCGCGACTGCTCAATCCGCTCATGCAGGTCGGCGGGTGCGAGGACGGTCGCTACTCCATTCTTGTTCTCGCTTCCGTCCTCCCTTGCTTCTACGTCCTTGTCTTTTGCACCGGGCGCGGAGAAGAAGTTGGTGTAATAGGTTTCCACGCCTCGCGCGGAAGGCAGGTCGCTGTAGTTGGCATGCACCGAGACAAACAGATCGGCCTGCGCCTGATTGGCGATCTCGGCGCGTTCGTCGAGAGGGACATAGTTGTCGTCTTTCCGGGTGAGAATTACCTCCGCCCCCAGACGGCTCTCGAGCAACTTGGCCAATCGCTGTGCAATCTCCAGAACCAGATCTTTCTCCAGCAGCCCATGCCGTCCCACGGTTCCCAAGTCCCAACCCCCGTGACCGGCATCCACGACAATGCGCATCTTCGGCATACGAGCGCGCAACTGCAGATCCTCGTGCGTAGGCGGAGGAACAACGATGGTCAGCCTTCGCCGCGCGGGGTGCCCTGGTGCGGGGAAAAGATCCATCTCCGCCTTACTGTTGGAGCCTGGCTTCTGCAATTGCACCACCAGGCGGTAAGGGTTTGGCTCCAGGCTTACGGAAAAATTCGAGTTGCCTGCGGTTTCCAGCACGACCCGCGTCAGACCCGGAGCCGGCTTCGCTACGCGAATTCGCGCCAGCAAAGAATCGCCGACCTCGATGATCTCTCCTTCCATGTCCGGAGCCAGCGACGTGTCGTGCAAATCGAAATAAATCCGATCGGGACTCGTCAGGCGGTGGGCTTCATACTGCACCTGATCTTGCAAATCGAGTACAACCGTACTCGAATCCGGAGAAGCCCAATGGCGAATCCCAGTTACGCGTGACAGCTTTGATGCTTCCTGGGGCAGAACGTCGCCGCTGCCAGGTTCACTTTTTGGGTTCGGATCAACCGAGGCGCCTTGCAACACGGCGTCAGAGACACCAGCGGCATTCGCTGGAACCGAAGCATTGGCAGGCTGCTTCGCAGCGGCCACTCGATTCATTGCAGTCTGCGACATTGTCTGCAACGATGACTTGCCCGGTTGCACATTCTTCAGCTTCCACCAAAGTCCGACCGCCAACAGAACGAAAATTACCAGCACGGTGGATACGAATACCGCTCCAGGATGGCGACTGGCCGGCTCTGCGGGCTGCCGCGCCAATTCGGCTATCAGTGCTTCCTCGACCTCCGACATCGGTCTGCGTTTTACTTCCGGTGGCAGGACTTCCGGGAGAATTGCAGCGCTATCTGTAATTGCGGCCTCGTCCGCAACGTCCGGTTTCGCTAAAACCGGAGCGGGAGTAGCTGAGAGAAGAGGATTCTGTTCACGATCCGGAACCGCTTCAGCTATGGCCGCGGGCGGAGCCAGCTCCACTTCCGCCACTTCCGCCGATTGCGCGAAGCGGTCTTCATCCTCGGGCTTGAGAGCTCCAACTATTAACTCTGCAAGCAACTCCAGGCTGGTGGTATCGCTGTCATTGAAGCCGAAAGGCTCGGCCGAGAAGGCTTCCAGCAATCCGATCACGCGCCGACGGCCGCACAGGGGGACCGCCACCATGGACCGCGCGCCCAACTTCCGGCACGCATCGAGATTTACACGATCATCGGTCTCGGTGTCGTCGCAGCGGATAAGTTGCGCCGTGCGGAAACAGGCTCCTGAAAATGCCGAGTCCCGCCGGATGCGAGCGCCCACGTCTGGCTTGATCGTCCCCGCCGAGGCCCGCAATACGATTTCATTGTTCTCCGCCAGAGCGATTCCCAATCCATCGGCTCCAGTGATGGCAATCGCACGTTCCGCGATGAGTTGAAGGACTTCGTCGAGAATGAACTGCTCTGCGGGTTCGAAGTCCGTGGTGCTCGCGATGGTCTCAAATCCGCCGTAGTGGGCAGCCAGCGATCGCCGCTGCCGCAACTGCTGATGCAGCGCTGAAAACGCCAGCAGGGCCTGCAAAGCATCGCGGGCCGCCGGCCGTGACGGTTCGCCCTTGACAGGATCGGGTTGGTGGAGCGTATCCAGAGAAACATTCCCCATCGACGGTGCTGTCGCACTGCGCGACAGCCGCCATGTTGGCACCCAAGAATCCGGGGGGCGGCGCCAACTTCAGTCATCGCTTTGGTGGGAGTTGTTGCCATTCCCGTGATTGACAGCCAGTTTGCGGGTGATCGTCAACACCCGAACTGGTCCTGTCAATCAACCATTTTGCGCGAACATGTCTCCGCCGTATCTCACGTCCCGATCATATGCGGCCGAGGCCTGTTTTTACAGGGCTTAGCAAGAACTCATGTTGATTTTAATCGACTTCCAGCAATTTCAGCATGGACCTGTCAGTCATGGTCTTTGGTAAGGTACCCGAGATCTCGAATCAATTCAGTTACTGCCAAGCAGAGGCTACGGAAACTAGAATCAGAAAATCGGGCCCAGTCCGAATCTTCCCGGCAGATGTTATGCAGGTCGTACCCTTCCCAGCGCGTCCAGCACGGAGCCACTATCGGCACCCCTTGCGCACCCTGACTTACGTCACGATTGATACGGGCAACGGCGGAATCATTCGCAACCTCAACAGCGATGGCGTGGCCGTACAGGCGGTTGCTCGCCTCAGACCACAACAGCGAGTGCGCCTGCGCTTCGAGTTGAGATTTCCTCGCCTCCGGGTAGAAACCTATGGTGAGGTCAGTTGGGCCAACGATTCCGGGCAGTGCGGCATTCGCTTTGTAGACTTGCCATCACGCACCAGTCGCGAGATCAATGAGTGGATATTCTCCAACTTGCTGGATGGGTTTGCGCCTAAGGCTGGCCACCGTTCCATCTTCGAAAATTCGCAGGGCTTGCTGGTTCAAGAAAAGCTAATCGCCGAGGAAAGCGACGGTCTGATTCTGTCCGCTCAAGCGCGCCCGTCAATCAGGCCGGAGATTGCCGAAGTCAGGTTCAACGGAGGAGGGTTTTTCGATCAGAAGCAGCGTGACGAAGAATCGGTGTATGAGCACGGAGTTCAGCTGGATTGGCTTTCCCGTCCACTCTCGGGACGAGTTCTCGCGTGGCTCGTCGACAGTCTGATCGTGATTGCAGCCCTGCTTCTGTTCACAGTGATATTTCTCGCCATCGCTCACGAACTTCCGGTCTGGCCGCTCACCTTGGCGGCTGTCACAGCCACTGCCGTATTCGTCGCGGGCGCTTATTGGGCCTTATTTGTTGCGTTCGGAGGTGCGAGCCTGGGAGTTCGGGTGGCTCAATCCGTATCCAGTGCGGAAGATGATCAAAGTGTCGAGGAAGAAAACCGCTTTCGCTGATCCTGTTTCAAAGCTGAGAATCCAGCTGGCGGTCCACTAGTCGGCAAAATACTGTTGAGCCAGCCAAACGCGCAGCGCGGATTGCGTTTGCGCCGCGATCTTTACGAACCGGATTCCGACATTTCCGCGCTCGTCCGCCCACGCCACTTCCACGTCGGCTTTCACGCCGGAGTTGCTGCCCGGCAAATCAAACGTTGCACGCTGAACGTCGCTCGCATCGCAACCGTTTTCGACACGAACTTGCAGACCGCCCTGGCTCAGGTTGATGAGTTTTGCACCTACTCGTTTCTGATGGCGTCCACTGAGAGTTACAGGAACTTCCAGTCCGGCGCGGTAGTAGCGCAAACGGCCGTCGAGAATCATGTTGCGCGCCGCGGAGAGCGTGCGCACCGCCTGTTCCACGGAAATCGGTTTCTCAAAGGCGAACATCGCGCCGGTGGCTTTCATGTCAGGCTTCTCTTGCGGACGGCTCATGATGACCAGGGGGACTGTATTCGCGCACGAGGCTTCTTGCTTCAATTCTCGAAATAACTGTGCAGTGCCGTTCAGGTCACAGTCAACAATCAGCGCGTCGATTTTGGACTTTGTGAGTCGCGCCAAGGCTCGTTGCGGTTCACTCTCGACGGCAACCTCCATGTGTAACCCGCCGAGAATGCATTCCAGAACACTGATTTCCTGCCAATCGCGCGAAACTACCATCGACGAGAGTGTCATGAATTCACTCTATTCGCCCGGGTAACTTCGAAGTAGATCACTAACGTAATGACGGCTTTGGGGGTTTCCGCTTCCGCTTTCCGGTTTCCGGCTTCGCACGCACTCCCTCCGGTTCGAAAATCAAATACATTGCGAGGCTCGAGTTTTGCGCTTCGCTGTTTGTGAAAGAGCTTCGAGGCCGAAAAGCAAAAGCCGGAAGGCGGAAGCCGGCATTCTAGGAACGCGACTTTCGATACCAATCCACAGTTCGCCGCAGCCCTTCTTCGAAATCCACTTTGGGTTTATAGCCGAGATACTGTTCCGCCAGAGAAATGTCAGCCAAAGAATGTCTGATGTCGCCTCCGCGCTCTGCGCCATAAGCGGGCATGCCCGAATACGAAGTGAGAGACTGCAGAAGCTTGAAAGTCTCATTCAGCGTGACCCGGCGCCCGGTCGCCACATTGAATACTTTGCCCGCAACTTGAGTGGCAGGAGCTTTGCACGCCAGCAAATTCGCCTCTACGGCGTTGTCGATATAGGTGAAGTCGCGGCTCTGCTCACCATCGCCAAACATCGTCGGCTGCTGTCCGCTCAGCATCATCGTTATGAACTTCGCTAACACTCCCGAGTAGGGCGACGACGGGTCTTGCCGCGGACCAAAAATATTGAAGTAGCGCAGCGACACGGTCTCCAATCCGTAAGAGCGGTAGAACGAAGTCAAGTAGTGTTCGCTGGCTAGTTTGGCCACGGCATACGGAGAGATCGGATCCGGCAGCATGCGTTCCTGTTTCGGGAGCGTCGGTGTATCGCCGTAGGCTGCTGATGAAGCCGCAAAGACCACCCGCTTCACCTTCGCATCGCGCGCTGCAACGAGCACATTCACCGTTCCATCGACGTTGGCTCGATTGTTTCCGATCGGATCCAGCATCGATTTCGGAACGGATGGAATTGCCGCCTGATGCAGAACGTAATCTACCCCGTCGCACGCCAGCTTCATGGCATCGAGATCCAGGATATCCGCCTCGCGGAAATCGATCTGCCCGAGGATCTGCAAGAGATTTTCCCGCTTGCCCGTCGAAAAATTATCTACTCCTCGAACTTGCTCGCTGTGATACAACAGTTCTCGCGCCAGAGACGATCCTATAAATCCGCCAATGCCAGTGATGAGGTAAAGCGCCATAGTGCTTCATCATAACGAATCGCGTCGATAATTTGGGCTGGCAAGTGGGCACGCACCGGAAACCAAAGTAATCCTTCCAGAGATACTCGGTATAAACGAAAAAACTCAAGATGCGGGAGAGTAAGTGAAAGGAGTACGGAGAACAGCGAATCTTCTCTACGTTCCTGAATGCAGGAACTTTCGCAGAATTCTGAAAAATTTCTCCCGGCTCAGGATATGACGCTCCTCAAAAAAGTTCGCAGCCGGGAATCCGCTGTCGACTGTGCGCCCAATATCAGCGAAGGATGCGTCAGCGAGCGCAGGCGGCTCGTGCAACCGCTCCCGATCCGGATCCGAAGTGCTCGTGCACGATATTCCCAGGCCCAAGTTCGGGTACACTACCCGCACCTCGCCCCTGCTCTCGACCCGAAACCCATTCACCTCAATGGTCAACGCCAGCTTAGCTCCTGCGGCGAAGGTGGACATGGCTTCCAGATCGCATCCGTGCATGCCGATGTCGGTGATTGTCGCCCAGGTTGCCATGCTGCTGCCGGTTTCGCGCAGGTGAGTGATTCCTGGCAGCGGTATCGCGGGCTTCTGCGCCTTTCCGCAGCTTGGGAATTTGTGATACCGGCCGAAGCGGCGCAACTGGTTTGCTTTTCGGGCAATAGGACGGGCGCTGGTGCAGGGGCTGCGCCGGCGCCCTGAGGGTCGGTCGCTTGAAGGCCGCCAGATATGCGGCGCCGGAGCTGTTTTCATCTGACATAGCCGCGAACCCGCCTGTCCGGGCCGATGGCACCGCGGGCTTTTCGTGCCGTCGGATGATGAGGTGTCTGCTGAACTCTATCGGTGCATCTGAGCCCAAGACTGAACCAAACGGTGCTGGGGCCTGACGGAGGATTAGAGTTATTTCGAAAAAGGGAAGCGTTCAGGATTGGAACGTGGTGGCAGGGAAGTCGGCCGCACACTGGCGAATTTTGTTCCACACCTCGTCTCGTCCGGCCCCCGTTTTCGCTGAGAAAGGAATCATTGTCGCCGCGGGATACGCGTCGCTGAGGCTGTTCAAGGCGTTGCGCAGTTGATTGTTGGAAAGCCGGTCGCTCTTGGTTGCGATGAGGAGAAAATTGCGCCCTGACTGATTAAGAAAATCCATGAGCAGGCGGTCGCTTTCCTGCGGAGGAACATTCACATCGACCAATGCCAAACACAGGGCCAGCGTCGGACGCTGGTTGAGGTAGGGCTCGATGAACGTGGGCCACTCCTGAGAAATCTCACGCGAGAGTTTGGCGTATCCGTAGCCCGGAAGGTCCGCGAAAATTACCTCGGGCTGCGGTTTCCCGGGCCAGCGAATTTCGAAAAAATTAATGCTGCGAGTTCTTCCTGGGGTGGAACTGGTGCGCGCCAATTTGGTGTCTACCAGCGTATTGATCACGCTGGACTTGCCCACGTTGGAGCGGCCGAGAAATGCAACTTCCGGCAAGCTGGGAGCAGGGAAGTGTGCCGGATCGGTGGCCGCCGCCATGAATCGCGCGATTACCCTCATCCGCAGTTCTCAATTCTAAGTTCCCAGTTCTCAGTTGTCATGCTCCAGTTTGCTATGCGAGGGCGAAATCTGGCAAGCGGCATCGAATTCCATGAATTTTTGCGCAAATAAAAACGCCCGCTCTCGCGGGCGTCTTAAAACTGACTTCTGACTACTGCTACTGATGCGCCGTAGGACTGTCCTCGGTGCCGGAAGTCAGGGGCGCAATCGGCCGCGCGGTCTCTTCTTCCCGGATCGACGGCAGAGGAGACTCCAGCGCAATCTGCAGCACTTGATCCATGGTGTCCACGAAGTGCATCTTCATGGCGCTGCGCAGGTTCTCGGGAACCTCGGCCAAATCCTTTTCGTTGTCGCGGGGAAGGATCACTTCAAAAAGACCGGCCCGATGAGCCGCGAGCAGTTTTTCCTTGAGACCGCCGATCGGGAGCACTTTGCCGCGCAGAGTGATCTCTCCGGTCATCGCAAGATCGCGCCGCACCGGAATTTTGCTGAGCGCGCTAGCAATCGCAGTGGCAATGGTAATGCCGGCCGAAGGACCATCCTTGGGAATTGCTCCCTCCGGGACATGCACGTGTAAATCGAGGGTACGGTAAAAGTCTCGGGTCAGGCCGAGGCGGTGAGCCCGCGAGCGGACGTAAGACAAAGCCGCTTGCGCCGACTCCTGCATGACGTCGCCGAGTTTGCCGGTCAGAGTGAGCTTGCCTTTGCCATCGACCACGGTTGCTTCGGTACTCAGAATCGAGCCGCCGACTTCGGTCCAAGCCAGGCCGGTGACCAATCCAACTTCACTCTTTTCATGCGCCAGCGTGTCGCGGAACTTGATGACTCCTAGGAAATCCGTGACATTCTCGCCGGTCACCGCGATGGTGTAGGTTTCGCCTTCCTTGACTACCTTGCGCGCAACTTTGCGGCAGACATTGCCGATTTCGCGCTCCAGATTGCGCACGCCGGCTTCGCGCGTGTACGAGCGAATCAGCGTGGTGATGGCATCGTCGGAGAACTTAACGTTCTTGTCCGACAGTCCGGCCTGCAACATCTGCTTCTTCACGAGGAACTGCTTGGCGATCTCGACTTTCTCCTGCTCGGTGTAACCATGCAGTCGCAGCACTTCCATGCGATCCTGCAGCGCGGGAGGGATGGTATGCATCACGTTGGCCGTAGCTACGAAAAACACCTGCGACAGGTCATACTCGACGTCGAGGTAGTGGTCGACGAACATAAAATTCTGTTCGGGATCGAGTACTTCGAGCAGCGCCGCCGAGGGGTCGCCGCGGAAATCCATCGACATTTTGTCGACTTCGTCCAGCATGAAGACCGGATTCTTCGTGCCGGCCTTTTTCATCATTTGAATGATCTGGCCGGGCAAGGCTCCGATATAGGTCCGGCGATGGCCGCGAATTTCAGCTTCATCCCGCACGCCGCCGAGCGACATCCGAACGAACTTGCGTCCCGTGGCCTTGGCAATCGACATGCCCAGCGAAGTTTTGCCCACGCCCGGAGGCCCAACAAAGCAGAGAATCGAACCTTTCGGATTCTTCACGAGTTGGCGCACGGCAAGGAATTCGAGGATGCGCTCCTTGATCTTCTCCAGACCGTAATGATCTTCGTTGAGAACTTTTTCGGCGCGCGAGATGTTTCGGATTTCCTTGGAACGCTTTTTCCACGGCACCGCGAGCAGCCAATCGAGATAGTTGCGCGAAACTGTGGATTCCGCGGACATCGGCGGCATCGCTTCCAGCTTCTTCAATTCCTGCAGGGCTTTGTCTTTGACTTCCTTCGGCATGCCGGCGGCTTCGACTTTCTTCTTCAGTTCGTCGAACTCGCTTTTTTCGCCGCGGCCCAATTCCTTCTGAATGGCTTTAATCTTTTCGTTGAGGTAATACTCTTTCTGCGCCTTCTCCATCTGTCGCTTCACACGCGACTGGATCGTGCGGTCCACGTTGAGCTTTTCGATTTCGACATCGAGGACGTCGGCGATACGGTTCAGGCGCTCGGAAGGATCGAAAATCTCCAGCAATTCCTGTTTTTCTTCGATGGAGAGCTGAAGGTTCGCGGCAATGATGTCGGTAAGCTTGGCGGGATCTTCCATCCGCACCGCCGAAATCATGGTCTCGTAGTTGAGTGCCTGGCAAAGCTTCACGTACTGCTCGAATAATGTAGTTACGCGCTGCATGCCGGCTTCGATCTGGGCATTCATTTCGGTCGGGTAACGGGCCACGCGAACCGAAGCCTGCATGTATCCATCGGCGTCGGTGGCCTGGAGCAGGCGGCCGCGCTCGATGCCTTCGACCAGAACTTTAATGTTACCGTCGGGCAGCTTCAGACTTTGGACGATATTAACGATGGTGCCGACCTGGTAGATTTCATTCGACTTGGGCTCGTCGATCGAAGCATCGTGCTGCGTAGCCAGGAAGATTTTCTTATCCGCAGCCAGCGCCTCTTCCAAGGCGCGCACGCTGGACTCGCGGCCCACCACGAACGGCGTCATCATGTAGGGAAAGATGACCACGTCCCGTATGGGCATCATGGGCAGCTTCTTGCTTTCGAATTTTTCCTTGGATGTGGTCACTCAATCTCCCCGGGTTTCTGCTGGGCGGGCCGGCATTCTCGACAACCCCCCGCCAGTATTCAGTTTACTACTCTTTGGTGGCCCTTTTTTGGCTATCCGGCCTTTTCCATCATTGAAAGAGAGGCAGTGCGCTTCTCCACCATCTCCCTGGTGACCTCGAACTCCTTCAGTTTCTTCTGGCTAGGCAGGTTGAACATAAGGTCAAGCATCAGTTCTTCGAGAATCATACGGAGACCGCGAGCTCCCACTTTACGGGCCATGGCCTGGCGGGCAATCGCTCGCAACGCCTCCTCGTGGAACTTCAAGCGCACATTCTCGAACTCAAACAAGCGTTGGTACTGCTTGACGATGGCATTCTTGGGGCGAGTGAGAATCTCGATCAGCGCGAACTCGTCAAGGTCCTCGAGCATGCCCATCACCGGGAGCCGGCCGACAAACTCAGGGATCAAGCCAAACTTGATCAAATCTTCGGGCTGCATCTCGCTGAGCAATTCGAAGTTACGCTTGCGCGCGACCCCGACTTCTTCTTTTTCCGCCTCTTCACCCGTGCGGAAGCCCAGTGACTTTTTTCCCACGCGCCGGCCGATTATTTTCTCCAGACCTACAAAGGCCCCTCCGCAGATAAACAAAATATTAGTCGTGTCTACGGGCGTGAATTCCTGGTGGGGATGTTTGCGTCCTCCCTGTGGAGGGACATTCGCGATGGTTCCTTCCAGAATTTTCAGCAGCGCTTGCTGCACGCCTTCGCCGGAAACGTCGCGGGTAATCGACGGATTCTCGTCCTTTCGCCCAATTTTGTCGATTTCATCGATGTAGATGATTCCGGTCTGAGCTCGGCTGACATCGCCCTCGGCCGCCTGCAGCAGTTTGAGAATGATGTTCTCCACATCCTCACCCACGTAGCCAGCCTCGGTCAGGGTGGTGGCGTCGACGATGGCAAAGGGCACGTCGAGCATGCGCGCCAGGGTTTGCGCCAGCAGAGTCTTGCCGGTTCCAGTGGGACCGATGAGCAGAATATTGGACTTGCTCAATTCGATGGCGTCGCCGGCCGCTTTCTGGCGGTTCATGAAAATGCGCTTGTAGTGGTTGTAAACCGCGACCGCGAGTTTCTTCTTGGTCTGCTCCTGCCCGATGACGTATTCGTCCAGGAAGGTCTTGACCTCTTGCGGCTTGGGCAGTTGATTGGGGGTGGCAGTTTGCGGGGTTGCAGTCCGATCATCTTCCAGGATGGAATTGCAGACGGCGACGCACTCGTCGCAAATATAGGCACGGGGATAGTCACTGGGCGATGAGATTAGTTTGGCGACCGCATCCTGCGACTTATGGCAGAAGGAACAGCGCAAAATCTCATCGGAGCCTGACTTGGTTTTCACTCGGCTCACTCCTTAGAAAATCTTATCGGTATGACGGGTGGGTCTTGCCTATCTTGACCCTTTCTCCGTCTGCTTCGCGCCTTCCCGGAATTCGAAGTCAAACGCGAAGGCAGATCATACCGCTTTTACGGTCTTATAGATGATATCGTCTATGATTCCGTATTCCTTAGCCTGCTGTGCGTTCATGATGAAGTCGCGCTCCACGTCCTTTTCCACCTTGTCCAGCTTTTGACCGCTGTGCTTTGAGAGCAACTGGTTTGTAATCTCACGCATACGCAGGATTTCACGCGCGTGAATGTCAATATCAGTCGCCTGACCTGACAATCCTCCCATCGAAGGTTGGTGAATCAAGATGCGCGAATTAGGCAGAGCTAATCTCTTCTTCGGTTCGCCTGCGGCCAACAGCAATGCCGCCATCGATGCCGCCTGCCCTACGCACAGCGTCATGACATCATTCTTTACGTACTGCATGGTGTCGTAGATTGCCATGCCTGCGGTAATCGAACCACCCGGCGAATTGACGTAAAGTTGGATATCCTTTTCAGGATCTTCCTGGGCTAGAAACAACATTTGAGCGATCACCAGATTGGCGATGTTATCGTCAATCGGAGTGCCTATGAAAATAATGTTATCCCTCAGCAGACGGGAATAAATATCGTAGGCGCGTTCGCCCCGACCGGTCTGCTCGATCACCATCGGTACCAGCATCATTTGCGGATCATTTGGTTTCATTGTCTACCGGACCTGTCACCGGACCTGCCACACTCCGCCCCGCAGTAACGTTTCTTCGTTGCTCGGGGAGATCGAAAGTGTCCGCGTTTAGTCTGCTCACTACGCGGACTGGTGATAAAGAAAATCGAGGGTCTTTTCGCTGCGGATTCTCATCCGGATTCTATCGAGGCCCCCGTCCTCTGTCAAACGAGCGCGCACTGCTTCTGACGTTTGTTTTGACTGTTTCGCCAGAGACTCAATTTCCCGATTCACTTCTTCGTTGCTGACTTCGATTTTTTCCAGGTCGGCAATCCGTTCGAGCAGCAGCGAGGACTTCACATCCTGAATTGCCTGGTCCCGCTGGCCGGATCGGAGACGCGGCAGGTCCATTTTTTTCAAGTCTTCCATCTTCATGCCCTGCGCGGCCAGTGCTCGCAGACCGCGTTCCAGGCGCAGGTCAATCTGGCGGTCCACCAAAGATTCCGGCACTTCAAAATCGTTGCGCTTTACCAGTTCGCCGACCAGTTTGTCTTTGGCCGCATGCTCTGCGCTGTGGCGCTTCTCCGCTTCCATGTTCTCGCGGATCTGCTTTCGCACCTGGGCGAGAGTGGTGAACTCGCCCAGTTCTTTCGCGAAGTCATCGTTCAGTTCAGGAATGCTCTTTTGCTTGATGCCATTCACCCTCACGGTATAAACAAATGTCTTGCCGGCTAAACGCTTGTCCGGAATGTCTTCGGGATAGATTACATCGAAGGTACGCTCCTCACCCGCGGAGGCGCCGGCAAGGTGCTGAGAAAATTCCGGCATCGTATTCTTACCGCCGATTTCGATGAGCACCTCATCCATGTGTACGGGATTGGCGTTCGCTGCTTCCACGTCTCTCCCATCCTTGGGTTTTCCATCCATGGAAGCCTGGGCAAAGTCGCCCTCGGCAAGAGTGCGCCCTTCTACGCTGGTGTAGGTGGCGTGCTGTTCGCGCACGCTGCTGAGTGTCTGTTCGACCTCTTCGTCGGAGACTACAATTTCGGGTTTGTCGGCGCGAAGATCCTTGTAGCCCTCCACCCGGACTTCCGGAAGGACTTCAAAGCTGGCCTTGAAACGCAACGGCTCGCCGCCTTGGTAATGCAGATCGGTGATGCGAGGTTGCGACACCGGGACCAGCCCTTGCTTTTCGGCTTCGCGACGGAAGTAGCGTGGCACGAGAGCCTCGATTACATCGTTCTTGAGGCCATCCCCGAAACGCTGGCGAATAATCGACGGTGGAACATGGCCGGCGCGAAAGCCTGGCAGGCGGGCGCTTTTTTGATAGCGCTGAATCTGCGACTCGGTTTCGCGGCTAACTTCGGCGGCCGGGATTTCGACCGAGATCTCTCGTTTGATATCTTTCTGGTTCGTTTCCGTCTTTGCCGCGTCGGTAGTTTCTGTGGGGCTCACGTTTCGCCTTTCACAAGCACTGAATCCGGATGTTCCGTCAAGCAAGAGAATCGCAGCCGAATTTCAGACAGCGTTCATTTGAGTGTAAAGATAGAGGGAGATGACCGTCAAACCCCCAGGCAGAATTCGCGTCGCGTTCCTTAGGACGTTTCCATTCCCGGAACTGATGACGACCGGAACATCAGACGCAAATCTGGCGCAATGCCATACTCAAATGGTCTGAGAGCGGGTCCGACTTAGAAACCACGTCTCTTATCCCAGCGGTCTTGGCCGCTTTCAGTAATTCGTTCGAGGAATGCAGGGTGAACATCAACAGGGCGGTCTGCGGAGCCAGGTGGTTTATCTGGCGCGCGGCGTCAAGGCCGTTCATCACGGGCATTTGCATATCCAAAACTACAATGTCGGGGTGTAGCTCTTCGACTTTCTCAACCGCCTCTTTTCCGTTTTCGGCTTCGCCGCATACTTTCCAATCCGAGTTGTTGGCGAGCCACGACCGCAGCGAAGAGCGAATCTGAGAGCTGTCGTCGACGATGAGGATAGTATGTGTCATCCCGACACCTTACTGCGCCCTTGGCAGGCCGCTGGCCGGGCCACGTCATACAGCACGACGGACGGCTTCGAGGAAGGGTAAGTTAAGGTTAGTTGGCGAAGTCCTTCTCCGCCATACCATCGATACCGTACGCTAGCGTACATTCATACGTTAACGAGCTCGGTTTAGAAGCTTTCTTAAGGAACTCTTTTTGCCCCGGGACTAACCTGGGATAAGCTGCAGAAAAGCACACAGGCACAGCGTCAACCTGATCAAGAACCCATGCCCTACTGGCTTACTGTTCTTAACCACGAAGTGATTGCCTGCACCCGCTGTCCCAGGTTGGTGGCCTATCGCGAACAGGTAGCCCGTGAGAAACGCCGGGCGTATCGCGACTGCAAATATTGGGGCAAACCCGTCCCCGGCTTTGGGGATGCCGATGCGCGCGTGCTCATTATGGGGCTGGCACCGGGGGCGCACGGGTCGAACCGCACGGGACGTCCCTTCACAGGGGACGCTTCCGGCAAGTTTATGTTTCCCGTTCTGTATGAAACTGGATTCGCCAGCCAACCGAATGCAACCGATCGGAATGACGGGCTCCGGTTGAGAGATCTCTACATTACCGCAGCGGTTCGCTGCGCTCCGCCTGCGAATAGCCCTTTGCCGCAGGAGCTCGCCGAGTGCTCGCAATTTCTCGACCGGGAGATTGAGGGATTAAGAAAGGTGAAGGTCGTGGTGGCCCTCGGTAAGATCGGGTTCGACGCTTACTTGAACTCCTGGAAGCGGCGGGGGCTGCTTCACAATCGGGCGAGGTATCTCTTTAAACATGGCGCCAGTTACCGGTTACCCGACGGTAAGGTGTTACTTGCCTCCTACCATCCTTCCAACCAGAACACGCAGACCGGCAAGCTAACGCGCGAGATGTTTGTGGAGATATTTAAAGAGGCGGCAAAACTTGCCGATGATTAGTTGGAGGCGCCGTTGGGGATCGCTGCGCCTACCCCGTATGGGGTCACGGGGTCACAGTTCACCAAGCCGGGTCAGGAACCGGGACGGCGCCGCTTGATTCCAGGCTAGGTGTGGGGCAGGCTCGTGTGGGGCGGTCATTCTTGCCCGCCAACTCTACCCTTAACCGCTCAGGATGGGAACAGCAAGGTTCTGCCAACAGGGTCGAAAATCCCCTCCTCATGCCGGAATCACTGCTGGTTCGACTCGGTAGCCAAGGGCTCGGAGTGTCCGGATCATTCGCGAGGTGCGGGTTCGCTTGGCCTTTTCGCATACTGAGGGGCCGCGTTCCTCATAGCGAACGCTTTTGTGCAAAATGATCCAGATCAACTTACAGAGGCGATGCGCAATGGCTCCGATGGTTTGGTTGTGTCCGAGACGCGGCACGAAACGACGATAGACGATCTCGAAGATACTTCCTTTGTGTTTGACGGCAGCATTGGCAGCTTGATTGAGAATGCGACGCACTTAACGGTTTCCCTTGGGCGAGCGTTTGCTGCGGTTCACGCCTGCGCTCTCGTCTTCGCCCGGGCAAGCGCGCCCCATCCCACGAGCTCACAAACCTACCATCACCGGTTCCGGTTCTAGTTGCACGCCCCAGATTTCTTCCACACGATGTTGAATCTGTTCCTTCAAAGCCAGAATCTCCGCGGCCGTAGCTCCGCCTCGATTCACGATAGCCAGCGCGTGTTTGCTCGAGATGCCGGCGCGGCCCATGCCATAACCTTTGGCAAACCCGGAGCGTTCCACCAGCCATGCCGCCGAAACCTTCTTGCGGGTCTCAAGGGCCGGATAGCTGGGGACGGTTAACCCGCGTGCTGCCGCCCGCTGCTTTAGATCTTCATGCTGAATTTTCGAGAGCACAGGATTCTTGAAAAAAGAGCCCGCACTCAGACAATCGGCGTCCCCGGGAACGATGAGCATTCCCTTTAGGGCCCGAATATGGCGCACGGCCTCGCGGGTTTCGCTGAGACTTGGGAAAGATTCGCGGCCAGCGAAATGCCGCTTCAGGTCGGCATAAGTGATGCGCGGCTCGCCATCGGGCGCGAGGGCGTAGCTGACACGCAGAACGATGAACCGTCCTCGCTCGCTGGTATTGAAGATACTGGAGCGATAGCTAAAACCGCAGGCCTCGCGGCAGAGTTCGCGGAGTTCACCATCTTTCAAGTCGAGCACCAGCACCGAGGCAATTGTCTCGGCGACTTCCTGTCCGTAAGCGCCAACATTCTGCACGGGAGTGCCGCCCACGCTGCCGGGAATGCCGCTCAAACACTCGACGCCGGCGCAGCGCGCCATCACAGACCGGGAAACAAATTTATCCCAAGATTCGCCCGCGCCCACGTCGAAGACAATCTTGCCGTCTTCCTCGTGGGCGGCGCGCTGGTCGATCCCTGGGACTGCAATTTTGAGCACCAGTCCGGGCCAACCGGTATCGGCCACGACGAGGTTGCTACCACCGCCGAGAACGAACAGAGGCAGATCGCGCGAGCGCGCGAATGCAACCGCCTCCTGCACTTCACCAACATCAATGGCTTCGACAAAATATTTCGCCGGACCTCCGATTCGAAGGGTGGTCAACGGCGACAGCGAAATGTTTTCAAGCAGCTGCACGAATCATTTTCAATATTACACAGCGAAGGGTAGGGCGCGCTCTTCCGACAGGTAATGTTGGGGCATGACCAGTTCGACGTTGCTTAAACCGGCGGTGACAATATCTCGCTCTACGCTCTAGTATGTCGCCATCCTGCTATCGCAATGGAGTAATGCATGGAACCATGCGCTCTAGGGATCGACGTTGGCACAGGGGGCACACGCGCGCTGATCGCCGATTCTTCGGGTCGCGTGGTTGCCTCCGCGACTGAAGAACACGTTCCGTTCGCCTCGCCTCGAACTGGTTGGGCCGAACAGAATCCCGACGACTGGTGGCGCGCCGCACAATTGGCGGTCCGGAATGCACTCCGGTGCGGGGATATGCAGGGCGAACAGATTGCGTGTGTAGGTCTTTCCGGACAGATGCACGGAGCGGTTCTGCTCGATGCCGCGGGTAAGGTGGTGCGTCCGGCGCTGATCTGGTGCGACGTCCGGACACAGAAGCAATGCGATGCATTGAACCAACGGATCGGCGCGAAGAGGCTGATTCAACTTACCTGCAATCCTGCGCTCCCCAATTTCACCTTGACGAAATTGCTCTGGGTTCGAGAGAACGAACCGCAGAATTGGAGCCGCGTTCGATCGGTGATGCTTCCGAAAGATTATGTCCGTGTCCGGATGACGGGGGAGAAGGCGACCGACGTTGCGGACGCGTCCGGGACTCTGATGCTGGATGTTGCGCGCCGCCGGTGGTCGAGTGAAGTTCTGCGGGCCGCAGAAATTGACAGCGCTCTGCTGCCGGCGCTGTTCGAATCGTGCGATATCTGCGGCAAAGTGTCGCGCGAATCGGCAGAATTGACCGGGCTGGCGCCCGGCACTCCGGTGGTGGCGGGTGCCGGCGACCAAGCGGCTGGTGCGATCGGCATGGGCATCGTTGCTCCTGGAGCGGCGAGCGCGACCATCGGCACCTCCGGAGTAGTCTTCGCGGCGACGGACCATCCGGCGCTTGATCCCAAGGGACGGTTGCATACTTTCTGTCACGCGATTCCCGGGCGCTGGCACGTGATGGGCGTAACCCAGGCAGCAGGACTTTCGTTGCGTTGGTTTCGCGATCAATTCGGTAACACGGGCGTGCCGGACGGACGCGATCCGTACGAGCATCTCATGGACGAAGCGGCGAAGGCGCCTCCCGGCTCCGAAGGATTACTGTGGGCGCCGTATCTGATGGGCGAGCGCACACCGCATCTCGATGCTCAAGCGCGCGGAGTGCTTGCTGGCATCGCCGCTTCTCACTCGCGCAGCCACATTGTTCGGGCAATTCTCGAGGGCGTGGCATTCAGCCTGAAGGATAGCCTCGGCATCTTCGAGGAGATGGGCGTGCCCGTCAGAACCATTCGACTTGGCGGCGGCGGTGCTCGATCCAGGCTATGGAGCCAGATTCAGGCTGACGTGTATGGACATGAAGTCGAGATCACGCAGACCGAGGAGGGCGCGGCATATGGTGCGGCCATCCTGGCCGGGGTTGCCGCTGGGATGTGGACGTCGGTGGATGCAGCGTGTAAAGAGGCGGTGAGGGTCGCGCATTGCTTGCTGCCAATTTCGGCGAACGTGTCGGTCATGCAGTCACAGTATGCCGCGTACAGCCGGATTTATCCGGCGATGAAATCAATTTTTCGCTGCTAGACCTCAGCAGGCTCCCTTTTCGCGATCGTGGAAGTGCATGTCCCAACCTAGATAGCGGGTGGTGGCTTCATACACCGCGGAGGCGACGGTGGAAAGGTTGGCGGCTACGTGATGTTCAAAGCCGCGCTCACAGATGAAATGCAGCAACCGCTGCAGGTTCGGGATTTCCACCACGCCCGCGCCGCCGAAGGTGTTCAGCGGATCATTGGTAAATCTTCCTTCGCCCACGTAACCGCGCATCTTGCCGGATGTGTCGTCGGTCGAGAAGCGGGCGAAGCTCATTCTTTCAGGCTTAATAAGCCCTACGCAGGTTCCGAAGGTATTCTCCTTGCCAACAGTGCCGGCGATGATCTCCTGAAAATCCATCTTCACCGAGCGGAAGAAATGCTTGGGCAGATTCGAGCAGTGGAAGCAGACGGCTTTGTTCGGGTCCGATCCGTAGTTGTTGTTCCAATCGAGAAGAGCCGAGGGAGTGCCGGAAGCGAGCTGCAGTGCGTGCATACCCAGCACGCCGCAAATATCCACTTCGCAAGCGCTGGAGAGCAGCTCATTGCTCATCATGCTCATGACGGTACAGGGAACGACGCCCAGATTTTCTTCGATCGAAGTCCAACATTGGACCGCGCTGATGGTGACCTCGGTCGCTGCCATCCACTGGTCAATCACCGCGCCTAGTTTGGCCATCTTTAGAAGCGCTGGTGAGGGTACGCTGCTTGTGTCGACGTATTTATGAATGGCGGACAATTTGGCTTGCGCTTGATCGTCGTTGTCTTTCATGCGCTCAATGCGACCCAGCACTTCGGAAAGATCGAGTGTCTCGATGGAGATACCCTGCGATTCGAGAATCTTTTCGCTATAGCGAACGGTGTTGAACGCGGCCGGTCGCGCACCAATGGCGCCTACGCGCAGGTTGCAGAAGCCCTTCACCACCCGGCACACTCCGGAGAACCATTCGAGATCTTTGCCAAACTCTGGCGAGCCGGGACTTTCCGTGTGCAGTGTAGTGATGGAATAGGGAATGTCGTATTGTCGAAGATTGTTGCAGGCCGACATCTTGCCGCAGAAGCTGTCACGGCGCGAAGCGATGGTCATCTGCTTAGGATCATCCGGCGTGGCCTGAATCAATACCGGCACACGAAGATCGGCCAGCCGCAAGGCATCGGCAATGGCCCGTTCTTCGCCGAAGTTGGGCAGCGTAATAATGACGCCGTCGATCCGCTCGCGATTGCGCTTGAACAGTTGGGCACAGCGCCGAGATTCTTCCCGCGTCTCTACCGCTCCGTACTTGCTCTCTTCCGGCGTGAGCGCCACCACCTCGATGCCCGCCGCCTGCAGCACTCCGAGCATCTCTTCGCGTCCACTCTTCGCTAAATGATCGGGAAAGAAGCCTCGGTTACCCACGATCAGGCCCATCGTCATCTTTTTCTCGGACATAACCGCTCCTATTTTCGAACGAATCTAGGTTTGTCGTCGGGGCGCGAATTTGAATAAATAAATGAGACCGACCACCAACAACACTGCGCCCCACCACACATTCGCGTGCAGGTTGAAGAGGACAATGCCTGGATTTACCGGAGGATTCACCAGTTGATAAATTCCGGTAGCCAGGATCAGTGCGCCATTCACCGCCAGTGAAATCCCGATGAAGAACCAGATGGAAACCATATCGCGCGCCTCCCTTTACCAGAAAATCCGCTACCAGAAAATAATGTTCAGGACGATGAAGACGACCGTCACCACCGCAGCCCAGAAAAGAGGCTTCTGATATAGCGGGACATCTCCGACCGAAGGAACTTCGGTCAACCCGTACACCAACCCGGTCAACTCACCGTCCGACATCGGTTTCGTGGCAAGACTTACAGCCACGGTCACTACTACGCACACTACAAAGGACCAGAGCGCCTGATACATATCCTGGGCCAGGCCTTTGGCATGTGGCGAAAGTGCAACATAACGCAGCGCAGAGGGATCCACTTTTACCCAGGTCCACATGCTGATCGAAGAAAGCGTTCCGCAAAGCAATCCCCAGAATCCACCAGAGCCAGTCGCTCGTTTCCATAGCATACCGAGCACGACCGTGCCGAATAGAGGAGCAATGAAGAAACTGAACAGCGCCTGCACGTAATCCATAATGCTGGCAAACTGCATCACGAGATACGCCGTTGCGACACTGATCAACACGCCGATCACGGTCGTCCAACGCCCCATGTTCACGTAATGGTGGTCACTCGCCTTGCTGTTGATAAACGGACGGTAGAGGTCATACGTCCACACCGTCGTGAAGGCGCTCACATTTCCAGCCATACCGGACATGAAGCCCGCAATCAGGGCGGTAACTCCAAGGCCGAGCAACCCGGGACCGCAATAGCGAGCGAGCATAAGCGGCAGCACATCGTTATAGCTGTGGCCTCCAGTCACCGCGGCCATCGACTCCGGAACCAGCTTTTCGGGCAATACGGCCAAGCCCAGTAGTCCAGGAAGGATCACGATAATCGGGACCAGCATCTTGAATCCAGCGCCGATGACGGGCGCCATTTCCGCGCTGCGAATATCTTTCGCGGCCAGAATGCGCTGCACGACCAGAAAGTCCGTGGTCCAGTATCCCATGGAGATGACCGCGCCGAGTCCGAACACAATACCGGTCCAATGGATGCCCATGGGATTATTGCTGAATGACCCCAACCCCGACCAGAGATGGACATACTGTTCTGAAGCTCTCTGCGCAATTTGGAGCTTAAGGTTCGTCCACCCCCCGGCTTCGTAGAGTCCGAGGATCGGAATCAGCAGGGCGCCTGCCCAGATGAGGAAAAATTGCAGCACTTCATTGAAGATGGCCGAGCGCAATCCGCCTAGAGCTACATAAATCGCAACGGTTAGAGACGAAACCCAGATGCTGAAGTTGATGTCCCAGCCGAGCACGATCTGCATGACCTTGGCCATGGCAAACATGTTGACGCCGCTCATGAGCAAGGTCATGAAAGCGAACGAAACCGCAGACAAGGCGCGGCTGGATTCGCCAAAACGCAGCTTCAAATATCCCGGCACCGAGTGAGTCTTGGAAATGTAATAGAACGGCATCATGACCAGCGCCAGGAACAGCATCGCGGGGATGGCGCCGATCCAATACCAGTGCGTTGCCAGGATGCCGTACTGGTAGGACGAACCCGCCCACCCCATCAACTCCAGGGCGCCGAGATTCGCTGAAAGAAAACTGAGACCGGCCACCCATGCGGTCATCTCGCGGCCCGCCATAAAAAAGTCTTCGCCGGTGTTGGCGCGGCCTTTTAAATACCAGCCGATGGAGAGCACCAGAACAAAATAAAAAACCACTATGACGACATCAATGGGAGCGAGATGGACCAGATGGGTTGGCACAACGGTCGATTGCAGTGGCATCATTGCGCGTCCTTGGGTGCCCGTAGCAGGGCTGAACGAGTAATCGTTTCCTCGGGAAATAGAAGGGTCATTCTACCGCGAGGCCGCGACCGATGATCTAGGGGGACTGAAACAGAACAGCCAGGATGGACGTGATCCATCCGAATTTGTGAAGAATAAGGAAGAAGTTAGGAAATAGGGTGGAGGTGGCTGGAGTGGAGCTCCCCGCGTTGATAGTTGGGCCCTGTACCATGGATGTGGAATTGAACGGGAATGGCCCTCATCATTTACCTTCTCACTTACTTGCTCGTCTCGGTGGTCCGACAAAGAACTGCTTCCAATTGGTCAGGCTTAAAACCAAACGGTCCAGGTGCGCTCTTATAGGCAACGTGGCCTTGCGAGTCGATCAAGTAAATGCGGTCCGGCCAGCCCTTGTAGGTCTTTTCGGTAGAGTTGCCAAACTCGTCGAGCACAGCCGGAAACTCTATGCCAAGCTTTCGCACGCAGGCACCGGCGATGAAGGCTCGGTCTGCTTCCATCCTCGGGCTGGCACAAACGACGTTGTCTTTGATATTGCTCTGCATCTGCCAAACGTCGCTGGGCTGCGCTTCCGCAATATAGACGACCAAGAAAGCAACACGACCGCGATACGCTTGGTGAAGCTTATTGAGGGCGGGAGCCTCCCGCCGGAACGGCGGTCAAGTGTACCTTCCGAACACAAGCACCACGGGTTGCCGTTGGTTTATGACCGAGAGTTGAACACGCTCGCTTTTGTCTACCTTGAGCAGCGAGAAGTCTGGCGCCGGATCTCCCAGGTGCAGACTCCCCCCGCGAGCATGCATCCACAATGTTTCAAACGGGAAGAGCAAAAAGACGACGGGGCCGGGCATTCTAGCCATCACGGGGCCGAAAGTCTCAGGAGGCTGACGCATCGCCCACCAGACGTAAGCTCCGAAAGAGACGTAGCCGACTATCAGGCCGATTAGAAGCCTGAGCAGGAGCCTTCGAGCGAATGGACTGATTTTCAGCATCAAAACCGAAACTTCAGCGCGATTTGAATCACCCTCGGGCTTATGTCCGACTGGATCTGCCCGAAAGTTGGCGATTCGATATCGCTGACCGGTAAGCGGAAATTGGTATGGTTCAGTGCGTTGAATCGCTCACCCGCGGAATTGAAGTTCCTTTGATTCCGCCAGCGAATGTTCTTGAAGGCCGAGGCGTCCCAGTTCACGTATCCTGGCCCCTGGACCGCATTCCGTCCTTCGTCCGCGAATACCTCGAACCGGCCAAGAGGATCCGGCTGGAGTTGCGGAAACGCGCTTACGTTGAACCATTCCGCCGCCGTACGAGAGGCGGAATTCGGATTGCCCGCTACGTTGGGGCGGTTGCTGGAAAGTCCGGAAATCTCAGGCGCCTGCCCTTGCAGTGAAACGTCGTTCGAGTCCGAATACGGTGAACGGCGTGCCACTCATCGCAGTCACAATTCCGTTCAACTGCCAATTGCCAAGAGCGTGCCCATACCAGCTGCTGGAGTGTTGCAGGAACGGAAGGATCCACTGGTAGCTTAGTACGAAGCGATGGCGGGCATCGAACATGGAGCGGCGCTCACAAATGGACAGACCGGAACCAGCCCGCGGTTCCGGTCAGCACAATTCAGCTAACTGACAAGTTCATAGCGCGACTACTGCTTGTTGTCTTCTCTGGCTTCGGCGATGTGGGCATGGTGACCTGCTTCGGACACAGCCTTCAGAAACGCGTCTGCGCTTGCGGGAGTTGATGCCTTGCCGGAAAGAATGTTGCGAAACATCATGTGGTGGCCGTAAATGGCGCGAGTCGAGTCGTTATCCTGCTCAATTACCGCACCCTCCAACGTCAGGCCCGCGAAGATGCCTTTCGAGCGTGAGTAAGTGAGTACTTCAGTGTTCAGCAATATGTCAGTTCCGGCGGAGGTGTGACGGCCTACGGGGCCTGCAGCCACAGATCCTTCACCCGTCAGTTCGAACTTGGAGGAAAGCAAGTGCTGCAAACCACGATCGTTCATGACCAGCATAACCAGGTCCACGCCTTCGACGCCGATCTGCAATCCCCAACTGCCACCGCCAACCGAGACGAATGCGGGAGCGCTCCACCCTTCAGAGGTGCGGCAGGAGGCCACGCCACGTCCGTGCTTGCCACCAAAGATGAAACCACCCTTGAGCAAGTTGGGCACTATGACGATGCATTTTGCACCGCTCAACACTTCCTCGGGGATACCTTTGTCGGGTGTGGACATGATGGACTGAAGAACGTCCACGGATTTTTGCAGGCGCTCGACGGTTTCCTCTCGGTCTGAACCCGCCCACGCGTACGTCCCAACCAGGCCTAACAAACTCATCAACAACAGTGAAATTGTCTTTTTCATGAAATTGTTCCTTTCGGAGTGGCGCTAAGGAGAGACAACTTCAGATGGGCTGACTTAGTTCAGATAACCTGAAAGAGAGGAGAAGAACTGCTCATCCCTGCATCATCATTGCCCGGGCTCAAAAAAATAGCTGGTCTGAATTGCTCACTTCTTCCCTTGGCCATAAACGCAAGGTCGTTCGCAGAACTTCAAACGCCACCTGAAGTTCTCCTGGATTGTGAGCAATCCTGCACAGCATCTCCGTCCTCGGCCTGTCATGGTTGAACTTGCAGATGGTGCGCAATGGCAGACTCTCATTGATTTAGATTCTGACGCGGACTCTTCGCGGGGGCAGAAAGGTGGAGGTGGATCGATGATGAATGATCGGCTCAGCGATCGTTTTCGTAACAGGCTTGCGATTATCAACGACTGGCTTTCGAAGTTGATCGCGACCTCGAAATCAACGACCCAATCCATCGGAACGCAAAGGATGTGTCCTTTTTGCAGCCTGATTACCCCGCGATCCCGACGAGTTTGTTTGGAGTGCGGAAAGTCGTTCGGAAACGCTTAGTTCACCCGGGGCAAGAGTTTCAAAACATACGCAAAAGGAGAACAGACATGCTTTGGACGATTTTCGTTGTGCTTCTTGTTCTTTGGCTTCTCGGTTTCAGTCTCCACGTCGCAGGCGGCCTGATCCACCTGCTGCTGGTGGTAGCGTTGGTGGTCTTGGTCATTAACCTGGTCAGCGGCCGACAAGGTTCGATTTAAGAGGCGGATTCGGGGATATGTGAGAAAGGCCCGGCAACCCTTATTTGTGTTGGAAAAGGGCATGAAAGCTCGCGCTCGTCACTCGCTTCACGACTCGCAGAGCGGTCTGCCCAAAGTTCTCTGGCGGCGGAACCTTGGCAGCGGCCACCGTTCGGGCGAGATGCGTCTTAAGGGACGGATGTCCTGTGCTAAGTACGCATTTCTCTTTCGGTTTCGCCCGGCACATAGGGCAACCAACCGACAATATATGCCGCAGCGTGAGCTCGTCAGTTTCCGTGTCCACAATTGTTCAGCATCACCAGATCGATTGGCGGCCAATCTGCTGTCTTGAATGTTTCTCTGCGCCAAGATCAGACCTGAGCTCGCCGTCTCAGGGTGAACGAGTACCGAATTCAGCACCGGAGATCAATGGCCCTGATCGTGCAGCACCCTTAGAACCGGACAATGCCCATCTGAATACTTCTCCATTCTTTTGGCGAAAAGGGAGCGTCCTTTGGGTCAAGTGAAGCTCCGGTGTGGAAATGGTGCGCTTGACCGGCGGACCTGCCGGCGCGACGTGGATATCCCGGCATTTGAGTGCTCAATTTTCTTTCAGACCTTTGTGTCGGCTTCACATTCAACACAAAGTGCACGGTTGCCCACAGGAAGTGGGCTCCGTCGGACTTGGTGACCAGCGCGTCGACGGAGCTCAAAGCGCCGTTAGGCAACTCCAGATCATCAGCCAGCATGACAATGGGAATCGTGGGATGGGCCCGCTTAATCTCATTGGCAACGAATATGCCATCCAAGATTACAAGCTGGTAATCGAGCACAATTGCATCGACGGATTGCGACGCAAGAAGCCGCAGGCCATCGTGGCCATTGGTCGCGTTCACGAGTTTGTATCCATTCTTCTGCAATGAACGCAATTGCGCCGGGTCTCGGTGGATGCAAAGGAGAGTATTGCTAGAAGCCATATTCAGCACGTATATAGGCTGGACTGCCTACAATTCTGCTCAAAATTGCTCATTAGCCACAGAAGTAACAGTAATCATCACCGCCGTTTCGTGGCAGCAAAAGGAACGATACTGACCCGAAGGCCCGTAGAGAAAGAGTTTAACATCGGACGGATAACGTGGTGTGCGATCGGCCTTTACTACCCTTGGATGGATTTAGCGAGCGGGGGATGTCTGACCGCCTAGGTGGAGGTGCACTTAATCATGCAGAACTACATTGAGGAGAGAGCTGTGGACCTGCAAAGCGCCCTCTGCGCCTCCGGCGTAGTGAATGAAGCCCATCTTCCTGAATCGGTTCATGAAGAAGCTGACTCGCGACCGTGTGGTGCCGACCATTTCGGCCAAGGTCTCCTGGCTGATCTTAGGCACCACGGTTTCCGGAATGCCCTCTTTACCGAAATGAGCGAGCAATAGAAGGACGCGGGCAAGTCTCTTCTCGCTGGAATTAAAGAGTTGATCGACCAGATCTTCTTCGTAGCGGATATTGCGCGCAAGAAGATACGCCACAAACATCTCAGAGAATGAGGCTTCGCGGTGCAGAGCGTCCATCATGGTTTTTTTGTCAACCCGCAGGATCTCGCAATCGGTCATCGCAGCAGCGGACCCCATCCGCAAAAGCTGACCTGCCAGCGAACCCTCACCAAAAAAGTTCCCCGCACTCACGATCGCGATTGTCGCCTCCTTGCCGACCTTGGATACGACAGTCAGCCTCACTTTGCCTTTCTTAACATAAAAGACGGCGTCCGCCTCGTCCCCTTGTGCGAATATCATCTCTTTCTTCGGAACGGACAAGATCTTCCTGCCATGGCCAATCGTCGCGAGGAAAGTATCGGAGTCGAACCCACCGTTCTTCTTAGGTGATACCGCCGGCTTCATACTTCAAAATTATAGGTTTATCCGGCTTCCAAAAGTGAGCTGTTTTGCACACTCGCCGGAGTAGTGGAACCCCGCCCGTCGCCGCTTCGGTCAAGACTGGTCTTTATTGACCAGTTTTCGTCTGGTATTCAGTCCAGTGTGGATTGAGTAGACGTAAGGAAATGAGTCGCGGATCAGTCCTAATATTGTCCGCTCTCGACCCAGCAGCTAACGTGCAGCGAGCTACTCCGGGAGGATTTATGCGATCAACTATTCAAGTCGGCACAATCCTGTTGAAGCAATCGAAGTTGATGACGGCCTCTTTTGCGCTGGACACTTCGCCGTATTCGGGAAACTGGAGCGTCGTCGAAGGTTTGGATGGGTTCGCTGTTGATCGCAATATTCACGCTGCGGGATGGAACTTTTTATTCATGGCGGGAGAAGTCAAGGCGATGTTCTTGGGCTCTTTGGGACCGAAGAAGATCCAGAATGCATTACGGCGGATTCTGGAAAAGGTGAAGCAGCAACAGTTCAATGGCCTCGAAGTGACGGGAGTTGTTGCGAGGCACTTCCTGGGCATGCCTTACTCGGTGGTCACTGCGCACTCTCGACACGTCCAGCAGACCTGTCGCCTGGATAGTGCGGAGGAACGTCGTGCTTCGCAGCACAACGAGGCGTCGGCGAGGGATTGAACGCGTTTCCCAAAAAGGAGGCAACGTATGACACAGAACGGAAATCAGAGTCTCGACCAAATTCTTGAGTCTGCAATTGTTGTGTCTTGGGCGGACTTGATGCACGGAACCGAAGCCGGCTTGATTCATGTTGAGTACGGTTTCGCTCCTGGCGGCACCTTGGATTATCTGAAGGTCTGGTCATCCATAACGCAAGGCCATTGGCTTCTGGCCTGCGAGTACTGGATGTCCGCGACCACGTTTCATAGCACAGGCATCGGCTTCGACAATGGATACCAGTCACAAGGACTGGCGCACATTTTGGGATTTGTCATGCAGCATCAGGACGCGTTCACACTTCCCCTGAATCTTGGCCGCCAGGGGTTGCTACAGATTTCAACGCCCACGATCGAGGAGAGAGCAAAAGCCGCCACATCGGTGAACCAAGCGTTCGATCGCCCGGGAGCCATCTTCGCCCAACCTGCCCTGGCCTGAATTCTCGGCCGAGATTTACTTCTCCGTTGCAAACGGGCGAGATCCGTCGTGCCGACGCACTACTTATCGGACGCCGTTAAACGCCAGACCCGATGAGGGTTGGTTCGGGGCAGACCAGTGCTAAGCTCGCATTTTTCCCCCCCGGCTTGGCGCCACAAGTGGGACACCGAATCGCTAGAACTTCTTTCTCTACGGCCCTCATCGCTCCATAATGCGGCGTTGCTGATCAAGAAACTGGTCAATAGTGAGCAGTCCGCAAGTGCACTTTCGCTCAATACTGACAAGAGCCAAATTTTAATCCATCCTCATTTGCTTGGGCCGTCTTGAAGAAGCCCTTGTAGCAATCGTTCTCAGCAGAATTAGGAAAAATGGCCATACCAATCACAGTGTTTCCGAATCGGGCTTTGGAAGTCGTAAGTCCTCGCCCGCTCCTGCCAGAGACAACCGCATCGACCCGTCCGCGGGTGCATTCGAAACCATCGCTGCCCAGTCGAATCGCGGTGATTGGGAATTATCTTCCGCGGCAATGTGGAATCGCCACCTTCACTACAGACCTATGTAGCGCAATATCTGCGGAATACGGAACCGCTCGATTGCTAGCCCTCCCGGTCAACGACACACAGGAAGGATATGACTATCCTGCACGGGTGCGATGGTCGCTAGCCCAGGACGACTTAACCTCGTATCAGGTTGCGGCTGAATTTCTGAACTTCAACAATATCGACATGGTGTGCCTGCAACACGAGTATGGAATCTTCGGCGGTCCGGCCGGAAGCCATATTTTGCATCTGCTACGCGGTCTGAAGATGCCGCTCGTGACCACGCTGCACACGGTTTTACGTGAGCCAGACCCTAACCAACTCTTGGTGATGGAAGAGATCGCAAAGCTGTCGGATCGCCTCATCGTCATGAGCCAGCTCTCGGCGCAGTTCTTGCAGGAGATCTTCAAGGTTCCCGGAAGCAAGATCGATATGGTTCCGCACGGCGTTCCGGATCTCCCGTTCCTGGATCCCAATTTTTTCAAGGACAGGTTCGGGGTGGAAGGGAAAGCGGTTCTGCTGACTTTCGGCCTGCTCTCGCCGAACAAGGGAATCGAAAACGTGATTCAGGCGCTGCCCCAGATTTTGGCCAGGCACAAGAATGTCGTTTACATCGTTGCCGGCGCAACGCATCCCCATGTCCTCCGTCGCGAAGGCGACAAGTATCGGACCAGCTTGCAAGCCTTGGCGAAGGAAGTGGGAGTGGAATCGCAGGTGATATTCCACAACCGCTTTGTCAGCCCGGAAGAGATGGTGGAATTTATTGGCGCCGCAGACCTTTACATTACGCCTTACCGGCATGAAGCGCAGGTGGTTTCCGGAACGCTCGCCTATGCACTGGGAGCGGGGAAGGCGATCATCTCGACTCCGTACTGGCACGCGATCGAGTTGTTGGACGACCGCAGAGGCGCGCTGGTCCCATTCCAGAATCCCGACGCAATTGCGCAAAAGACAATCGAACTGCTGGACACCCCTGCGATACGTCACGCGATGCGGAAACGAGCCTATCTGTTTGCACGGGAGATGATCTGGAAAAGAGTGGCGCAAGGCTATATGGAAAGTTTCTCTCGGGTGCGCAGCGACCGCACGGAAAATCCGCGCGTTCAGTTCTCGGCGCGCGCTACACCCAAAGCACTCAATCGACTCCCAGATTTAAAACTGGATCACGTCAGCGCGCTCACCGATGACGCAGGAATGCTGCAGCATGCAATCTTCACCGTCCCTAATCGAGGCGAGGGTCATACTACCGATGACAATGCGCGGGCGCTCATTCTCACGGTGATGTTGGAGCAATCGCCCGAAGGTCAGAAGGAGAAAACGAATTCACTGGTTGCGGATTTCTCAGCCCGATATCTGTCGTTTCTAGAACATGCCTTCAATGCGGCGAACGGGCGTTTCCGTAATTTTCTCGGCTATGACCGCAAATGGAACGAGCTGATTGGGTCGGAAGACTGCCATGGCCGCGCGTTGTGGAGCCTTGGAACCGTCCTGGGCCGATCCGAGAATCAAGGATTGAAAGGCGCAGCCGGCCGTCTGTTCGAGTTTTCGCTACCTGCAGCCGTGGAATTTCATAGTCCTCGCGCCTCAGCCTATACGATTCTCGGGATTCAGGAATATCTGCGTTCGTATCCCGGGGATCGCGATGCGCAAAAAATAAGATCCGTGCTGGGCGGACGTTTGCTGGACTTGTATGACTCGATCCGGCGCTCCGACTGGAAGTGGTACGAGAATGTGCTGGCATACGGCAACGCGAGATTGCCCCAGGCCATGCTGCTCGTCGGTTCAGCTTGCGCGGACGACCGCATGGTCTCCGCCGGGATAGAAACGCTCAACTGGCTCACTGAAACCCAACGCTGCGAGACCAATGGCCACTTCGTCCCGATCGGGTCGCAAGGTTTTTATCGCCAGGGTGGTGAAAAGGCCCGCTTCGATCAACAGCCACTTGAGGCCGCCGGCGCGGTATCGGCGTGTCTCGAAGCCTACCGGGTGACGGGCGATAATCGCTGGCGCAATGAGGCGTGGTCGGCATTCAACTGGTTTCTTGGCGAGAATGATCTGCAACTTCCCCTTTATGATTCCGTGACTGGAGGCTGCCGCGACGGCCTTCATCCCGAGCGCGCCAATGAAAACCAGGGAGCGGAGTCGACGCTATCGTTCTTGATCGCACTTCTTGAAATGCGCTCGCTGCAAAATTCTGAAGCAATCGAAATCACATCATGACCATCTTCACAGAAAAGCCTATGAGTTCCGCGAATACCCGCTACGAACCGCTGTTGCATCGGCATCCTGCCAACCCGATCCTGACGAGCAAGGATTGGCCTTACTCCATCAATAGCGTGTTTAATGCAGGCGCAACGTTGCTGGCGGATGGTTCTACTCTTCTACTTTGCCGAGTGGAGGATCGACGGGGATTGTCACATCTCTGTGCCGCGCGCTCCGCCAACGGTGTCGATGGATGGCAGATCGATAGGGAACCAACGTTGATGTCCAACCCGCAAGAATTCCCCGAAGAACTCTGGGGCATCGAGGATCCTCGCATCACATTCGTGCCCGAGTTGCAGCAATACGTGGTCACCTACACCTCCTATTCGCGTGGCGGCCCAGGAGTGTCTCTGGCTCTGACCAAAGACTTTCGAACCTTCGAGCGCTATGGCGTGATTATGCCGCCGGACGACAAGGACTCGGCGCTTTTGCCCCGAAGGATCAATGGATACTGGGCCTTGATTCACCGGCCTATGACGACTCTCGGGTCGCACATGTGGATCTCCTATTCGCCTGATCTGCGCCATTGGGGGCGACACCGGCTCATGTTGGAGGCTCGCCGTGGCGCCTGGTGGGATGCCAACAAAATTGGGATGTCGCCGCCGCCCATCGAGACTTCCCGGGGATGGCTGGTCCTCTATCACGGAGTGCGGCACACACCGTCGGGCTGTCTGTATCGCTTGGGTGTAGCTCTGTTCGAGCTAGAGAATCCGGAAAAATGCCTGCTGCGCGGCGACTCATGGATATTTGGGCCGGAAGCGGAGTACGAGTGCCACGGCGACGTTGACGACGTTGTATTTCCCTGCGGATATACGTTGGACGCCGATGGAGACACGCTCAACATTTATTACGGGGCCGCAGACTGCGCGATTGCCCTGGCCCGGGCGAGCGTGCTCTCCTTACTGGATTGGCTCGATGCCAATGGAAGTAGCGACCGTCGGCAGTAGTCACCGGATTTGCACCAACATTACCCACAGGTTTGAGTCAATCTCCGTATGTGAGCTATCTTGCTCAGACGCACGAGTCAACACCTGTCATTGTTTAATCTCCTGAGTGTGTCCAGGGAGCAGCGGACGCTGATTCGCAGCTCTCATCCTTAGGTCGCTGCGGACCGAGCCGTAGTCAATAGCGGCGAAGCGACCACATCCAGCCAATCAGCATTTCTTTGTCGGCGTGTCCCCCGCGAACCTGCGGCGGACACGATTCGACCCTAAAGAGTTCTTGCACATCGAAAGGCGCGCAACACCTCCGCCGTATGAGAGGCGTTAGCCCGCACAAAGAAGAAAGGTCAAAGATCATGCCTTTAATTCAACTCCTGGAAGTTCTTATCGTGGTGGGTGTTCTTCTGTGGCTGGTGAATCGCTTCATCCCCATGCAGTCATCCATCAAGTCAATTTTGAACGGCGTCGTGGTCATTGCCGTGGTTTTGTGGCTGCTGAACGTTTTTGGAATGTTTCATTCGCTGTCACATATTCGCGTTGGAACATAAATACGCCGGATATCGATATCAAGTAACACGGCAGATGGCTGCCACAAGGAGATAGTGTGAAGACAAAATTGTTGTTAGCCGCTGCGGTCGCGCTGAGTTTGCCCGTAGCAGCTCAGTCCAATCCTCAAGCCACCGTGGAAGTCGAGCATATGAGTCCGACGCCTACGTTCCGCGTGACGGTCATCAGCCGCAGCGTGCAAGCCATCAACTATGAGCACCGCAGCGGAAGCTCGAAGCTGGATTTTGCGGGCACGAGCTTGATGCCCATGGCGAATGGCGAAGCTAAAGTGAATAGCAAGCGGGGATCAATCGAGATCGAAGCGGAATTTGGCAACCTGCAAAGGCCTACGACCTTCGGCAACGAGTATCTGACTTATGTCCTTTGGGCGATTTCTCCCGAGGGCCGCGCAGTGAACCTGGGCGAAGTATTAGTCGGTGGCAACGATCGCAGCAAACTGCACGTGACCGCAGACCTTCAGGCCTTTGCCCTGATTGTTTCCGCGGAGCCTTACTATGCAGTACGGCAACCGAGCGACGTGGTTGTGCTAGAGAATGTGATTCGCGAAGACACCAAGGGAACCAGCGAAGCAGTAAATGCAAAGTATGAACTGATGGAACGCGGCGGCTACGTTCCCACCGGCTACAAGTTCGATCCAGTGGTCCTGAATGCCAAGTTGCCGTTGGAATTCTTCGAAGCGCGAAATGCGCTGCGCATCGCTCAATCTGAGGGCGCCGAGCAGTATGCCACGGACAGCTATCGACGTGCGGTCCGTTTGATGGATACCGCGGATGGCTATGCCATCAACAAACACATAGATCGGAAGCCGCTCATTGCGGCTTCGCGCGAAGCGGTGCAGACCGCGGAAGATGCACGTGCCATCGCAGTCAAGAAAGAAGATGAAATGCGCCTGGCGAACGAACGGCAAGATTCCGCGGACGCACGGGCACAATCGCAAAAGCAGGCGGAGGACGCCCGCCGCCAGCAGGAGCAAGCCGACTCCGATGCAGCCCGGGCTCGTCGAGACACCGCTGACGCTCAAGCTGCAACTGCGAAGGCTCAGTCCGATATGACGAATAGTCAGGCGGCATCCGCAAGCGCAGTCTCCGCGGCGCAGGCGGATGCGGAGCAATCGCGCTTCGCAGCACAGCAGGCGCAGTTAAGCGCGCAACAGGCAGAGACAGATAAAGCTGCCATGCGTGCGAAATTGTCCGAGCAGTTGAACTCGATTCTCCAGACTCGCGACAGCGCACGCGGGTTGATCGTCAGCATGTCCGATGTTCTATTTGACACCGGGAAATTTTCACTGAAACCTGGTGCACGCGAGAAGCTGGCAAAAGTCGCCGGTATTCTGCTCGCCTATCCCGGACTCAACATTGAAGTCGGCGGATATACGGATAACGTCGGCGCCGACACCATGAATCAAACCTTGTCGGAGAACCGTGCCAGTTCGGTGCGCGATTATCTGGTGCAAGAAGGCGTATCGACTAATTCGGTCAGCGCCAAAGGCTTCGGCAATACGTTGCCGGTCGCTTCCAACGACAACTCCGCCGGACGGCAGCAAAACCGCCGAGTAGAACTCCTCGTGTCCGGCGACGCCATCGGCAGCCCGGTCAACGCCACCACAGGAAGCTTGCGCTAAAGCAAGCGCAGGGAACGGGCACTAAACGAACACGAATGGAGGCAACACCTATGAGACTTGTTGGAGTGCTCAGCACAGCAGTTTTGTCTTTGACGCTCGCGGCACCGGTGTACGGGCAGGAGGAGCAGCACGAGCAGCAAGAACAGAAAGCAAAGCCTGCACAGGACGAGAAAAAGGCGCAACCGGAGAAACCAGCGAAGCAAGACGAAAAAAGCGCTCAGCCGGAGAAAAACGCTAAGCCGGAAGAGAAAAATGCGCAGCGGCAGAACAACAGCAAGCCGGAGGAGAAGAATGCGCAGCAGCAACAGGCACAGCCGGCGCAGCATGCAGGTGGTAACCGTAGCGGCCGCATTCCCGACGATCGTTATAAGGCCAACTTTGGACGCGAGCACACGTTTCGCGTCACCCAAGGCGATTACCGTAATCACCGCTTCCAATACGGCGGCTACTGGTTCGGGTTCGCGGCCCCGTGGCCCAGCAACTGGCTCTACACGCAGGATGTTTTTGTGGTCGACATCGGCGGAGTTTATTACCTTTGCAACCCGGCGTATCCGGGAGTCAATGTTGAACTCAGCGTCGCCCTTTAGCGCTGCGAGGCCGACAGCTTAACTGTTGTCGGCCGGGCTCCGGTCTTCTGGGCTCGCGCCGTTTGAATAGGAAAAAAAGGAGCGACATATGCTTGGAACGATATTAATCGTGGTCCTGGTTTTGGCACTGCTTGGTGCGTTGCCGCGCTGGTCGCATAGCAGGGAGTGGGGTTATGCCCCGACCGGCGGCTTAGGGCTGGTCCTTGTCGTTGTTGTCATTCTCCTTGTGCTCGGGCGCATTTGAGCCACGCGACATCGACGAGCGGTGTCTACTTGGCGGTGTGAATCGTATTCCGCCGCAATCTTTTAACGCGAACGTCGGAAACAGCAACTTGGAAAAGGAGAACCATGATGACGACGAATGAGCAGGTTAAGTGTGGGCATCTACCCTGCCGGTGCCTGGTGCAAGCGGAGAACAAATACTGCAGTCCAGCCTGCAAGGAAGCGGGATCCAAAGAAGTTGAGATTGCCTGCCAATGCGACCACGGAGCTTGTCCGCTTACTCTGTGAATCCCACTAAGTCGGTATGGAAGCCTGCCGAGATTGAACAAGGAGAAACGCGATATGAAGATGCATCGCAGTATGCTCCTGGTAATCGCGGTCTTAGCCGCGGATCCGGTGCTGGCCAGAGCGCAAGCACTGGCCGATTCAGGAGAGTCCTCAGGCACGATCTCCACTGCAACTTCGCCTCCATCGGACTTAACCTACGTAAGTCCGACGCAGCGAACGAAGCTCCACAACTATGTTTTCGACGCCTTCGGCCCATATCCCGCCGCTGGCGGGGCCTTTGCTGCTGGCATCGGCCAAGCGTACGACACGCCTCCGGAGTGGAAACAAGGGGCCGAAGGGTACGGCAAACGGTTCGGGTCGGCTTTTGGTATTGCAGCAGTCACCACGACCACCCGTTATGGTCTGGCGCAGGCCTTCAAGGAAGACACGCTGTACTACCGTTGTGAGTGCAAGGGCGTACTTCCGCGATTCAGCCATGCGGTGATTTCCACCTTGACGGCTCGCCGCGGCGAAGATGGCCACCGCGTTTTCTCTTTCCCGGCGCTCATCGCTCCGTATGCGGGCGCCATGACTGCCGTCTACGCGTGGTACCCCGGTCGTTACAACGGTAAGGATGCGCTCCGTATGGGCAACTACACCATGCTGGGATACGTGGGCGGTAACATCGCCCTGGAATTCCTTTACAGTGGCCCCCACTCTCTGCTTTCTCGGATGCACCTGAACAACCAGCACGGAGCGGCCGGTTCGGGGTCGAACCCATGATCGAGCGAAGCCTCACTGCGGCCGCCGATCTGCCCGCTCCCCGCATGAGACCGGCGATTCTGCCTGTGTCTTCCGCCGTTTCAAGCCCGGGCCTGATTAGCCAGTTCTTGGAATGGTTCGGAGATCTCGGAATATTTTTCTGGCGCGTGGTGCGGGCCGCGGGGACTCCACCATTTGAATTCCGCGAATTGTTTCGGCAACTTGACGAGATCGGATCAAAATCCTTGCCCCTGGTGGCCTTGGCCGGCGCCGCTACCGGAGTTGTTCTCTCTTTGGAAGCCCGCTACAGCCTGACTCGATTTGGAGCCAAATCGCTGCTACCTGCCGCTATCGTGTTCTCCGTGATCCATGAGACCGGTCCGATCATTACCGGTCTGGTAGTGAGCGGTCGAGCGGGCGCGGGCATTGGCGCAGAGTTGGCGTCGATGAAAGTGACCGAGCAGATCGACGCCATCGAGGCGTCCGCGGTAAATCCCTACCGGCTGCTGGCGGCGACCCGCATCCTGGCTTGCATCCTGATGCTGCCTTTGTTGACGCTCGCTGCCGACTTTTGCGGCTTGATAATGGGCTGGGTTACGCAGGCCCTGGTTGAGCCGGTCTCGTTGCATCAGTTTATCAATGCTGGTTTTAACGGCGCCGATTTTAACGATTTCCTGCCGCCGACGTTTAAGACCGCTGTGTTTGGACTGATCATTGGGCTGATTGCGTGTTTCCAGGGAATGCGGACACAGGGAGGTGCCGCGGGCGTCGGTCGTGCGGCCACGAGCTCGGTGGTCTTGTCGTCGCTGTTCGTGATCCTCGCCGATGTGGTGTTGGTGAAACTTATCATTCTATTTTTTCCATGAATATTTGCCCGTGAACATCGATTAAACAACCCGCGACAAACATATGGACACAATCGAGCAAATTGCGATGGAGCTGGCAGAAGCTGAACAAGGCGGCAGCGCACCAGTGATCGCCGTCGAGGATCTGCATAAGTCCTTTGGAAGTCAAAACGTCTTGGACGGGATTAGCCTGGCCGTGAAGCGCGGCGAAACCCTTGCGGTG
>Ga0187875_10000304_pt1 | contig 43972 bp, 39 predicted proteins | sample June2016WEW_17_1_2_FD_132978 | JGI IMG/M metagenome (GOLD analysis project Ga0187875, IMG submission 132978) | Peatland microbial communities from SPRUCE experiment site at the Marcell Experimental Forest, Minnesota, USA - June2016WEW_17_10 | ecosystem: Environmental > Terrestrial > Soil >...
GACTTCCTGGAGGAGACCGGGACCGTCATCGCGGCCCTCCGGCTGCCCACCGTGGAACAGGTCGTCGAATCGCGCCTCGATCCCCACGCCCTCGGCTACTGGCTGGGAAACGTCTACGGTGTGACCGGCGTCTGGGGACTGGCCAACCCCGCGGCCATCCAGATCTACCAGCTGAACATCGAGAACTGGTGCCCGGACCGGGCGGCGCTCTCCCAAGAGATCGCGCGCACCGTGCTCCACGAGGTGGGGCATGCGGTGGGAATGGACCACGCCGCCCTGGACGCCGACGGATACTGACCGGTCCAGGTCAGCGCATGAGGAACGGGAGAAGAGGGTGACCACCGGGATCGCGGCGGCTGAGGCAGCGCTTCGCTACAACATCCGCCCACTCTCGGTGCGCGCGCCCCTCCGGCTGCGCGGCGCCCTCCTGGAGATGGGGGTCGATGCGGACCTGGCCGGCGCCTGCGGCGAGGCGATCGCCATCGAAGGCCTCGTCCCCGACCAGGCCTCGGGGCTGGATCGCGTGGCCCGGGCGGGCGGCGTCAGGATGGGCGCCGCACCCGACGGGCGGCGAGCCGTGCTCGCCGGCCCGCCCGCATCCCTCGCCGGAGTGGCCACGCGCCTCGCTGGAGAGGGGCCCCCCCTCGATGATCTGGGCGGTGCGCTGACGGCGGCGCTGGCGGGCCGTGGGTCACGACCGCCGCTGCCCTGCGGGGATCGCTGGCTCCGTTTCGGGGGCCGGACCCTGATCATGGGGATCCTCAACGTCACCCCCGACTCCTTCTCAGGCGACGGTCTCGCCGGTGACGTCGCCGCGGCGGTGGCGCTCGCCGAGCGGCTGGTCGCCGAGGGGGCCGACCTCATCGACATCGGCGGCGAGTCGACCCGGCCCGGCTCCGCTCCGGTGGACGCGGCCACGGAGCTGCGCCGTGTCATGCCGGTCCTGGAGGCCCTGGTCGGGCGGCTGCCGGTGCCGATCTCGGTGGACACCCGCAAGGCCGAGGTCGCCAGCGCCGCGATCGCCGCCGGCGCGGGTATGGTCAACGACATCTGGGGGCTGCGGGGGGACCCCGAGATGGCCCCCGTCGTCGCCGCTTCGCCCAAGGTCTCCGTCGTGGCCATGCACAACCGCCATGACCACGGGGAGGGCTCGCTGCTCGCGGAGGTCGGCCGCGGCCTCCGGGAGTCGCTGCTGATCGCGGCGCGCCATGGCATCGCCGCTGACCGGGTCGTCGTCGATCCGGGCTTCGGCTTCGGCAAGACGCCGGCCCAGAACCTGGAGCTGGTCCAGCGCCTCGGAGAGCTCGGCGGCATCGGATGCCCGCTGCTCCTCGGAGCTTCGAGGAAGTCGACCATCGGCCTGGTGCTCGAGGGGGCCCCGCCCGAGCTGCGGCTGGAGGGGACGCTGGCGCTCTGCGTCCTCGCCGTGGCGGCGGGCGCGGAGATCGTGCGTGTCCACGACGTCGTGCCGATCCGGCGAGGTCTCATGACCGCCGACGCGGTGCTGCGCGAGATCCCGGCCGCGGTGCGGTCGGCGCCGGCTCCCGGGCGCACCGGATGAGCGGCGGCCCGGCCGCGTCCGAATGGGCCTGGATCGGCCTCGGGTGCAACATCGGCCATCGCGGGCGGGCGCTGGCGTGCCTCCGGGGCGGCCTGCTCGAGGCCGGCATCCGCATCGAGGCCGCCTCCACCGAGATCCTCACCCTGCCGGTGGGGGTGATCACCCAGGGCGACTTTCACAACCAGGTGCTCCTGGCCCGCAGTCCCGAGCCCTGGCCGGCTGGGCGCTGGCTCGAGGTGTGCGTGGGGGCTGAGGTGGCCTGCGGCCGGCGCCCGACGTACCGCTGGGGCCCGAGGCGTGCCGATGCCGATCTCATCCTCCTGGGCCGCCACGGCGAGGTCGCGAGCGCAGGTTCTCCGACCGTTCCCCATCCCGGGTTGCCCGAGCGCGCCTTCTGGCATCGCCTCATCGCCGAGATCGACCCGGCCGTCGCCGCGGCTTGCCGCGGCTGATCGGTCTGGTGTCGGCGGGGCGCTTCGGCGAAGGGGGGCTTGCGCAGGCGCGAGTTGCAATCGCGCCGAGCACGAGGCGCGGACAGCAAGGCTGTCCGACGCCGGTCCCCCCGGAGCGGATGCGCCCCGCCGACGCGCCCTTCAGATGGGTAGGCGGTCGGCGAGCTGAGGGATGAGGCGCAGGGCGTTCTGCACCTGCTGTGCCATGCCCTCGAAGTCGGGCGGCCGTTCGAAGTCGAGGAGCCAGGAATGCTCGGCGGTGAACTTCTCGACGAGCGTGGTCGTCCCCAGCGAGGCGATCCCGACGTGGACGGAGGGGCGATCCTCGTCGCGGAACACCTTGGCCAGCAGCTCCTGAACGGTGTCCACCCAGGCGGAGACCTCCGCGACGTCGTGGAGCTCGTAGCCCCCGTCCCCCAGGATGAACTCGGCCTCCAGCTCGACGAAGGGCTGGGGAGGGAGTTGGTGGTGGGGACAGTCCTCGGACTCGTCATCGTCGTGGTAGAGGTCGCAGTCGGCACCGGCGCCGTATGCCGCCACGTAGGTGAGCAGCGCATCCCAGGCGAAGCTGAGGTGGACGTGATAGCGCGAGGGCGGCTCGACGGAGGAGAGACGGACGGTGCATTCGAAGCGGCGCTCCCCGACCGACGGCTCCAGGTGGTGCCGCACGTCCTCGATGAAGAGGCCAGCCTGGTCGATGGCCTCAATCAGGTCGGCGGACAGCTCCTCATAGGACGGGAAGGCGGACCGCTCCTGTCCGGGGTGCTCCACCGACTCCGATGCAGGCGGCTCAGCCAACCCGCGCCTCTCGGGGGACCGGGATGGGAGTAGTGCCCACGCCCTCAGTCTAGACGGTTTCGAGCGGGCCTCCCGCCCGGGCCGGCCTCGGCGCGCGCCCGCAACTCCTTCGCAATTCAGCGGCGCACCGGGCGCGGGGTTGTTACTATACGGCCGATCTCAGGTTTTCAGTCCGCCCTTGCGGCACATATATCCCCACACGGAGAAGGGCCTGTGCAGACTCAGGGCACGCTGCAGGAATCGAGCCTGGCATCCCTGCTCCAGACCATGCAGACAGAGCGTGCGACGGGTGCCCTCGCCCTGGAGAGCCAGAGTGACACCGCCTCGTTGTACTTCCTCTTCGGCCACCTCTTCCACGCCGCCAGTCCGTCCGGGCAGGGCGAGGACGTCGTCATCCAGGCCTTGACCTGGCGCGACGGCAGCTTCCGCTTCGACCCCCGGGCCAAGCTGCCTCCGGAGGAGACGATCAAGTCGTCGCCGGCGGAGCTGATCGCCGAGGCCGAGCGAAGGGCGCCGGCGGAGCCGGCCGGCTGGGAGGGTGCCCCGGGATACGACGAATCACCGACCTACCAGGGTGCCGGCTACGCAGAGCAAGCCGGCGGGGGGTACGCCGACCCCGGGTGGACGACCCCCGAGCAGGAGCCTGTGGGGAGCGACTCTCAGGCGGCCGCGGGCTACTCTCCCTGGAGCGCCCCCGCCCCCGCCTCCGAGCCCGTCGCGCCCGAGCCCGTCTACCCCGCCCCGGCCCAGTACGAGCCTCCTGAGCGGAGACCGGCCCCCGCCCCCATGCCCAGCTACCGCCCCGAGCCGCCGGTTCCGGCTCGAGCCCAGTACCGACCCGACGCTCCCCCGGCGGTCGCGCCCGCGCCGATCCCGGCTCCCGTGGCCGTACCGGCTCCCGCTCCGGCTCCAGCCCCCGCGCCGGCTCCGACTCCGGCTCCGGCGCGCGCCCCGGCGCGCGCGTCCGCACCCGCTCGCACGCCGGCCCCAGTTCCCGTGCCCGCCGCCGTGCCCGCCCCCGCGCGGGCGGCGCAGCCGGGCCCGGTCCTCGGTGCCCCCACAGCTGAGCCGCTCGACATCGTCTATCCCCTGCCTTCGGGCCGCGCACAGTACGAGGGCCTCAAGAGCGCCTTCGTCGACTTCCCCAAGCTGCTCCGGACCCTCCGCGGTGACCAGCACACGGGGTACATCCGTCTCACCGCGCCCGACTTCGCCGGGATACTCCTCTTCCACGAGGGTCACCTCTTGGAGGCTCTCTCCAGCAACGCCGGGGCCCGCTCGGGTGACGCGGCCTTCCAGGCGATGCGACGGAGCATGGACGCCGGCACCGGCGGCTTGGACGTCATCGACCTCGCCGGCGAGACGGTCGAGGCTCTGGCCCTGCTCCTCACCGCGCCCCTGCTCTACACCGGTCTGCTCGGCCGCTTCATCAACTTCGACTCCTTGATCGGCTACCTGACCGAGGAGGGGGTGGAGGGAGCCGTCCTCGTGGTTGGCAGCGCAGACATCGGCATCATCCTGCTCAGCCAGGGCAAGGTCCTCGGGGCCTACACCCAGACGAGCCCTGCGCTCAACACGGCGACCACCGCGGTGGCCAAGATCGCGACGGACAAGGCGGCCCGGATCGAGGTGAAGAGCGGCGGCGCTCCCGTGGTGCCGATCGACGTGGAGAACGCACTGTCCCGCGCCTACTGAGCCCCCCTCGGCGCGCGCTCCGGCTCCGTGCCCTGCCCCTCGCCGTCGCGATCCTCGCACCGTCGGTCCTCCTCACCGGGTGCTTCAGCGCTCCGCCGCAGATCGTCGAGCTCAACCCTCCCGCCGGTTCCACCCAGCTGGACGCCAACGCCACCGTGGAGGTCGTCTTTGACCAGCCGGTGACCCACGAGAGCGTTGCGGCGCACCTCAGCGTGTACCAGACGCTCCCGCCGCACCAGGGGCTGCCGGGCTGCAGCATGGCGGCGGCGTTCACGGCCCGCCCCGGGGCGCCCTGCTGGATCACATGGCTCTCCGGCGAGTCGGGGTTCGTCTTCTACCACCGGGGCGCCCTCTTCGCCCCGGACACCGAGTACACCTTTGACCTCGGGGCCGGCGTCACCTCGGTCAGCGGCAACGTCAACTCCCTCGACCACGTCTGGAACCTGACCAGCTCGGCGGCGCCGGTGCTGAACTCGGCCTCCCCGGGAGATGGCGCCACGGCCCCGCGGGATTCCCCGATCGTGCTGTCGTTCTCCCGGGAGATGTCGACATCGGCGGTCTCCTCCGCGGTCTCGCTGACACCCGGGGTGTCCGGCCTGCAGGTGGTGCGCAATCCGCTCGACCTGGGCCAGTTCGAGATCATCCCGGATCGTCCCCTGGATCCTGCGACGGCGTACACGCTCACCGTCAGCCGCCGGGCGACCGACGCGTTCGGTCAGCCCATCCCAGCTCCCATCACCCTCCACTTCACCACCGGACCGCTCTCGGCCCTCGGCCACCTCCTGGTGCTGGCCGGCCCCGGGGTGGGGGACGCCACGGAGGTGGTGCTCGCCCAGCTGACGGCTCCGGCCACCGGCCTACCGATCCCGGCCGAGGTCCTCGCCGCGGTCCCCCTCTGCGCAGACCCCGACGGGTGCGGCGATGTCGGGCCGGGCCAGCCGGCCGCCGTGATCGAGGACGCGACCATCTCGGCCGGCGGGCAGTGGCTCGCCGTGGTCCAGAGCGACACCACCCAGGTGGGGGCGGCCCCCCTGCTCCGCATCATCAACCTGCAGACAGGCCAGGACCAGCTCGACCTGACCGGGGCCACCTGGCCGGCGTGGTCCCCCGACGGATCGACGCTGGCGTTTGTCGCCGGCGATTCGTCGGTCCAGCTCTACGACCCGGCGTCGGGGTCGCTCTCGGCTCTGCAGCCGGGCTCCGCCCCGAGCGGGGCCCCGGTCTGGACGGCGGACGGCGATACCCTCGCCATCCCTGTCGAGGCGAGCGGAGCGAGCCCGGCTCACGTGGACCTCGCAGACCCGACGATCAGCGCTCGGTACCAGCTGCCCGCCCTCGTGGGCAACGCCTCCAACCTGGTGGCCGCCCCCCAGGGCGAGGAGCTGGCCCTCGAGGTGACGTCGCCGTCGTCGCCGCTCCCGACCACCTGGGTCGCCGACCCATCGGGCGGACAGCCGCCGCTCAAGGTCGGCACCGACCTGACACCGGTGGGATTCACCGACGACGCGACCCTGGTGGTGGCGCTGAACGCCCCGCGCGGCGCGCCGCAGCTGGGGGGCTTCGAGATCGCAACCGGCGTCGTCTCGGCGATCACCACCCCTCTGGGTGACGTCGATCCCCAGAGCGCCACGGTCGCGCCAAGCGGACGTCAGATCGCGTACATCACCACGATGCCGTCCGGTGCGGTCGAGGCCGTGATCGCCAACGCGGACGGTTCCGGGCCCCTCCCGCTCACATCACTCGCCCCCGGGCTCCAGGCTCTGTCGGTCGGCTTCGGCGGCTGATTTCATTCGCCTCCTCGCCACGCCGCGTTCGCTGCGGCGGGGCCCCTGAGAGCCCTCGGGCAGCCTGCTAGTCTCAGGGGCCATGCCTCGCTCTCTCCTCTTCCTGATCGCGGACACCGGCGGTGGGCACAGGGCGGCAGCCACGGCAGTGAGCCACTATCTCGGCCGTGCCCACCCGGGCGAGTTCGATGTGGAGGTGGTCGACCCCTTCGCGAGCGCCTCACCACGCCTGCTGGGCCGCACCGCAGGGCTCTACGGTCCGCTGATCCAGCGCGCCCCATGGCTCTGGGGCGGGATGTTCCACGCCACCAACTCCCGGGCCATGGTCAGGGCGGCTGAGCTGGTGCTCCGCTCTGTCGACCCGGCCATCGAGCGGTTGATGACGAGGCTGGAACCGGCGGCGGTGGTCTCCTTTCACCCCCTGCTCAACCGGGCGGCGGTGCGGGCGCGGCGCCGCCTCGGAATGCGAGTCCCAGTGATCACCGCCGTCACCGACCTGGTGGATGTGCACGCCTTCTGGGCCTCGCCCGACGTCGACCTGGTCATCGTGCCCTCGCCTGGAGGCCTGGACCGGTGCCGTCGCAACCGGGTGCCCGCCGACAGGCTGGTCCAGGTGGGTCTTCCGGTTGACGCCGGCTTCACCGACGAGGCGTCCGACCCGGAGACCCGCAGGGCTCGGCGGCTTCAACTCGGGCTCGACCCCGATCGCTTCACCGTTCTGGTCTGCAGCGGGGCGGACGGGTCGGGCGACATCGAGCGACGTGCGCGGCTGCTGGCCGGCAGTGGCCTGGACGTCTCCCTGGTGGTCATCTGCGGCCGGAACCGGCGCGCCTACAACGGCCTGGACGGCCTGCGCGACCGCGCGGGCCGTCTGGTCAGCGTGCACGGATTCGTGACCAACATGGCGGAGTGGATGACCGCGGCTGACATTGTCGTGACCAAGGCCGGACCGGGGACGATCGCCGAGGCTCTCTGCGCCGGACTGCCGCTCCTGATCACCTGGTACCTCCCTGGCCAGGAGCGGGGAAATATGGAGTGGCTCATCGACTCGGGGGCCGGACGCTACGTGCCCGGCGACGCCGAGCTGGTCGACGAGGTCGCGGAGCTGGCCGCGCCGGGGTCTCCAGCCCTGCTCTCGATGCGCGAGGCCGTCTCCCACCTGGCCCGACCGGAAGCGGCCGCGGAGGTCGCCGAGCTGGTGCGCACCGTGGCGCTGAAGCTGTCATGACCCCACCGGGGCCGGAGTCCTCGGTCGATGCCGAGGGGCTGACCCACCTCCGCCTCTACAACTTCCGGAACTACGCGGAGTTGAATTTGCCTCTCGGCCCCGGGCTGAACGTCTTTGCCGGAGAGAACGCCCAGGGCAAGACCAACCTGCTGGAGGCGGTCGCCACCCTCCTCCTCACCAAGTCGCCGCGCACCAGCATCCCGGCGGAGCTGCTCCGCTGGGGGTCCGAGGAGGCGGCCGTCGATGCCGTGCTGGGCAGGAGGTCCCTCTCCGAGACGCTGGCCCTCAGGCTCCGCCGGACCAGAGACGCCGAACCTACCGGTCCGCCCGGGCGTGACGCCACTCCACGCATCTCGCGCACCACGACGCGCGATGGTCACCCGATCGCCCCGCGCGACCTCATCGGACGGTGGCCGGTGGTCCTCTTCTGGCCCGACGACCTTCAGCTGGTGAAGGCCGGTCCGGAGGCTCGTCGCCGGCTCCTCGACATCCTGGTGTCCCAGCTCGATCGAGCCGCAGCTGACGAGCTGATCCGCTACCGGCGGGTGCTCGAGCAGCGCAATTCCCTGCTCCGCCGTCTGCATGACGGTGGCGGACCGCCCGACCAGCTCCGGCCCTTCGACGACGCGCTTCTCCGCCACGGTGCGGCGGTTCAGGTGGCGCGGACCGAGCTGGTCGGGGCGCTGGCCCCACTGGCTGCCGCGGCCATGGCGGAGATCAGCGAGGCCGCCGACTCCCTGGAGCTCCGCTACACGCCCCAATCCGGGGCGGCGAGCGACGATCGCGAGCAGGTGCTGGCGGCGCTGACCAGCGCCCTGGCGCGCGCCCGCGGCGAGGAGCTCGCCCGCGGTACCAGCGTCGTCGGCCCTCATCGGGACGATCTCGAATTCGTCCTCAATGGCCGTCCGGCCCGATCCACCGCCTCACAGGGGCAGCAGCGGAGCGCGGTGCTGGCGACCAAGATCGCCGAGGTCCGCCTGGTCGGCGCGCGCGCAGAGCGGATGCCGATCCTGCTTCTGGACGATGTCCTCAGCGAGCTCGATCCCGCCCGCCGCGAGCACCTCCTCTCCGCACTCTCCGCTCGCGGTGAGCTACCCCAGACGATGGTGACGTGCAGCGACGAGTACCCATTCGGGGCTCATCCATCCCGGCGCTTCCTGGTGCGCCAGGGCACGGTCGTCGCGGGATGAGTGACGGGATGGATGCCGGCCGTCGCCCCGAGCGTGAGCCGGGACCGCTCCACATCACGGAGGTGCTCGGGTCGGCGCTGCGCCGGTTGGGGGTCCAGCGCGAGGTCCGCGAAGTCCAGTTGCGCGACGCGTTCGCGGAGGTGGTGGGGCCGGCTGTGGCGCCCCTCTGCGAGGCGCTCTCGCTGCAGCGGGGTACGGTTCTGGTGGCCACCCGCAATGGTGCGCTGGCTCAGCAGCTCCAGCTCGAGATGCCGACCATCGTGCGCGCTCTGAACTCGCGCATGGGCGGAGAGGAGGTGAAGCGGTTGCGCTTCACCGCCATGAGCTAGGGGACTCGCACCGGCATGATGACGCAGAGGTAGTCGTCCTGTCCCTTGGCGCGGACCACCGCCGGCTGGAGCGGACCGTTGAGGGCCAGCTCGACGTCCTCACCGTCGATCGCCTGGAGGGCGTCGAGCAGGTAGCGGGCATTGAAGGCCACCTGGACCTCCTCTCCGTCGACCTTGGCAGGTAGCGGAGCGTCGTGGTCGCCCACCTCGGCAGCCTGGGCGAGCAGCTCCAGCTCTCCCTTGCCCGCCCGGAGACGAACGGGGTTGGAGGCGTCCCGAGCCAGCACCGCGGCCGTCTTTGCGCTCTTGAGCAGGAGCTCCTTGGAGAGCACGACGATGGTGGTGGAGTGAGCGGGGATGACCTGTGTGTAGTTGGGATAGTTGCCCTCGATGAGGCGCGATGAGATCTCCATGTCACGGAGAGTGAAGAAGACCTGGTTGCGCGCGTCGCTGAAGGCGACACCGACCCGCGGACGGCTGGGGTTGATGGCACGGGCCAGCTCCGCCAGATGCCGTGCCGGGACGATCACGGTGCCGCTAACGACTCCCTCGGTGAGCACCTCAGCCTCGAGCTTCTTGACCGCCAGCCGATGGCGGTCGGTTGCCACCAGGGTGAGCTTCGAGCCCTCGACATGGAGCAGGACCCCAGTCAGCACCGGGGTCTGCTCATCACCGGAGGCGGCGACCGCCGTCTGGGTGATGGCCTGCTGGAGTGCGGCCGCATCGACCTCGAAGGCAGGTGCGGTCTCGCGCGCAGGAAGGGGCGGAAACTCGACAGCGTCGATGCCATGGAGATTCGTTGTCTGCACTCCGGACGTGATCCGGAGCATCTGCGTCCGCTCCTCGACCTCCATGGTGCAGGTCGTGTCATCGAGAGAGGCGACGTATTCCGCCAGGAGCCGCGCAGGGACGGTCACCCGACCCTCTTCCAACACGGTCGCCGCCACCAGGGCGCTGATGGTGAGGTCCAGGTTGGTGGCGGTGACGCGGAGTCCTTCTGCCTCGGTTTCGAGCAGGACGTTGCTCAGCACGGGCAACGTGGAACGCGGTGAGACTGCGCGGGACACCAGGCTGAGTGACGAGCTGAGCGCGGCCGGGGACACCGTGCAGCGCAAAGCGGTATGGGTGCTCGTACCGGAAGGCCAGTTGTTCACCGGAGAGGACTCCTTGGGTGGTGACAGTGTAGAGATAAGAAGAGATTAATAGGGGTGGGGAAGCGGGGGATAACCGCGGTTTCTGAATACGGAGGGGTGGGGACAACCCGGGTGAGCCGGGGAGGGATGGAGCCTGCCCGGAGGGGTTGTCCCCAGCTGATGGCGGGATGGCAGCTTTGCCACATGCGTGTCGAAGGATCTGCACAGGCTTTGGCCCAGCGGCCGTGGAGGGGTGGCGAGGGGGGTGCTGCGGATGCTCTCGGGTGGTGGCGGCGGTCAGCCATGGGCATGGAGGCGCTCTCGGAGCTGACGGATGTCGCTCTGCAACCGGGCGTCTTCCCGGAGCAGCTCGGTGATCTTGTCGATGGCGTGCAGCGCGGTGGTGTGATCCCGACCGCTGAAGGCGTCGCCGATGACGGGGAGCGAAGAGTCGGTCTCCTCCCGGATGAGGTACATCGAGACCTGGCGCGGGAAGACGATGTGCTTGTCGCGGCGCTTGCCCTTCATCTCCTCGACGGGGATGCCGTAGTAGTCGGCGACCGTGTCCTGGATGAAGGGGATGCTGAGCGGCTGGGCGTCGGCCACCGGGATGATGTCGCTCAGGATCCTCTGTGCCATCTCGAGGGTGATGGCATGGCCGTTGATCGATGCGTGGGCGAGGACACGGATCAGGGCGCCCTCGAGCTCGCGGATGTTCCTCTGGATCCGATGGGCGATGAAACTGCAGACCTCGTCGGGAACGAGGCGATTGTGTGGGCCCAGCTTGGTTTTCAGGATGGCAAGGCGGGTCTCCACGTCCGGAGGCTGGATGTCGGCCATGAGGCCACCCTCGAAGCGGCTGCGCAACCGGTCCTCCAGGGTCGGGATGTCCTTGGGTGGCCGGTCGCTGCTCACGACGATCTGCTTCTGGATCTCGTGGAGAGCGTTGAAGGTGTGGAAGAACTCCTCCTGGGTCCGATCCTTGCCGGCCAGGAACTGGATGTCGTCGATGAGGAGGACGTCGACGGTGCGGTAACGGTGCCGGAAGTCGTTGGTCTTGTTCTCCTGGATCGCGGTGATCATCTCGTTGGTGAACTTCTCGGAGGTGATGTAGGCGACCTTGGGGGAGCGGCGGTGGCCCTCGCGCACGGCATGACCGATGGCGTGCATGAGGTGGGTCTTGCCCAAACCTACTCCGCCGTAGAGGAAGAGGGGGTTGTAGGCCTTGCCGGGGGCGTCGGCCACGGCGCGGCAGGCGGCATGGGCGAATCGTGAGGAGTTTCCGACCACGAAGCTGGAGAAGGTGAAGTTGGGATTGAGCCGGGATTCGCCGGCGGGGGCGAGGTCGGTCTCCGGGGCCAGGTCGGAGTCGCTGAGGGGGGCCGGCTCGTCGCGTGGGGGGCTCGCCAGGGGGTCGATCGTGATCTCGACCTGGCACTCATGGCCGAGGAGGCCGGAGAGGACCTCCTGGATGACGGATACGAAGCGCTCGGAGACCCAGTCTCGAGCCAGCCGGGTCGGAACGCCGATCAGGAAGCGCTGGCCGTCACTCTCTACCAGGGTCGCGGTGGCCAGCCAGGTTTCGTAGCTGGGCCGGGCCAGCTGGAAGCGGAGCTCCTCCTGCGCAGAGCTCCAGAGCTGCTGGGCGGTGGTGCGGTCGGTGGCGGTCGGCATGATGCCGTCGTCAGCCCCGATCGTCAAGTTCGCTCCTCGTGCCGCCCAAGCGCCGAAGCCAAAAGCCCAACCTCCCGCGTACCGAAGCCACTTGTCCACAGGATGTGAACAGGAGTGGATAAACTTCGACGTCGCTGCCGGAGGGGCCTGTCTATGTTGGCTGGGGCGACTGGGGGAGCTCGTCCCGCCGGAGCATCCGTCAGTCTAGCAATGGCGGGGGCACTCGACAACCGGCGGGCGTGGCGGTGTGGGCGTGGCGGGCGTGGCGGGCGTGGCCGCCGTGGATGTGGCCTCCGAGCCGTGCCCGCCCCCGTGGCCGGGTGGAGACGAAGGGTGGAGCGGAATCTGGTCGGGGGCGCGCCCGCGGCTCGCTCCCGGGGCTCTCCGGGGGAGGTGTGGGTGGGTGGACCGAATATACTGGCGTGACCACGCCGTCCGGGCGCGGCGCTCCGTGGCGTCCCCGGACGCGATTTGCGATGTCCTCACGGCAGGAGAGATCCGATAAAGCGAACCTTTCAACCCAAGAAGGCGTACCGCCGCAAGACCCACGGCTTCCGGATCCGGATGGCGACGCCCGGTGGACGCAACGTGCTCAAGGCGCGCCGCCTCAAGGGACGGAAGCGCCTCACCCCGACCGGCCCTCGCTGACGGGCAGCGGCAGGCTAGCTGGCCGTGGGCGCTTCGCCTCCGTGCGCACGTGGCGCTGTGTCGGCCGGGCCGGCGCGGTCCGGGTCCAGGCCGCTCCCAACGGACGTGACGAGGCGCGCCTCGGTCTGTCGGTGCCGGGTATGGCCGGCGCCGTGGAGCGCAACCGGGTTCGCCGCCGGCTCCGCGAGGCGGCGCGCGGGCTGCACGACCACCACGGGTACGACCTGATCGTGAGTGCCGACGCCTCCGCCCTGAGGGTCCCCTTCCCCGTGCTCCGCGACCAGGTGGAGACGGCGGCGCGCGGGGCCGTCGCCCGTGCGAGCGTCGCCTCGGGTCCGGTGGCCCCCGGTCCCGCGCCGGCGCCGGACAGGCCATGACGCGCTTCAGCCTCTGGTTCATCCGCATCTACCAGGTCACCCTGGGGCCCGTCCTCGGGCTCATGAGCAGCTGCCGGTACTCGCCCACCTGCTCGCGCTACACCGCGGAGGCCATCGGCCGCTTCGGTCCCCGGCGTGGCTGGTGGCTGGGCGTCCGCCGCATCTCGCGCTGCCACCCGGGCTACCCGGGTGGTCTGGACCCCGTGCCTGACGAGTACGTGACCTGGCGTCAGGCCCGCGCTCTCCACCGGGCCTCGCGCACCGCGCACGGGAGCTCCGCCTGATGCCCGGGCCGATGGTCGCGGGGATCGACCTCAACCCTATCGACTGGCTGAGCCTCCTCCGCTACCCGATCGGCTGGATGATCGAGGAGCTCAGCAAGGTCTTCAACGGCGTCGGGGTGCTTCGGGCCATCGGTCCCTTCGGCCTGGCCGTGGTGGTCACCACCCTGATCATCCGGGCCCTGGTCTTCCCGATCATGGGTTGGAACCTGCGCACCCAGCGGCGTATTCAGCGCGAGCAGCGCCAGGTCGCCCCCCAGCTCAACGAGATCCGGAAGCGGTACAAGGGGCAGACCCGGAAGATCTCGGAGGAGTCGCAGAAGGTCTACGCCGAGCACGGGATCAGCCCGTTCAGCTCGATGTCCGGATGTGTCCCACTTTTGGTCCAGATGCCCGTGCTGTACGGGCTGTACTGGGGCATCCGGGACGTGATCGGCATGGACAACACCGGGACGTCGCACGTCACCTTCGACATCCTGCCCAAGACGTTCTACTTCGGCTTCCTCTGGATCCACAACGTGGCCCAGACCATCGGGCAGGCGTTGGGAGCCGCCAACAGTCCTTCGACAGGCTGCGCCCTGACCAACAGCAAGGGCGTGGCCATCGCCTGCGCGACCGACTGGGGTCATCTCTTCACCCCCCCGACCAATCTCGCGCTGCTGATCTTCCCCATCCTCACCGGGCTCGCCTACTTCATCCAGTCGAAGATGACGATGCAGCCCCTGCGCCCGGACATGAGCGACATGGAGCGGCAGATGGCCTCGTCGATGAAGATGGTCGTCTACTTCATGCCCCTGATGAGCCTCTTCTTCGGCTTCATCTGGCCCCAGGGACTGACCCTCTACTGGATGACCGCCGCCCTGGTCATGGTCGGCCAGCAGTACCAGCTGATGGGCTGGGGTGGGCTGCGGGTTCCGGCGTGGGTGCCCGGAGCGGGACGCACCACCTCGCTCTCGTACTCGAGGGCCGACCTGGACGCCGGCGCGGCCATGCGAGGCCCCGGGCCACCCGGGGGGAGTGGCCCGTCGAACGGTTCCAGGAGATCAGGCCGCGGGCCGTCCCCGCTACCGGAGAGCGGTCCACGGGCCGGCCCTGGTCGAGGCCGGGCCCCGTCGAGAGCTCAGAAGAAGGCGCGCCGCCGCCGCTGATGCGGTGCGGACAGGAGGGTGAACGGTGACCGAAGCTGAGGCCACGAGCGCCGTCGAGGAGTGGGCGAGCGTCGAGACGAGCGGCCAGACCGTGGAGGAGGCTATCGCCACCGCGCTGGCCGAGCTCGGCGCCGGCCCCGACGAGGTCGCCATCGAGGTGCTCTCCCGACCGGCTCGGGTGCTGCCCGGTGAGCGGGTGTCGGGCGCGGCGGAGGCCAGGGTCAAGGTTTCCAAGTTGGACGAGCACACCGCGAGGGCGAGGACGACCCTCGCCGAGCTGCTGGAGCGGATGGGGATCGAGGCCCGGATCGCGACTCGCCGGGCCACGCCCACCCCCGGCGGGCCGATCGCGCCACCTCTGCTGGACGTTTCGGGAGACGACCTGGGCCTGCTCATCGGCTGGCGTGGCGAGACCCTCCGGGCGCTCCAGACGGTCGTCAACCTGATGATGGGTGACAACGAGATCGGGTCGGGGCGCCGCGTCATCCTCGACGTGGAGCGGTATCGCGCCCGGCGCGAGGAGCAGGTTCGGGAGCTGGCCCTCCGCCTCGCCAACCGCGTGAAACGGACCGGCCAGCGCTACACGCTGGACCCGATGCACGCCTACGAACGCCGGACCATCCACCTGACCCTGGCTGACGACGAGGGCGTGCACACCGAGAGCACCGGCAAGGAGCCGGCCCGGCGGGTGGTCATCCACGCGACCGGCCCGGCGCAGCCCGACCTCCCCGAGCTCCCGGATCGCGCCGGGCGGCCACCGCAGCGGAGTGGCGGGTTCGGCGAGGGCGGACGGGGCGGGGACCGCCGCCCGTCGCGCTGGCAGCGCGGCTGACGCGCTTCCGCTGCGGTCCCAGACCGGGTTGGCCGTGGTGCCCCCGGGAGCGCCGCAACCCGGACCGCATACACTCGCGGGACCGATGACCTCCCGCGACGTCCCATTTGCGCTGCGGCGTCTGCCCAGCGGGGCGCGCCTGATCGCCACCCCGATGCCGGAGCGGAGGTCGGCCGCGGTCGCCTTCATGTTCGGAGTCGGTTCCCGCTACGAGGTCGGGGCAAGCGCCGGGCTCAGCCACTTCATCGAGCACGTCGTCTTCAAGGGTGGCGGCCGCTTCCCCACGGCCCGGGCCGTCTCGGAGGCGATCGAGAGCGTGGGCGGGTCCATCAACGCCTCGACCGACAAGGAGGCGACCATCTTCTACGCGAAGGTGCCCGCCGAGCACATGGCCCTGGCCTGCGAGGTGCTCGGGGGCATGGCCTTCGATCCGGTGCTCGATGCCGCGGAGGTCGCCAAGGAGAGGCAGGTGGTGATCGAGGAGCTGCGGATGAGCCTGGACAACCCCCAGGATCACATCAGCACCCTCTTCGACGAGGTGATGTACCCGGACCAGCCCCTGGGGTGGGATATCGCCGGCACCGAGGAGACGGTGCTGAGCTTCGACGTCGAGGCCTGCGCGGAGCATCTGGCCCGCCATTACCGGCCCGGCCGCCTGGTGGTGAGCATCGCCGGGGCGATCGACCGCGGGCAGGCCAGCCAGGTCGTGGAGCAGTGCGTGGGCCGGCTCGGGGAGGGGGCGGCGGATGGACCCGCACCCGCTGTCGAGGCGGCCGGGAGCGCGCTCCGTTTCATCAACAAGCGCACCGAGCAGGCCAACGTCATCCTGGGTGGCTACGCGTGTTCCTACCTCGATCCCGGCCGTTTCGCCCTCGACCTTCTCAACGTGGTGTTGGGGGAGGGGATGTCCAGCCGGCTCTTCCAGGAATTGCGGGAGGAGCGGGCCCTCGCCTATGACGTCCACTCCTTCGCAGCGAAGCTGCGGGACAGCGGGTGCCTCGGCATCTACATCGGCTGTGAGCCCCGCCGGGCGGTGGAGGCGGTCAAGGTCGCCGTGGAGGAGCTGGTCCGTCTGGTCGACCAGCCGGTGGGCGCCGAGGAGCTGGGCAGGGCGAAGGAGTACTCGAAGGGACGCCTCCTCCTCCACCTGGAGGGGACCGGGGCGGTGAGCCAGTTCCTCGGGCAGCAGGAGCTGCTCGCAGGCGAGGTCCTGCTCGCCAGCGACGTGGTCGCGGCCGTGGAGGCGGTCACGGCGGAGGAGCTGAGGGCGACGGCGGCGGAGGTCTGCCGCCGCGGGCTCCGCGCCGCCGTCATCGGCCCCTTCTCGAAGCCCGAGCGTTTCGAGAGCGCCCTCGGCCGGGCTTCGTGACCGTGGGGGGTGCCATGAAGGGGATGGTCGTCGGACGTTGATCAAGGAGTGGAACGAGACCTCATGACCGTGGAACGCACGCTCGTCCTGGTGAAGCCCGACGGGGTCCAGCGCGGCCTCGTCGGCGACGTCATCGCGCGGCTCGAACGTCGCGGCCTGCACCTCGTCGGTCTCAAGCTGATGCGGATCGACGAGGCTCTGGCTGAGCGCCACTACGCCGAGCACGTGGGCAAGCCCTTCTACCCCGGGCTCGTCCGGTTCATCACCTCGGCGCCGGTGGTGGCCATGGTGTGGGAGGGGCCGGGGGCGGTGGCTCTCGTCCGCTCCAGCATGGGCGCGACCAACCCGGCGACGTCGGCACCGGGCACCATCCGGGGCGATCTCGCCGTCTCGATAGGGACAAATGTCGTCCACGGCAGCGATTCCCGGGAGCGGGCCGCCGTCGAGATCGACCTCTTCTTCGGCGCGGACGAGCTGGTCACCTGGGAGAGCGCGCTCACCGAATGGACCCTGGGCGGCTGAATCGCCCGCTCGCGGCGGGGTCTTCGCAGAGCGGGGTCAGGTCGGGGGCGGTTCGGTCGGGCTGAGCCGGGCCAGCTCGCGAGCCATGCGCCGGCGGCGCCGGAGCGGTGCGGCCACCAGGACCAGCCCGCCGACCGAGTACCCGGTCGGGAGCGTCGTGGGCGTCGACGTCGTGACCAGGGTGGGCCCGGAGCCCAGGCCTCCGAAGCTGCCGAACGGCCAGATCCGGAGGATCGCCTTGGCGAGGATGCGGCTGCGCGAGACCAGCCCAAAGAAGCGGGAGTCGCACGACTCGTTGCGGTTGTCCCCCATCACGAAGTAATCGCCGGCGGGGATGTGGAGCACCTGGTTGACGGCGTCGACCGTGCTGGCGGTCGGGTATTGCGGCCCCTGCTCCCAGGCATCGGGGAGGTACGGCTCGGCGACCCGGTCCCAGGGGCCGGTGCCACCCGGCTGCACCAGCAGCTCGGTCGGGGTGGTGTCTGCGTCGATCTCGATGTTGTCGCCCGGCAGACCCACGACCCGCTTGACGTAGTCGGCCGTGGTGGCATCGCACTGGTGCGGCGGGTTCAGGATCACGATGTCGCCACGCGCCGGGTTGCCGAAGAAGTACGAGATCTTGCTGGCGATGAGGAAGTCGCCGCTCTGGAGGGTGTTCTGCATGCTGTCGCCGTCCACACGGACAGTCTCGATGCAGCTCCAGATGAGCGCATAGAGGACGACGGCGACGAGCAGGACCTCGAGGAGGTCGCGGACCCAGGCACCGCCGGGCGCGGCTGCGGGAGCGGGCTCGGCCGCGGGCGGGGCGGGCTCGGCGGCGGGTGGCGGGGGGTCTGCGGGCGGGGTGAGGACGGCGTGCTGCTCCATGCTGCGGCTGGCGGCGAACGGCCTTCCGGCGGTGCGACACCGCGCCGGCCGGGGAGGGGGACGGATCGTAGACCGCCTCGCCGCGTGGCGCGCGAGGGCGGGGGAGGCGCGACCCCGCGCCGCCTGGCGCCCGATTATACGGCCGCTCCGTGCAGCCCTCCCACGCTGCGACAATGGACCCCATCGGCGGCCGGCCACTCGGCCCGGCCATGACCAGGCGGAGGACGCAGATGGCTCTCCTGACCCTCTCTCCGTACAAGGCCAAGGAGTTCCCGCTCAGCGGTCTGCAGGGGATCTCCGATCACACCTTGGAGATCCATTTCGGACTTTATGCCGGGTATGTCAAAAACACAAATCTTCTGACCGAGCAGCTGGTCGACCTGGCCGGCAAGGGGCAGGCGGCGACCCCCACGTACCACGAGCTGACCCGCCGGCTGCCCTTCGAATACAACGGCATGGTCCTCCACGAGTGGTATTTCGACAACCTGACCCGCGACGGTGGCGGGGAGATCTCCAGCTCGTCGCCGCTCGGCCGGGCCCTCGGGGAGTCGTTCGGCGACATCGAGACCTGGAAGCGCGACTTCACCGCGATCGGCGGGATGCGTGGGGTCGGCTGGGCCGTGACCTACCTCGATCCGGCGACGGGACGGCTCTCGAACCACTGGATCACCCTGCACCAGGACGGCAACATCGCCGGGTTCAAGCCGGTGGTCGTGATGGACGTCTGGGAGCACGCCTTCCTTCTCGACTACAAGCCCGCGGAACGGCCGAAGTACATCGAGGCCTTCATGACCAACCTCAACGCCTCCACCTGCGAGGCTCGGTTGACCGGGCGGGAACGGCCGGTCGGCTGAGCGGACGGCGGGCGGGAGCTGCCCTGTCGTCGTCCGGCCCCGACGGGGCGGCGGCCCGCCCGGTGTGGTTGCCCCCGCAGGCGACGCAGGTCGTCTAGAGGGGCGGCCCGCCCAGGCGCCGGTAGAGGGCGTCGAGGTCCTCGTCGCCCGCGAAGTCGATGAGCAGCCGTCCACCCCGGCGCAGGCGCTGGAGGGCGACGGGGAGGCCCAGAGCCTGCTCGAATCCGCGCCGGAGCTGCTCGTCGTCGGGGGATAGCCGGGCTGGCGGCTGGGCCCTGGCGGCGGTCCCTGGGGCCGGCAGCTGCCGGGTGCCGGCGGCGTACCTCTGGACGAGACGCTCCGTGTCGCGCACGGTGAGGCCCTCGTCGACCGCTCGCCGGCCCAGCTCGATCATCGCCGGCTCGTCGTGGACCGCGAGGATGGCGCGGGCGTGCCCGGCGCTGAGGTCCCCCGAGGCGACGGCCTCCTGGAGGGGAGCGGGAAGCTGAAGCAGGCGGATCGCGTTGGTGACGGCGGGCCGGCTGCGACCGAGGCGGAGGGCGATCGCCTCATGGGAAAGGCCAAATGCGTCCGAGAGGCGCGCGTAGGCGGCAGCCTCCTCGATGGCGTTGAGGTCCTCGCGAAGGAGGTTCTCGCTGAGCGCCATCTCCAGGGCGTGGCGGCCGGACTCGGACGCCGGGCGCAGGATCGCGGGGATCTGGCCGATGCCCGCCTGGCGCGCGGCGCGGAGCCGGCGCTCTCCGGCGACCAGACGGTAGTCGTGAGCGTCGGGCTCCACCACGATGGGATGGAGGAGGCCGTGGAGCCGGATGGAGGCCGCCAGGGCGGAGAGGGCGGCGGCGTCGAACTCGCGCCGGGGCTGTTCGGGATTTGGACGGACGCGGAAGGGGTCGATCTCGATGAGGACCGGGCCGCCGCTGCCCATGTCGCGCGCCGGGTCGCTGCTGGCCAGGAGGGCGTCGAGTCCGCGACCGAGGCCGTGGCGCCGTGGCGAGGCGGCGGTGGGAGGCCGGCCTCCGCTGCTCTCGGCGCTCACGCGAGCAGGGGGGCGGACATGAGCTCGGCGTCGGCCTGCAGCCGGGCGTCGAGGTTGACGGCGAGCTCGCGGTAGGCGTCCGCCCCCCGCGACCCGGGGGCGTAGGAGGTGATCGGCAGGCCGTAGCTCGGCGCTTCGCTGAGGCGGACGTTGCGAGGGATCACGGGATCCAGGACCAGGTCTCCAAAGCGCTTGCGCACCTCGTCCACCACCTGGGTGGCGAGGGTGAGACGACCGTCGTGGAGGGTGAGCACGATCCCGGCTATCCGGAGCTGGGGGTTGAGCTCGCGGCGGAGCAGGCTGATGGTGTGGGTGAGCAGGCCGAGACCCTCCAGGGCATAGAACTCGCACTGGATGGGGACGACCAGCGCCCGGGCCGCAACCACCGCGTTGACGGTGAGCAGACCGAGGCTCGGAGGGCAGTCGAGGAGCACGTAGTCGAGCGGGTCGTCGGCCAGCGCCTCGAGCGCATAGGAGAGGCGCTTCTCACGCCGGGCGACGCCGACCAGCTCGATCTCGGCGCCCGCCAGGGCGATATCCGAGGGGACCAGGTCGAGGCCGGGGATGGAGGTGTGAATGCGGGCTTCGGCGATCGGCCTGCCCAGCACCACGACGTCGTAGGTGCTGGCGGGGATGTCACGGCGGGCGACGCCCAGCCCGGAGGTGGCGTTGGCCTGGGGGTCGCAATCGATGATGAGGACGCGCCGCCCGATCTCGGCGAGATGGGCCGCGACGTTGATCACCGTGGTGGTCTTGCCCACGCCACCCTTCTGGTTGGCGACGGCGAGGACCAGGGGCGGCATGCCTGCGATTATGCGGCGCCGGGGCGAGGCCAAGCCGGGGGGCGGGAGTGCCGTGGGGGGGCGGGTGGTGCGTGTTTCACCGTCATGATCCCCGTGGAACCTTCCAGGCTCCGCTCTTGTTTCACCGTCATGATCCCCGTGAAACACGCTAACCTGCGATGCCATGGACAGCAACGCCGACCAGCTCGACGGGCTCGCCGTGGGCTATCTGCTCGGCCTGCTCGTCGGCGAGGGGCATTTCGGAGGGGACGGACGCCAGCCGCAGATCACGCTCCGCATGCACGTCCGCCACGAGAAGCTCTTCCGATGGCTGACGGCCACCTTCCCCGGTGGGCGACTCTACGGTCCCTATCACCACGGTGGGCGTCACTACTACCAGTGGATGGCCCGGGGCGACTACCTCCGCCACGTGCTGATCCCGATCATCGCCGTCCACCGCGAGTGGCTGGACGATCACGTCGCCGGCCGATTCGATGCCATGTGCGAGCGCTACAACATCTCCGAGCCCGGGCCCGGGAGCCGCGGCCAGCCCGGCCCCCCGCCGGCCCCCTGACCGCCCCCGGGCCCGGGAGCCGCTGCCGGCCCGGTCCCGAGCATGCCCTCTGTCCCTCCCCCACGCGCCGGGCTGGTCAGGCCGCGGCCTGAGCGCCCTCGCCGCTCGCCAGCATCGCGTAGTCCTCCAGCAGCGCGTCGAAGACAGCCGCCCAGCTGCGCCCTGCGACAGCCGACCGCGCCGCGGCCCCCATGACGGGAAGGTCCGCGCGGGCGGCCGCCGCCGCGAGCACGTCGCCGAGCCCATCACCGGGCGCGTCGGCCAGGAAGCCGGTACGCCCGTCCTCAATCAGCCAGCCGGCACCACCGGCGCGGACACCGACCACCGGCAGCCCCGACGCCATGGCCTCCTGGATGACCTGGCCGAACGTCTCCGTCGACGCCGGGTGCAGAAAGACATCGGCGGCGGCGTAGGTGTCAGCGAGAGCGTCGCCCTCGAGGAGGCCGGCCATCCGGACCGTGCTCGGGGCCGCCCGCCGCAGCTCGTCCGCGAGCGGACCGGTGCCGACCACCAGGAAGCGGAGCTCCGGGTGGTCTCGGGCGATGCTCACCACCCGATCGAGGCCCTTCTCTCGCGCCAGCCGGCAGACGCAGAGCACTCGCGGGCCCGCGCCTGCCGGCCACCTGCCCCTCGCCTCCAGGGCACCGGGGCGGCCGGGCCGGAACAGCGCCGTGTCCACCCCCCTCCCGCTCACGCGCACCCGCTCGAAGCCCCGCCGCTCCAGTTCCACCGCCATCGCCGGGGTCGGCGCATAGGTGGCGTCGCAACGATTGTGGAAGTGGCGCTCGGCAGCACCGGCGAGGAGTGCCAGCGCCGCCCCCCCGTACGCCCGGGCGTACGCCAGGAGATCGGTCTGGTAGTGGGCGGCCACGGGCAGACGGAGACGGCGAGCCGCCCAGGCTCCGCAGACGCCGAGAGCCGCCGGGGAGGCGAGGTGGACGACGTCGGGCTCAAACTCCCGGAGCCGGCGGCGCATGCCCGGCGCGACCGGGGAGATGGTGAGGTCCGGGTAGAGCGCGGTGCCGATCCCGCGCACCCGCACCACCTCGAACCCGTCGTGCTGCTCCACACCTTCGCCCGGAGCGAAGAGGATGGCCTGGTGCCCACGCCGGCGCAGGTGGGCGGTCAGCGCCATGACCGTCCGGGTGACGCCGTTCACCCGTGGTAGGAAGCTCTCGGAGACGATCGCCAGGCGCATCCACGAGCATGGTTGCCGCCGGGCGGGGAAGAGGGAGCAAACGGCCGTTTGCGATCTGATGAAGGAGCCCGGCTCCCAGCCGGCCAGTCGTCTCCCCCCGTAGAATTCGGAAGATGCCGGTGGTGAGCCAGATGGAACGCTGGGTCGTGCGGGGGAAGGACCTGCAGCGCCGCATGCTGGCGGCGCGCGAGGCCCACAGGCTGCCGCTGCTGGCCAAGGAGGCCCAGCACTGGACCTTCCTCGCCTCGGCGCCCCCCCGCGAGGTGTTCGCGGTGATGGAGCAGATGCTCGGCACCTTCCCCTTCCGATTCGAGCTGACCGGCGAGAGCTCAGCGCGAATCGTGGAGTTCCGGCGCAAGGGGCTCATCGGGCAGTGGTCCCGGCACGTCGAGATCCACACCCGCTGGGTGACCTGCGAGGCCCGGACCGAACCGTCGGGGACGGTGGTCACCGTCGCCGCGAGCAAGGGCCGTGGACCCGTGCCCCGCGCTCTGCAGCTCGTCCAGCTGCTCACGCGCGGCAGCGAGGATGCTCGGACGGTGTACCGCCGCCGGGCGATACCCGCCGGGCCCGTCAGCCTGGTTGCCTCCTGGGCCGGGATGCCCTACGAGCTCTTCACCGAGCCGCGCTGGGACGCGCCGCGTGGCCCCCGCGTCCTGACCGCCAGGGGTGTCGAGGCGATCCCGGGTGGCAGCGGCCCCTTCACCAAGGTGCGCCTCTCGGACGGGACAGAGGGCTTCATCGAGACCGATCAGATCGTCGCCGCCCCCGAGGCGTCCACTCGGGAAGCCCAGCTGGAGGCTGCGCGCTTCGTCTGAGCCCGGCGTCCGGCATCCGAGCGCCGCCTCGGTGTGATTCGGCCACCGGCGCCCGAAACCCGCGCCCAAGTCCGCGCACGCGGCGCGCTGCGACAGCACCCGAGCACGTCCCGAATGGACGCCAGAAGAGACGAGAACGGGGTGCCCACCCGCGTGGTGGACACCCCGTCTAGCGCTCGGAGACGTCACGACCGCCGACAGCGATCGCGTCTCACAAGGTCAGGCTCCCGGCGATCAGCAGACGCCTCGGGCGCTGGTCGGCTGGGGCACCGTATGTGGGTAATCAATCATCGGCATGACCCTCCTTTTCTCGGAGTGCCGCATCGCCCCGTACCGCAGAGCGTCGTGAATGATCAGGCGCGGGGAGGCGGTGGGCCGGAGACGCTTGCCGGTAGTGTACCTGGTGCCCCCCCGGCCAGCGGCATCCGCTCACCCCTTCGAGGCCGAGCGACTCCTCAGAGTGGTTGCCGACCGGCGGCGCCCATGTCCCGCGGGTGCCACCAGCCGACCTCGTCCTCCCCGAGCCGCCAGCAGAGGTACACCGGTCGGCCCTCCCTCGCCGCCGGAAAGTCGCAGAGCCCGGTGGCGAGATCCCGGAGGATGACCCCCATCTCCTCGATCTCGTCGAACACCGCCTGCATCTCGGCTGCGGCCTCGAAGACGGACGCGGCGGCCTCGGGCGAGCCGTTGGACCGGCCGGCGTGGGCCAGACGCTCGCGCCCCTCCGCCGCGGCCTCCGACCCGGCCGCCGCCTGCAGGCCGAGGATCAAGCTCACCAGGCGGGGTAGCAGCGCGTCGGCCTCTTCCTTGTCGAAGAGGTGTTCCGGCGAGGGCGGCACACCCGCATCCTAAGCGACAGCGCCTCCCCCGCTCCTCGCTCCGTCGCCCTCAGTACGACGGTACCGAGGGGTCCTCCGTCGCCCTCAGTAGATGCCGAGTTCCAGCTTGACCTCGTCAGAGGCCATGGTGCGGGGGTCCCACGGCGGGTCCCAGACGAGGTTGACCCGCACGTCCTCGACGCCGGGGAGCGGGGCGCAGACGGCATGCACCTGGCTCTGCAGGATGCTCGCCAGCGGGCAGTAGGGCGAGGTCAGCGTCATGTCGACGGTGAGCAGCCCGGACTCGTCGACGGCCGTCCCGTAAACGAGGCCGAGCGAGACCACGTCGATGCCGATCTCCGGGTCGTAGACCTCCGAGAGGGCATCACGGATCATCTGCTCCGAGGCCCGAAGGCTGATGCCCTGCCCCCGATCGACCGGCACGGCCTCCTCGGGCGTGCTGATGGCCACGGACGGTTCATCGCTCATGCCGCATCTCCTTCCTGCACCGCATCGAGCGCCCGGAGCAGCACGCTGCAGGCGAGGGTGGCGCACTTCACCCTGACCGGATATGCCCGCACGCCCTGGAGCGCCTCCAGGTCCCCGAGCTCGTCGGGGCGCCCGTCGGCGACCAGCATCTGGCGGTACCGCCGGGCCAGCTCGACCGCGTCCTTCCGGGGCAGACCGGCCACCTGGTCGCAGAGCATGCTGGCCGCCGCCTGGCTGATCGAACATCCCTTGCCCGTGAAGGCGATCTCCGAGACGCGATCGCCGTCGAGGCGCCAGGTCAGAGTGATCTCGTCTCCGCAGAGGGGGTTGTCAGCCTCGAGGCTTCCGTCGGCGTCATCGACACTCCCGCGCCGGCGGGGGTTGCGATAGTGGTCGAGGATGAGCTCGCGATAGAGGTCGTCGTCGACCGGGGTAATCCCGACTTGCACACTCAACATTGTACCCGGGTGCGCGACAGCCAAGCCCCTTGGTGGCGCACGCATGTTCTCCGCGAGCCGCCGCGATTCGCCTGACTCACGTACCGCCGGCGTAACCTCGGGCTGCCGCCGCCTGTTTCTGTCGAAGAGAGTGTTGGTGACGTCGCAGTGAGCAAGCTCGAGCGCCTCGGCATCCCGCTGGCCGCGATGGCGATCGTGGCGCTGGCGGCCGGCTGCAGCTCGGCGAGCGTGCCCACACCCTCGCCGTCGGCCGCACGACCGACGCCGTCCGGCGGTGGATCTGCCCTCCCCTGCACCCCGACGTGGAGCCTGAGCACCGCCCTCGTGCCCGGGGGCGCCTCCGCTGCCGGCACCCAGCTCACCGGGGTGGCGGCCATCTCCCGGACCGACGTCTGGGCGGTGGGCTCCTCGGCACCGGCGGGAAAGGCGACCACGACGCTCATCGAACACTGGAACGGCAACGCCTGGTCCATCGTCAAGAGCGCGGACGCCAGCGGCGCGGCCGTGCTCGGCGGGGACAGGCTGACCGCGGTCGCCGCCGACTCGACGACGGACATCTGGGCCGCGGGGTACATCGGGACGCCCGCCGACTCCCTCACCTCGACGGGGCAGCCTGCACCAAGCGTCGTGCAAACGCTCATCGAGCACTGGAACGGCACGGCCTGGTCGGTGGTCGGCGCTCCCGACGTGGCCGCTCGCGACGGGGTGCAGCCGTGGGACGTCCTCACCTCCATCGCCGCGGTCAGCACCGATGACGTCTGGGCGGTGGGCGTGACCGAATGGCCCCTCACCTACCTCGCTCCCGACTTCGTCGTCGCCCAGCCGCTGGTCGAGCATTGGAACGGCACCTACTGGGCCACCGTCAGCGTCCCTCACCCCGTGGCCGGGCCGCCGGATTGGACGCTCATGCAGGGCGCCACCGCGCCCTCCAACGCTCCCCAGGTGGGCAGCTCCGCTCTCCTCGGGGTCACCGCGGAGTCGGCGCAGGACGTCTGGCTCGTCGGCGGCTACGTGACCGACATGGGTGCGACGGACGACATGCCCGGCCCCTGGGAGACGTTGACGGAGCATTGGAACGGCGCCTCCTGGTCGATCGTGCAGGCACCGGATGCCACCCTTCCCGAGCAGCTGAGCGATGGGAGCACCCAGCCGGATGACCTGCTCACGGCGGCATCCGAAGCCTCGGGCGGGAACCTCTGGACCGTTGGCGGGGCGATGCCCGGCGCGGCTCTCACCCTCCAGCTGGGGCTCGCCTTCGGGACCTCCAGCTTCACCGGGTGGAACCTGGTGCCGAGCCTGGCGGTGACCGCGGTCGCCGATCGAGCCGGGTACCCGTCGAGCGGCTCCGGCGCGACCAGCTTTGCCCCTGGCACCAGCCCTCTCGCGGGCGTGGTCACGGTCAGCCCGACGGATGCGTGGGCGGTCGGGGCCGTCATCCTCCATTGGGATGGCGTCGCGTGGGAGCCGCTGTACACCGTGAACGGAGAGCCGTTCGGCTACCTCTCCGGGGTCGCCGCGGCCGGTTCGCAGGGCCTGTGGGCGGTGGGAGGCACGAGCATCGTGCATGCCTCGTGCGCCTGACCTGCCGGCCGGTGAGCAAGCCCGAGGATCTTCGCTTCACGAGCATGAGCGGCCACCTTGACCCCGGCGACCCCACCCCCGATACCACCCCTGGCCATCCGCCGCGGCGGAGCGCGGGACGGATTCCCCTGATGCTCGCGACGGCTGCGGTCGTCATCGCGGCGGGAGGGTCCGCGACGGCTCGACTCACCAGCGCCTCCGCGCCGACGCCGTCCCCCACACCGGCCGCGCCGGGCGCCGCGGACGGCTGGTCGCAGCTGCATCCCGCCACCGCCCCGCTCCCACGCGACTCCGCGTCGGTGGCCTACGACCCGGGCACCCACACGGTGGTGGTCAGCGCGGGTGAGGCGGCCTGCGGCGCTCTTGCCCGCGAGCTGTACCAGGACACGTGGAGCTGGAACGGGTCGGCGTGGACCGAGGTCTCCATCGATGCTCCACCCGCGGTGGGCGCGCCCAACGCCTATGACGCCGCGACCGGCACCTTCGACGTTCTCTGGCTGGAGGGGTGCGCCGACTCGCCCACGATGGCGCAGTGGAACGGGCAGTACTGGACCGGCGCGCAGACCCCCGACACGCACCCCGAACCTGCGGTTGACGGTGCCATGGCCTACGACCCCGCCACCCAGACCCTCCTCGACTGGTCTCCTTCCCCGGGGCTCGATCAGATGCCGGCGTCCACATCCTCCTTCCAGTCCTCCACCTGGAGCTGGGACGGTGTGCAATGGACCGAGCTCTCGCCGTCCATCTCGCCGCCGCCGTCTGTCGGCGACGGCCGGGACGTGCAGATGGTCTACGACTCCGCGACCGGTCAGATCCTCCTCTACGGGGATCACTCGCAGGCGATGTGGGCGTGGAACGGCAGCGCGTGGTCGGAGCTGTCGGGGAGCGGCGGTCCTTCACCGCGCGTGGGGTCCAGCATGGTCTACGACTCCGCCCTGGGTGAGGCCCTGCTCTTCGGCGGCGACACCGTGAGCGGGTACTCCCCGCCCTCGGCGAGCCAGGGCGAGACCTACACCCTCGGCCCTCCCCTCAACGACCTCTGGACCTGGGACGGCGCCGCGTGGCAGCAGCTGCACCCGGCCACCTCGCCTCCGGCCCGTTTCTACGCGCAGATGGCCTACGACGGCGATGACGGCCAGGTGGTCCTCTTCGGGGGTGCCGTCAACGACATCGCCGACGTCGCCGACACCTGGGTGTACGGACCGGCCTCCTGAGCCCAGGCTGGCCAACAGTTCTGAGGGACGGGATTGGTGAGCACCCGAGATACGCCCGCCGGGTTGCTCAACAAAAGAGGACAATTCCGGATACGGTCGACTGGTCAAACCAGTGCCGCGCGGCCGCCCCGCGGGGGGTGCTCGGAGAGTGTCACCGCCAGCCAGACGGGTCGTGCACTCCCCGGTCGGCGCCACCCGGCTGGTAGATTGGCGGTCCTATGTCCTTCGCACTCGAGGTTCTCCACGGCGACGAGACCGGCGAGGAGCTGCTGACCGAAGCCCTCCGGGTGCTGGGAGCGGACGTGCTCGGCATCCAGCTCGAGCTGCGCCACCACGACCTGAGCCTGGAGAACCGGCGCGCCACCCAGAACCGGGTGGTGATCGAGGCGAGCCACGCCATGCGCGACACCGGCTACGGGCTCAAGGCGGCGACCATCACCCCCGAGGGGCGGGGGGATGTGGGCAGCCCCAATGCCATCCTGCGAGCCGAGGTCGGGGGCACGGTGATCCTCCGCACCGGCCGACGCATCCCCGGAGTCATCCCCATCGCCGGGGTCAGCGCCCCCATCAGCGTGGTCCGGATGGCGGTCGGCGACGCCTACGGGGCCAAGGAGTGGCGGGAGGGGACGGGCGTCGCCGAGGTCGCCTTCCGCACCGAGCGGATCTCCCGCTCGATCTGCCGGGAGGTGGCGGAGTTCGCCTTCGTCCATGCGGCGAGGACCCGCGCCCGGGTTTTCGGTGGGCCCAAGTACACGGTCTCGCCGGTGTACGAGGGGCTGCTCAAGGAGGAGATGGACGCCGCGGCCAGGCGCCACCCCGATGTCGAGTACGAGCCGCAGCTCATCGACGCCACCTACGCCCTGCTGCTCAACCAGGGTGGGGACGCCCTGGTCATCCCCACCCTGAACCGAGATGGCGACTGCATGAGCGACCTGGTGCTCGGCCTCTTCGGGTCGATCGCCGGCGCCGAGTCGGTGCTCATCGGCTTCACCGGTGACTCCCTGACCCCGAGCGTCGTCATGGCGGAGGCCCCCCACGGCACCGCGCCGGCGCTCCTGGGCAAGAACCTCGCCAACCCGATGGCGATGATCCTGGCCTGCGCATCGGTGCTCGGCCTCATGCCCGGCGACCAGGTCCGGACCGCCTCGCGGGCGATCTACGAGGCCGTCTTCGAGACGGTGCGGCACGGCACCAGGACGGCGGACCTCGGCGGGCACGCACTGACCGACCAGTTCACCGACGCGGTCATCGAGGCAGTGCGGGGCAAGCTCGAGGTCTGGGGCACGCTGGGCGTGGGCTGAGACACCCGCGTCCGGCCCCGGGGCCGGATGCTGTCAGGGAAGCTCCGGGCGCTCGCCGATGATGTCGAGCGCCTCGCGAGCCGCCCGGCGAACCCCCTCCCTGCCGTCCTGCAGCGCGGCGGTCAGCACCTCGACGCCCCGGGGATCGCCGATCTCGCCGAGCGCCTGGATGGCGTCCCAACGGACGTCGCCGTCCGGGTCCGCCACGGCGGCGATCAGGGGTTGGACTGCCCGAGTGTCGGCGATCTGGCCGAGCGCCCCGGCGGCGCGGGAGCGCACCACGCCATCCCGATCGGCGAGAGCGGCGATCAGAGGGTCGACCGCGCCGGCGTCGCGGATCCGGCCCAGCGCCTGGGCGGAGCGCCGGCGCATCTCGTCGCTCGGGTCGGTGAGGAGCGGGATGAGCGGCGTGAGCGCGGAGGCGTCGCCGATGCGACCGAGTGCCTCGACGGCACTCCGCCGCACGTCCTCCCGCCGGTCCGCGATGGCGGCGACGAGGGGCTCGATGGCCCGAGTGGAGCCGGCCCGGCCGAGCGCCAGGGCGGCCTGGGAGCGTACCGCCCCATTCCGATCGGTGAGAGCGCCGATGAGGGGGTCCACCGCCAAGGGATCGCCGGTCACGCCGAGGGCTCCGGCGGCCACAGCCCGCACCTCGGCGTCGCGGTCGGCGAGGGCGGCGACCAGGGGCCCCACGGCACGAGCCGTTCCGATCCCCCCGAGGGCGGCGGCCGCAGAGCGGCGCACCTCTGCCTCCCCACCGCCGAGAGCCGCGATCAGCGGATCGACGGCGGGAGCGCCGATCCGGCTCAGCGCCTCGGCGGCGGCGACGCGCGCCCCCCGGCTCGCGAGAGCGCCCAGGAGGGACGGGACGGCGGGCGCGCCGATACGCCCGAGGGCCGCGCCGGCACCCCGACGCACGTCCCCGTCCCGATCCGTCAGGGCGGCGACGAGGGCCGGGATGGCGGCGGGATCGCCGATCTCGCCCAGCGCCCAGGCGGCCCCGTAACGGGTGTCCGGTCCACGGCTCCCCAGGGCGGCGATGAGAGCCGTCACCGCCGGCCGGCCGACCCTGCCGAGCGCCATGGCGGCGGAGCTGCGCACCTCCGGGTCTTCCCGGCGGCCGAGCGCGCCGATGAGCGCCGCCACGTCCCGGTCGGCCTCGAGCGAGTCGACGTCCGTGCCTGCGGCGGGCGACGCGCCCCCCTTCGATCGACCAGGACTCACGGTCGGTGATTATGGGGGTCAGCCGGCGAGACGACCCGATTGGTGGCATCGGTCTCTCCCAACCGCTGCGGCAGGTGCCATCCAAGCCCTGGTAGGGTCGCTCAGTCAACAGGGGCGGGTGGAGGCGCAGGGTGGGAGGACGCCGGTGGCTCGCGTCGGCGCTGGCCGCCATCCTCCTCTGCGCGGCGGGAGTCGTACTCTGGGTCAGGCTGTCCGGACCGACCAACCCGGTCGACGGCGCCTGGACGGGCATCCCCGGCCCCGCGAACACCTCGGCGGATGGCTTCGCGACCTTCGGCGACGACTTCTCCGTCGACTGCCCGTCCCAGAAGTGGTGCATGGTGGTCGGCCCCGGCGGTTTCGGCGCCAGCGCGACGGGGCGCGCGGAGGTGTGGGACGGAGAGCGGTGGTCAGCGGTCGCGATCTCGGATTACACCGTCACCGACCGTGAGTCCACCGGCGGCACGGGGACGACGACGTCATATCCAGCAGACGTCGACTGCACGTCCCCGACCTGGTGCATTGCCCTGGCCGGGCGCCTCGTGGAATCGTGGGACGGGCATGTTTGGTCGGATGGCTCGCTCTTTCCGGGCAATCTCCCGGCCGACTACGTGGGGCTTGCTGACGTCGACTGCGCCTCCCCCACGTGGTGCGTGCTGGTCAGCACGAGTGGCCAGAGCGGTGTGGTGGATACGTGGAACGGGCAGGCCTGGTCCGTCGCTCCTGGCCTGGACACGTCATCCACCATGGAGCGTGTCGATTGCGTCTCCACGAGCTGGTGCGTCGCGGTCGGTGGCGGAAATGGGATGGGAGGCGGCACTCCCCGCGTGGAGACGTGGGACGGGCGCTCGTGGTCGATGGCAGAGGCTCCGTCGGGCGGCGCTGACGGCGACCTCACAGGCGTGTCCTGCCTGTCGGACACCAGTGGTGCCTCGCCGTCGGGAGTAGCTGGACGGGAGGTGGCACCGGTCAGAAGTCGAAACCCCTCGTGGAGGAGTGGGACGGGACATCGTGGTCGATCACCTCGGCTCAGGGACTCGAGGGCGATCCCGTGGAGGTCTCCTGCATCTCGACCAGCTCGTGCCGCGTGGACGACACGAGCGGGGCCATCGTTTTCCCCGCTCTCATCCAGGAGTCATGGGATGGGGCCGACTGGACAGTGCTGCCTGAAAGGGAGTCCGCGGACGGGCTGTTCCTCGCCTGCCAGGTGAATGGCGGATCGTGCGACGTCTCGCTGGCCGGCTCCCCGGGGGCTCGCCCGCTGCCACCCCGGCGCCGATCCCGGCTTGGGCCCCGCCCGCCCCCGTTGCCCAGACGGTGCTGACGGTGCGCGTCTGCGGTGCCGCATTGCCCATGGGAAGCTCCTGCCCGGCGCTCAGCGATCCAGGCTCCGCCCTGTCCAGCCTGATCACGGCGGAGATGGCCCGGGCTGCGGCCGCCGGCGACGGCGCCATGTCCGCGACGCCGGCCGGAGCCGGCGAGATCACCATCCGCAGCGGGCTCGACAGCTCGGAGGCGGCCGCGCTGTACGGTGCCGCCGACCAGCTGGCCTTCGCGACCCCTCTCGCGGGCACTCCCGACCCGAGCAGCGCCGCCTTCCAGGCCGACCAGCAAGGCCGCTGGGACCCGTCTCAGTTCGACGACCCGAGCTTCTACCCTGTGGATCCCTCCTCCGGCAAGCAGTACCACTGGAACATCGACACCGCCATTCCCGCATCCGCGATCACGCGCGCCAGCATCGGCCTCGCCGATGACGGAGTCACTCCTGCCGTTGACGTCACTTTCGACCCGGGCGCCGGCGCCGAGTGGACGCGGATCACCGATGCGGCATACAGCGCGTACCAATCGACGTCCGCTGACCTCTTCGCGACCAGCCCCCTGGCCCAGATCGGCGTGTTCCTCGACAACGACGTCGTCTCCACCCCGGTGGTCCTCGGCGGGGATCAGGGCAGCTCGACCCAGATCAGCGGGCTGACACCTCAGCAGGCGAATGTCGTGGTCGCGAGCGTCGGCCACCCGCTGCCCGTCGCCGTCGGGGTGGCCTCCGAGGCGCCCGTCGCACCCTGACCCCTGGGCGGCAGCGTTTCTGGACAGTTCTGTCCCAAAGGCATACCACGAGAGCAAGGCCGTCCGGCCACGTGGTCGGATCTCCTCGCGCCCGCCCGGCTGCGCCACGCCGCCCCCGGCCCGTCACATCGAGACAGACGCGCTGCTCACCGGGGAAGCTCCCAGCCGTTCCAGCGCCCGGCGCGAGCGCGCCGCCGAGACCACGTTGCCCTTGGTCTCGAAGAGCGCTACCGCCTCCCGCAGCGCCGCCTCGGCCTGGGCGACCTTGCCGGCTGCCTGCAGGACCTCGGCCAGGCCGGCCATCGCCTGGCCCTGGACATCGGGCTGGTCGGTGGTCCGGATCAGGCGAACGCTCTCGCGGGCAAGCTCCTCCGCCTCGGCGATCCGCCCTTCCCCGGCGAGCAGCCTGGCCCGGATGCTGCGCCACTGGTACTGGGCGCCGACATCGTGCGGTGACGCCTTCTCCCGGCAGGCGTCGGCGAACTCCCCCGCCTCCCGATCGCGGCCCTGCTCGTGCAGGACCTCGGCGAGGAGGGCAGCAACCGTGGGTGCGTAGCCGGTGTCACCCATCGTCTGGAGGGTCTCGTAGTCGGCGCGCAGCTCGGACTCCGCCCGCATCATGTCGCCGCCGAGCATCTCCACCGGGCCCGAGTGCAGCGACGTGATCGCAGCAGAGAGGGTGAAGCCGAGATCGGTGAGCATCTCCCGGCTCCGCTGGTAGTGCTCTCGGGCGGGCTCCACCTCCCCGCGCATCGCCTCGAGGTGACCCATTGCCGAGAGGGTCATGGCCTCGGTGCGTCGATCCCCGGCACCGCGATCGAGGAGCTCGCCACACCTCTTCACAGCTTCGGCCACGGGCGTGGCACTGTAGACGAGGCACGAGGCGAAGGCGGAGAGCAGCCGCACCTCGAAGACCTTGTCATGCGCCAGCTCCGCGTGGTGCACCGCCCGAGAGACGCATTCCTCGGCCGGGCTGAAACGGCCCTCCAGGAAGTGCACGTACATCATCAGCTTCCAGGCGCGGGCCAGACCCTCATGTGCCTCGAGGCGCTCCAGCTGGGCGATCGCCGCGCGCCCGGCCGCGGCCACCTCTTCGACCCGCGCATCCTCGGGATTCGCGAGGTAGCGCCACATCTGGGCGACCACTAGGGCGGTGGCGGCGAGGGCTGCATCTCCGCCCCGGCCGGCCTGGTCGGCAGCGTTCGCCAGCACTTCGGCGGCAGCGACGAACGCGCCCATCTCGCCGAGCGCCTCGCCGGCATAGAGGAGCCACCGAGGACGTGCCGGGGCCTCGGGGGCGAGGGCGGACGCCCGGCGGAGGAAGCTCGCCACTGCCGGCATGTCGCCGCGGGCTCGGGCGCGCGCCCCGGCGGTGGCGAGGTAGCCGGCGGCGCGCTCTCCCAGCCCGACAGCGTGAGCGTCGAGCGGGCCGAGCTGTGCGAGTGACACCACCGTCTGCTCCAGGTGATAGCCCTGCAACTCCTCGTGATCGCCGGTCCGGGCGTCCAACCAGAGAGCGAACTTCTCGTGGAGCTCGGCCCGCGACCTCTTCAACAGGCCCTGGTAGGCCGCATCCCGGATCAGGATGTGGTGAAACTCGAATGCCTCCTGACCGGCGAGCGTCGACTCGGTCGGGGTCACCAGCTCACGCCGGATCAGGCTCCCCAGTAACGTCCTCACCTCGGGGCGCAGCCCGTCCGGGCACAGGCTCTCCACCGCTTCCAGGTAGAACACTTCGCCGATGACCGCGCCGCGCTCCAGCACAGCCCGCTCCGACGGGCCGAGCCGATCGAGCCGAGCCGCGAGCAGCGCGCTGATGGTCGGTGGCACGGCGAGATCGGCCATCCCGGCGGCCGCCACCCAGCCGCCACCCTCACGGCGGAGGAGGCCGTCGTCGATCATCATCGAAACCATCTGCTCGACAAAGAGCGGGTTGCCCTGGGCCGCCCCGATGATCCGGTGGCGGGGCTCGGCCGCGAGCGGCACCGCGCCGAGCAGGTTGGCCACCACCTCGGCGCTCTCGGCCTCGCTCAGGGGGCGGAGCACGAGGGTCCTGGTCCGCCCGCCCTCCTCCCGCCAGGCTGGGCGAAGCTCGAGCAGCTCCGGCCGGGCGCTGCAGAGGAGCAGCAGCGGAATGTCCTCGCCGCCCTCGACCAGGTAGGCGAGCAGGTCCAGGAAGGTGGCCTCGGCCCAGTGGATGTCCTCGATCACCGCCACCACGGGTCCGCCCTGCGCCACGCACTCGAGCAACCGGCGGGCGGCCCAGAAGGTCTCGTGGACCGGGTGAGCGGCGTCGGAAAGTCCCATCACGGATGCCAACCGGTCGGCGGCGTCGGAGGCCTGGTCGCCGAGGAGGGCTGACAGCTTGGAGCGGGCCTCGTCGACCGGCTCGTCCTCGGCGATCCCGGCGGCATCGCGGGCGATCTCCGCCAGCGGCCAGAAGGTGATGCCCTCGCCGTAGGAGAGGCACCGGCCTCGGAGCACCCGCGCCGTGCTCGGCGCCCCGGCCAGGAACTCGTGGAGCAGCCGCGACTTCCCGGTGCCGGCGGTGGCGATGACCGTCACCAGCTCCGCAGCACGGCGGCTGGACGCTCGCTCGAACGCGCCGGTGAGGACGGTCAGCTCCTCGACGCGGCCGACCAGGGGGGTGTCTGCCCGGCGCGCGACTCCCTCACCCCGGCCGACCCCGACCAGCCGGTAGGCGGCGACCCGCTCGGACTTCCCCTTGAGCTCCAGGGCGGGCATCGCCTCCACCTCGACCGCGTCGCGCACCAGGCGATAGGTCGTCTCGCCGATGAGCACCTCCAGCGGAGGCGCCGCCTGTTCCAGCCGGGCGGCCACGTTGACGGTGTCCCCGGTCACCAGCCGCTGCCCCGTCGAGGGGTCGCCGGCGACCACCTCACCGGTGTTCACCCCGGTGCGGTTCTCCAACCGGACGCCCCACCGGCTCTCCAGGCGGCGGTTGACCTCCGTCAGCGCCCCTCGCATCTCCTGGGCGGCCCGGACCGCGCGCAGGGCGTCGTCCTCGTGGAGGCGGGGCAGACCGAAGACGGCCATGATCGCGTCGCCGATGTACTTCTCCACCAGGCCTCCGTGGCGCTCGACAACGCCTCGCATCGCGGCGAAGTACACGTCGAGGACCTCGCGCACCGCTTCGCTGTCCAGCCTCTCACCGAGCGCGGTGGAGCCCTTGAGATCGCAGAACACGACGGTGACGGTTTTGCGGACCTCCTGCGGCGGTTCCGCAGCGGCGAGCGGGGCGCCACAGAAACCGCAGAGGCGGAACCTCTCGGGGTTCTCCTCTCCGCAACTGGGGCAGATGCGCATCGCGACCTCAGGACTGAACGGGCTCTCCGCCGCGGACCTGCACGCGGGTTACGGCGGAGAGCAGCGACTCCGCACCAAGGGCGGAGCCGGCCGGCGGCGGGGGGCGATGGGGGCCCTGCTAGGCGGACCCCCAGAAATCGCCAGGCGCGCCCAGGAAGGTGACGATCGCCATGCCATTCACGCGGGAGCTGGAGAGCTCGCAGGGGGCGTCAGCGCTGGTCGGGGACTCGGGACAGAGCGGCAGCAGCCCGATGTAGGTGCTGCCGGTGTAGCCGGGGATCGACTGGGCGGCGCTGGCCAGCGCGCCGCCGGAGAACGGTTCGGTGCTGGCGTAGCAGACCTGGTAGTAGGGGAAGAACAGCGGATGGGGCTCGGTGACCGGGAAGGTGAGGGTCACCTCTTCGGAGCGCAGGGTCGGATCGAGGGAACCATCCGACTGCCAGAGGTCGATTCCCACCGCACCGGTGTGCGTCGGGTAGTAGCCGGTGGGCGCGAGCACGTCGGGGCACTGGTAGGCGAAGCCGCCCAGCCCCACGCTCAGCGTGTCGCCGGACCCGGGGTTGCTCACGGTGACCGCGACGGACACCGGGCCGCTGCTCAGCGACTCAGAGCAGTTGCTGCTGCACGCCGTCGCGCTGCCGGAGACCACGAAGTCGCTCGAATCGGCCGATGTGAACCACGGGGCGGTCGCCAGGAGGGAGTAGTAGCCGGTCTGGCCGATGCTCAGCGGGGAGAAGGCGGCCAGCCCGGAGGTGGCCGAGCCGGACGCCCCGGTGGTGCTGGAGGTGGTGCCGCCGAGGGCGCCCGGTCCGAGCTCCGCGCTCAGGGTCACGTTGACTCCGCCGAGGGGGTCCCCGTAGGCGTCGGCCGCCTTGACCTGCACCGGTGACCCGCTGGGGTCAAAGCTCTGAGCGGTGATGTCCTGGCCGGCCACGGCGTTGGCCGGATCAGCGGCGAACGCGAGCGTGCAGGCGCCGGTGACGCCCACCGAGAGGGGGCTGCTCGGGTCGACGGTGAACCCCTGACGGTCGGGAGCCCGAGCGGGCTGCACGGCGAGCGCCCAGGTTCCCGAGGTGGCGGCGCAGGAGGCGGTGACCGAGAGGACCGCGGAGAGGGATGCGCCGGGAGCCAGGTCGAGATCGCCCAGCTCCAGCGTGTAGGTGGACGGTGTCGTCGCCGTGTCGATGCTCACCTGGGCCGTTGGCGGGTCCTGATGGCGCGGGGCGACCAGGGTCGCGGAGAGGATCGCGAAACCGGCCGGCGCGGTGAGCGCGGCGGACTCCACTAGGAGCGACCGCTTCCAGTGATCGTTGATGTCCGGGCCGTCGGTGGGCCAGCCGGCGGAGGCCGTGTCGTTCTTGACGGTGAAGGTCAGCGACGAGGTCGTGCCGGCCCCGACGCTGGGGCTGGGAACCGGCGGTGGGCCGGTCAGCTCCAGCACGCCGAGCGCGCAGTTGCCGCTGCAGTCCACGCTGGCGGACGCCACGCCTCCCCAGAGGCCGGCGGCTCCGGCGACAACCAGGATTCCCGTTCCGCTCAGCATGCTGAGCCTGCGTCGAAGCATCTCCCTCACCTCCCCGTGGGCTCTCGTCTCGGTGGGCACTCGTCTGCGGGCGAACGTGCTTCGCCCCTGCGATCACCTGAACCGTACATCAGCCAGCGAGCGGCGTCCATACCACCTTCTCGTGGCCGGAGCACGTACGCCTGCGACATCTGGGGCGGCGCGGACCGGCGCGGCCGCCTCCGGCGCGCCCGACCCCCTCACGGGGTCGCGAGCCGGGCATGTGGGACACTTCCCGGACGAGCGCCGGGCAGTGTGACGGGAGAGGAGACGATGGCTGAGAAGTCCACCGTGTGGGGGCTGTTCCACATGGCGACCGACACCAGGAAGGTGAGCGCGGGCACCGTGATATTCACCGAGGGCGACCCGGGTACCGAGATGTATGGCGTGGTCGACGGCGAGGTGGAGCTGCGGGGGAGCGGCGGACTGCTGCGGCGGCTGGAGCGCCACGAGGTCTTCGGCGAGATGGCGCTGGTGGACGATTCGCCCCGGAGCGCCACCGCGGTGGCGGTCACCGACACCACCCTGGCGACGATCGACCGGCGTCGCTTCCTGTTCCTGGTGCAGGAGACCCCGATGTTCGCGCTCGAGGTGATGTCGGTGATGGCCGATCGGATCCGCCAGCGGACCTGATCCCGCCCCCGGTGAGACGGGCGGTCGTCAACCGCCAGGGGGCACCGCCGGGAGGGTGCCGGCCTACCGTCAGACCCTGAAGACCCGGCGCACCTCGGCGATCCCCTCGCTCAGCCGGTCGATCTCCTCGTGGGTGGTGTAGAGGTAGACCGATGCCCGCGCCGTCGCCGGCACGTCCAGCTCCCGCATCAGCGGCTGGCAGCAGTGGTGCCCCGCCCTGACCGCGATGCCGAGGCGGTCGAGGATGGTGCCGGTGTCGTGGGGGTGGACGTCGGCGACATTGAAGCTCACCGCGCCGCCGTGGATGGCGAGGTCGCGGGGCCCGTACACGGTGGCCCCCGACTCGTCGAGGACGTCGATCAGGTGGCGGACCAATCCCTGCTCGTGGGCATGGATGCGCTCCATCCCCACCCCGTCCAGGTAGTCGCAGGCGGCGGCCAGGCCGACCGCCGAGGCGACGTCGGGGGTGCCGGCCTCGAACTTGTGGGGGACGGTGTTCCACGTGGAGCGCTCCAGCTCCACCTTGGCGATCATGCTGCCGCCGCCCAGGAAGGGGGGCATCCGCTCCAGCAGCTCCGGCCGGGCCCAGAGCGCGCCGCTCCCCATCGGGGCGCACATCTTGTGGCCGGAGAAGGCGAGGAAATCCACCCCCAGCTCTCTGGCCGAGACCCGCATGTGGGGCACCGACTGGGCGGCGTCGAGGCAGACCAGCACGCCGTGGCGGTGGGCCTCGGCGGTGATCGCCGCGATGTCGTTCACGGTGCCGAGCACGTTGGACTGGTGGGTGAGGCTGAGCAGCCGGGTGGGCGCGCTCAGCAGCTCGTCGAGGTCGGCGAGGTCGAGGCGGCCGTCCTCGGTCAGGCCGATGAAGGCGACCTGGAGCCCGGCGCGCTCGGCGGCGAGCTGCCAGGGGACGAGGTTGCTGTGGTGCTCCATCAGGGTGAGCACGACCCGGTCGCCCGGCTGGAGCAGCTCCCGGGCGAAGGAGCCGGCGACCAGGTTCAGCGCCTCGGTGGTGTTGCGGAGAAAGACCAGCCCCTGCGGGTCGGCGTCGATGAACCCGGCCACCCGCACCCGCGAGGCCTCGAAACGGTCGGTCGCCTCGTTGCCCAGCTGGTGCACGCCGCGGTGGACGTTGGCGTTGCTGCGCCGGTAGTAACCGTCGACTGCGTCCATAACTTGGATCGGCTTCTGGGAGGTGGCCGCCGAATCCAGGTAGGTGAGCGGGTTCCCGCCCACCTCGCGGTCGAGGATGGGGAAGTCGGCGCGGATCCGCTCCAGGTCCAGGGAGAGGTCGGTGGTGGGGTCGATCGTCGTGGCCATGGATTCAGCCGCTGAGGGCAACCCTGATCATGCCGTCGGCGACCTCCACCCGGTGGACCCGCACCGGCTCCACCGCGGGCAGGGTGATGGGGTCACCCGTGCGCAGGTCAAAGGCCGAGCCGTGCAGCGGGCACTCGATGGCGCAGCGCTCCAGGTCCAGGTCGCCCTCGGAGAGCGAGGCCTCCTGGTGGGTGCAGGTGTCGTCGACGCAGTGCAGCCGCCCCTCCACGTTGAAGATCGCGATGGGCACCTCGTCGATCTCGATCCGCGCCGCGTGACCCGGAGGGATGTCGGCCGCCCGGGCCACGCTGACCCATTGGTCCGCGATCACGTCTCCGCCTCGTGGGCGCTGAGCCCGCCCCCCTCTCCGATCTCGGCGTCGACCAGCGCGAGCAGCCACTCCCGGGTGCTCTCGACGGGGACGCGGTCGAGGACATCGGCGAAGTAGCCGTGGACCACCAGCCTCTCGGCCTGGTCCGCGGGGATGCCGCGGGCCATCAGGTAAAAGCGCTCCTCGTCGTCCACGTGGCCCACCGTCGTCCCATGCCCGCAGCGGACGTCGTTGGCCTTGATCTCCAGCCGCGGCACGCCGCTGGCGCTGGCCCCCCGGCTGAGCAGGAGGTTGCGGTTGACCACGTAGCCGTCGGCGTGGATGGCTCCGGGCTCCACATCGATGAGGCCACCGTAGACGCTCTGGGCGTGATCCCGCGCGGCCACCTTGAGGAGCAGGTTGCTCCGGGTGTCGGCGCCGCGGTGGAGCTGCAGCGATTGATGGTCGATGTGCTGGTGGGCATCCGCGAAGCAGACCGCGACGACGTCCGCCTCGGAGCCGCGCCCCTCCAGGATCACGTCCCAGTAGGCCTTCTGCAGCCGGGCGCCGAGGGTCGCGCCGAACAGGCGGTAGTGGGCGCTCGCGTCGCAGCTGGCCCGGCGGGTCGAGAAGTGCCAGGTCTCGGGGGGGAGCTGCTGCACGGGGATGTCGTCGAGGCGGGCGTCCTCTCCGAGGCGGACGGCGGTGACCGCCACGGAGAGGCGGGGCGCCGGGTCGGCCGGGCCGACCAGGTCCTCGACCACGGTCAGCGAGGCGCGGTCGTCGACCACCACCAGCGTGGCGGGGAAGGACGCCTGCTCGCCCCCGGCGGCGAGATGGGCGATCCAGATCGGGGCCATCGCCTGCATCCCGGCGGGGACGTGGATGAAGACGCCGCCCTGCCAGAGCGCGTTCCACATCGCCACGAAGTAGGACTCACCGACGCCGATCCCGGAGAGACCGCGCTCGACCAGCTCGGGGTGGCGGGTGGCAGCCTCCTCCAGCGAGGAGACGATCACCCCCTGGGCGAGCAGCGCCTCGGCGTTCTCGACGATCGTGGAGCCGTCGGCACCGCTCAGGATGAGCGCGGCCGCCGGGAGGGCCGTGGCATGGCGGCTCCGGGCCAGGTCGAGCAGATCGGCGGCGGGAGCCCCCGCAGCGCCGAACCGGTCGAGGTGCAGCCTGGCGATGTCGGTGCGCCGCCAGTCCTCGTCGCGCGATGACGACGGCGCCGGCATCGCCGAGAAGGCGTCCCAGGCCGCCCTCCTGCGGTCGGCCAGCCACGCCGGGCTGCCGGCGACCCTGACGTCACGGGTCTCCCGGCCGACGACGCCGGCCGCAGTGGCTGCCTCGGTCAACCGATCGATCCCTCCATGGAGAGGGCAAGGAGCCGGTTGAGCTCCACCGCGTACTCCATCGGCAGCTCCTTGACGAAGGGCTCGAAGAAGCCGTTGACGATGAGCGCGGTCGCCTGCACCTCGTCGATGCCCCGGGACTGGAGGTAGAAGATCTGGTCCTCGCCCACCTTGGAGACCGTGGCCTCGTGGCCGAAGGTGACGTCCGGGTTCTCGATGTCCATGTAGGGGTAGGTGTCGCTCCGGGACTCCTCGTCGAGGAGCAGGGCGTCGCAGCGGACGTTGGCCTTCACGTTGGTCGCCTTGGGCAGCACCCGGATGTGGCCGCGGTAGGAGGTGCGTCCGGTCCCCTTGGAGATGGAGCGGCTGACCACGTTGCTCGTCGTGTTGGGGGCCACGTGGATGCACTTGCTGCCTGCGTCCTGGTGCTGACCGTTGCCGGCGAAGGCCGCGGAGAGGACCTCCCCGTGGGCCCGCTCGCCCATCAGGTAGATCGAGGGATATTTCATCGTGACCTTGGAGTTGTGGGCCACCACCCCGTTGGCGATGAAGTTGGCCGAGCCCTCCACCTCGATGTCGAAGGTCGGCACCACCTCCCCCTCCTCGATCTTCATGACCTCGGAGAAGTAGACGGGCGCGGACGGGCGCTGCTCGCCAAAGTAGAGGAAGTAGTGCTCGTAGAGCTTCTCCTCAACACCGCGCGGCTTGAGCTCCCGCCGAGACCACTTGCTGATCTTTAGGGGATTGAGCCCGCAGGAGAGGGCCAGCGCCTTGACGTCCTCCAACAGATCGCGGTTGACGCTGGTCAGAGAGACGTTCTTGTGGTTGGCACGGATGTGGCCGTCAGCGGCGATGTAGCCGTCGATCAGCGCTCGCTTCTGCTCGAAGGGGATGGTGTAGACCCACTCGGGAAGACGCTTGGTAATGGCGTTGCCGCCAAAGCCGATGGCGTCGAGGAAGCGGCAGAGGGCGACCGAGTTGACCCGAAGCTGGACGTTTTGGCGGCTGGTCGCCTGGATACCGAACTGGGAGGCCAGGACCTCATGGATGCGAGGCTCCGCCGGATCGCTCTCAGGAGCGCAGAAGATGACCCGAGCCTTCTCCTTGAGGCCGTCTCCCAGGTAGAAGCCGAGCAGCCACATGAGATCAGGGTTGGTCACTCTCGGTGCCTGGAATGGGTTGCGTGACCGCGTCGGGCGGACCATCACCGGCAGCTCGTGAGGGTGACCGTGATCGGGGATCAGCCCCGAGATGGCGATCTCGTCGCCGACGTGGATGTCATCCAGCCGCAGCCACTGCACCGAGCGCAGGCGGCCGACCTTGCGCAGCACCAGGAAGGGATGGTTGTCGGTGGCGACCACCTCGCGGTGGTCGACCGTGGTCATCCGATAGGTCTGTCGCGGCGGGTTGGCCTTGGTGGCGACCACCCGTTGGCGTGACCATTCGAACTCGGGGGTCAGGCTGTAGACCATGTCGCCCGCACGGATCTCCTCGATCGTCTTCACGTCGTTGTTCGTGAAGACGCGGGTTCCTCCCGCGAGGCATCCCAGGTTCCCATCGATCCACTCGATCGTTGCATCTTCCTTGGCGATGGCGCGCTTGGTGACCAGGTTGTAGACGTTGTCCGACCAGTTCTGGATGGTGGTGTACCGGACGTGCGCGCCCTTCTCGGCGATGATCTCGACCACCGCGGCGTGCAGGGAGTCGTTGGAGTAGGTGGGCGCGGTGCAGCCCTCGATGTAGTGGACGTAGGAGCCCTCGTCGGCGATGATCAGCGTCCGCTCGAACTGGCCCATGTTGTCGCTGTTGATCCGGAAGTAGGCTTGGAGCGGGATGTCCACCCGCACCCCCTTGGGGACGTAGACGAAGGAGCCGCCCGACCACACCGCGCTGTTCAGGGCCGCGAACTTGTTGTCATTGGGCGGGATCACGGTCCCGAAGTAGCGCTTGAAGAGCTCCTCGTGCTCGCGCAGCCCGGTGTCGCAGTCGCTGAAGAGCACTCCCAGCTTGCTGAGGTCGTCGCGGATGCTGTGGTAGACGACCTCGGAGTCGTACTGCGCCGAGACCCCGGCCAGGAACTTCTGCTCGGCCGCGGGGATGCCCAGGCGATCAAAGGTGTTCCGGATCGAGTCGGGGACCTCGTCCCAGGTCCGTCCCATCTCGTCGACCGGCTTGATGTAGTAGTAGATGTTGTCGAAGTCGATGCCGGAGAGATCCGCACCCCAGGTGGGCATGGGCCGCTTGAAGAAGTGCTCCAGCGCTTTGAGGCGGAACTTGAGCATCCACTCCGGCTCCTGCTTGTGGTCGGAGATGGCCGCGACCACCTCGGGGGAGATCCCCTTCTCGGTGCGGAACACCGAGACATCGACATCGTGGAAGCCGAACTTGTAGTCCTTGGTCAGCTCGTGCGCCTGCACCGTCATCGGTGTGAGACCTCCGCCCCGGGGGGACTGGTCGCGGTGGTGTACGGGTCGTAACCCTCGCGCTCGATCAGGTGGGCCAGCTCGGGACCGCCGCTGTCGACGATCCTGCCCTGGTGCATGATGTGGACCCGATCGGGGGTGAGGTTCTCCAGGATCCGGTAGTAGTGGGTGATGAGCAGCACGCCCATCCGCCCCTCGCTCTTCTCCATGATCCGCAGCACGCCCTCGGCCACGATGCGCAGGGCGTCGACGTCCAGACCGGAGTCGGGCTCGTCGAGGATCGCCAGACGGGGTTCCAGCATGGCGAGCTGAAGGGTCTCGGCCCGCTTCTTCTCCCCGCCGGAGAAGCCGTCGTTGATGTAGCGGGAGCGGAAGCTCGGGTCCATTCGGAGCGCCGTCATCTCCTCCCCCAGCCGGGCGATGAACTCGCGGGCCGGAAGCTCCTTCCCCTGGGCCCGGAGGGCAGCACGGAGGAAGTTGACGGTGGTCACCCCGGGGATGGCGATGGGGTTCTGGAAGGAGAGGAAGAGGCCCAGCTTGGCCCGGCGATCGGGGGTCAGAGCCAGCAGATCCTGGCCGTCGAAGCTCGCCGCACCGCCGGTCACCTGATACTTGGGGTGGCCCATCAGGCTGTAGGCGAGGGTGGACTTGCCGGAGCCGTTGGGCCCCATCAGGACATGGACCTGGCCGACCGGGACGCGCAGGTCCACGCCGTCCAGGATCGGCTTGCCCTCCACC
>Ga0187875_10000305_pt1 | contig 43845 bp, 38 predicted proteins | sample June2016WEW_17_1_2_FD_132978 | JGI IMG/M metagenome (GOLD analysis project Ga0187875, IMG submission 132978) | Peatland microbial communities from SPRUCE experiment site at the Marcell Experimental Forest, Minnesota, USA - June2016WEW_17_10 | ecosystem: Environmental > Terrestrial > Soil >...
CAGCCCGCCGGACCGGGACTATGCGGCAGAGTTGAACCTCAGGCGCGCGCTGTGTACGCTTCCCGACGATCAGCGGCAAGTCCTCGTCCTACATGTGTGGGGAGAACTCACCTTCTCTCAGGTTGCCGACCTTCTGGATATCAGCTCAAATACTGCGGCCTCCAGATACCGGTACGCACTTAACAATTTGCGCGAGTCAATGTGCGCGAAGGAGGATTCTGGTGCCAACTCCCGATCATGATGATCAGCGAGACGACCGATTCGAAGCCTATTTGAGGCAGTTTCGTCCCTTGGCCGGCGAGCCGTTCCCAATGGAGAAGCCCAAGGGCGCCACTCGACTCCGGCCCGTGTTCGTGGCGTGTGCGGCGGCGGTAATCCTCTGCATCGCAGTGGCGCTCGGGTTTCACGACCGCGACGGCGGAACCCAGTCGACGCAGGCGGTTGACGTTGCGGTACGCAGGGAGCAGATGGTCAACACCGAACCTATGACCATTCGCAGCGCAAATGCGTTGCTTGCAACCGCACCCTCGTTCGAGGCGGCAATCGACGAAATAGCGTCGACACCCCAGGCAACGCCACTCCCGAAAGACAAACATAGCGCGCTCGACATGCTCAGTAAGGAGGAAACAAAACTATGAAAAGTCTACGCTTGATTCTATCGATGATTCTGATTGGGGCTTTGTCGTCCAGTTCAGCATCCGCCCAGCAGAAGCCGAAGCTTGGCGACAATGCGGCCTTGCACTACTGGGCGGCTTTCGCCCAAATGCAGGATTCCGCGATTTCCGATCAGCAAGCAAAAGAACTGAGCTCGGTTATAGACGGGGGTGCTTCATACTACGACGATGGGAAGTATTACAAAGACAAAGACCAGGCCCCGTACAACGATGCGACATACAAAGACTTGGTCGAGAAGAACAAGCCCGCCCTTGAGACCATGACGCGTGCTACCGCCCTTGCAAACTGTGACTGGGGATTGGACTACAGGCTCGGGGAAGACGTGCCGGTAGACTACGTTCGAAAAGCGTTGTCCCTCGGTCGCCTTAACGTACTTTATGCCTTCCACCTCTTTAGAGATGGCGATAGAGATGGAGCGGTGCGCGCACTTGCCGCAGGGTTGCGCTTTTCGTCCGATGTCGCAAACGGAGGGTCTCTCTTCGCCGCGGCAGTGGCAAAAACTCTTCTCGTCGCCCACATCAGAGCTGTAACGACCGTATTGCATACCGAAGACCTCCCCGCCGCGCAAAGGTTGGTACTGCATAATGCGATTGCCAGACTCGGACCCGATGGCCTCGATTGGCAATCTGCAGCGAAACGCGACTTGGAAGCCTTGCGTGGACACTTCTCAGGCGACAAAGATGTTTCATTGGGGCTGGGGCGGATTATTCCAGCCTACCTTGATACCCTCAATGACCCGTCGATGTTGCCGAAGCTTCAACAGACAATTGCGTCGGTACCGCAACCACTTCAGAATGTCATTCCAAGTGCCAAACGGGTGCTGGACGAAAAACGAGACCTGAGTAGTGAGCTTCAGAAGGTGCGTACTCGGCTGTATTGATTGGCACCGGGTCGGTCCTGCTCCAAGTGTGGACGAATCGAGGCTGCGTATCTCCGCTTGGCCGGCTGCGTTGTGTGTGAGGGGGACTCTAACCCACAATCTCCCGCAGTGCGGCCAGCAGTCTCTCCACTTCCTCCATCGTGTTGTAGTGCACCAGGCCGATGCGGAGGAAGCCTCCCAGGCGCTCGACGTCCAGTTGCTCGGTCAGGTTCAGGGCGTAGTAGTGGCCATCCCAGGTGAAGAAGCCGCGCTCGCCCAGCTTTGTCGCCAGTTCGAGCGGGGTGTGGCCTTCGATGCGGACTACGAAAGTTGCGCAGCGATTGTCGAAGCGCTGCGGGTCGCTGATGCCGTAGAGCTTCAATCCGGGGATGGCAAGCAGGCCGGCGATCATCTTCCCGGTCATTTTGCGCTCGTGCTGGTGGATCGCCTGATGCGCGGCGAGGATCGCGGCGCGCCGGGTGGTGACTGCGCGGTTGGCGCGGCGGCCGACGTCTTCCCAGTAATCGACGCAGGCTTTGATTCCGGCGATGCATTCATGGTTCAGCGTGCCCCATTCCCAGCAGTAGGGAATGCTGTCAGAGTTGGGACGGACTTTGTAAGGACGCAGCTTCTTCAGGTGCTCGCGTTTGCCGTAGAGCACTCCCATGTGCGGACCGAAGAATTTGTAGGTCGAGCAGGCCAGAAAATCGCAGTCGAGGGCGCGCACGTCGATCGGGCCGTGGGGGGCGTAGTGGACGGCGTCGATATAACTCAGCGCTCCCGCTTGTTTTGCCAAGCGTACGACTTCGGCGACGTTGTTGATCGTGCCTACGGCATTCGACGCATAACCGACGGCGACCAGACGCGTGCGTTTTCCAATCTTTGCTGCCATGTCCGCCATGTCGAGCGTGCAATCGGCTTCGTTGAACTTCACCGCGCGGATGACCACACCTTTTTCTTCGAGCGCCTTCCATGGGGAGAAATTCGCGTCGTGGTCGAGCAAGGTGAGCACGATTTCGTCGCCGGGGCCGAGGTCGCGCCCGATGGCGCGGCTCATGGCGTAGGTCAGCGAGGTCATGTTTGCGCCGAACACGATTTCCCCGGCATCGCAATTCAAAAAATCGCCCATCGCGGCGTGCGCTTCGTCGATCATGCGGTCGGTGTTGTGGCTGGTTTGATACGCGCCGTGGGTGTTGGCATTGTTGCGCGCCAGATAATCGGCGATGGCGTCGATTACACGCCGCGGAACCTGCGTGCCGCCGGGTCCATCCATGAAGACAGCCGGATGTCCGTGAACAGATTGCGCTAGGGCAGGGAACTGCGAGCGAACCCAGTTGAGGTCAAGCGCCGTGGAAGAAACGGATAAGGAAGTCTGATCGGCGATGGGCATGACACACATTCTAATCGGACTACGGTCGATGGGTGCGGCAGCAGGCGCGGTGCTGTGGTGCGAGCTATGCGGTGCGAACTGTGATGCGAACTAGGCAGCGCGTTCGGGGGGATTGGGCGGTCTGGCTTTTCCTGGATTGGGGTCGTCCATGAGGATGCGCGTGACGCGTGTCGTTTCGTGGACCAAATCGCCGGTGGCGCGCGCTTCGTCGCCCGCCATCACGGAACCGGCAGCGAGGGCAAAGCGCAAGGCGTCCGCCTGGTCGTCAAAGTACAGAATCACCTGGCCCCTCATAATTGCTTCTCCTGAGTTCGACGGTGCAGGGCCCGCCATGAAGCGGGCGCAAGAGACGAGTGCCGGTGACAACTCCAAATCACTGTTCCCATGATTGTCGAAGATTGGCGGTGGCGCGAATAGTGCTTCTGCTGGTTCTCGCCCTGCGCTGTCTTAGGGGACCTCCAATGCAGTGACTCGCTGGCAAAATCGATCGGAATGGCCATTTTCGTGCATCGCGTTTCCCCAGATCGCCATCTAACGGTAGAATTGTGCTATTAGCAGCACGTCCAACCGGCAACATGGGGCCAATATGCTGAGCGCGTCGGCAAAGCGGGGCGGATTCGTCAGAGCTGTGGCTGTGCTCTGCGTGGCCCTGATGTGCGCCATGGGGACGATACAGGCCACCCACACCCATGCCGAGAACTCGACCACTTCCCACCACAGTTGTTCGATTTGCGCGACCGCTCATGCGGGTTTTAATACCCAGACGGTGGCGTCCGCGCCAGTTTTGCGTACGGCAGCCCTGACAACCTTTGTTGCCGAAGCTGTAGTCATTTTCCGTCCTGCCACCACGCAGTTTATTCGTCCTCCGCCAGCGCTCTGATCCTGCGTCCCGTGGAACCGGTAATTCCGAACGGACCCTGAGTCTTTGATCTGCAATGTGATCCGCAATGCGATCGGTACTCGCTCAGTAGCACCTATTGGAGAAATCATGCGTTTGTCATATACGATCTGGCTGGCTGCGGCTGTTCTGGCGATTGCCTGTGTGCCGTGCGGTGCGACTGCCAACGAACAGTTGGGCGGAAGTTCGGGGTCGATTAGCGGTTCCGTGCTGGACCCTTCGGGCGCGGTGGTGGCGAATGCCAGCGTCGAGATTCATAACCCGGTCAGCGGCTATGACCGGACGACGACCACAGACAGCAAGGGAAATTTCAGTTTCCCGAGCGTGCCCTTTAATCCCTACCACATGACGGTGAAGGCGGCGGGATTCGATGCCTACGTGCAGGATGTGGAGGTTCGCTCGGTGGTGCCCGCTAGTGTTCAGGTTAATCTGCAGGTCTCCGGATCTTCCACTACGGTGATGGTCGAGGACAAGGGGGACTTGGTGGAGAACGACCCGACTTTTCATTCCGACGTCGACAAGGAGTTGATCGACAAGCTGCCCATGGGAAGCGGGTCGTCGTCGATGAGCGGGATCGTTGGGGAAGCGACGCCGGGCATTGCTTCCGATTCCAACGGCCAGATCCACGGGCTGGGCGATCACGCGGAGAATTCGTTTAATATCGACGACCAGCCCGATACCGACCAGCACAGCAAGACGTTTTCGAACCAGATTTCGGTCGATTCCATTCAATCGATGGAAGTGATCTCCGGCGCGCCGCCGGCGGAATATGGCGGCAAGACCAGCGTCGTGATTGTTGCGACCACCCGCTCGGGCCAGGGCGCAACCACGCCCCACGGCAGCTTGACCACTTCCTACGGATCGTTCGGGTCGTCGACCGTGTCGGCGGATGTGGCTTATGGGGGCAAGAACTGGGGAAATTTCATCACCGTGGGCGGCTTGAACAGCGGACGGTTTCTCGATGCTCCGGAGTTTGCGGTGATGCACGACAAGGGCAACGCGGAAAACCTGTTTGACCGCGTCGACTTTCAACTCTCGTCGGCCGACTCGATTCACTTGAATTTCAGCTACAGCCGGAGCTGGTTCCAGACGCCAAATTCGTTCGACGCGCAAAGCGCGACGCCTTGGAGCGGGCTCGGCGGGATTGAACCACAGATGGCGATCTATGGCGGCGTGGCTCCCAACGGCGATACGGTTGGGCCGACCGACCAGCGCTCCAAGATTGGGACCTTTAACGTCGCGCCATCGTGGACGCGTCTGGTCAGCAACAATTCTGTGTTTACTTTGGGCGGTTTTGTGCGCCGCGACGACTACAACTATTACCCGAGCAACGATCCTTTCGCGGACCTTGGGCCGCCCAGTCTGCAGCGGCAGTCCGTGGGGCAGAACCGAACGCTGGAGAACGCGGGGATTCGATCCGACATTTCCTATGTCAGGGGGATCAATAATTTCAAGGCCGGGGCCACATACGAGCAGACGTTTCTTAATGAGAACGACGGGATCGGGATTGTCGATCCGACCTACAATGCGCCCTGCATCGAGTTTTCCGGTGGCCAGTGGGTTGCGGCTCCCGGACTTACCCCTTCCACATGCCCGAGCAACACGGGCACCTACCAGGCGAACCAGCCCGGCACCGTGACGGTTCCCTCCAACGCGCCGGGTTCTTCTCTTTACCCGTTTTTCAATCCGATTCTCGCTCCCTACGACCTGACCCGCGGCGGAGTCGCCTACACATTTAACGGCCACACGGACGTGAAAGAGCTTGCTCTCTACCTTCGGGATGTGATCACAGCCGGGCACTGGTCGTTGAACCTGGGCATGCGCGGCGATTTCTACAACGGGCTTACGATTGCGCGGCAGGCCGAGCCGCGGGTTGGGATCTCGTACAACGTTAAGAAGACGAGCACGATTCTTCGCGTTTCGTATGCCCGCACGCTGGAGTCTCCGTTTAATGAGAACCTGATCCTTTCCAGCGTAGGTTGCGCCAACGATGTTCTGTCTCCGCTGCTTTCGTGCAGCCCGGCCCTCTTAGGGAAGGCCAATCCGCTGAGTCCTGGCTTTCGCAATGAGATTCACGCTGGTCTTGAGCAGGCTTTCGGCCGGTATCTGGTCTTTTCCGGCGAGTGGATCACGAAGTACACGCACAATGGCTACGATTTCAGCGTGCTGGGCAATACACCGATCACGTTCCCGATTGAATGGCACAACGCTAAGATTCCCGGATATGCCGGCCGCATAGCCGTGCCGAATCTGCATGGCTTTTCGGCGCAGATGGTCTTTTCCAGTGTGGCTGCACGCTTCTTCCAGCCCCAGATTGGCGGCGCCGGTGCGACCGTATCGAATGGCAGCGGGCTCCCGTTCCGCATCGATCACGACGAGAAGTTCAACGAGACAACTCACTTGCAATACCAGCCTTGGAAGCGCGGCCCCTGGTTCGGATTTAACTGGCGGTACGACAGCGGGCTGGTGGCAGGCTCAACGCCTTGTCTGGGGACAACGGCCACGTGCACGTTTTCGACCTCGACGGCGGATGGAGGATCGGACCCCAATATTCCGAGCGGCTCGGTCGCGATGGTTACTCCAGCCAACCTGCCTCTGACCGCCGATCAGGAGTTTCAGGCGGGGTTCACTTGTGCTGGGGTGGGCGCAACCCCGACGCATGCGCTTCCCACGGTTTGCCCCGCGTCAGAGTTCAGTTCGACGCTGATCAAGGTGCCGGCACCAGGGACGGAAAACGACGATCACAATCCGCAGCGCATCGCGCCGCGCAATCTGTTCGACGCTTCGGTGGGCGACGACAACTTGTTCAAGGGCGATCATTACAAATGGAGCCTCATGCTGACCGCGATCAACCTGACCAACAAGCTGGCGCTGTATAACTTCCTTTCGACTTTTAGCGGAACCCACTATGTGACGCCGCGCGCGTTGACGGCGCAAATTGGGTTTCACTTCTAAGAAATGTCCAATCCCAGGTGCGGTGGATGGCCGGGAGTGCGTCCGTGTGCCCGTGGCTCGCGAAAGCACGCGTTATACCGGTTTCAACGCTGCAGAGCTGTAAGTTGAGCAACAGTAGGGCCAAGCCGTGCCAAAACGTCACTCCTTGGTGTTACGGAAGTTTGTGGCTTATCCAACCGATCCTTTTCCTGCCCGTCCGCGGCCTGTTATCAATGACTAGTACTACTCATTGCGTGCGCCCCGGGGAATGCCCTGGGCAGGAGATCGCAGGAAATGAAAACCCGCCCTCAGTTCTGGAGGGACCTCAGTGTCGCGCCACGCGTGTTTATCGCGGTGGTGGTGCTCTGCGGGACTACCGTGCTGTGCTATTCGGTTTGGCACGGGGGGAGTGAGAATCCGTTCAAATTCTTCTGTTATCTGGCAGCGGCGCTGGTTGCCTCGCGGCTCAAGGTGAACCTGCCCGGCGTTACCGGGACCATGTCGGTCAACTTTCTGTTTCTGCTGCTGGGTGTGCTGGAACTGAGCTTGCCGGAAGCCATGGCGATGGGCTGCGCGGCCGTGGTCGTCCAGTGTCTCGACCTCGAACTTCCGAATCCAATTCAAGTTGCGTTCAACGTCTGCTCGACCGCGCTGGCGGTGGCGGTGACGTTTGCCACCTATCACTACTGTTTGTCGCATCGCGGCGTGAATAACCCCAACTCATCGTTGTTTCTGGCGACGTGCGTTTACTTTGTCACCAATACACTTCCGGTGGCGGCGGTGATCTCGTTGACCGAGCGCAGGTCGCTGCGCAAGATATGGTCTGAGTGCTATTTCTGGAGCTTCCCCTATTACCTGGTGGGCGCGGGCCTGGTGGGAATGATGAGCTGGCTGCACGGCTTCACCGACTGGCAAACGTCGTTGCTGACGCTTCCGGTGGTGTACCTCATCTACCGTTCCTACCGCCTCTACCTGGGCAAACTGTCGGACGAAAAACGGCACGTGGAAGAGATGGCCGACCTGCACATGCGAACCATTGAGGCGCTGGCGCTGGCCATCGAGGCCAAGGATCAGACTACGCACGATCATTTGCAGCGAGTCCGCGTCTACGCCGTCGAAGTGGGCAAGGAGCTCAAGATCGAGACCAGCGAGATGGATGCTCTGCAAGCCGCAGCCCTGCTGCATGACATTGGCAAGCTGGCGATTCCCGAGCAAATTATTTCGAAACCAGGCCGCCTGACGCCCGAAGAGTTCGAGAAGATGAAGATCCACCCGACCGTGGGCGCGGAAATTCTGGAACGGGTGCAATTCCCGTACCCGGTTGTGCCCATCGTCCGAGCCCATCACGAAAAATTCGACGGAACCGGCTATCCCATGGGCTTGAAGGGGACCGAGATTCCGATTGGCGCCCGCATTTTGTCGGCGGTCGACTTCCTGGACGCGATGGCTTCGGACCGGCAATACCGGCGGGCTCTCCCGATGGCCGAAGCGGTGGCGCGGCTGGTGGAAGAATCGGGGAAGTCTTTCGATCCGGACGTGGTACGGGTGCTGGAACGGAAATACGAAGAGCTCGAACAGTTGGTTCACCAACGCACCGACAGCCTGGGGAAACAGAGGTTGTCCACGGAAGTCGAGGCCCAGGGAGCGGACGGGAATGGGGAACCTGCCATTAAGCCCGACGCCGGTTTCGAGGCGCAAGGACGGCGGCAGCCGCAGGAGCGCAGCTTTCTCAGTTCGATCGCGGCGGCGCGGCAGGAAGCGCAGACGCTGTTCGAACTCAGCCAGGACCTGGGGGCTTCGCTCAGTCTGGGCGAAACGCTTTCCGTATTTGCGGTGAAACTGCGCCGCGCGATGCCCTACGACGCGATTGCCATCTACGTCCGCCACGGCGATGAATTGGTGCCGGAATATGTGAATGGCGACAATTTCCGGCTGTTTGCGTCGCTGCGCATTCCGATGGGGCAGGGACTCTCGGGGTGGGTGGCGCAAAACCTGAAACCGATCCTCAATGGCAATCCGTCGGTCGAACCCGGTTATCTGAACGATGCCTCAAAATACAGCACGCTGAACGCAGCACTGGCCGTTCCGCTGGAGGGTTTGCAGGGCGTGGTCGGCGTGGTCGCTTTGTACCACGCGGAAAAGGATTTCTTTACCTTCGACCACCTGCGCATCCTGCTGGCGGTGAGTTCGAAGATGGCGCTGGCCATCGAGAACGCGATGAAGTACGAGCAGGCGGAGAGTTCAGCGGTTACCGATTACCTCACTGGTCTTCCCAATGCGCGCTCGCTATTTTTGCAACTCGACCGGGAACTGGCCCGCTGCAAGCGCGACGACAAAACGCTCACCGTCATGATCGCCGACCTGGACGGTTTCAAACAGATCAACGACCGCTTTGGACACCTGGAAGGGAACCGGGTCCTGCGGCTGTTTGCCCACTCCCTGAAGGAGACCAGCCGCGAGTACGATTACGTCGCGCGCATGGGCGGCGACGAATTCGTGGTGATTGCCCCGGGACTCACAGCAGAGGCCGCGGCGCGCAAGGCGGAACAGATGAGGGATCTTGCGCAACAGGCGGGAAGGGAAATCTGCAACGAGGACATTCTCTCGCTCAGCGTGGGCAAGGCCGTATATCCGCAGGACGGTATCGATGCGGAGAAGATTCTGTCGGAAGCCGACAAACGCATGTATCTGCAAAAGCGAAGCCAGGCGTCTCCGAAGAACCGCCGTTTGTATCCCCGGACGCGGGGCCGTCTGACCGCCGAAATTTCGGGAGACGGCCAGAAAACCTTACTGGGCATTGTGACCAACCTGAGCCTGGGCGGCTGCTATATCGAGACCAAAGGCCTCTTGTTGCCGGGATCGAAGTTGCAACTTACTTTCTCGCACGAACATACGAACGTCACGATTCAAAGCGAGGTGGTGCGGCTCGACATGGGGATCGGCGGGGCGATGAAGTTTCAGGAAGCGACGCACGAGGTGCGCGCCGCCTTGCAGCGCATCCTGGAGCAATTGGCCGCTTCGGAAGCCGTGGTCGACCTCAAGCGCGGTCAAGCCGCGGCTGCGCGCATTCCGTAAAAGAAGTCCTTTACCGGATCAGGCGGGGATCTCGACCGGCTGAACTTCGATGGGCTGAATCTGGAGCGGACGAATCTGGATCAGTGGGACGGTGTTGCCCGATGTGCTGCGGGGTTTTGACAGCCCCTGCTGCAGCATATTCGCCGTGGGCACTCCGGTCCGGTAGAACGATTTTTCGCAATCGGCGGTCGATGGGCCGCGCATGCTCCCTTCCATATAAGCCAATCCAGGACAGCGCGTGCAACTGCTGACATGCGAGCACGACGAGCAAGTGGTCAAGTCCTTGGCCTGGATCGAGCGAACCTCTTTCATCTCCGGCGAATGATTCCAGATATCCAAGAATTTCTGCTGACGAATATTGCCGGTTGGCAGGGGAAACTGCACGCAGGGGAAAACATCTCCGTAGGGCGAGATGTAGCAAAAAGAATGGCCCGCGCTGCAGGAGTAGCCTTCGAGGTCCTGCTCCGACGGCGGTTTTGGGGGCGCGCAAAACTCCTCCTGGTTGCCGACCAGCGCCGGATTGTGGAAAACCTCCGTCAGTTCTTCGCCCGGGATGCGTAGCGAGAGCACCGAAGTGTCGCCATCCATCATGGGGGTGATGGTGGGATCGAGAGTGTAATGGACGTCAAGTTCGGCGGCAAGTTTTTGCACCCCGGCGTGATCGGACGAATTCGCGGTCATCAGCACATTGGCGATGGTGACGCGCAGCCCTTGTTCGCGAAGGAAGCGAATGGCGTTGATGGTGCGCTCGAACGAGTGCGGCAGCTTGGTGATGGCGTCGTGCACCTCGGCGCGATGCGAATAGACGCTGATCTGAATGGTGTCGATGCCCAGTTCGCGAAGCCGGCGCGCTTCCGCTTCGTGGATCATCACCGCGTTCGTCTTGATTTTGACGTTGAACATCAGACGGCGGGCGTGTTCGACAAGCTCGAAGAAATCGCGGCGCAGGAAGACCTCGCCGCCGCTGAAGGTGAGAAAAAAGACGCCGGCTTCGGCCAGTTGATCGAGCACGCCCTTGATTTCGGAGGTTGTCATCTCGCCGTGATCGTCATGATCGAGATAGCAATGCACGCAGCGCTCGTTGCAGCGATAGGTGACATCCAAGTGCACGGCGATGGGCACGCCCAGGTTGAACGCCTTCTGGCCCACTTCACTCATCAGGCTCATCAGGGCGTCTCCCGGGTTGAATCGGACGACAAGGGCTGACTCGAAACCAGAAGAATCCCGTGGCCGGAAAGTTCGGCGACGAATTGCTCGGCGTCGGTTTGCGCCTGTTCGATGTCGACATCGAATTGTTCGCAGATCCGGTCGCGAACGATGTCCCGCAGGGGAGTGCGGCCGTCGGCCGCTTGAAAGATGGCGGTTGCGACCTCGTTCAGGGTGAAGAAGGTGGAATCGGTCGAATTCATGACCATCATTTCGCCGGCCAGCGCGCGTGCGGCGATTGCCGTACTGCGCGCGATATAGGTGCAGCGTTCAGGCATGCTCGGGCACTCCTTGGATGTTGCGGTTGAAATCCGGTGCGAAGTTCCGCACTACGTCCCACACACTGGCATCAGGATAGAACGTTAGAAGCCGAATGGGAACCGTGTCAACAAAATCGCATGCAGTGGCGAAAAGCCGTTCCACCAAGCCCGGGTCTGCGGCGAAGAACAGCATGTTGCGCATCAAGCGGCGGACGGCCTCCGCGCAAGGCAAGACATCGACGCGGTTCTCCGGCCCTTGTTCCAGAAAAAAAAGAGCCGAGACGGGAGCGGTGCAGTTTTCCCCGGCCCGCGCCAGTTCTCCCGCGAAGGGAGTGCCGAACGCCGAATACCCGCCGCCACCCGGACGCACATAGGAAATCTCGTCGGTCAAAAGGGTGATATCCGGTGGCGCCAGCCTCGTCATGGTGGTTTTGCCGGCGCCGGATACGCCCGAGAACAAATAAGCGCGGCCATTGCAGATCGCGCTGGCCGCGTGCAGCAGGAAGCCGCCGCGCTCGGCGAGAATCAGGCTGTGCAGAATGCGCAGGACCGAATCCAGGGAATAGGGGTTGGCATTCTGCCGCACGCGGCCGCGGCCGGTGCGCGGGTCCCAACGCGCGTGGAAATCTCCGCGCTCGATGATCCACTCGTCATCTCCATCATTGCGGCGGACGCGAACATCGTCATCAGAGACCGAACCTGCGGGGGTGAGATCGAACTCAAGCTCAAACTCAGGAGGCGAAGCGCTTAGAAATCCCTCGTAACGATGGCGCAGAAGATCGAGAAAGCGATCGTCGCTGGTGGACAGAGCGATGGGAATGCCGCCGATCTCGACGCAAGCGGTTTTTTGCGAGCCTGCCATCACGAGGATTTTACCTACAAGGACGGCACGCTGCGCAACTCGGGCGCCGATGTTCTTTCTTGGCGGCGGTGAAGTCGCAGAGCAAGCCGGCGGGCCACGCTGCAATGGCAAAGTAGCATCCCCACTGCGCGATACCACTTGGGCGCAAAGAAACGTCTTGCTTTGCCCTCACTGCGCACAAGCCTGCCCAGCAGCGCTTCGGGAGGGTACTGCGGATCGGGGCCGGGCATGGAATCGCCACGCAGCACGAAACCGTTGGATTGGGAAGCGACGAGGCGATGCAGGAAGAAGCGGCCGTCACGCAGTGCAAGCAGGATCTCGCCCGATTGGACGTTTTTGTGGGAACAGGCCTCAATCTCGACGGTATTGCCAGGCCAAAGAGCGGGCAACATGCTTTCCCCTTGAACGCGCAGGCGCACGCGGGAATGGGAACGGTCGCGGCCGCGCAGTACGTCCGCCACTAAGGCCGACCGTTCCGCGCTCCTACTCGCGCCCCGCGGACGCCTTGTGTCTTCCGGCATCAGGAAGTCTTTTGCGAGAACTGACATTGGCCGGAGGAGCCGGTGACCTTGCCGCATGATAGAGCAAGGGTCTCGAAGACTTGTTCGTAGCGGAAAGCCGGTTTTCGATACAGCTTTTTGCCCTTACCGGCGCTGCCCGGCGGATGCTGCTTCTCGTTCGAGGTCCGATTGTTGTCCATAGTTGGTTAAGCCAGTCTAGCGCAAAAGCTGGCCTATCCTCCAGTTCGGATAATAATAACGGCAGTGTACTACAAAGGAGTTCCGTAGTGTCGGCATCACTTGCTCGGTTGGTAGTCGCTTTGAAATGAAAGTGGAACACGACTCGCGCCACGGGGAAGTCTTGCCGCATTCCAAGTCGGCGCCTCGCTGCGACGGACTACGGTCTCGACTAAAATACAGCTGCACTTGTAAATCAGGCTTTCGGCGTGATAAGGTGCGCCGTCGCGCATACTGTGAATCTGCTATGAAATTCGTAACGACCACGAGGACTCTATGAGCACTCCCGCGGCGAATGAAACGCCCCGCAAGCATCGCCCTTATGTTCCGGAAACGATGGAAATGAAGGAGTTTACCTTCCGGGCCGTATTGATCGGGCTGTTCCTGACCGCTCTGCTCGGCTCCGCCAACGCCTACCTTGGACTCAAGGCTGGGATGACCATTGCCGCCACCTATCCCGCAGCCGTCATCTCGATGGCGCTGTTGCGATTGATGAAAGGATCGCTGCTGGAAGAGAACATCGCGCGAACCGTGGGATCGATTGGCGAGTCGGTGGCAGCGGGGGCCATTTTCACGATTCCGGCGTTTGTCATGGCCGGCATATGGCCGGGGCTCAACAAGGATCAATACTGGAAGTCAGTGGCTCTCATGTTGATCGGAGGGACGCTCGGCATTCTCTTCGTGACGTTGTTGCGGCGAGTGATGGTCGAGGATGCCGATCTGCCGTTTCCGGAATCTGTGGCCGCCTCGGAGATTCACAAGGCCGGGCAGCAGGGCGCGAAAGCAGCGAAAATTCTGTTCGCTAACATGGGCTTCGGCGCGTTCATGTATCTGATGGGAGCGGTCAACGTCTTCAATCCCAGCAATACGTTCCCGGTGAAGATCAGCGCCCTCGGAAAAAAGTTGCTGTTGCGTACGAGCACAAATCCGAACGTAGCTACTACGATTACCGGCGGTGCCACGCTGATGACGGCGCCCGACATCAGCCCTGCTTATCTGGGCGTGGGATACATCATCGGACCAAGACTCGCCGCGCTGAACTTTGCCGGAGGCGTGCTGGCGTGGGGATTGCTCGTTCCGCTCCTAACCTTCACCATTGGCCCATATATTCAGGCGTCGATGCCCGAAGGACAATCGATCGCCTGGCCGCTGCTGGCGCAAGCCATTTACTTTTCGATCGTGCGTCCGATCGCGGTTGGCGGAATGCTGGTGGGCGCGTCTTATACGTTGTTCAAGATGCGCAAACAATTGGCGCTGGGCATGGGCCGCGCCGTTTCCGATCTGAAGAAATCGGCGTCTGTGCACGCGGCTACCAATCGCACGGAGCGCGACCTTCCGGCCAAAGCCGTTTTTGCGGGCATCGCCGTGGTGTTCGTCGCCATGATCGTGCTGTATCACTTCTTTATCAGCGGCGCGGGAAATCTGTCGGCCTCCACCATTTTGACCGGGTCGTTGGTCGCAGCGGGCGTCATGATCGTGGTGGGATTCTTTTTTGCCGCGGTTTCCGGCAACCTGGTCGGGATGATCGGCTCGTCGAACAATCCTGTGTCGGGGCTGACGCTTTGCACGCTGGTGATCGCCGCGCTGCTAATGGTCGCTCTGGGCGTGTCAGGCACCGGCGGAGTTGCGGCCGTCCTCGGAGTAGCAGCCGTGGTCTGCGTCTCGTCGGCGGTCGCGGGCGAGATGCTTCAGGATTTGAAAGTCGGACACATCCTCGGCGGAACGCCTTCTAAGATGCAGATTGGAGATCTGTTCGGAATCGTCGTGGCGTCTCTCGTTCTTTTCTTTCCCATCGCGATCCTTGATCGGGCGTATCACTTCGGCAGTCTGTCGCTGCCGGCTCCGCAGGCGGGATTGATGGCCATGCTGTCGAAAGGAATTGTGGGCGGCGATATGGCCTGGCCGCTCGTGATTGTTGGTATTCTGCTGGGGCTGGCGATGATCCTGATCGAGGTGAAGAGCGTGATGCTGTTCGCCGTCGGAATGTATCTGCCGCTGGGCACGACTTTTGCCATTTTCATCGGAGGCGTGATTCGCTGGCTCACCGACATGCTGCGCGATCGCCGCGGCTTGAACGATGCCCAGAAAGCGCGCGTGGAAAATGCCGGCGTGCTGACAGCCTCGGGACTGATCGCGGGCGAGGCGCTGTGCGGACTGGCCATCGCGGGACTGGTGGGCTCCGGCTACGACGTAACGCTGTTCAAGTGGACGCCGTCGTTCTTTCTGGCACTGGGCGCGCTGGCCGTGCTGGCGATTGTCATGATCCGAGTGCCGCTGGCGAATGCGGGACGGCCCGAGGATCCGGCGCCGCCTACGGCGATTATGTGAGATAAGAAGTCCCTTAACCACGAAGGGCACGAAGGCTCACGAAGGGACCCGGTTTGGCGGGGATTGTCCTTGGCGATACTTTGTGTCCTTCGTGGTTTTCGCTTTATGTCGATTGCGGAAAATATTGCCTGGGTACGGGAACGGATCGCAGCGGCGGCACGGCGGGTAGGCCGTGCGGACAACATCACTTTGGTGGGCGTGAGCAAGACCTTTCCAGTCGAATGCATCCGCGAGGCTTATGCGGCGGGGCTCCGCGTTTTTGGCGAGAACCGGGTACAGGAGTTCGCAGGCAAAGTGGATGCTCTGCGCGATTTGCGCGACGTTGAATGGCATCTGATTGGACATCTGCAGACAAACAAGGTGGCCAAGGCTGTGGAGTTGTTTGACGCGGTGGATTCCGTTGACTCCGTGCGAATGGCGGAGAAATTGAATGCGTCGGCGGAGAGCGCGGGGAAGAAATTATCCGTCCTGATCGAGATCAATGTCGGCGGCGAAGCGGCAAAGAACGGCGTCGCAGCAACTGCGGAAGAACTTGACCAGGTTTTGCGCGGCGCGCCGCGATGGGGTCATCTTAAAATTTGCGGCTTGATGGCTGTGCCGCCTTACACCGAAGATCCGGAGTGCTCGCGGCCCTATTTCCGGCAACTTCGTCAGATTCGAGACAGCATCGCCGCGCGCGCGCTGCCGATGGTTGGCATGGATGTGCTTTCCATGGGCATGTCGCACGATTTTGAAGTTGCGATTGAAGAGGGGGCGACCTGCGTGCGCGTAGGGACGGCGATTTTTGGGCAACGAACAAGACCTTAACCCCAGTGGGCACAGAGGAACACAGAGGAAGTCCTGAGCGATTTACCCCGTGTTCCCCTGTGTACCCCGTGGTAGACGCTTTTCGATGATAGCGATTCAAAGTTCGCCCGGCGGTGCGACGTTTGCCGTCAAGGTCCACCCGCGGGCCAAGAAGAACGCCATCACGGGCGAGGTGGGCTACGCGCTGAAATTGGCCCTGACCGCGCCTCCGGTGGACGGCAAAGCCAACGAGGCATGCATCGAATTTTTCGCGAAGCTTTTGAACGTACCGCGATCCTCCGTTACTATTGCAGCCGGACTGACTGGCCGGAATAAAGTAATTCGAGTGGCAGGGTTGTCGGCGGCGCAAGTACGCGAACGGCTGGGCATCTAGCGGCGAGACGCGGACAAAGCCTGCCCTGAGCGAAGTCGAAGGGAGTGTCCGCGCTACACTACCCATCGGGAGCGCGCAGTCAGGAGAAACGATTGACCTTTTCCGAGCGTTTGCAGGAAATCCGCACGGGATTCGAGCGGCCATTCTGGGTCGCGAACATCACCGAGATCTTCGAACGTCTTTCCTATTATGGAGCGTTTGCTTCGCTTGCCCTGTACCTGCAGGAGAAGCTGAATTTCTCGACGGAGCAGACCGGAACGCTGACCGGCCTGTTCGGCGGCATGGTTTGGTTTCTTGCAATCTTTGGAGGAGCGGCCGCCGACCGGCTAGGCTTTCGCCGCGCCCTTTCGATCGCCTACCTCATCCTGGCCGTGGCGTATTTTCTGATTGCATCGATTGGCGCGCCCTGGCTGGCTCCGGTGCGTAACGCGGTGCCGCTGGGATTGTTTGTCGGCTTCATTCTGATTCTGCCCGCGCTCGGCATCTCGATGGTCAAGCCTTGCGTGGTTGGTACGACGGCGCGCGCTTCGAAAGAGAACGTCCGCTCCATTGGCTACTCGATTTATTACACGATGGTAAACATTGGCGGAGCGCTTGGCCCTCTGTTTGCAGGATGGGCTCATCGCCACCTTGGTGTCGAGAATGTTTACCGCGTGGCCGCGATCAGCGTCTTTGCCATGTTTTTTGTGGTTATCATTTTTTTCCGGGAACCGCGCAAGGCTGGAGATGCGCCTCCGCCTTCGATCGCGACGGTTGCGCGGAATTTCTGCGTGGTCGTCGGAAATTACCGTCTAGTTCTGCCGGTGTTGCTGGTCGCATTGTTGTTGCGGGTTGGGTTGTTCGTCTATCCGAAGTACGCCGTGCCTTGGTGGATCTGGTGCGCGCTATTGGTGCTCGTGCTTGGCGGGATCAGCCGGTTTATGTGGTTCCTGGTGCTGTTCACCGGCTACTGGGTGGTGTTTTGGCAGCAGTACATCAGCCTGCCCGGCTACATTCACGGCTACATCAACTCCAGCGCCGCCGTCGAAACCATCTTGGTCACTGACGGCCTAACCGTGATCTGCCTCACGCTCGTAGTGAATTATTTGACCCGCAAGATTCCAGCATTTCAGGCGGTGATTCTGGGTACGGTGGTCACTTCTCTGTCGTGGGTGATTCTGGCGCTGCGGCCCACGGTCTGGGGCGCGGTGCTTTCGCTGTTTGTACTGGCGCTGGGCGAAATCATTCAGGCGCCGCGGTATTACGAGTACATCTCACGCCTTGCGCCTCCCGGAGAGCAGGGCACTTACATGGGCTTTGCTTTTCTGCCCATCGGAATTGGATCGCTGATCGGTGGCTGGTTTGGCGGCACGCTGGTCCACCACTTCGGAGAAGTTGCGCATCAACCGGCGCGCATCTGGTGGACGGTAACGGCAGTCGGGTTGGCTACGGCGGCGGTGCTGTGGATTTATGACAAAATTGTGGCGACGGGCACGTCTGCGGCCAGCTAAGGTGGATCGTTGCCAGGCGACACGTCACACGCAACGGTGACAATAGGTCACAGCTTTCGCACAGCACTCCTTTTATGATGACAACCTCGGCGCGCAGTGACAGGACGAAACGGTTGTTATCACTCTCGTTGCCCTTTGAGGATCTCGTGGCCAACAGCAAAGTCACACCCATCTACATTGCGGATCACATCCGGCGCGTGCTGAAGGATGGCGGGTCGGCGCCGCACTCGGAAGAAGTGCAACATTTTTTCAAGGAAGAAGTGCGGTCGCGCGGCTGGTACACCGCCGAACTCAGAAAGTTCGCTTTGCGGTTCCGGCGCAGCATTGTTCGCGAGCGGGGAATGAATTTTCTGGTGCTGGTGGCGAACGATCTCTTTTCCGGCCGAGTTCTGGAAGAGAAAGTGATGGCGGTCTTTCTGCTGGAAAAACAGACAAAAGATCTTGGCGACAAGGAATTTCAACTCTTTGCCTCGTGGCTGGATCGCGTCACCAGTTGGGCCGATCACGACGCGCTGGCGCATTATTTGCTGTCGCCGATGGTGGCGGCTCAGCCTGGCCGCTGCCGACAGGTTTTCCTGTGGGCGAAGTCTCCGAATCGCTGGTGCCGGCGCGCGGCGTGCGTGACGTTGATTCGCGGAGCGCGCGAAGGGAAGTTCTCCGCGCCAATTGTCCGGCTCTCGAATCAATTGCTGGAAGACGAAGACGATATGGTCCAGAAGGGGTTGGGCTGGCTCTTGCGCGAGGCGGCCAAGGCCGATCCGGGGAACACTGTGCCGTACTTGATGAAGATCCGAGAGAACGCGCCGCGACTGGTGCTGCGGACGGCTTGCGAGACGCTGCCGGCAGCGGCGCGCAAACGAGTGTTGCGCTAACTGTCTCCATACCATTCCGCATCCAGCTTCAGTGGCCTTCCTCTTCCAGATATTTTTCCACTTCTAAAGCGGCCATGCAGCCGGAACCGGCGGCGGTGATTGCTTGGCGGTAGCGGCGGTCCTGCACGTCGCCGCAGGCGAATACGCCGGGGACTTTGGTGAAGACGTTTTTCTGCGTGATCAGATAGCCATCCGCATCGGCTTCGAGTTGGCCTGCGAAGATCTTGGCGTTGGGGATGTGGCCGATCCCTAGAAACATCGCGCTGGCGGGAAACTCCCAGCTCTCGCCGCTTTTCAAGTTGCGCAAACGCAGGGCGGTGACTTCTTTCTTGCTCACGTCGAGCACGTCGTCCACTACCGTGTCGGTCATGAACGCGATCTTCGGATTTGCGCGGGCGCGATCGAGCATGATTTTCGAAGCGCGAAATTGCTCGCGGCGGTGAATGAGCGTTACTTTGCTGGCGAAGCGCGTCAGGAAGGTTGCTTCTTCCATGGCGGAGTCGCCGCCGCCGATCACGGCGATCTCCTTGCCTGAAAAAAAGAAGCCATCGCAGGTGGCGCAGGAGGAAACACCGTGGCCGATCAGCGCGTGCTCGTTCGGAAGGCCCAGCCAGCGCGCGGAGGCTCCGCTGGCGATGATGAGGGTGCGGGTTTGGATGACCTCTTTGCCGACCGTCAATTCAAGCGGATGCTTGCTTAAGTCCGCTTTGACGAGGTGGCCCATGCGATATTCGGCGCCGAAACGCTCGGCCTGCTTGCGGATGTTCTCGACCAGCTCCGGGCCTTGAATGCCTTCGGGAAAGCCGGGGAAATTTTCGACGAGCGTGGTCATCGATAGCTGGCCGCCGGGCTCATGGCCTTCGATGACGAGTGGCTTGAGGTTGGCGCGGGCGGAGTAGAGAGCGGCCGTGTGACCGGCGCATCCGGAGCCCATGATTACGACGTTGCGTATGTCCATAGTGCCTTCACTAGATTCGGGGAGCGCGATTTCGTTGCAGGCCCCGAAGAGGCGAGCGATTGACGGATTAGAACCTGCCCAGGAAACCTGACCTAAACCTGGGTTTACTGTCTATCATTTACTGGCGATCATAGGTACCCCTACCCCCATACCCCACCGGTCTATTGGAATCAATAGTTTAGCGAAATTTTCCTCGCAAAATATTGAACGGCATGGAGTTATAGGTAAAATATTGAGCGAGTAAGACTTAGTTCCGTTTTTCCGTCATTTTCCTAGATCATGCCTCGCAAAATATTGATTATAAAGGGTGTTATTTTCAAAATCTTATAAACAAAGAAGTTAGCCTAACTTCTTTGCAACTCCTACCTAGCGGCACGGCCGAACAGACTGCGGGAAAAAGCGTTTTCCCAGCGCAGCCTTCCCCCAGCGGCTGGACGCCGCAGTTCATTCCGTGGGCGCTACGGCGATTGGAACTCGTGCCCTTCCCGTTCCTGCCTTGATACGGATACTTCTATCTTACTGTACGGTGTCAAGAGCCAATCGATTGAGGTTTCGGGGAACACTGAAGCACGACGCTCGAGGCGGCAGAATCTCGCTGCAGATGTCGGGAGTAACTCGGTGAGTGTAATAGAGTTTCATCAACTGACAGACTGCTTCCAGTTTGCCGAGGACTCGCTCAGAACCTCATCAGGAGAGTTACGGCGTTCGTGACGTTGATCCAATCCTACGGGCCGCTTGCCGATTGTGCTCGATTGAAACACATGGACAGTCACTGTCCTAACTGATAAGTTGTTCTGTTTTATATTTTCTAGGAGATATTTATGCTCATTCGCAAGCTGCATCTTCTGTCAGGTGCACTATTGGGAATTCTTCTCGGCTTTGCCTTCTTCGCGATTTCTGCTGCGGCACAGACAACCGCTCCCGACGAATGGACTTGGGTAAGCGGAAACGGCGCAGGCTCAAGTAACCCCATTAACCGCTTGGGTTCTTCCAGTTGGACCGATCACAACGGCAATCTTTGGCTCTATGGGGGCTATTACTACACAGCAAATCAATCTTGCACGTGCGTTACAGCCGACTTGGACGATCTTTGGATGTTCGCCCCTTCCACGAACCAATGGACGTTTGTCAGCGGCATTAGTAATTCCGGCTTAAACACTCCAGGATCCTATGGCACGTTGGGAACGCCTGCACCGTCAAACACTCCCGGAGGCCGCGACTCGGCCGTGAGCTGGACTGATAGCAGCGGCAATCTCTGGCTCTTTGGTGGCTCCTACACCTCGACCGGATATTTTCTCAATGACCTATGGGAGTTCAATCCCTCCACGCAAGATTGGGTTTGGATGGGGGGCAGTCAAACGCCTACTGGCGCGAATTTGGGCGCATCCGGTGTGTATGGAACATTAGGAACGCCGAATGCAGCCAATGTTCCCGGAGGCCGCAAAAGAGCCTTGAGTTGGACCGACAGCAACGGCAAATTCTGGCTCTACGGGGGCTATGGCATCGACTCTACAGGCACGTGGGGAGACCTTAACGATCTGTGGAAGTTCGACCCATCTTTGGGTACATATGGCGAGTGGACGTGGATGGGCGGCAGCAACACCCTGCCTGGATCCAACGATTCCCTGCCTCCGGTCTACGGCACATTGGGAAGCCCGGCTGCGGCCAACAACCCCGGAGGTCTCGAGTACGCCTCCGGATGGGCCGACAAAAATGGCAATCTCTGGCTTTTCGGCGGCGAAGCGTCCGATAACACCAACGATACACAGAACTGGTATAACGACCTGTGGAAGTTCGACCCGTCCCTCGGTACATATGGCGAGTGGGCGTGGATGAGCGGAAGCAGCAGCACCAGTTACCAACCGGGCGTTTACGGCACACTGGGAACGCCGGCTACAGGAAATGTTCCTGGGGGCCGTCTTTACGCTTCAAGCTGGATCGACAACAACGGCAATTTATGGCTCTTCGGCGGCGAGGGGGAGTCCGCCACCGGCTGGGCGGGCTGGTTCAACGACCTGTGGGTCTTCGATCCTTCCAACAGCCTTTGGGCCTGGATGGGCGGCGTCAGCGGGATTGGGAGCAATAAATGGTTGTCTCCGTCGGGCTATATCTATGGCCAGCCCGGATTCTACGGCACAGTGGATGTCCCCGAACCCTCGAATGATCCCGGAGCGCGGCAGACCACGACAACCTGGACCGACAATAGCGGCAATCTCTGGCTCTTCGGTGGCGAAGGTTTCGATGGCAATGGTAATTTTTCCTTTCTCAACGACATGTGGGTCTATCCGCCCTCTTTGACGCTGACTGTCCATACAGCGGCCGCGACGCCCATTATTTCGCCCGCGTCGGGAACATACACTTCTGTGCAAACTGTCACCATCACCGACACAACACCGGGAGCAGCGATTTACTACACCACCGATGGCGTCACCACCCCAACCACGAGTTCGGAGCTTTACACGGGCGGCATTTCGGTTTCGGCGACAGAGACGATCAATGCCATCGCCGTAGCCTCAAATTACTACAGCAGTGCCGTCGCCTCGGCGACGTACACCATCAACCTGCCTGCGGATTTCTCCGTTCCATCCACGCTGCCACCGCTCACAATTGCGACCGGAAATAGCGCATTTGACACGATCACCGTCACTCCGCTCAACGGATTTACCGGCACTGTTTCGTTCAGTTGTTCGGGACTGCCAACCGAGGCAACTTGCAGCTTCTCTCCGAATACCGTAACGGGAAGTGGCCCAACACAGATTACAGTCACCGCCACAGCTCCGAACACTGCGGCTTTGGGTCGTGATGGTTTTCCCCTGCTGCCCGGTTCAGCGCTAGCGATGATGCTCTGCTGTTTCGGGATAAGTAAGCGGCGCAACTTGCAGAGGATTCTGCTGGTTGTGGTGAGCGTGGGCGGTCTGAGTTTGATCACCAGTTGCGGCGGCAGCTCTTCTTCCAGCAAACCACCTTACACCCCTTTGCCCAACACCGAAACAGTAACCGTGACCGCTACGTCAGGATCGCTGTCTCACACTACAACCTTCACTCTTACAGTGAACGACTGAACGTCCAGCAGTAGCGTCCGCATCTAAGAAAGATGCGGTTCAGGTGGTCGGAATGACGGGTAAAGTCGGCTGTTGCAACCAGACGACTACACCCAGAATCGCCCTGATCGGGATCGAAAGCGCTAGGGGCTCTTCTTCTTGCCCGAACTGGCTTTGGGCGGAGTCGCAACTCCGAGACGCGCCAGTTCCTCGGGTACCATCTTGCGCGCGCCTAAGGCGTCGCGATAGCGCTCCATGATCGACGACGCGGCGTGAAAAATGGGTTCGTACGCGCTCTGGTCCTTCACCGGAGTTCCATCCTCTCCCGAGCAGCGCGCCAGCGCCACCGAGGGTTTGCCAAACCGTTCCAATCGTACGCGCGAAACCGGGGTGGTGGAAGCAAGCATGGCGGCCGCGGAAGCAACCGCGGACGCGGTATCTTCAATCGAAACCTGGATCAGGTCCTTTTGCTCGCGCACGCGAAGCACGAGCGTCTCCGTCATATTTTTCGAATCGACGCTGAACGAGTATTGGACGTTGCTGAACACGGCTGCCTCGGGGAACTCGCGGCGGATACGGACCCAGTCGGCGGCCGACATTGCGCCTGCGGGCAAGGGCTGCATGCCGGGAATGGGGGTGTTCGGGTCGAGGGTGGAGCGTCCGCGCGAGACTTCGAAGTCCGTCGCGAACGCCGGCTTTCCCGGCACCTTGGCCAGCGCCGAAGATAGTTCCTTTTGCTCGTCGGCGGAAGGTGCGCAGACGTTGAGGACGTTGACCTTTACCTTGGGCTCTTGGGCGTTGACCGGAGGCTGCTGGGCAGCGGCCACGGCAACCATAAGCACGGCGATGGTCAGAATCAAAATCTTGTGAGAGAACACGGCGAAATTGTATCAGGGGAATGCAGAAGTCAGAGGTCAGATTGCAGAGGTGAAACCAAAGATCCCAATGTGCGCGGTTACCTTCAGAGGGCGTTGCCTCTGCAATCTGACCTCTGCAATTTCTTACTCGGCGATTTCATCTGCCGCGCCATGGCGGCGCAGCAACTGCGGCAGATTCTGTGAAAACGCCGAGCGCGGCAGCACCATGTCACAACCCACTTCGTGCGCCTTCTGTTTCAGGTCGCCCTGCACGTGCGAGAGAAAGCCGATGATCGACGTCCCCTTCTTGAGCTTGGTCTTTAGTTTCGGGATGAGCGTAAGAGGCTTGGCGTTGGCGTTGTTCAGATCGAAGATGATCAGGGAAGGTTTTTCCTCACCGTTGCTCTTCATACGATCGGTGAGTTCTTTTTCGTTCTTGACGAACTCGACCTTCACATTCATCTTCTGGCCGGTGGCCTGAATCTTGCTCAGGAAAAACAGGTCTTCGACAAACGCGAAGACGCGGGAAGCGGCATCGGCTCGAGGGACGGGCAACGGATCGGGATCGACCACCGGGTACGAGGAGGAAAATCCGGGCCGTCGCGGCGCCTTGTTGCCGTTGTCGCCGTTTTGGTTGGCGCGGTAGCTGTGATCCATGGGCGCGGTAAAGATTCCGTGCGGATCCTGGCGTGCGCGGCCCATCGGGCCACCCGCGCCTCGTTTTGGCGGACGCCGTCCACGGCGCCGTTTGTGTCTCCCTCCGCCTGCGGAGGAGTGTCCGGGTCCTGCATTCATATTTTTCTCTTGTGAAACTTTAGAAGTTAACCCCAGAAGTCAATCCCCGGGCTCGATCCCAAGCCCGGTCGTTTCATAAACGCGATCGGCAAGTTCGGCGTGCGCGCAGCGCTCGACGGCGTGCGACACACTGTGCGTACTGGCAGACCAAACCCCAACATCGTCTGGATGCTATTTGACAACGATATTCAAACTGTAAATGTTCAAGCTGTCGTGTTCAAAAGGTCGCGGTTCAAATTGTCGTTGTACAAACCAGGCGCCGGGAGTCGAACTTGGCGCGAACGGCCAGCCTGGAAGCATGGCCATTGGGAACATCTTGATGGTACTCATGAAAGCATCGATTGCGCAAGTGCGATCGCCGAAGTTTTCCACAGCCGACATTACCAAAGTGGGCCGCTCCAGATGCGAAGCGCCAGAACCGGATGGCGAATCCAAATTTGCCGCGTGGCTTTTTCTGAAGTTTCATCGTGGCGTGCCGATGGAATAGGGGTGAAACCCGCTCCTGCCTTCGACAAAATCTCAGTATCGCAGCCGCTGGCCTTGCCGGGCCAACGCTTCGTCGCTCGTCAGCCAATTTTCGACCGCTCCCAGAATGTGTACGGGTACGAAATTCTCTTTCGCAATGGAGTTGAGAACTTCTTCAACGCCGATCCGGAACTGGCGGCCCGGTCCACGGTGGATAGCTCCCTGCTATTCGGCATCGATACCCTTTGCGATCACAAGCGTGCCTTCATGAATTGCACCCGGGAAGTCTTATTCAAGGATCTAATTACCTTGCTGCCTCCCGGCCAGACCGTGGCCGAGATTCTGGAGAGCGTGGAACCCGAGGACCGCGTGATCGCGGCCTGTAAACGGCTGAGAGCGGCTGGCTATCGGATTGCCTTGGATGACTTCGCGCCCGACGATCCGCGCATTCCGCTGGTCGAGTTTGCCGACATCATCAAAGTCGACATTCGCGCCACCCGGCCTGAGGAACGAGTTGGCATGATGCGCCGCTTTGGTTCCCCGACGTGCAAGATGCTGGCGGAAAAAGTGGAAACGCCGCACGAATTTCAGCAGGCGCGAGACATGGGATTCGTATACTTCCAGGGATATTTTTTTCGCCGGCCCGAAATCGTGATCAGCCGCGAAGTTCCCGCCAGCCGCTTGCACTACATGCGCCTGCTGGAGATTGTGTCGCGCATCGACCTCGACATGCGGGAACTGGAGACGATGCTCAAACAGGAGGCCTCCATTTCCTACCGCCTGCTTCGCTATCTGAATTCTCCGCTCTTTGGATTTTCCCTCGAAATCAAGTCGATCCGCCATGCCATGGCCGTGCTGGGAGAGCGGGAGATGCGGCGTTGGATCCGGCTCGTCGTCACCGTGGGCGCGGCGGAACAGCATTGCAGTGAACTGGTGCTGATGGGATTGGCCCGCGCCCGTTTCTGCGAGCTGCTTTCCAGCCGGCTGCAATCGAAAACGGACTTGTTCCTGATGGGGTTGCTCTCCGTCATGGATGCAGTCCTCGAGGTCGGCATGGATGTGCTTCTGGAACAATTGCCGGTCGAGCGCGAAACCAAAGCGGCACTGCTCGGCCAGAACAGCGCTCTCCGGCCGCTCTACCGCCTCATGCTGGCGCAGGAATCAGGGGAGTGGGCGGAATCGAGCGCCCTGGCAAAGCAACTGAAACTACCCGAAGACGAAGTCGCCTCTACCTGGTTTCAAGCCCTGCAGTGGGCGCAGGAAGCCACCAGCGGCGTGTGAGAAAAAGTTATCAGTCGTCAGCTATCAGTTGTCAGTAAAAACGACGGCAGGCTGTGCGCAGAAATCGTCCTTAAGGATTTACTGAAGATTGATAACTGATAGCTGATAACGCTCTACGGTGCTTCGATCAACTCCATCTTGCCGTCGCGGGTGCGATGCAGCACCATCAACTTGCCTTGGGGATCGCGGAATACGAAAACGTCCTTGTCGCGGAAGTGCGCTTCCTTGATCGCTTCTTCCAAGGTCAGCGGACGGAGCGCGACCGAGTCCTTGGCATGCACGAGATGCACTTCTGTGGTCCGCGCGACGGATGGAAACTTGTGAACGAGAACGGAAAAAGTAGCGTCCTCCGCCAACCCGAGCGCCGCCCCGATGTTGTCTTCCAGCGATTGGCTGTCAAACTTCTTGACCGCCTTGCGCTTCTTGCTCAACCACTTGGTTTTATATTTGAGCGCCTGTTTCTGCAGGTGATCGAGAGCCTCATTGACGGCAGAGACCATGTCGCTGGTTTGGGCCATCCCGACAATCGGGCCGTTGGGCGGGTCAATCGTGATTTCGGCTTTGTGCTGGCGCTTCTCGACGCCCAGCACTACTTTCGTCTCAAAGCGGTCGCCTAGAATCTTACGGATTTTATTAAGGCCGGTTTCAACTTCCTTGCGGATGTTGGGAGTGATTACGTACTTCCTCGCGGTATATTCCACGTTCATTGAGCGCCCTCCAAAACAAGGTCAGAGGTGAGAGGTCAGATTGCAGAAGTGAAAGCGAATGCGCTTTTGCCTTCTGCAATCTGACCTCTCACCTCTGCAATTACTTTTTCACTCTTCTTTGGTGCGTACTCGGAATTTTCATGTCTTCCCGGTATTTCGCCACGGTGCGGCGGGTGACCTGGATGCCTTGCGACTGAAGAATGCGAGTGATCTGTTCATCGGTCAACGGCCGGCTGGGATCTTCCTCTTCGATCAGCTTCTTGACGCGGCGTTTCAGGATCAGCAGCGATGTACCGCCGCCTTCTGGGCCCTGCACGCTCTCGGAGAAGAAATAGCGCAATTCGAAAACGCCCTGCGGCGTATGGACGTATTTATTCGCCACCGCCCGGCTCACTGTCGATGGATGCACGCCGATTTCTTCGGCGACTTCCTTGATCATCATCGGCTTTAGCCGATCGATGCCGCGCTCCAGAAAATCCTCCTGGCGCGCCACGATCGAGTAGCAGACTTTGGCGATGGTCTGCTTCCGTTGTTCGATGTTTTTGATCAACTGGATGGCGGATTTGTAACGGTCTTTGACGTAGTTGCGCGTGTCGCGGTCATTGCCGTCTCGAGTCATCAGGCGCTTGTAGGCGGGATTCAGGCGCAACTGCGGCATATCCTCGTCATTCATGATGACCAGCCACTCGTCGCCATGCTTCACAAACGCCACATCGGGCTCAATCAGACGAGCCGGAACCTTGTTGTAGCGCAAACCTGGCCGGGGGTCGAGCGTGCGCACGTAATCGAGCGCCGCCTGCACTGCCTCGACTGGCCGCCCGATGGCACGGGCAATCTCCTTGAACTGCTTCAACGTCACCGCCTTCAGATGCTGATCGACGACGGCAATCGCGTCTTTCACGACCTGATCGGTGGTTTGCTCCGCTGCGGCATGGCCGTTCGGGTGCAGGTGCAGATGCTCCTGATGGTAGCGCAACTGATAGAGCAGACATTCGCGCAGGTCGCGACAGGCGATGCCCTGCGGATCGAACTGGCGGACAATTTCCAGAGCTTCGTGCAGATCGGCTACCGTGAAGTTTACATCCGAAATCCGGGCTGGCGCAGTCGCCGCTCCTGTGGCTTGGTTTCCGTGGCTCGCCGCGGCCGGCGATGTAGACGCCGCGCTTGGAATATCGGCGGCTGCCGGCGCGGGAACATCAGGCACAACATCTTGCGCAGCCGGCGACTCGTCTTCCGGCGTCAATGGGGAAAGATTGGCGCCTTCCGCGACGAAGTCGTCAGCATCGAGGTCGGAGGAGGCGTCCACATCGGGATCATCCAGGTCAGAGATTCCGGACGGGGTCGGGGAAACCGCCAGCCCCAGCGCCTCGGCTTCGCCAATGATCTTGGCCGCCACCTCCACGTCGGCCTCCGGCGCGGTGACGGGAGCGATTCCCAGCAGCTCTTCATCGCTGGCAATCAGGTAACCTTCTTCGTTCAGATTTCCAATGATGACCTCAGCGGCCTGGTGCACCGGAGGCCGCACGGAGATCGCGCCCAGTTGCCAGAGCAGGTGGTCGCTCAGATTCCCCGGCTTCGACAGGAAGTTCTCAAACGAAGGCTTCTCGATTTCTTCCATTTCCCCGGAACTGCGGTAGCCGGGGTCCAGATAGTCCTGGAAGAACGAGCCAAAATCGATTTCCTCGAAGGGGTCCTTCTTTTCGTCGGCGATGGGCGTCGCTTCTTCCGAAGTCGCCTTGGCGGCGATGCGGTCGCGCTCTTCCTCCTGGCGTCCGACATCGTCGAGCAGAGGTACGGCATCTTCCAGCTCTTCCAGCACCGGGTTCTCGACCATCTCGGCGTTGATCATGTCCTTGAGTTCGAGCTTGTTGAGCGCGAGCACCGACACCATCTGCACGAGACCCGGCGTCAGAATCTGCCGCTGGGATAACTTGACGTTTAACCTGTGTTGAAGAAGTACCATTTCTCCCTTGCGAAAGTTATTATGTTCCCCACTCAATCGCTCGCCATCCGGCGTATCCCGAGGGTGTGGAAAACTTAGCTTCTCATGCACCAAGGTGGTTTGTGTGGACACCAAAGGTCAGGGTGCCCACGCCTTGGTAACTAGAAGCAGTTGTCAGTTGCCAGTTCTCAGTTCCCGGAAGAGCGGGGTTGACTGACGACTGATAACTGAGAACTCGTTCTTCACACCAGTGAGAAGCTCTCCCCTAAATACACTCTTCGTACCTCCGGGTCACTTCCTAACTCTTCCGGCGTACCGGAGCGGAAAATCCGCCCCTCGTTAATGATGTAGGCCCGATCCGTCACCGACAGCGTTTCGCGAACGTTGTGGTCGGTGATGAGGACTCCAATCCCGCTGGCCCGCAGATCGGAAATAATCTTCTGCAAATCCAAGACCGCGATGGGATCGATTCCCGAAAACGGCTCGTCGAGCAAAATGAAAGTGGGGTTGATGCAGAGCGAGCGGGCGATTTCAACCCGCCGCCGCTCTCCGCCCGACAGGGCATATCCCTTATTTTGTCGTATATGCTCCAGACCGAGCTGATCGATCAGCTTCTCCGCCTTCTCCCGGCGTTCGTGCCAGGAAATCGGCTGGACTTCGAGCACAGCCAGGATGTTCTCCTCGACCGTCAGCTTGCGAAAGACCGAGGCTTCCTGCGGAAGATAGCTGATGCCATACTGGCGTGCCCGTAAGTACATGGGAACACTGGTGATATCCTCGTCGTCGAACAACACCCTGCCGGTATCGGGAGGAACCAGACCTACGATGGCATAGAAAGTGGTGGTCTTGCCGGCGCCGTTTGGCCCCAGAAGACCCACGACTTCGCCCTGTAGAACCTGAAGACTTACTCCGTTGACGACGCGGCGGCGGCGGTAGGATTTGCCAATTTCGTCGGTGGCCAGCCTATGCATTTATCGTGCCACTTGCGTCCGAGTCACTGCTGGGGACAATTCTTTGCCCTCCACGAGCACCCTATCATCGTGTCTATAGAAAGTCAACGAATCGCCGGTAGTTTTGCCCCGTTCGGCATCAAAAATGCTGGGAGGTCCGCCGGTCAGGACGAACTTTTCGTCCGCCGACGTGTAGACAAGCCGGTCGCCGGTCGCGTGCCGGGTCGGCTGGGTCAGCACAACCTGGTCTTCGGCGATAATCCGGTCGATCTGCCCGGGCATTGCCGGGTTCGTTCCCTCTTTGGACTGACTCCGCGGAAGCAGGAAAACCGTCATCTTTTGTCCCGTCATGGTCGCGTCGGCCGACTTGGCCGTGACCCCTCCATCGAAAAAGACTTTCCTGTCGGGGTCGGCGTAGTTCAGACGCTCCGATGTGATGTGAACTGGGGTCACCTTGCCGCTTTTTTCCACTTGCACCAGCACGGTCGAGACCGGTTGTGCAACAACTGGCGTGGAAGAGGGGTTTTGCCCCGTCCCCACGCCGATCTCCCCATGCGCAATGAGTGATCTGCGGTCGCGATCAAATTGCAGCGTGGGAGCTTCGACGACATTGGCGTCCTGCCACAGGCGGGCGTCGCCGGTGTACACCGCAATTGCCGACGAACGATGCGCGGTCATGCTGCGGCTGGTCACATGGATCGGGCTGGAAGAGGCGAGCAGGGCGCCGTCCGGTTGAGGCTTCAAATCCGAGTACGTGCTCTTTACGTTGCCCTCCGCAAAGGCATCGCCAGTCGCCCGGTTCATGCGGATGGTCTGGGCGGTCGTGGTCATTCCAGTGTCCACCACTCGAGGCGATCCGTTCAGCACCAGCATTTGATCGGCGGTCGTGTACTCGCCCCGCTGCGCCCACGCCTTCTGCGCGCCATCCGTGTAAGCAAGGTTGCCAGTCTGCGTGATCGACCGGACTCCGCCCTCCGGCAGAAAGGCGACATCCAGCATCTGGCTGGTCGACACGCGATCCGGCTGCGCCGGCGCACCGGCCTTCGTCGATCCGGCTTTGCTCGCGTCGGTCTTATTTGGATCAATTAAGCTGCCGACTATCTTCGCATCCGGTTCGCCGTGCAGTGTGGCCAGGCGATTTTTGTCGGTGAATTTTGCGGTAAACCTGGCGGCGGTAACCACCGTCTTCTGATTTGCGTCCGGCTGCGTGATGACAATCCGCGGCGGTCCGCTGGTCTCTGCATTCTCCAGCAGACGGCCATCTTTGACGATGAAGTCCATCACCGGAGCCGTCATCTCGATGTCCTGAGTTTGCGCGCCTCCCCTCGACGGATGCGACAGGGAGGATGTCGCAAGCAGGCTCCCGCTCTGGGCATTCTTCTGCGACAGCCGCACGCCGTCTTCGGCATGAACCGTCTGGAGCACTTGCTGCCCGGCAAAGTGCAGCGTGGCCTTTCCAGCGGCAGCGTCGGCGGACTGCGTTCCCTGGGTTTGCGTGCCTTCGGAGTGGAGTTGCACGTTGCCTGTGAGAACGGCCGTGGTGAGCAGATTCCGCGTCCCGGTCAGCCACATCTCGGCGCGGTCGGAACGCGCGTGCATTTCCGACTTGCCATGAATGTCGGTCTCCACGTTGCCCTCGGCAAGAACGCGGTCTACCGTGTTGTCGTCGCGCAGAAAGAACGTCGCCTGGTCGGATCTCGATTCCTGCTGCGCCCGGGTCATGTGTACCGTAGTGAGCACGACCTGATGAGGCTGCTTCGTGATTACGCCATGATCCGCATTCAGATGGACCGGCTGGGGCCGGTTGACGGTCATATCGACCGCCGACAGCAAGTTCATCGTGCCGGTTTTGGCCTCGTATTGAATGCCCATGGCAGAACCAAATGCCTGCGGCGTTTGAAATTCGACCTTGCCCGTGGACGAAGCGTCCCCCGTATTCTTGTTGAAGACGAGGCCGTCGGTTTCAAGGTGAAGTGGAGTTCTGGTTTTTTCGGGGGCCGACTGGTCCGAATGCCGCGCGCCCTCTGGATTCGACTCCAGGTCGATCAGCACTCGACCCTTCGCGGTCACGTTGCCGGAACCGGGATCGTACTCGAAATCGTCCCCGGCAATCTGGTCGAAGCGGCTGCCATCCTTGCCGTAGACGACGATCTTGACGTCGTGCAACTCCGCGCGTCCGCCCTCTTTGAATTGAACCGCCTTGGAAGCGCTGACCTTGAACTGGGTGCGGCCTTGCTCCGACTTGGAGATGGAAAAGCCCTCAGCGGTCTGCTGAATTTCCAGGCCCATTTTCGCGGGAACGTCGTGGATGGCTTTCCGCACGCTCCAGCGCGCGTAGAAATACATTCCGGCGACAGTGGCCACCATCAGAATCGCGCCCAAGGCAAACCAGCGGCGCAGCCGTGAGACGCGGAAGGGCATGGCTTCAGTCTAAAGGAAAGCGGGGAAAGCTATTGCAGAAGTCAGAGGTTAGATTGCAGAAGTAAAATCTCCATGGACTCATAGCGTGGAGGGTTCTCACTTCTGCAATCTAACCTCTGACCTCTGACCTTTTTATCCCCGCCGCACTAGCGTACCTGCCAGCAAATCGTGCAGGCCCTGTTTGCGCTCCGTGAATGCGACCATGATGTAGCCGACGCCCAGAAGCATGGCGGAAAGAATTTTCGCAAAATGCCTGCCGGTTGCGCGCCCGAAGGAGATTCGGTTGCCGTAGAGATCGGTGACCTTCATCCCACAGACCATTTTGCCGAGCGTCGCCTGGTAGGAGGAACTTTCCATGAGAGCCTCGTACAACCAGCCGCCAAAGAATAGCGCGATGAGTGTGACGCCACCGCCCAAAAGGCCAAGTCCCATACGAGCATGGGGAACGCCGCTCATCATTCCGGCCAGTCCGAGACCGCCAAAGAACAGGTGAATGGGAGCCACCACAACCCGCAAGAGGACGGCATCGATAATGGCGGCCAGCACCCGAATCCAGAAGCCCCCGTAGCCAGTTCCCACCACCGGCGCCACCGCCTGATATGCAGGCGCTGTAGCCGAGTAGGGCGGTGCCGCAGTTGGCGGGACCGCGCTTGCCGCCGGGTTCGTAGGCGAGCCACAGCGACTACAAAACTGAGCGCCCGCGGCGTTTTGTGCGCCGCACTTGTTGCAAAAGAAAGATCCGTTCATGCCCGGCACTATAAAGCTGGATTGGCCGCTTGTCAAAGAAGGGACAAGAACAGTGGTCAGGTCAGAGAACAATCGTCGCTCAGCGGGCGCGCATCACATCGCGCAGAGTCAGCTCCAACCCTCCGAATTCAGGATGGTCGTTCATGCCGGGCGAGTAGGCGATATCCAGCCGATCTCCGGCCAGCAACTGCAACCGGTCGCAGGATTCCTTCATTCTCCAGCCCATGGCCTTGAACACAATGTTGTTGCGCCATGAGGATGTGTTTTGCTCAGCCTCACCATCTCGTTTCGGAATGGCCGCTGCGTCGGGGTGGCAGCGGGGTGTGAAATCCGGCGCGGCGCTGTTCAACGCTGGCGCCACGCGCAAGCGGACATGCTTGTCCTTCACGGCTGCGGGAGGCGCCATCAGCCGCACTCCTCGAGCGGCGAAAACTGGTTCGCGATTCTCCATGCCAAAGGGTTCGAGCAAAAGAAGCGCCTGGTAAAGGTCTGGCGTGACTTCGCCAAGCGGCAGCTCGCGATCGAACTCCAGTTGCGGTTCGAAATCGGCGGGAGTGAGCCGGGCGCGCGCGTAGCCATCCAGATGCTCGCGCAGCTTTTCGATATTGGCGCTGGGCAGCGCAAAACCCACCGCGTGCGCGTGGCCGCCGTAGCGCGAAAACAGTTCGGGGCACGATTCGATGGCATGCAGCAAATGAAATGATGGGATCGACCGTCCCGAGCCGTGGGCTTCGTCCCCGTCACGCGAGATGACCAGCGTTGGCCGCCCGTGGCGTTCCACCACCCGCGACGCCGTAATGCCAATCACGCCGCGATGCCAGCCCTCGTCGTCGAGCACCACGCAGTAGGCTTCGCGCAGCGCGGGTTCTTCTTCCAGACGACGTTCGATGCTCGCCATGATGCGACGTTCTTCTTCCTGCCGCTCGGCGTTCAACTGGTCAAGCCGCCCGGCGATCTTGCGGGCGCTCTCCATATCTTTCTCGTTAAACAGATCCACCACGTCGCGAGCCACATCCATGCGTCCGGCGGCGTTCAGGCGAGGAGCGATGCGGAAGGCAACCTCGGTCGCCGTCAGCGCGCGGCCGTCGCCGAGCTTCGCAACTTCCAGCAGCGCTTTCAGGCCGACGTTGACCGGACGCCGCAGCCCCTGCAATCCCAGCTTCGCGAACACGCGATTCTCGCCCAGCAAGGGGACTGCATCGGCGATGGTGGCGATGGCCACAACTTTCATGAACGACATCAGCAGGCGCGACTGATCTTTTGTATCCAGCCGGCGCTGCATCAATCCCTGCGCCAACTTGAAGGCCACGCCCGCGCCGCACAAATGCTTGCAGGGATAGTCGCAACCGTTTTGATTTGGATTCACCACTGCCAACGCATGGGGAACGCCGTCGGTGCCCGGCAGGTGATGGTCGGTGACAATCAAGTCGACTCCCGTGCGGCGCGCGGTTTCGGCCGCGGCAAACGCGCGGATGCCCGTATCCACGCTAATGATCAGCCGCACCCCGTCGGCGGCGGCACGCTCGATTACTTCGTCGCGCATGCCGTAGCCCTCGCGGATGCGGTGCGGCACATGAAAATCAGCCGCCCCGCCGCACAGCTCGATGGCCGTCTTCAGTATGACGATCGCTGTTGTGCCGTCCACGTCGTAGTCGCCGTAAATGAGAATCTTCTCTTTGCGTTCCAATGCCGCTTCCAGCCGATCGAGCGCGGTTTTCATGCCGCTCATCCGCAGCGGGTCGTGAAGATCGCTCAGAGCGGGCGAAAGAAAGCGCGCAGCCGCTTCCGGTTCGTCGATTCCGCGGCTGACCAGCAGATCGGCAAGCACGGGCAGTGCAGCAGGAGAGATGCCGAGTTTGGAATCGGCGAGCGCGGCTGCCAGCGTCTTGGCTTTCGGAGAATTTCGCGGATTGGAGATCCATCTCATGAACGATCCATCTTATGAATGATCGATGCGTGCTCCAGCTTGCGCAGAGGAACCAGATTAGCAGCACGTGCTGGGTTGACAGAAGCAGGTGCGCTGGAGCCGCTCAAGAGATTCACCCAGATTGACGATAGCGGTAATCAGGAGGAGCTGGGTCTCTTCACTCACACCTGCCGCAATAACGGTGCCGCAAAACGCCAGCAGGGTTGAGAGCGAGACATCCAGGTCGTGAAAATTTCCATGGCTGCGGCAACGGGTACATCCAAAGCGACGGGGCCGACCGCGCCCGGCTGGGTTCCGGACAGCATTCCTCCGTTTCCCGGGGTTGCGCTGAAGGCGCTGAAGATGATGGCGGGCACCGAAACATCCTTGATTGATCTTTGCAATCTGATTCGCTCCGATCACGCTTTTTCGACCGCGGTTCTCAAGATCGCCAATTCGCCGCTGGTCGGCTTTCCCAAAGACGTCACCAGCGTCGTGCAGGCATCCATTCTGCTCGGCTTCGGGCGATTGCGGAGCGTGGCCATCACGGTCGGCCTGAAAACCTATTTCGGCAGCTCATTCACGCCGCTGATGAGCTCGTGCTGGCGTCACAGCGTCGCCTGCGCCCTCATCGCCGAACGAAGCGCCAAGTTGCGATTGCTGGACAGCGAGTTCGCTTACACCGCCGGAGTTCTGCATGACATCGGCAGAGTAGCCCTGGCGATGGTCATGCCCGGGCCCTATGCGAGTGTCGTCGAGCGCGGCGCGGATCAGCCCCAGGACGTTCTCGCCAGCGAGCGTGAACTATGCGGGATCGATCACTGCGAGGCGGGGCGTTCGCTGGTAACTGCGTGGAATCTGCCCGAGGCGTTTCTCGCAATCACAGCATGCCATCACGACCCGCAAGCGCAGGCAGTAGGCACCGCCGCTGTGGTTCCACCCAGCTGCGCCTTGGCGGATGCGCTTGGGTTCGCCATAATCCCCTATCGGTCGCCGAGGAGTTATGCCGAGATTCTCGCAGAGTTTCCAGACCCGTCGCGGACGCGGTTCCCCGCCGAAGGCGCGGAGTTCGCCTCCGAAATCGTCAATGCGATTCGAGTGATTGAATCGGCGTAGCGAGCGGCCTACCGCTCGTCGTCCTGAGCTACTCGTCCTGATCCGGCTCGTCGATCATGAATCCGCCGCTGTCATCGGCCAACTCGCGCAGTTGCTGATAGCGCTCGTACCATTCCGTGCCGGCCTCGTATACAAAAACACATCCCTGGTACGCCCATCCCAGCTGCACGAAGCCGGTTTTGCCGATGTAGGCTTTGAGCCAGCGGCTTTCTTCCAAATCGTCTTCGCTTCGGAAGTCGCCCTCGGCCAGTTGTTGCGACATGCGTTCCAACTCATCGTGGTCGAGCGCCCAGGAGTGCATGGTCAGGAAAGCCGCACCTGTCGACTTGGCGAGTTCCACAAAATCCTTCCAGCCATCCGGATTCTGTCCCGAGTCCCAGATCACGCTGGGAATCTCATCGCACGCAACATAACCAAAAAAACGGCGCATGCCCAGACCTTCGATAAAGGCCGTCATATCGTCTTTCATGGTCGTCAGATCGTCTGGATGTGGAGACATGGAGTTTCATCATTGTAAGGCTTGGAGCAGTCAGCCGTCACTGCGTGGCGAAGAACAGTTGTTGGTCGTCGGTCGCTGGTCGTTAACAAGGCCCTTTAAATGTGGGGTAGGTCTTGCGATGGGGCCGGGACGACTGCCGAACGACTAACGACCATCGACCAAGGACTAGCGACCAACGACCGGCTCGCTTGTGGTAGACTTTCTGTTCACGAAAAAGCGTCCCGATCATGCTGTTTTCCAAAGAATATGTGGGCTATCTGGCCCGCGAAGTTTCCAAAAAACTGGTGGCCAGCGGTCTCATCGAGACCAAGGCGATGCCTGCTCTCAACGAGAAGGTCCACGCCGCCCTGCTCGATGAACTGGCGCTCGAAGACCGCATCAACGACGAGGTGCGCGTCATCCTCGAGGCGTATTCCGAAGAAATGCAGAAGAGCGGCGCCAATTATCAGGAAATGTTCCGTAAAGTAAAGACCGAGCTGACGAAAAAATACAAAGCTGTTCTCTGAGGAATTTTTCGCCGTGCGCTTGAGCCGAGACAAGGTCAATCAACTCGCCCACACCGTCACCGACGCCGTGGCGGAACTCGATGAAGTCGAGTTCATAGAGGACCGCAACACTATTCGCCTCGAAGTCCGCAAAATTCTCGAAGCGCTCCTCATGCAGGAAGCCCGCATCGATCAAGCCGCCCGCCAGAAAATCGAAAGCCAGCGCCGGACCATCATCGAAGGCTCCGAGGAGTGGTCCATCCTCTACCGCAAGTACTACAACGAGGAAGTCAAAAAGCTGGGCGTCTAACGAAGTACCCAGTTGCCAGTACCCAGTACCCAGCCTCAGAATAAGCAGGCCAAAGAATTCCGCCGTATTATCTTGCTTCCTGGTGCGTTCGCTCACTGGGTACGGGGTACTGGCTACTGCTTTTCATGGATCGCATCGTCTTCGAATCCGTCGGTAAGATTTTTCGCCACCGCCCGGCTCTGTTTAATTGGCTGGGACGGGAGCAGCGCGGCGAAACGGTCGCGCTGCAAGATGTTTCCTTCTCCGCAGCCAGCGCCGAGGTGTTGGTGCTGCTCGGTCCAAACGGCAGCGGCAAAACAACGGCCCTCAAGCTGATCTCGACCATGCTGCTGCCCGATGCCGGATCGGTGCGCGTGGGCGGCTTCGACCCGCGGCGCGACGCCGGCGAAGTGCGACGGCAAGTCGGAATCGCGGTCGCTGCCGAGCGTTCGTTCTTCCCTCGTCTCTCGGCCCGCGAGAACCTGGAATTCTTCGCCGCCCTCGACGAAGTTCCGCGGGCCGAGCGCACGCAGAGAATCGAAGAGGTTCTCCGCGATACCGGTCTTGAAGAAAAAGCCGACACGCTGGTCATGAAGTTTTCCAGCGGTATGTACCAGCGATTGGGCATCGCGCGCGCGCTGGTCAAGCGCCCCAGCGTGCTTTTGCTCGACGAACCGACACGCAGCCTGGACGCCGCCACGACCGCGCATTTCTGGACGACGATCCGCGCCTTGGCGCTGCAGCAGACCACCATTCTGCTGGCCACCCATAACTTCGCGGAAGCAGCCGCCGTCGCGGATCGGCTCCTCCTGCTGCATCGTGGCGAATTGCTCGCCAATCGACCAGTGGGAGCGGGCGAAAACGCTGACGCGCTGCGGACTTTCTATTTCCGCATGACTGGCGAAATCGACGAGAAGATTTGTAATTTGTGATTTGTAATTTGCAATTGTATTTTTGGAAATGAATCGCTGCCGTTTCTAGACCTAAAATTGCAAATTTGAAATTACCAATTACAAATTGCGTATGACTTCGACTCTCGACAAGCTCCGGGCCATCCTCTGGCGAGATCTGCTGACGGCGATTCGCCACCGCAGCGGTTTCGTCGTTACCCTGGTCGGAGTCTTCACCGAACTGGCGGCTTTTTATTTTCTCTCCCGCGCCATCGGCCCCGGTTTTCGCCCCGGCGGCATCGAATATTTCCCTTTCCTGATGGTGGGTACCGGCATCTACACGTTCTTTGTCATGAGCGCGCAAGCCTTCCTCAGCTCAGTGCAGGAGGCGCAACAGACCGGAACGCTGGAAGTGCTTATGACCACGTCCACTGCCCCGGCCGAGCTCGTCATCCTCAGTTCTATTTCCGCCTTTGCTGGAAATCTGGTGAATCTGCTGGTCTACCTTCTCGCGGGAGTGGCGGTTTTCCGGGCGTCAATCCACGCCAACTTCTTCTCGTGCGTGGCCGTATTGGTTCTCTCTCTGGCCATCGCCCTGGCCTTGGGGATCGTCGCGGCCACTCTTCAGGTTGCGTTCCAGAAAGGCTCGGCCTTGTTGTGGTTGCTCGGCTCCGGGCTCTGGTTTCTGAGCGGAACCATGTTCCCGATCCAGACCTTGCCGCGCCCGCTGGAACTGATCGCGCGTGCTATCCCGCTTACATATGCCGTCGATGGAATGCGCAAGGCGTTGCTGGAGGGTCAGTCGATGATGACCATGGCTCCGACTCTCGCCGTCCTGGGCTGCTTTGCCGCGATTCTGCTGCCGCTTGCCCTAGCTGGCCTTTCGCTGAGTCTGCGGCGCGCACGACAGAATGGAACTCTCTCGTTTTACTGAAATGAGTCGCAGCCGTGCCCCCGCTTCCCAATTCCGGCGCTCGAACGGGCGCAGAGTGAGCGCAAGCCACCGCAGAGTCAGTCGCAGAGCAGCCCGGAGTCCGCCAATCGCGTTGCATAGCGTGGCCCTCGCGGCTATACTGGCAAAAGTGAAGGCTGGCGATACGCCTTTCGCTGGCCGGGTACGGAGGCCGTCTTCAGCAGTACTGGGTTTCGAATGCGGGCTGCCCAGGGCCAAGCGGCGGACCATGGACTGCCAAAGCATGAGTTGGCTAAGCATGGGCTCGTCGGCTTTGCCGAGCGCGCGGCTGCGACTTTATTCTTCACCTTTTTTCCCGCCGACTGCCGTATCTGTGGTTCCCCACTTGTAAGAGTTTCCCGGCTCCCCGTTTGCGAATCTTGCCTCACCGCGCTGCGTCCGCTCCAGGGGGCGTACTGCGCCGTTTGCGGAGAAGACCTGCATCTTCCCGCCTACCTTCAACAAGAACCAGATCAAAATCGCGGCGAGGCGAATTTCCGCGAATCGCGGTGCCTGCTTTGTCAGCGCGTCGATCCTCCCTTCGAACGCGCCGTCGCTTATGGAAGCTACGATCGCGGACTGCGCGACATGATTCACTTGCTCAAGTTTCAGCAGGTGCGTCCCGCGGCCGCCATCCTAGGGCGCATGCTGGCGGAGACCATTGTCAGCCTCGAGCCCGCGATGCCCGTCGGCATGATCGCGGTGGTTCCCGTGCCGCTGCATCGGCGCAAGCAGGCCCAGCGCGGATTCAACCAAGCGGAAATGATCGCACGCGCCGCTCTGAAGGCGCTCGCGCGTCCGAAAAGATTTGAGCTGTGCCCGGCAGTTCTGCGGCGTTGCCGGGAAACCGGAAGCCAGATCGGCCTGACCAATCATCAGCGGCGCGAGAATCTGCGCGGCGCTTTTAAGGTGAGCGATCCAACGCGAATCCTGAAACGCGACATCTTACTGATCGATGACGTCTTGACCACGGGAACGACCGCGTCCGAGTGCGCACGGGTTCTTCTGCGCGCCGGAGCGGCAAGAGTATGGGTAGCAACCGTGGCGCGGACGTTGAAGATTTCAAGTGTCGCTGCCATGCCTGACGTCCTGCCCGAAAACTGGGAAGATGACGGTAGTGGGGAAGGGAGCGAAGCCCGCCTGGGCGTGACGGCGAGCGGCTAAAGTGATGTCGTTGCGACTACACAATTTCGCTGGCAGCATGCGTTCGCACCTTCCCGCGTCCATGCTCGCCTCCGGCATGCACTCCGAAGGCGACGGCCATGCCCTGCATCAGCCCGTCCTCGTGCTCAACGCTTCTTATGAGCCGATCAACGTCTGCGCTGCCCGCCGCGCCATCGTGCTCGTGCTAAAAGGCGTCGCTATGACCGAAGAAGAAAACGGACATTTCCTGCACGCCGCCCGCCTCGCACTGCGCGTACCCTCAGTCATCCGTTTGCTGGAGTATCGCCGCATCCCGCACCAGTCGCGCGCTCTCTCGCGGAAAAACATTCTGCTGCGCGACCGCAACACCTGCCAGTATTGCAGCGTCACGCTTCCCTCCGGCGAACTCACGCTCGACCACGTGATCCCCCGCTCCCGCGGAGGCCTCTCCACCTGGGAGAACCTCGTCGCCTGCTGTCACCTCTGCAATCGCCGCAAAGGCAATCAACTTCCCCACGAAGCCAACATGAAGCCCGCCCGCGAGCCCCGATCCTTCAATCTCCACACCAGCCGCCACATTATGCGCCTGATGGGGCGCTCGGACGATAAGTGGAGAAAGTATTTGTTCTACTAAAGCAGGTTTCAAGGTTTCAGAGTTTCAAGGTTTCAAGGAACAGAGCATCCGGGTTTGGAAGGCGACCATGGCGCGCTCTTATCGCGAGTTACTGGTTTGGCAGAAGGCTAAAACACTTGCGGTTCATACTTATTCGGCAACAGCGAACTTTCCCAGGGCCGAAACATACGGTCTGACCTCTCAGATCCGAAGAGCCTCAGTTTCAGTGGCATCCAACATCGCGGAGGGGCAAGGCAGGCTAACTTCCGGCGAATTCAGACATTTCTTAGGCCAGGCACGCGGTTCCTTGCTGGAAGCGGAAACACAACTGGCGATCGCGCTGGATCTAGGTTTCATCGATCGACCCGCGTATGAAGCGCTGGAGCGGGAGTCATACCAAGTGCTAGGTTTGTTAGATCGGCTGCTCAACTCGTTGAGCAAGAAGACTGCTTGACCCGAAGGCTCTGCACTTTGAAACCTTGAAACTCTGAAACCTTGAAACCTGGTTCCTACTGCGGCTTGGGTGGCTCCGGCGCCGCCTGCTCTCCCGGCTTCGGCTCCGCCTTCTGCACTTCCTTGCCTTCGTAGAGGATCTTGGATTTCGATCCGAAACGCCGGTAGTTTGTGTACTTGACGATCTCGCGGATCTTGATATCTCCCATGGAAAACTTCAGCGTGTCCTCGGCTCGCGTATAGGTCGGGAACCAATACTGACCGTCAATTTGCTCGCGCCAGGTGGTGAACTTCGGAAACAGATTCTCCTGGCCTTTTTTCTTCCGGATGTCGGGCACGGTCTTGCCGTAGGTTTCCACCACCTGAAAATCGTGATTGTCCACCCAGATCCGCCCCTGGAAATAACGCTTCTTGCCGACGATTTGTTTGGGAGCAATGTCGAAAACATAGGTGTCCAACTCATCCTGTTTCTGTTGGCCGACGTACAGCACGTCGTACTCGCCGACTTCATCCGAGGTCAGCACGAACGGCAGGCGGTTTTCGATGTCGTCAAGATCTTCCTCGGTCATGAGGATGCGCTGGAGCGTGTTTTGCGGAGCGAAGACTACGTTCTTGACCTTGTGTCCCTTATCGTCGAAGGTCACATCGAACACCTGCTGGTACGAGCCGTCCGGCGTGTCGCCGTCCAGTGTCATCACCTTGACGTCCTGCCGGAAGGTGTATTGGTCGCGCGCCTCCTTGAACTCTTTCTCCTTGGCCGCGAAGCGCTTGATGATCTCTTCGACCGTGGTCCCCTTGGGCAGGCTCTTGTCCAGCGCGCCTTCCTGCGCGCGAGCCACCGGATGCATCGCAACGATGGTCAGCAGTGCGCCGAGCAATGAAAACAAAACAGGCAGGCAGACAATCGGCCGCGCAGATCGGGGCAGGAATTTCATAGATCCTATTCTAACGAAAAGGGAGGGAGTAAGAGCTAGCAGCAGCTTCCACCCCCAGAGCCGCCGTGCACACGGCTCTTTAAAACGGGGTGGAAGACTGCGGTTCTGCCTGTCTAATTCGATGCAAGAGTCGGCGCGAGGTTTGCGGGATTTACTTTTCTTTACACACGCCTTGCAAAAGACGGACGCCTCATTGCCTCAGCGTCGCGAATTCTTCATCGCCAAGCCCATCCCCCACTCCACCACTCCCGGAAACAGCTGATACAGCTTGATCACAGGAATCATGGTCCACGGCACGACCACCTCGCGCTTCCTGGCGCGATACCCGCGAAAGGCCGCCCGCGCCACCCGTTCGGCGGTAATCCCGCGCACAGACGCCGGACGGACGTTGCCTTTGCGGTTGGCCACCAGGTGTGCGCCAAATTCCGTGGCCACGTAGCCCGGGCAGACCGTAAGCACGTTGATGTTATCGCGCCTCAACTCAAGCCGGGCGCTTTTGCCCAGAGCATTCACGGCAAACTTGCTGGCCGAGTACAAAGCCATGAACGGCACCGGGAGGTGTCCAGCAACGCTCGATATGTTAATGATGTCGCCGCCGCCCGCTTTGCGCATGGCTGGCACCACCGCTTGCAGGCAGGCGATCAAGCCGAAAAAATTGGTCTCAAATAATCCGCGCACCGCCGACGATTGCATGTCGGCGACCGAGTCGCGGATTCCCACTCCCGCGTTATTCACCCACACATCCACGCGCTGGAAGCGACCAAGCGTAGCCGCCAGAGCGCGATCGATGTCTTCGCGATTGCAAACATCGCAAGCGAGCGCGAGCGTATGCTCGGAGTGCCCGACCCGCTGCCGCGCAGCCTCAGCCCGTCCGGCATCGCGAGAAAGCAACACCACGCTGGCGCCAGCGTCGGCAAAAACCTTGGCGATCGCCTCCCCAATTCCCATGGAAGCTCCGGTCACGGCCACAACTTTTCCGTCCATCTGCATAAGCGACTTTGTATCGCGCGCACGACGGCAAGTCAAACCGCATCAGGCTCTCAGATGAGAGCTTCTTCCCCAATATCGTAGAATTATCCTCACTCGGAGGCTCCGTGAGTTCCTTGCTGCCCATCTTCCCGCTCGAACTCGTGCTGCTGCCCGGAGCCGCTCTGCCCCTGCACATCTTCGAGCCCCGCTACAAAGAAATGATCGCGGAATGCCTCGCGCAGAAAAAGCCGTTTGGCGTGGTGCGTGCCTCCGACGAGGGAGTCGCCGACATCGGCTGCACCGCCGAGATCGTCTCCGTCACCAAGAAATACGACGATGGACGCATGGACATCCTGACCCGCGGCGTAGAACGCTTTGAGGTGCTTGAAGTGAACCAGGACCGCTCGTTCTGGCAGGCCGAAATTGCGCTGCTGCAGGACGAAAACGAAGACGAAGACGAACCCGCACACCCGACGGCCGAGACTATAACCCAAGCCGTGCGCTTGCAAGCCGAAATCGCGAAACTCGCCGGCACCGAGCCAGTTGGACTCGATGAGCACGCCGCCACCCTCTCGTTTCTGCTGGCAGGTTCGCTCCCACTCGATCTCGATTTCAAGCAAAGCCTGCTCTCCACTTTGTCGGAAGCCAAACGGCTGCAAGCGGTC